>Ga0209401_1000569_pt1 | contig 24933 bp, 37 predicted proteins | sample M_140807_MF_Meta_FD_187318 | JGI IMG/M metagenome (GOLD analysis project Ga0209401, IMG submission 187318) | Freshwater microbial communities from Lake Montjoie, Canada to study carbon cycling - M_140807_MF_MetaG (SPAdes) (version 2) | ecosystem: Environmental > Aquatic > Freshwater > Lake... | reverse complement strand
AAGTTCTTTCGCAAACTTAATGCATCTTCCAAGGCGATAGGTTTCCCCTACTACAAGAACGGCAAGCTCATTGGTACGAAGTACCGTTGCCTTGAGACAAAGGACTTCACGCAGGACCCCGGCGGCAACAACGAGTTCTACGGCATTGACACTCTGAAAGAGGGTCCAATCGTCATTGTGGAGGGTGAGATTGATGCATTGACACTCCGGGAGTGCGGCATCGAGAACGTTCTTTCTGTCCCGTCTGGCGCACCTATGAAGGTGAGCAACGGGAAGATTGACGCATCTGAAGACAAGAAATTTGAATTCGTTTGGAACTCATTCGACATTCTGAGTAAAGCGCCCTATGTGACCATCGCCACGGACAATGACGCGGCGGGGCAAGCATGCGCCGAAGAACTTGCCCGTAGGATTGGAAAGGACAAGTGCCGCCTTACGACCATCCCGGCGAAGGATTTGAACGAGGTGATGCTGAGGGACGGAGCAGACGCGGTCAGGAACGTTATTGCATCTGCACTCCCGTATCCCGTAGCCGGACTGAGCGAGGCAACCAAGTATGAGGAACGTTTAAACGATTTATGGGAGAAGGGCAACGGCAAAGGGGAGTCAACCGGATACTCCAACGTTGACCAGATTTACACCGTGGCGCAGGGCCAGCTAACGGTAGTCACGGGGTACCCATCATCAGGCAAGAGTAACTTCGTTGACCAACTGATGGTCAACCTTGCACGGGCGCATGACTGGAAGTTTGCCGTTTGCAGTTTCGAGAACGCGCCCGAAATCCATATCTCAAGACTCATGGAGCTATACGCTCAAAAGCGTTTTTTCGAGGGCGCTCACCGCATGAGCCAGCAAGAGAAGGATGATGCGTTTAAATGGGTTAAGGAACATTTCCTGTTCCTAGACTCTGAAGGGGCAGAGCCATCGACCATCGACTCGATATTGGAAAGGGCGAGGGTAGCGGTCGCCCGTATCGGCATCCGGGGGATGGTCATCGACCCCTACAACTACATCGACAACAAGGGAAACCAGCAGGAGACTGAGTTTATATCGGGCATGCTAACCCGCGTTCAGGCGTTCGCTAAGGCGTTTGGAGTCCATGTGTGGTTCGTAGCCCATCCAAGCAAAATAACGCGCTCTGGGATGGATTTACCGCGTCCTGACGGCATGGCAATCAGCGGGAGTATGGCGTGGTGGGCGAAGGCCGATTGCGGCATCACCGTCCACCGCGCGAAGCCCAACGTCGAGATAGCAGTGTGGAAGTGCAGGTACCGGTGGATAGGCCAGCAGGGGGAAACAACGCTGGCGTATGACAAGGCAACCGGTAGCTACTTTGAAGACCAATCCGACGATTTTGTTTGAGGCAAAAAAAAGCCCCCAAGCCGCTAGGCAAGGGGGCTAGTGTCAAACCAAATCGCCCATTGGCCGGGAGAACTCTTGGGGTTTTTCCCCCATGCGTTTGCCTAATAGAAAGATTGCCTTGTCGCGGTCTTGATTAATAATCTCAGGCCCTAAACGTTCATTGTTGATATTGGTGTAAAAGGCATGCCATAAACCATTCTCCAAATAAACATTAATCATTTTCAATACTCCAGAAAGTGCGTTCATGAGTTGGCGGTGGAATGACTTTGTCCCATCCGCTGGACTTCCAGCATTTTTGGTTTAATTTAACTGTTAATTGTTCTAATGTTTCAGCCTCCTCAAGTGTTAGATTTTCCCACAAAATAAGTTTGCCGTAAGAGTTAATCCAGAATTCATACATGGTCAATGCCTCGTTGTTGAATCTTCATCGCAAATATTCATTGCTCTCTCTAAAAACCCCATGATTGAATCAATTGGGATATTGCTCATTTGAACTGCATGACTTAGTACCATAGTCAATGCGGGTATTACATTGTCCAATTCATGGCCGTTCAAAACCTCGCCAATTTTATTGGCTAGGTCAATTGTCTCGTCTTTCATATGTCCTCCAGTGGGGTTCCCCCCGGTGTTAAGCAATCGTCCTTAGGAGATTGCCGAATGACTTAGTCGCGATATCCCCGACTGACTTTACATTCTCAGCGTTACGGAAACACTCGCCAACCTGAGTGTCACCGATACCAATCGCGGCAATCCTGATACCGCGCTTGTCGGCAAACTCCTGCAAGAACTTGATATGGCGGGGGATGTAGCACTCCGCATCAGTCAGCAAGAAGAAAACCTTGCGCGACTCAGTGCGCCGCGACAACTCCTCAAGCTTGATATAAATCGCGGAGTAATCAGGCGTCCCGCCCGACGCCATCTCGTCCATCTTTCCAAGCTTGGCGGTCGCCCGGTGAAGCGATTCGTTCCACTGTTTAAACGGGATGAACTCCACAATCTCAGTTGAACTGATGCCGTTGTCGTATGACCCCCCGTGAAAACCCGTCACCTCAAACGCCGCGTTGGACTTCGCGAGGATTGCCGACAGTTGAATCGCGATTGCCTGAGCAGTGCGAATCTCAGCACCGCGCATCGATGACGAGCAGTCGACCAGCACCGACACGGCGGCGGTATCGGCCTCGGTCATCTCCCGACGCGAAAAAATGTTGGCCTGACCCGTGGCGTACCGCGTGAACGCGCGCCGGTCCAGTCGACCGGACTCCTCATGCGTCGACCATCCAACGAAGTCCATCGACCGTAGGACGTTCAACAACTTCGCCCGTGTAGCGGCGATGCCGTGGATAGGCGAGCGCAGGATGCCCGAATAAACCCTTTCGTACTTGTGCTTGCTCATTGTCACTCCCAATTGAATTGATAGATGGTTGGTGTTTTCCACGTTGGACGCGGCGTGTATTCGTCAGCCGTGCATGCGTGGTCTTTCAGTTCATCCGCAAGGTCAGGCTCGATGGGGCGCTCACCCTCCCCCTTGCCGCTGGCAGGTCCCTCACCCTCACCTTCCCCCTCACCCTCGCCCTCACCGTCTGAGGGGGCGTCTGAGGGGGTATCACCGGGAGCATCACCGGGACTCTCACCGGGACCGTCAGTAGGGGCATCAGGTGGACCCGGAGGGGGCGCATCGCCCGTAGGCGGAGGCTTGAGTTCGTTTAAACGCCGCAACAACTCCACGGCAATCTTCACAATCTCAGCGGTGGACTGCGCCTTGTGTGCCTCGTCAAGCGCCCATTGAATAGCAACCCGATAGCGCGACTTGGTATAAACGGGCGGCACCGCGATGCGATACCCGTTCATGCGTCGACCCTCAACCGCCAACTGAAACGCGATGTTGTTGAAATCATTCGGTTTGCAGTAGGTGCCCCCCATCATCTCGTTGATAAGGTTCTCAAACAGGGGTGCCGCATTGGCCGCGATGCCCGACTCGATGACCATGCGCTCGATGCGCGGGTCCTCAAGACCATTGATGAGACGACACAAGGTTGGATTGTTCTTGTGTGCGTCCCAAGGCGTGTTGTCGGTGAACCACGCATGCCCCAATTCATGCAGTGCCATGCCGATAAATTTAGGCAACGTCTTTTTGGGGATGACCGCGTTGTCATCGATGTTGGGGAACATAAACCGCGCCAACAACACGCGCGGACCAATCTCGCTGAAAGAAATCGATGCGCCTTTACCGCACCACTGAATCGTCAGTTCGCTGAACGTCCATTCGGACGCATTGAAGACACGCTCCAGCGTGGTGCTAACGCCTCGTTTGAAATCTGAACCTAACATTTCAATCCTCCAGTGCTTGTTTAAACGCGGCCTCGTTAATGGTCGCGGTGTAGATACCTAACAGTTCGACTGCCGTCTCGCTAGGAAACTTGTTGATGACGGCATTACGAAACCCCGTGGCAACCGGCAACCCTGCCTGAGTTGCATCAGCCCATGCGAACAACTGGCGCAAGCTTGGTGCCTGTACCAGCAACCCCATCCGCGCCTTCTCACGTGCGACGTTGACTAGGTCAACGAGCATGCGCGCGGCGGTATCGGTCATGCCTGAACGTGAGGCAATCAGCGCGGCCTCGTCAGCGGCTGGCAAGTATTGAAACTCCAGCGTGAACGAGAACCTATCGATGAATGCCGTGCTCTGCTGGCGCACCCCGGCGAAGTTGCCGTTGTCGCCGTGGCCGTTGGAGTTATCGGCCACAAAGAACACAACGTGCGGTGCGACCGGGATGCGCTCGCCCGTTTCCGAAATCACAATCGCACGGTCACGGGTACGCTCGCAAAGAGCATGCAAGGTCGCGATTGACTGCGCCCGTGCAAACCCAATTTCATCGAGCAGGACAATCGCACCGGGGTAGGTAATGGCCTTGACGATTGACCCCGGCGTCCATACCACGGTGCCGTTGACAATGGTGTTGCCGCCAATGAACTCGGCGCGTTCAGCGGACTCGTCGAAGTTGATACGGAACAATCGCCGTCCCAACCGCGCGGCCAATTGCTTGACGAACTCGGTCTTGCCAGTGCCACGCTCACCGGCTAGCCAGCAATTGTGGGGGAGTGGGTTCGACAAGGCGATGAGTGCCTGATGCAGATTTTCTGCATCGAACACGTAATCGTCCAACACTGCCGGGGCATCAGCGTCACCCCAGAACTCGACTTGCATATCACCGAAATCAACGAACGCGCCAACACCACCTTGCACTGCGCCGTAGGCGGTTATTGGAAACAATTCACCGGCGGTTTTGCTTTCCCGAGCGGGAAGGATTGAATCGGCAACCTTAGTCACGGCGGCGGGTGCGGTAACCGATTTAAACGCGGCGAACGCCTCAGACACTGCACGGGAAACCTCACCGGCAACCGCGCCAGCGTCTACTTTAGGCACCGAGGCGCGAACCTCAGCGATTTTGCGTTCGACCTCAGCCTCCTGACGGGTCACTGTAGCCGCTAGGGCGGCGGTAGTGCTATGCAGGTCCTGCACGGTCTTGAGGACCGCGCTAACGTCCACTGAGGGGGTAGCAACCGCAACAACACCCGCCTCAATTGCGGTGAGCGTTATCTGACCGCGCATGACGCAATCCGCCAGATAGACAATCGCATCGCCTTTGTTGGCTGTTGGTTGTCCGCCGCACTGAATGATTGCCGCATTCAGCTTCGACAGTGGGATGCGCGCGAGGTTCTGTTCGATGGTAAGCATGTCATTACTCCAGTAGTTATGCCCCTCAGTGAGGGGCTAGTGTCTTTCAGCGTGTAAACGTAGTGCCGTCATTCGGGCACTCAGGCAGTCCGGTGCTTGCCCACTTCTCAGTGAGGCGAACCGTGTACCCGCAAGTCGGGCACCATGCCTTGATAAGGCGGGTTGACTGCACCTTGCGGACGCGGCCAACGTTTAGGGTTGCGTGAGGGTAGTCGCCGCATCCCTCAATGAGTGCGCCGACGTTGTCGCGAAACGCCTTACCGGGGACGGTCGCCGTGGCCTTACCCTCTAGCCACAAAGCGCGGATGGCGCGGACGAACTCGCCTTTGTGTCCTGCCCCCGGCGTGGCGGCATGGCAAAGTTCATGCACTAGCACCGCCGCGCATTCGACAGGGTCAGAGATAACAGGCGAAATCAGGATTTCGTCATGCCCGTCATCAGACGCGGCAGAACTCCAGTGCTCACCAATCGCCTTGTTTAAACTCCGCGCCTTGCTGGAGGGAAACCCGCAAGTGACCCGAATCTTGTCGGGCAAGGGAAACCCCGCCTGACTGAACAAGGGGCGCAACTCCCCGGTCAGCGCAACCAACCATTCTTCGCGTGTCATTTTGTTCCCCTTGCATCTATGTAAATTGAAGTGCAACGCTCAACGTGGACAACGCCACGGCTATCGGTCCAGTGCTCGCCGCATCCGGACCCCCATGAGATGAGTACCAGCCCAAGCAGGTACCCGAAAAGAACAACGGTCAGGACGGCGCAAGCAGTCCTCAGTGCATCTCTAAGCATTTAAATCTCCATCTTGTTTTCTGCGTACCACTCGGCGCTATACCAAGTGCTCCACCCTTTGTTGGAGTGGGCAATGATTTGACGCCAAACCCCGCAAGCACTCATGCGGGTATAGAACTCGTCAATGCTCCCGTCCTCAATTGAACGGTGCGCGGCATCCAGTGCTTTGTTGTAGCTATCGTTCATGGTCATCTCCTTATTTCCAAAAGTGCTTGTAGTGGTTGTAGCTTGCGAGTGCATATGCAATCGCCAGTGGTGCGCGTTCAACCTTTGCGGCGGCGTCTTCCGGGGTCATCCCCTTTCGGACCAGCTTGTGAATGATGTAAGCGATTTGTGCATTCATGGTCATCTCTGGTTAGTGATTGCATCCTGCCGCTCACTGTCGCCAATGAGCAGTCAGATGAAATCTCTCTCAGCCGTTGCAGTCGGTGCCCTTGTGTGTAAGTGGGTCACCTGTCGCATGGGGTTGATGCCCCGGCTGGCTTGCCCCTCGCGGGGGACTCGGCACTCGCCGCACCTGTCAACGTGCGGGTCAAAGCGGTCAGGCGTCTCATCTCGTTCAGTTGCCTTATCCCCATCCGGGGGGCAGTGCCTACTAGCCTTTGCCTGTCTCGGTCATCAACAACACAACCGAGAGACTGCATATTAGCACTACTGTTTAAACAGATGCAAGCACCAGTGATGACAAGTTGTCGCAGGGGGACAACGCCTCACGTGTGTGCGTGTGTATGCGTGACGCGCGCCTGATTTCTTTTTAGTGAACCGCGCATCAGGTGGATAGCGAGTTATCCACAACTGTATGGATAGCCACATGCCCTGAAATCGGGTCTAGAACGGCCTCAGAGCGATTTAAACGCTAGTGCAGGGCTGAGTACCAGCACTATCGCGTTCGTCGATTCTGGAGGGTTTTGGCTCAACCATGCGGGTTTCAGAGCATCGCAAACACTGTATATCCGTACAGTGTGGATAAGCTGTGGATAACGTTATTAGAAATTGTCCACAGGCTATTCACAGGTTATCCACAAGGGTAGAATGCGAACAGGTTTAAACGGTACGAGCGCGTACCAAGTAACGAATGAGGGGTTGGGCTATGAGCAGGGATGATTGGGATGGGGATGCTGACGAAGACGGTCAGAGCGATAGCGTGATTGAGGACCCCGCATCAAGCACGAACGTTGCAGGCCCCGGCATCCGTAGGGAAGTGCTGGAGATGATAGAGGGCACAAGAGAGAGAAAGAGAATGGATGGGAAAGCATGGGGAGTGAAGACAGACGTACCTAGGATTACTCCGAAGATGAGGGCTTTCGCGTCCCTTGTTGCTCAGGGTAATAGTCCACGTGATGCATATCGCAAAGCCTATGCAGTCCGCACGGATACAAGCGAGGCAACGGTTATAGCCAGCGCGAACAAGTTAATGAAAGATTCTCGGATAACAGGACTCATGGAACCCATCTGGGAGTCCATAAAACAGAACGTAATTGATGACGCAATCGCCACTAGACGCCATGTATTGGAGCAATTACATGCTCATGCATCAGATGCCAATGTGCGTACCAGCGACCGTTTAAAGGCATTAGAGCTAATGGGCAAAGCTATCGGCATGTTCGTTGATAAGAGCGAAGCAAAGGTGGAGCAAGTCGACCCTGAGCAATTGAAGCGTGAACTGGACTCGCATTTAAAGGCGTTTAAACTGCGCTCCGTTTAAACGGCTACCCGCGCGACCCCACCCGTACCCCACCCCCGCGTATGGGCGTACCGTCCATCGTCCACCCCTACACTCTATCCTGCACATCCGATTTACATTCCCCCAACCAGTACTATCCCCTACCCCCACGAACACACTACCCCCGGCATGTCATTTTCTAACTTGCAATTTGTTTAAACGTATACCTACAATACCCCCCTATACGAACGTTCGCATTTCTACCGGGGGGGTATATGTTTGAAAAACAAGAAGGTCTAACCCCTAGGCAGGAACTGGTATTGGAGTTCGTGCATGCATACATCAAGCTCAAGGGCTATCCGCCTTCGTATAACAACATTGCTCAGGGCATGAAGTTAAAGAGTAGGTCTAACATTCACAGACTTGTGCATGAGCTTAGGCAAAAGGGTTACCTAAGAGTGCAAGCTCACAAGTTCAGAAGTTTGAAAGTGGCTGACAAAGGCATTAAAAAGATACTTGCTCTATGAGCTTATTGACCCGTCAGGAAGTAAAAGACTATCGCAAGCTGTTAGACACGTTGCCAGCAGGGCACCCTAACGTTACAAAGATTGCTCAGCTTTTAAAGGCAGACAAGGTCGAACGTTGTAAAGAGAACTTCCTTCCATTTGTAAGAGAGATGTGGCCTGTATTCATATCAGGAAGGCATCATCAAATCATGGCAGAGGCTTTTGAGAGAGTTGCTTCGGGCGACCTGAAGAGGCTAATCATCAACATGCCGCCTCGTCACACTAAGTCTGAGTTTGCCTCTTTTCTCTTTCCTGCGTGGTTTCTAGGCAAGTTCCCAGAGAAGAAGATTATCCAAACCGCGCATACAGCAGAGCTAGCAGTTGGATTCGGGCGAAAGGTCCGTAACGTTGTCAACACTTCAGAATATCAGGCAATCTTTCCAACGAAGTTGTCCACCGACTCCAAAGCAGCAGGAAGATGGAATACCAACAAAGGGGGAGATTACTTCGCTATAGGAGTAGGTGGAGCGGTTACAGGTAAAGGTGCTGACGTTCTAATCATTGATGACCCGCACTCAGAGCAGGAAGCAATGCTTGGAAACCCTATGGTCTATGACAGGGTGTTTGAGTGGTACAACGCCGGTCCTAGACAGCGTCTACAGCCGGGTGGGGCTATAGTTGTTGTAATGACCCGCTGGTCCAAAAGGGACCTTACTGGTCAGATTGTAGCCAACGCAATCAAACGGGATGCAGATGAATGGGAAGTTATAGAACTCCCAGCCCTGATGCCGTCTGGAAACCCGCTGTGGCCTGAGTTCTGGAGCCAGAAGGAACTAGAGGCAATCAAGAATGAATTGCCGGTAAGCAAGTGGGAAGCCCAGTACCAGCAGAACCCAACCTCCGAAGAGGGGGCAATCATCAAGCGTGAGATGTGGAGGGTATGGGAGAAGGACGACCCGCCGCCTTGTGAGTACCTGATTCAGTCTTGGGATACAGCCTTTGAAAAATCTTCAAGGGCAGACTATTCAGCCTGTACAACATGGGGCGTGTTCTACAATCCTAATGAGAATGGTGATGAAATAGCCAACATCATTCTTTTAGATGCATTCAAAGAAAGAATGGAGTTTCCAGCTTTAAAAAAGAAAGCATTGGAGATGTACAACGAATGGGAACCTGATTCATTGATTATTGAAAAGAAAGCGGCGGGCGCACCCCTAATCTATGAACTAAGGCAACTAGGTATTCCTTTGTCGGAATACACTCCATCGAGAGGCAATGATAAGATTGCCCGTGTAAACGCGATATCCGATGTGTTTGCCTCTGGATTAGTTTGGGCACCACCCACAAGATGGGCAGAGGAACTCGTTGAAGAGGTCGCATCTTTTCCTAATGGGGACCACGACGACCTAGTGGACTCCACCAGTCAAGCTCTTCTTAGATTCAGGCAAGGCGGCTTCATTCGCTTAGATACCGACATGAAAGAAGAAGAGCAAGTGTTTAAACGTAAAGTGGCGTACTACTAAATGTCTATTGAAAAGTCTCTCTACGCGGCACCTGAAGGTCTTGAGTCACTTGATGACGGCGAAGACATTGAGGTTGAATTGGATGAAGAGCTTGGGTCAACCCAAGAACCCCCTGAAGAGCCAATAGGTTTTGATGAAAACCTTGTTGAGTATCTTGACCCCAGTGTTGTAGAAGAGCTTGTCTCTGAAATCATCTCTGATTTTGAAGATGACCTTTCATCAAGAAAGGACTGGATTAAAGCTTATGTCGATGGTCTTGAGCTTCTAGGACTAAAGATTGAAGAACGCATGGACCCTTGGCCCGGTGCCTGTGGGGTCTACCATCCGCTTCTCTCTGAATCCTTGGTTAAGTTCCAAGCAGAGACAATCATGGAGATTTTCCCTGCCTCCGGACCTGTAAAGACTGAGATTATTGGCAAGGAAACCCCAGAGAAGAAAGATGCCGCCGCGCGGGTACAGACCGATATGAACTATCGGTTGACGGACGAGATGACCGAGTACCGCCCGGAGACAGAACGCCTTCTGTGGGGTCTAGGACTATCGGGCAACGCTTTCCGTAAGGTCTACTTCGACCCCGGTTTAAACAGGCAAACAGCTATCTTTGTTCCAGCGGAAGACGTTGTTGTTCCTTATGGTGCCTCTAACATTGAGACATCGCCTCGCGTCACTCATGTTATGAGAAAGACCGAAAATGAGGTCCGACGACTTCAAGTCATGGGGTTCTATGCTGATGTTGACTTGGGAGAACCCAACAACACATTAGATGAGGTTGAGAAGAAGATTGCCGAAAAGATGGGATTTCGGGCCACATCAGACGACCGATACAAGCTGCTTGAGGTTCAGGTAAATCTCGATATTCCGGGTTTGGAGCACGAGGACGAAGATGGCCCCACTGGATTAGCACTACCGTACCTCGTTACTATCGAGAAAGGTAGCAACAAGTGTCTTGCCATTCGCAGGAACTGGGAAGAAAGCGATGAGACACACAAGAAACGTCAGCACTTTGTTCATTATGGGTACATTCCCGGTTTTGGATTTTATTGTTTTGGCCTTATTCATCTTATTGGGGCTTTCGCCAAGTCTGGTACTTCTATCATTAGACAGTTGGTTGACGCCGGAACTCTTGCTAATCTGCCCGGAGGCTTTAAAACAAGAGGAATGCGGGTCAAAGGTGACGACACCCCAATCGCCCCAGCAGAGTTCAGAGATGTAGATGTTCCTTCGGGAGCCATCAAAGATAACTTGATGCTGCTTCCTTACAAGGAACCAAGTCAAGTCCTTCTAACGCTCTTAAATCAGATTGTTGAAGACGGACGTAGGTTTGCCAACACCGCAGACCTACAAGCCTCTGACATGTCTGCTAATGCCCCTGTAGGGACAACGTTAGCCATCCTTGAGCGTACCCTAAAAGTAATGAGCGCGGTTCAAGCCCGCATCCATTACTCCATGAAGCAAGAGCTTCGTCTGCTAAAAACAATCATTGCAGACTATACGCCAGAGGAGTATGAGTATGAACCAGCAGAGGGAAACAAAAAGGCCAAGAAGTCTGACTATGCAATGGTGGATGTTATCCCCGTGTCAGACCCGAACGCCGCAACGCTTTCTCAAAAGGTTGTTCAATATCAAGCAGTCATGCAGCTTGCACAGCAAGCGCCTCAGTTGTATGACTTGGCCTATTTACATAGGCAAATGCTTGAGGTTTTAAGTATTCCAAACGCAAACAAACTGGTTGCATTGGAAGATGACCAAAAGCCAATGGACCCAATGTCCGAAAACATCAACGCAATGAAGGGCAAACCTTTAAAGGCGTTTATCTATCAGGACCAAGACGCACATATCGCAGCGCACCAAGCTTTTATGCAAAACCCGGTTGTAGCTCAAACTATTGGTCAAAACCCGCAAGCCAACTTGATTATGGCTTCTCTACAGGCACACATTGCAGACCATCTTGGATTCTCTTATAGGGCAAAACTAGAGAAACAAATGGGCGTCACAATGCCACCGCCAGAGAAAGAACTGCCTAAAGAGTTGGAAGTTGAACTGTCTAAGCTTATTGCTGTTGCATCGCAACAGTTGTTGCAAGCAGATAAAGCTCAAGCCGCGCAGCAACAGGCCCAGCAACAAGCCCAAGACCCGTTGATTCAGATGCAACAAGCTGAACTCCAGATTAAAGGGCAAGAGATTCAACGTAAAGCAGCAAAAGACCAAGTTGACGCTCAAATAAAAGGGCAACAACTACAGATTGAGCAGCAGAGAATCCAACAACAAGCGCAAACAGACGCTATGCGTATCGAAGCGCAAACAGAACAGGCCAGACTCAGAAATGAGCATGACCACGACCTAGAAAGAACCCGTTTGGGGGTTCAAACCGCAATCGAACAAGCTAGATTACGCAAAGGTCAACAATGATTGATAAATACCTACGTCTTCTTATTGAACAGATAGACGACAAAATTGAACATCTGAGAGACGCGCTGGCAAATGGTTCGCCGCGCGACTTCACAGAGTACAAAGAGATGGTTGGTGTGGTCAAAGGTCTACACATCTCCCGTTTAAACCTAACAGACCTACGTTCAAAAGTTGAGGAATCTGATGACTAAACTCGTATTGGCAACTGAAAACGGCGAAGTACCTGAAAACGCCGAAGACAAAGCCAAACAATTGCCCCGCCCAGCCGGGTATCACGTTCTTTGTGCTGTACCAGAGGTTGAAGAAGAGTTTGAAAACGGTCTAATCAAGTCTTCGCAGACCGTTTACACCGAAGAGATGCTAACCACAGTGCTTTTTGTGGTTGCATTGGGTCCAGACGCATACAAAGACCCTAAGAAGTTCCCTTCTGGCCCTTGGTGCAAGCAAGGAGACTTCGTTTTAGTACGTCCAAACGCAGGTTCTAGGCTGGTAATCCACGGCAAAGACTTCCGTTTGATTAACGACGACACCATTGAAGCTGTTGTGGATGACCCACGCGGCATCAAACGTAAATAAGGAGCTAGAAATGGCTGAATACGAGAAAGAAGAGTTTAAATTCCCCGATGAAATCGAATCTAGTGCTGAAAAAGAGCCAGAAGACGACAACATCGAGGTAGAAATTGAAGATGACACCCCGGAAGCAGACAAAAACCGGGAGCCTTTGCCCAAAAAGGTAGCAGAAGACCTTTATAACGATGAGTTAGAGGACTATTCTGCCAAGGTAAAGGGCAAACTTGTCGCTCTAAAGAGGCTTGCACACGACGAAAGACGCGAAAAAGAGCGTGTTTTGCGTGAAAACCAAGAGGCTACAGCCCTTGCAAAGCGCCTATTTGAAGAGAATAAACGCCTAAAAACGTCTCTAAATGACACTGAAAAGGTCACCCATTCGACCATTTCAAGGGCTGTAGAGCTTGAATTAGAGAAGGCAAAGACTTCCTATAAAGAAGCTTATGAGTCTGGTGATACAGACAAAATCCTTGATGCTCAATTGGAATTAAATCGACTTTCCAATGACAATGAGCGAGTTAAAAACTATAGGCCAACCCCTTTACAAGAAGAAGAGTTTCATGTTCCAATACAAGAACAGAGGCCAAAGGTTGACCCAACCGCAGTTCGCTGGCAAAAGCAAAATGCATGGTTTGGTCAAGATAAGGTGATGACGGGCATGGCTCTGGCCTTGCACGAAGCACTGAAAGACGAAGGTATCGTTGTGGCTTCTGACGAATACTACAAACGCATTGACCAAACAATGCGACAGAGGTTCCCTGAGAAGTTTCCCAAGGCACCTTCAAAAAGCTCGATTGTGGCTCCCGCAACTCGTAGCACATCCTCCAAGCGCGTTGTTTTGACGACATCTCAGCAAAACATCGCTAAAAAACTTGGTTTAAAAAACGAGCAATACGCTCGCGAAGTTCTAAAACTGGAGTCATAAAATGGCTGACCGTACACCCCGCGTTCTTGAAACCCGTGAACTTGAAGCCCGCCCTGAGTTTTGGCGTCCGCCAGAGCTTTTGCCGGAGCCTGACAAGCAAGCAGGGTACGCTTATCGTTGGATTAGGGTTTCTCTGAATAGTACCGCTGACCCCCGCAACGTTTCCGCCAAGCTGCGTGAAGGTTGGGAGCCAGTGAAGCTAGAAGAGCAGCCAAAGTTTCAAATGCTTGTTGACCCTAATAGTCGATTTAAAGACAACATTGAGGTTGGTGGGCTGTTGCTTTGCAAGATTCCTGAAGAGTTTATGGTGCAACGCGCAAAGTATTTTGACGAAATGTCTCGTAAACAAACGGAATCGGTAGACAACAATCTGATGCGTCAGAGCGACCCAAGGATGCCTATCTTTAATGAAAGGCGCTCCACGGTTAGTTTTGGTAAAGGTACTTAATTTTTTTTGGAGCTATAAATGGCTTATCCGATTGTCAATGGCCCATATGGGCTAGTGCCGGTCAACCTGATGGGCGGTATTCCGTTCTCTGGGTCTACCCGGATGATTCCGATTGCTCAAAACTACGCGACAAGTCTGTTTAACGGCGACGTTATCGGTCTGTCTGGTGGTAACGCAGTCATCACCCCTTACAACGCCAATACTTCGTCTGCTGCCGCAGCGGGTAATATTGTTGGTGTGTTCTTGGGAACTCAGTACCCCGGTACTAGCCCTATCTTTGGTAACCTGCAAGCGCAGTATTACGCGGCTAACAACAACCAGCCCGGAATGATTGCGTATGTAATGGACAACCCTACCGCGCTGTTTAAAGCATGTGTTGTTGCTCAAGCTCAAGGCTCGGCTAACACGCAAGCTAACACCAGCACGACGGTTGGCTATATGTCGCCTCGTTTCGTTGGAACAAACGCCTTCCTCGTCGCTGGCAACACCGGCAGCACGACAAACGGCAACTCAACAATGGGTGTGTCTGGTGGTAACCCCACTGTGTCTAGCTCTGTTGCAGGTAATATCGTTCAGACGGTTGGCACTGGTTCAGGTACCGCACCTTGCTTGCGCGTTGTTCAGTTGGTTCAGGAAAGTGCAGTTGTAGTTGGCACCACCCTGTCCAGCAGCCCATCGAACGCAACCACCTTCACCGTTGCTTCTACTACCGGTATCCAGCCCGGTATGGCAGTTGTGATTGGCGGCACCGTGTACTCGGGTTCAAGCACCGCACCGTTCCCAACGCTTTCAACCTTGGTTGTTACCGGCGTTGTGACCAGCACTTCCACGATTACCGTTAGCTCGGCAGTAACCGCCACCTCTGGCGCAACTGTTTCGTTTATCGGTTATCCAGAAGTGATTGTTGGCTGGAACTTCGGTTACCACAGCTATCTGCTCGCCGCTGGCGTCTAAGGAGTAAATCATGGCTATTTCACGCGCCCAGCTACTTAAAGAGTTGCTTCCCGGCCTTAACGCCCTTTTCGGTCTTGAGTACGCTCGCTACGGCGAAGAGCACAAAGAGATTTACGAAACGGAAACCTCTGAGCGTAGCTTTGAAGAAGAGACCAAGCTGTCTGGTTTCTCTGCTGCACCAGTCAAAAACGAAGGCCAAGCCATCGCTTATGACAATGCACAGGAAGCATGGACTGCACGGTACAACCACGAAACCATCGCTCTTGGCTTTAGCCTGACCGAAGAGGCAATCGAAGATAACCTCTACGATTCGCTGTCGGCTCGTTATACCAAAGGCTTGGCTCGCGCAATGGCTTACACCAAACAGGTGAAAGCTGCTGCTGTTCTAAACAACGGCTTCAACTCCGCTTACAAAGGCGGCGACGGAGTTTCCCTGTTTAGCACCGCGCATCCATTGGTTTCTGGTGGTACCAACAGCAACACGCCTTCGACTCAGGTTGACTTGAATGAAACTTCGTTGGAAAACGCAGTCATTCAAATCGCAGCTTGGACCGATGAACGTGGTCTGCTGATTGCAGCCAAACCTCGTAAGTTGATTGTTCCTCCAGCACTTCAGTTCGTTGCAACTCGTTTGCTTGAAACTGAACTGCGTGTTGGAACGACCGACAACGATGTGAACGCCCTGAAGAACAATGGTTCTATTCCAGAGGGATATACCATTAACCACTTCTTGACGGACACCAACGGCTGGTTCCTCACGACCGATGTGCCTAACGGTATGAAGCACTTTATCCGTACTCCGCTGCAAAACAGCATGGACGGTGATTTTGATACCGGCAACGTGCGTTATAAGTCCCGCGAGCGTTATTCGTTCGGCTGGTCTGACCCACTCGGTATGTTTGCTTCGTCAGGCTCGTAAGAGAAAGGGGGGCCAAAAGCCCCCTTTTCTTTTTAATATCTGTATGGTATAAAGTTTAAACCTAGACCACACCATCCATTGACTGACTAGGCAGACTTCCCTCAAAAGACAATGGATGCAGAATTGAGGACTTTATAATGGGTTTCGCTACTCACCTTGGCCCTTGGCTGCTCGGCACTGTTAAAAACACGACCGGCACCACTGCTGGCACTATCCGCAACATGGGCGCAACTATGGTTGCCCAAACTGCTACTACAACGGTTAATGACACTACCGCAGCCCTTGAGTTTTGCATCCCTGCCGGTTCGCAGATTGTTGACTTTACCGTTGACATCACGACTGCATACTCTGGCACAACGGGTAACACCATTACTATTCAAACCGCTGCGGGTAATTCGCTTGCTACGGTTGGTGGTGCAACCACGACGCCTCTAGCTGTCGGACGCGCAACGACTAATTACACGGGCGCTCAGGTTGGCACAATGCTCAACGTTGGCTCTACAGACTTGCTTGTGTATGCCGTCTACGCTTGTGCTGGCACTGCCAGCGGTGGAGCCGCAACGATTACTTGTCGGTACATCGTCAAAGGTTCTGACGGCGCTGCAAACCCCACGACCTTCCAGAACTAAGTAGGGGGCTGCGATGCAGCAAACTGATGTAAAGAGCGCCCATCGTAGTACCGCTGGTTCGTACTACGCAGGGCGTACACGCCTAAAAGGTTTTGTTGTTACGCCCGCCGTATCCACTGCCGCTACATTTGAAATTCGTGATGGCAGCGCCTCCGGTGCGGTTTTGTTTACAATGGATATTGCGAGTCTTGGTACGCCAAACTCTACTTATATCCTTATACCCGGCGAAGGAATCTTAGCGGCTGTTGGGTTGTACCTAACTTTAAGTGTGGGTTCGGTTACTGGTATAACGGTGTTCTATGGCTAAATCTCCTGCATGGCAAAGAGCAGAAGGAAAGGACCCCAAGGGAGGTCTGAACGCGAAGGGACGCGCATCCGCAAAATCACAAGGGATGAACTTAAAGCCCCCCGCCCCGAAACCAAAAACGACCGCAGACGCAGGGAGAAAAAAGAGCTTCTGTGCCAGAATGAGCGGCATGAAGTCGAAACTTACCTCAGCGAAAACAGCCAACGACCCAGACTCCCGGATTAACAAATCACTCCGCGCATGGAAGTGCTGAGATGGAAGTGCAAATTTGGAATGTTGTTTTATCGGTTGGTTTAAGTGCAGTTGGGTTTATTGTTAAAAACTTGTTTGATGAAGTAAAACGACTTCAGATTCTGGTTAACAAAACCCGCGAAGAGCTTCCTAAAGAGTATGTAACTAAGTCGCAATTAGATGCGGACATAAACCGAATCTTTGACCGTCTTGATAGACTTGAAACCAAACTAGATAAGTTGATGGAAAAACATGCCTAGTCATTCAAAGAAACAACATAACTTTATGGAAGCGATTGCCCATTCGCCTTCCTTTGCCAAGAAAGTTGGCGTACCTCAATCTGTGGGCAAAGACTACGCAGCAGCCGATAAAGGCAAAACATTTAAACGCGGTGGTGATATGAAAGGTTACGCAGACGGCGGTATGCCTATGGTCAACAAGGGCGGCAAAATGGTTCCTAGTTTTGCTGCTGATGGCATAGGCAAGATGGCTAAAGGTGGCATGGCTTCCAAAATGAAAATGTTTGAGAAATCAGGCAAAGACATTGAGAAGAAGGGCGTAAAAGAAGGCTCTAAAGTTGACATGGCGCTAGACAAAAAACAAATGATGAAAGCTGGCGGTAGAGTGCGCCGCATGGCTGCTGGTGGCACAGGCGACCCGTTTGAGTTAAGCGATGAAGACCGCGCAAACTATGCAAAGAACGGCGCAGAGAATCTGAAACGATTTAAAGGTTTCTTTGGGTTTGGCGACAAAGAAGAAGCTGCCCCTATTGACCGTTCGCGTGATGTTGACCGCACAGCCAAGCCAACCGAAGGCGCTACTTACACGCCTCGCCCACCGCTTGGTATTACTAAGCCCAGCAATCAATCGCCACGCACCCGGCGCGAAAGTGACGATACTTCGTTCAGCGATTCAGTAGAACGTGACGATGCCGCTGCAATGGATAGAACTACTAAAGGTCCTCAGTACACAAGCTCTATCAAAACAGATGAGGGCGAATATAGTTACCCCGCGTTTAAACCTGAGAATCGCCCTTCACAGGCTAAAGAACCAGCCCGTCCTCGTAAACCAACAACGGTTTCTAAAACGCGGGAAACCACAAGCGTTACCGCTGCCCCTTCAAAGGGTAAAGTTCCTGCAAAGATTGATTCTGAGAAGCTTCTTAGAGACGCAGAAGAAGAAGTTCTTCGCAAAAAGCCAACCGCAATGACTGAGCAAATGCGGAAAGCCCCAACCATTAGCGACCTTTACAAAGGTCAAAAGTCAATGGGCGAGGAGATTGGTGATGTATTAAAAAGTTTCCGTGAAACCATTCGCGGTGGTTTGCAAAAAGGCAAAGAACGTCAAGAATCAAAAGGTTCAACTATGTATGCAAAAGGCGGCAACGTGAAAAGAATGCGTTATGGCGGTGAGCCAGATAGCGGGATGGACATGGGTCAACCTATGCGTGGCATGGCTCCTACTATGGCACCTCGCGCCCCTTCTCCAATTGAGCGTATGCCAATGGAAGAACCAAAAATGCCAAAAATGTTAAAAAGACCAGATGGGGAAATGGTCAAAACTGCCACCGCAACCAGTGCGCCTCGTCCTGAAATTGGCCCTCGTGGTATAAAAGCAGGTGGTCAAGTCAAAAAGATGGCTCAAGGCGGTTATGCAAAAGCTGATGGCGCTGCATCCCGTGGCAAAACCCAGCCTAAGATGGTTAAAATGGCAAAAGGTGGTTTTGTAAAGAATGCCGATGGTTGCGCCCAACGTGGCAAAACCAAAGCGTTTCAAGTCAAAATGAAAAATGGCGGGATGTGCTAAACCATGCGTGCTTCTCGCGGGATGGGGGCAATCGCCCCCTCTAAAATGCCGGGAAAGCGGGTTGTCAAACGAAAAGACAACCCCGATGATATGTACTCCGAAGGCGGCGACGTTAAGTTTAACCTCGGAAGCCTTAACTATGACAAAGGCAGCGCGGGAGCCTCTGGTACATTAAGCATTGAAAAGAAAATCAGTCAGTTGATGCCTGATGCCCCCAAGTCTGTAAGAGATGCAGTTGTCACTGCGTATCTGTCAGGCAATCTTGATTTAAACAAGCAAGGGATGAAGGCAAGTCCTTCGTCTGGTGGTATTGGTATTAGTCTTCCCTTTGCGGAAGGCGGTCATGTAAACGAAGCTGGTAACTATACAAAGCCCAGTCTTCGTAAACGTATTGTGTCTCAAGTTAAAGCTGCGGCGACTCAAGGTACAGGTGCTGGGCAATGGTCTGCTCGTAAAGCACAACTTGTTGCTAAAAAGTACAAAGCGGCTGGTGGAGGTTATCGTGATTAAAGGTCATGCTGAAGATTGCGCTCTAAACGAAGATGGGCCATGCACTTGTGGCGCATATGAAGAGTTAGAAGACTTGGCTCGCGAAGAAGCGGGAGAAAGTGCTGTAAATTTTGCTAGACAAGACCCGCATGAAGAAGACTGTACCGCACACAAAAACGGTATTTGTACTTGCGGTTATTCAGACTTTATGGACGCCATAAGTCACGAACAGGCCCAAGATGAAAGGTCCTCAGCAATCGCTTAAAGACTGGGGCGACCAGAAATGGCGCACCAAGTCTGGGAAACCGTCAAGCAAGACGGGGGAAAGATATTTGCCTAGTGCGGCGATTGATAGTCTAAGCTCCGCAGAATATGCGGCGACAACCAAAGCCAAGAGAGAAGGCAAGAAAGCCGGTAAGCAGTTTGTAGCGCAGCCCAAAACGATTGCTAAAAAAACGGCGAAATTTAGATGAGTACCTCCGGCACCGCAACCTTCAACATGCCATTCAATGAGCTTGCAGAGGAAGCTTATGAGCGTTGTGGTATCGAGGTTCGTAATGGCTACCAGCTTCGGACAGCCCGCCGCAGTTTAAACATTATGACTATCGAATGGGCTAACAGGGGTATCAACCTGTGGACCATTGAGCAGGGTGAGATTCCGTTGGTGCAGGGTCAGGTTGCTTACCCGTTGCCCGCAGACACTATCGATTTGCTTGACCACGTTATCAGACAAAATCAGGCAACATCAAACCAAACAGATATCAACATCACTAGGATTTCAGAGTCAACCTACGCATCCATTCCAAACAAGTTAGCTCAGGGTAGACCCATCCAAGTATGGATAAACCGGCAAACCAACGGTACAAGCACAACCAACATGGGTATCACGACCGCAATCAATGCGACTGATACAACCATCACGGTTGCAAACGGTTCCATTCTGGGTGGTGCCGGATACATCCAAATTGACAACGAGCAAATCTATTACACAAGCATTGTAGGTAACACCTTACAATTGTGTGCCAGAGGTCAGAACGGAACAGTTGCAACATCCCACGCAGTTGGCGCAGTTGTTTCAATTGTGAATCTGACAACCATTAACATTTGGCCTACAGCAAATGCTGGTGGTTCTTACACCTTTGTGTATTGGCGGATGAGGAGGATTCAAGATGTTGGCGGCGGAACCAAAACCGAAGACATTCCATTTCGATTCATTCCTGCGCTTGTTTCCGGGTTGGCATACCATATTTGCGTCAAACAACCAGACGCCGCAGACAGAATCGCAATGCTCAAAGAACAATACGAAGAGCAGTTCAGACTTGCAGCAGATGAAGACCGTGAAAAGGCTTCCTTGCGCTTGGCTCCCCGACAGATGTTCTGGTAATGGCAAATAGATATGCTTCTGGCAAGTTTGCTATCGCTGAATGTGACCGATGCGGTCAGCGGTACATGCTCAAGGAACTCAAGAAAGAGATTATTAAAACCAAGCTCTTTCAGATTAAGGTTTGTCCTGAGTGCTGGGACCCAGACCAGCCTCAGTTATCATTAGGTCTTTACCCAGTTTATGACCCGCAAGCAGTTAGAGAACCTAGACCGGATGTAAGTTATTATCAATCTGGAACCAGTGGCCTTAACACTAACACCACAAGTGGTACAAGTGTTACTCAGGATGGATATCCAGAAGAGGGCAGCAGGATTTTTCAGTGGGGATGGAGTCCGGTTGGTGGTTCATCAGCAAACGATGCGGGCTTGACTCCAAACGATTTGGTTTTAGACTTCACACTTAGTAGCGTTACAATAGGATAGAAAATGAACCGCAAAGAAGTTAAGGGCATTGCTGATGTCGAAGCCGCAAAAGTGGTCAAAGGACATGAGAAGAAAATGCATGGCATGAAGAAGGGTGGACCCACCAGCCTTGACCGAAAGAAGTACGGGAAGAACATGTCCCGCGCAATGAACCAGAGGTAATCATGTTTACTATGAAACGTGGTGGCAAAGAGATTGGGGGGGCTAGTGTCTATGCTAAACCCCATACCGGCTCAAGCCCTAAAGTGGAACTCGGCAACGGCTACGGAAAACCTAACAAAAGCAGTCAAATTGACGAGTTGTGCGTAAGCATTAACGACATCAATAGCAAGCCCTGTGCAGAACCAAAAACCACCGGCATCAAGATGCGTGGCGCTGGTTGTGCAACCAAGGGTGTTATGTCTAGAGGTCCGATGGCATGACATATGCCGAGTTGGTGGCGTCAATACAAAGCTATGCTGAGAATAGTTTTGACTATGCAACGACGCCCAGCATTATTAATCGGTTCATTGAGCAATCTGAACAGTTAATATACAACTCGGTACAGCTACCCTCTCTTCGTAGAAACGTAACTGGAACGGCAACTGTAGGCAATAGATTCCTTGCTTGCCCTAATGATTGGCTTGCAACTTATTCAATGGCAGTTGTTGATGCAACAGGCGCATACACATATCTTTTAAACAAAGATACAAGCTATATGCAAGAGGCATATCCAAATCCAACTGATACTGGATTGCCTTTGTATTATGCGTTGTTTGGACCGCAAACAGGAGCGCCAACAGAGTTAAGCTTTATGTTGGCTCCTGCACCGGACGCAGCATATTCAATTGTATTAAATTATTTCTTTTACCCAGAGTCAATTATCACCGCTGGCAATACATGGCTTAGTGATAACTTTGATACGGCATTGCTTAACTATTGCCTTATGGAAGCCATCACTTACATGAAGGGTGAGCAAGACTTGGTTGCTTTGTACAAGTCACGCGCAGAGGCTGCAATGGTTCTTCTCAAGCAACTGGGTGACGCTAAAGAGAAGGGTGATTCGTTCCGTGATGCGCCGCCTAAGTACAAGGTCATATGATTACTCAGACGGTCACCACATCGTTTAAATATGACTGCTACACCGCGCAGCAGAATTTATCCACGGACACGCTAAAGATGGCTCTGTACACCGCAGCAGCTAATTTAAACGCAGGCACAACGGCTTACGCAGCGGTAAACGAAGTATCCAGCACAAACTACACAGCCGGTGGTCAGACCCTGACCGGGGTAACAGTTTCTATATCCGGGACAACTGTATATCTAAGCTTTAACAACCCTTCATGGAACAATGTGTCATTTACCTGTAGGGGTGCTTTGATTTACAATTCAAGTAAGAGCAACAAGTCAGTTGCGGTCTTGAACTTTGGTTCTGACAAAACAGTTTCTAACGCTACATTCACTGTGATTCTTCCGGCCAACACGGCCACCAACGCTTTGATTCGCTCCTAACGGAGCTAGGAGTTTTTCATGGCTTTTACTGGCAACTACATGCCTACCTCGTTCAAGGTTGGATTGCTGAACGGTGTGTTTTCGTTTACTCCCGGCACAGGTGACGGGTATTACATCGCCCTGTATACCAACTCGGCAACGTTTGACGCAACGACTAGCGCATACACAGCGACTAACGAAGTTACGGGTACTGGCTACACGGCGGGTGGAAATCTTCTAACCGTTTCTGCTAGCGTTCCAGCGCCGCTGTCTCCTTTCACCGCTAGTACAACTGCGTATATCAACTTTTCTGATACCACTTGGACGACCGCAACGATTACCGCTCGCGGTGCGTTGATTTACAAGAACAGCACGCTTACGATTGGCGGAGCTTCGGTTGTTAAACCTGTGATTGCAATTCTTGACTTTGGTTCTGACAAGTCATCGAGCGCGTCGAACTTTACGATTCAGTTCCCGGCAATCGGCAGTGGCCCAATCGGTTCTACGGCAATTCTTCGGATTGCATAATGGCTATCTCCCTTAAACACGGCTTTGGCAGTGGAAAGCTGGACGGGACGGATGCGACCCTAGTCCAGCCATCCAACTGGAACTCTGACCACGTTCTGGCTATTGGTTCCCCAAAGCTGTTTGGGAGAACTTCAACAAACGGGTCGACAACGCCCTCTTCTTTGTCTGGGATTAGTCAGGCAAATCCGGGGGTGTTTACGACGACTGGGGCGCATGGTCTTACTGTAGGACAGTTGGTCACCATCTCTGGTGTAGTAGGTATGACCCAAGTCAACGGGAATACCTATGTGGTTAACACCACCCCGCTGTCCACAACGTTCACAGTGCTGTTCCAAGGGTCTGCTTTAAGCACCTCTTCATATACCGCGTACACTTCGGGTGGTACTGTGACTGGGGCGGCTACGGGCGTAGCAGAAGAAATTGCTGTAGCAGGGGCACTCACATTGTCTTCTGGTACGCTGACCGGCACTGGCGCATCAACAGGCAAGGCAATTGCCGTTGCCATCGTATTTAGTTAAGGATTAAATCATGGCAATGCCAAATATTGTTGCGGTAGTCTCGATTTATGGCGGGACAGCGCAAATACCGGTAGCTTCTTTTACTGCCTCTACATACTCCGCTGCTTGGGTATATCAGAGCGGTACAGGGTCGGTTGCTAACACTTCATTGCCCGGACTATCCCCGGCAAGCGGCTCAGTGCAAAAGATTGAGAACATTGTTATTGCTAATGCGACTTCCGCTGCGGCAACGGTCAGTGTTGCAATCTGTCCAGCGACGACCTTTAACGGTAGTTCTGCTGGATTAACTTATTTGGCATATAACGTCAGCGTACCGCCAAATGCTTCATTGATTGTGACTGACAAATCCACATCGTTCTACCTTGGAGAGTACCAATCAGTTGGTGTTGTTTCTTCGGTATCCAGTGGAATCACGGCTACCGCATCATTTGAAACCATCACCTAATCATGTCCATTCGCTACACGGGTGGGATTCTCTCCGATACCGTTGACGGGCTGAGTACGCCCGTAACTACTGTTGAGTATTTGGTAGTTGCTGGTGGGGGTGGTGGTGGGTATGGAACCGGAGCAGGCGGTGGAGCAGGTGGCGTTTTAACTGCTACGGGCTATCCAGTTATTGCTGGGTCGGCTATCACTATTACTGTTGGTTCTGGTGGCGCTGCTAATTACGGCAATGGGCAAAACTCGGTATTGAGTTCTTCCTCCGCAGTTATTACTGCAATTGGTGGTGGGGCTGGCGGGCAGCAAAGCGCGTCAAGAAATGGCGCAGCCGGTGGGTCTGGTGGTGGCGCTGCTGAATATGGTGGAGCGGGTACTGCGGGGGCCGGGACTGCCGGTCAAGGAAATAGCGGGGGCAGCGCTTACGTTTCTGGGGCAAGTATTGCGTCTGGGGGCGGAGGCGGTGCTGGTTCTGTTGGTGTTACGGGGGTTGTTAACGGTCCAGCCGGAAGCGGCGGCACTGGGATAGCTTCGTCAATTACAGGCACACAAACATTTTATGGCGGTGGTGGCGCTGGCTCTTCTTATGCTGGCTGGCCTGTGGGATTGCCCGGAGCCGGTGGTGGCGGAGCAGCGGCGTATAACGCATTTGCGTCATCTGGGTTTGCAAATACTGGTGGTGGAGGTGGAGGCACAGGCGGAGGAAACACAAGTTCGGGTGCAATCACTGGTGGCAACGGCGGCAGCGGTATTGTAGTTATCCGTTACCCAGCGTATCTAGCCCCGGCAACAGCAGTCGGCGCAAACACATACATTTCTGGCCCATACCGTGTGTATGTATGGGTTTCATCAGGTTCAATTACTTTCTAATATGGCTATTGGAATCTTCACCCTGCGCCAACAACTTAGAGGG
>Ga0209401_1000565_pt1 | contig 25043 bp, 18 predicted proteins | sample M_140807_MF_Meta_FD_187318 | JGI IMG/M metagenome (GOLD analysis project Ga0209401, IMG submission 187318) | Freshwater microbial communities from Lake Montjoie, Canada to study carbon cycling - M_140807_MF_MetaG (SPAdes) (version 2) | ecosystem: Environmental > Aquatic > Freshwater > Lake... | reverse complement strand
TTGAACCCGCGACCTCCGCCGTGACAGGGCGGCGCGCTAACCAACTGCGCTACCGGGCCTTAAGAAATTGATAAACATAAGTGGCTCTTATGTCACCTTAAAGCCTTTACTACTTACTTCTTTCTTGCTGTTACTACAGTACTGCGTGCCCCCAACGGGATTCGAACCCGTGTTACCGCCGTGAAAGGGCGATGTCCTAGGCCCCTAGACGATGGGGACGTACGAGGCTGGGCAATCTTACCTGCGATTAGGCGTGCAACCAAACCCGATAATTAAGCGCAAAAAAGCCACTTGTCGCCGGATAGCGGGCAAGTGGCTCTTTTGCTAAATCAGTGTGTGGCTTAGTTAAGAGCCCAACGAACAGTAATTGTCACAGTTACATCCTGCTCACCTAAATCAATCTCAACAGCCTGATCTGCAGCTAAGCCAGCTTTGGCCATTGGAAATGGTGATGAGTACACAGGTGAAGATTGCTCCTCAAGAGATAAAACCTTTCCAATTGATGTGCCAAGAAGCTTTGCATAAGAAGATGCTTTTGATTTCGCATTTGTAACTGCTGCTGCACGTGCATCCTCTGTGGCAACTGATGGATTAAGAGTTACTGGAATAACTCCACCAAGTTGCACATTGTCACCACCTGCTGTTACAACAGCCTCAATAATTGAGCCAGCTTTAGAAGCTGTGCGAACTAGAACATCAAATGATTGTGATGCGCGGTAGCCGGTGATCTTTGTGCCAGCCTCTTGTGTCCAGTTGTATTCAGGATAGACAGAGATATTTGCTGAGCGGATATCTTTAGTTGCAATGCCTTTAGCTGTAAGCGCTGCGCGTACAGCAGCAGCTGATTTGCTAGCAGATGAAAGTGCTGCGGCATTAGTTGACGCAAGTGCCGAGACTGTTGCATTAAAGCGAACAGCATCTGGGACAACAGAGACTGTTCCAACACCGGTCACGGTGATGAATCGGTTATCTGTGGTGCCAGCACCATTGGCTGGGATTGCAAGGGCCACAACACCTGCAACGGCAGCTACCGTCAATATGGATGTGATTGTGCGAAGTTTTGTTAGTTTCATACCTTAAGTATCTCTCATTTGATGTGCAGGACGTTAGTTATTGCTGGGAATAGTGCGAGAATTAACCACATGAGACAGTCACAGTTTGTATCAAAATGCACCACAGATGCACTGCAGTTGGCTGCCTCCACTCTTCTTCACGGCAACCTTGTCGCCTTTCCAACTGAAACTGTTTATGGCCTTGGCGCAGATGCACTCAATAAACAAGCGGTAGCAAGGATTTATGAGACCAAAGGTCGCCCGGCTGATCACCCCTTAATCGTTCATCTGCATTCCATGCAGGTTATGGGCCAATGGGTTGAAGATGTTCTTGAATATGCAATAGCGCTAGCCCGAGATTATTGGCCAGGACCTATGACGCTCATCTTTAAACGCTCAACACTTGCGCAAGATTTTATAACCGGTGGACAAGACACAGTTGGCATCCGAGTCCCTGATCATGTTGTTGCACTAGCTCTCCTTGAAGCTTTTCACACCGTTGGTGGACGCGGCATTGCAGCACCCAGTGCAAATAGATTTGGTCAAGTTTCACCCACAACTGCCCAAGCTGTGAGCGATGAATTATCGGAATACCTAAAGCCAGAAGATCAAATCCTTGATGGTGGGCCCTGCACAGTAGGAGTTGAATCAACAATTATTGATTGCACAGGACCAATCCCCCGCATCTTGAGACCTGGGGGAATCACTATTGAAATGATTAAAGAATCTACGGGATTAATGCCACATCAACCAACAGAAGCAAAAGAAATTCGAGTTAGTGGCTCTTTAGAAAAACACTATGCACCTGCCGCACAAGTAATTCTTGATACAACACCAATCGCAGGTCAAGGCTTTATTGCACTGTCAGAGAGCAAAACCCCAGAAGGTGTTATTCGGTTAGCCGAACCAAATAACACACAAGAGTTTGCACGAGATCTTTATGCAGCACTGAGAAAGGCTGACGAGATGGGCCTTGCAGAGGTCGTTGTTGAGCAACCGCAAGGGGATGGGCTAGCGATTGCAATTCGTGATCGTCTAGAAAGAGCCTCAAAGGGGCGTTAATTACGCTGGTTTTTTCCGATACGATTGCCTCTTGCGGGTATTCGACGCAGTGGGGCCTATAGCTCAGTCGGTAGAGCAACGGACTTTTAATCCGTGGGTCGACGGTTCGAGCCCGTCTGGGCCCACAATTTCATTTGTTTTCAAACAACTCAATGTGGCTGTTAGATGTATGCTCCGAAAATGCCACACAAACCCAGCCTTCGAGATGTTGCCAAGCAGGCACAGGTTTCTGTTGGAACTGTTTTTAATGTTCTAAATCGCCCCGCACAAGTCTCTGAAGAAACCCGCAAAAAGGTGCGAGAAGCAATCGATATGTTGGGCTTTATCCCAAACATCAATAACGGCCAGACAAGTAGTAATTCAAAAATTGTGGGACTGATCCTGCCGCTTGCACAAAACCCTTTTTATGACGAGCTTGCTCAAGGCATTGAAGATTCATTAGCAAAAGATGGATACCGCGTTTTAATCGGTTATTCACGTGAAGATGAAGCAATTGAGCTACAACTACTGACATCTATGTCAGATGCAAACTTTCGTGGAATTATTGTTACTCCAGTGGGTCCTAACAACCAAGTCTTTGAAAAGTTTATTGATAGAAATGTGAGAGTCAGTTATCTTTCACAAACAGATGAAGAACCAAATCGATGCTCTGTTTCAATCGATCAGGTGCGCGGCGGTTTTATCGGCCTCGAATACTTGGCAAAACTTGGACATAAAAAGATCTTGTGGGCATCAGGCCCAGGCCACCACCATCAATCAAACCAGCGCTTTGTAGGCATTACTCAAGCTGCTCAGCAGTATGGGATCGAACTTGATGTGATTTCATCGCCATCGTTAGATTTCATTTCAGGAGAACATTTGGCACCAATCATCATTACCAGGGGACCACTGCCTGATGCGATCTTTGCCGGCAATGATGCATTGGGACTTGGGATCATGAATTACTTCCACAAAGTAGGCATTCCAGTCCCTGGCCAGATCTCAGTGCTGGGTTATGACAATGTGGCATACGCCGAATCCGCGCTCGTTCCGCTGACAACGGTCTCCCAGACGCCGTATCAATTGGGCTGGACAATGGGCAATCAGATGTTGGCCGAATTTGAAGTAAAGTCAGGCCACGTGCACCAACATGTTGTTTTCCAGCCTCAGATTGTGGAACGAGCTAGTACTACTCAGCGTAAGTAGAACCTAAAAATAGCCTTGACCAGTAATGCTCTGACCAGTCAAGAGTAGTAAACATTCATTAGGTGGTCATTCTCAAGGGCTAACCTTTCCTCATAGAAGTCCAGCTGGAGAGTCATCTCGGCCACCTAACCCTGAAAATCAGGGGGGTCGCTCACCGGCGAATCATTTTCACAGATGTGAAAATGATTGCGCACTCCGAACAGCTGCGGGATCGGTGTGCAACCTTTGTGCAGGAAGGTAGATTAATAATGCGTTCTTACATTGAACTGTTCATTGAACAGTTGGTACATGCGTAATGATTCGCAAATTTGTTGAATGGCTTAGTTATCACCCATCAACTGAAGAGATTGCACGCGCATTAGCCACTGATTACCTGGCCGAATTTGCAGTGCGCAGCCTTCGTTTTGGCCGCTTAAACAGTGATGATTCAATTACTAATTTAGGGCAACACGGTTTTCCAGATGCAGATGAGTATCGCAATCGCAATATCCCAAGTGATGAATGGCGCAGCTATAAATCACCAGAGATGGCGATAATTGCTGGAATTTCAAAAGAAAAATGGGCACCTGATTCCACAATGTATGTAAACACCTTGCGCGATCGTGGAGTTTTACAAGGCCACGTAATTGTTCAATTCCATAACCCAGTTCCTGCCGGCGATAAGCTCCGCACGGCAGAGGCCATTGATGATCTCTGTGTGCCGCTGGCCCTTTACCTATCCTTTATGAGCCGGCCCGTTGGGGTTGGCCTTGGCGGGATTACCCTTCCCATCGAACATCGTGAATCTGGCAGCGGGCAGCTAAGCCAGCGCCAGATTCTGATCCTTCGCGGCATGGTTGAGGGCAAGACCAACCATGAGCTAGCCACTGAACTGGGCTTTTCAGTCTCAACGATCCGCCACGAGACCATGCGGATCTACCAGGCACTTTCCGTCAGCGACCGAAAGGAAGCGGCCAAAAAGGCGCTCATGCTCAACCTAGTATAGGCGGCAACACGCTAAAACCCTCAATACCGGCTTTACCCTTGCCTATCCCATAGACTAGAGACCTGATTCCGGCAGGCTTGTTTCTCGCTGCCATTCGGCGAAAGCCCTGCTATCCATTCCCCCACCAACCTAGGCACAATTCACGCTCAACCCACCGCGCCAAGGATCTTTCTAAAGATTCTTTTCAAAAGGGCACAACATTTGGCCCCCAGCGGTGTCTTAACTAATAGAGGGCAAGACGTTGCCTTCGTTTTATAAACTCGCGGGAGTTACTCAAATGGCACTATTGAAGTCGAAAGCGGCGAAAGCAGCTGCAGCGACCGATGCCGCCCGCATTTTGAGCGCAAATCCCGCAGACGCTCTAGAAATCTCAACACAAGGCTCAGCCGCAGATTGGTCTATTGCACAACTATCTGCCATCTACACAGAGCACCGCACACAGCTTGTCTCTCAGGCTCGTCGCATCACAAAGAACGAGGCTGAAGCACATGAAGTAGTTCAGGAAGCATTCCTTAAGTTCATGCTTGCTGCCCCTGATCTAGATTCAGCAGATCGTGCAATTGCATACCTTCGCACCTCAGTTACAAACCTTGCTCTCAACGTGATCCGCGCTCGCGGTGCACGTCCAAACTTGGTTGCAATTGATGCCGACACTACCCAGGAGCGTCTGAACGAGATCGCCTCTGAGAACCACATTGATCTAGATACAACTATTACTGCAGCAGAAGATGCTGCGATCGTTCGCGAAGCTCTCTCACGCCTAACCCCAGACCAGCGCACAGCGCTTGTCATGTGGGAAATGGAAGGCCGCACAACAGAAGAGATCGCAACTGCGCTTAACACAAGCCCAGCAAATGTTCGCCACATTCTTGTTCGCGCTCGCAAGTCAATGGTCCGAGTCCTTGAAGAGTGGATCGTTGATGAAAAGACTGGCCTAACAGCACTTAACGCTCTTTCAACAACATATAAGAAGTCAGTTGAGATCGCACAGAAGTCATCTAAGGCTGCTCTTTCTCTTCTCCTTGTTATTACAGCTTACCTTGGCTTCAACTCAATGACTGGCAACGAATCTCCGGTTCTTCCAGTTGCTGCTGAGGTTTCAACTACAGCGCCTTCTGCAAAGGCTGAAGCACCAGCAGCAAAGGCAACAGCCTCTGCCACAGCAAAGGCTGCAGCAACAGCTGCTGCCAAGAAGGCTCAGCAAGCAGCGATCTATGCCAAGATCGCAGCACTTTCATTTGTTGGTCTTGATAAAGAAGGAATCCCAACAGGTTTCTCAGTTACTGATGAAAAATCAGCAGCAGGAGTTGGCCGCGTAACAAAGGGCATCACAACTGTTGGCGCATCAGGGGTTCTCATCAACAACCAGTTCATTACAGGTTCAGTTGGTCCAAACGTTCTTATCGATCAACTCATCACAGTTGATGGAACAGGCACCAGCTACACAGTCAACGGAATCAACGTGGGCTTTGGTGGCGGCTGGCGCGCAGTAGAGGTTGAGTCAACTGATACCTCTATCGATCGCCTTTCAAACGGTAACTACCTGATCACCTCAACATCAACTATCGGTTACCTCGACACAACAGATTTTGTGATCCCAACTGGCACACGCGGCTATGACCTAGTCGATGCCCCAGCAACTATCACAACTCGAGTTCTCATGAACTCTGGCAAGACACAGGTACTAGCACAAGCAGTGCAGGTGAAAAACAAATAAATAGGTTTCCTCGCCGCGTCCGGATACACGGTGGGGAATTTGGTGAATCAGCACGTGCGATTCATCGAAACGGGTGAAAAAGACCCTCTCATGACATATGAGAAGGCACTTATTACCCAAAGCCGAACGGGGGAAATTCCTCCGATCGACTAATCGAAAGGAAACAAATGTCTACAAAGACAACTTTCAAGCGCATTGCGCTTGTTGCAGTTGCATCTCTGGGCTTTGGATTAGTTTCAACTGTTTCAGCAAATGCCGCTGCAATCACTGCGGCAACATATGCGTCAACAGTAACTAACACAACTAATACAGGTGCATCTACTGCACCTATCCCAGCCGGAACTGCATTAACAGCTGAACTAGCACTAACAACAGATCAAGCAGGTGTGGCAGCTGATACAGGAACTATGACATTCACTGTGACTGCTGGACCTGCATCAAAGAACATCACCTCAACATGTACATTTGCTGCTACAACAGCAACTATTTCTGGTTTAACTTCTAGCACAGTTACAACTGCAACAACTGGAACATTCACAATCGTTCTAAGTGGAGCAGCTGCGCTTACGGCTGCAGTTATTGGAACGGTTTCTTGCCCAACTACAATTGGTGGAGCATATGTAATTACTCCAACTGGAGCTCTCACAACTCCTGCAGTAACTCCAACTTTGACAGCAACAACAGCTTATGTCTCAGGTGGAAACGTTTCACAGGGCCTAACACGTTCAACAACTGATGGAACAGCTTCAGTGGGTGGATCAGCAACGGTTCTATTCACACTTCCAACTCACACAACAAATGCGTATTCAATCGTTTCATCAGGTGTTGGATCTCTAACATCTGTTTCAGGCGATGCATCATCTGTGATCACTACAGTAAACGGTACTTCTTCTGATTACACTTCAGGCGCAATTATTACAGCTGCTTCAAGTGCTAAAACAACTGCAACAGTTGCTCTATCTTCAGCTGTAGCTGGTGTACAAACAGTGAAGTTGCTATCAACTGATGCAACAACAGGTGTTGTTTCAACGAAGTCAACAGTGACAGTTACATGGGGTTCAGTTGCGGGTATTTCAGCAGCATTTACTTCAGCTGGTTCATTCATTGGTAACGGAAGCGCTCGTCCATCTGCAAACGCAACATCAGGTCTTTACTATCCAAAGACTGCTGGCGTAACTCTTGCTGCAGGTGCAACAACTGGTGCAACAATTGCAATCAACGTGTTTGACACAGCAAACGTTGCTATGAACGGTCAAGCAATCACAGCGACAATCGAAGGTCCTGGTTTGATCACTCTTGCATCAGGAACTGGTACTGGTTCAACAGGTACTGTTCGTGCAGCATCACTGACAGGAACTACACAGGCAGCTACACACCAATCAGTTCTTGGTATCTCAGCTGACGGTACTGCAGGTAAGGCAACAATTACTGTTTCTTCAGGAACAACAGTTCTTTTCACAAAGACAGTTATTTTCTACGGAACAGTTGCAAAGATCACTGCAACTCAGAACCTCTCAGTTGCTAAGGCATCTTCTACTTCAGGTGGAACTCTAGGATCTGCAGTAGCAGCTCCAGCGGGAACATCAGTTGCAACTACACCAGCGGTTACATTGACAGCTACAGACTCAAACGGAAACGTTGTACCTGGTCTAACAATTTCTGCAAAGTCAAGCGACACAACACTTATTGCTTCAGGTTCAGTAATTGAATCTGATGGAACTGGTGCTGGCGATGGATATGCAGGACCTGGTTACTACAACGCATCTGTTACATCAACAGTCGGAGCTGCTTCAGGAGCGACAACAACAGTTGTGTTCCGTACACTTCTATCTGATGGTGTTACTTATGTAACTTCTGATCCAGTCACATTCACACTTGGTGGATCTATCTCTACAGGTTCAGTAACAGCAGCACTAGATAAGACTAGCTACGCAGTTGGCGAAGCAGCTTCACTAGTCATAACTGTTAAAGACTCAAAGGGTAATCCTGTATTCGATCAAGACGCTAATCTATGGGGCGGTCTTGGTACAGCTCCACTATGGTCAAAGTCAGTTGTTGGCTTAACACCATCTGCAGCTGCAACAACAATGATCAAGTCTGGTAAGAAGACTTACACAGGATACGCACCATCACTTGAGGGTGACTTCAAGTTAACTGGTGTACTTGATGCACTTACAGTTCTAAGCGGCGCAGCAGTATCAGCTTCAGGAACTGTTGAAGGCTCAAAAGCAACAGCAGCTTCAGAAGCAGCAGCAGATGCAGCAGCAGAAGCAACTGATGCAGCAAATGCAGCAACTGATGCAGCAAATGCAGCAGCAGAGGCAGCAGATGCAGCAACAGCTGCGGCACAAGATGCTGCAGATGCAGTAGCAGCTCTATCAACAGCAGTATCAGCTATGGTCTCTGATCTTAAGAAGCAGATCACAGCTCTTACTAACCTAGTAATCAAGATCCAGAAGAAGGTAAAGGCGTAAGCCTTAGCTTTCCGAAGGATTTAACTCTTAGGAGTTAGCTCTAGTCCGAAGCCCGGTTCTCTCGCAAGAGGGGGCCGGGTTTCGGCTTTGCTAATGAGGAATTGAAAAACTAGAAACCAGCAGCTTTACTCAACAACAAACCAACTTCATCAATTTCATTATCAAGTACCTGGGTGTAGATGCTCATGGTTACTCGTGGATCAGAGTGGCCAAGTAGACGTTGTGCGGTAGTTACGTGCACACCTTGTTGCTTGAGCAAATAGGCGTATGTATGACGCAGTGAGTGAATGTCTACACCATAGGGTTTTAAGACCTTACGTAGGGTCTTGGGGCTCCTGGGAAACATAATAAAAGGACTTACTAGAGGCACTGATCTGATGCCTGCCTTGCTCTTTGTTTGTCCGTGAACAGATTTATTGATCCACACTCGATCGTCTCGGATATCTTCAACAGTCAATGCAACGGCTTCTGACCATCTCAATCCATGTAGCGCAAGGAAGCGAATTTGCGGTGTGTACTCGTCAAAGTGATTGCGGGAGATTTCATCCCAAGTTAAGAATTGTCGAGGCTTGACCATGATCTTTGGGGTTACTACGCCGTGAGCTGGTGAAGCATCAATTACTTCATGAGCAAGAGCTTCGCGAAAAATAGCTTTTATAACCGCCAGCGACATCGCGGCAGTCTGTGGAGGGAGCCCATGAATAGTGCTCTGTATATCTAATCTCTTTATCGTTGACATTTCACGATGAGCAAGTGTCGGAAAAACATGGAGCCGGAGAATTGAAAGATAAGTCGCACGAGTCTTTTTACGAATTGGTAAATTACCAACTGTCTGCATTGCAAAACTTTCAAACAACACGATCACTCCTTTCCATTTCATTTTCGAAATTAAAAGGAGTTAGCTCTTAGTTAAATTATGAGCCAACAACATTTTATTGCGAATTGTCATTTGTATCCATAATCAGTTAATAAAAAACTTTAGGTATTCATGTCCATATGAATGGTCATGACTTGTCAACCAAAGATCATTAAAAACTGGCTAGGACTCAATAGTTCTAGCCAGTTCTTAAAACTTATGTGTACCGGAGTTCGGCTCTATTAAGAACCGAACTCCGGCTTAACACTGTAGATCAGTTGAAGCTATGGCTTACGCCTTTACCTTCTTCTGGATCTTGATTACTAGGTTTGTTAGAGCAACGATCTGCTTCTTTAGAGCATCGATTGCTGATGAAACCTGAGTAGATAGAGCAGCTACTGCATCTGCAGCATCTTGTGCTGCAGCTGTTGCTGCATCTGCTGCCTCTGCTGCTGCGTTAGCTGCATCAGTTGCTGCATTTGCTGCATCAGTTGCCTCTGCTGCTGCATCTGCTGCTGCTGATGATGCTGCTGTTGCTGCATCATCTGAAACAGTTGCTGTTGCAGTAATTTCTGCACCAGTTGCTGTTCCTGTAGCAAGTACGAGTGTGAACGCACCTGGTGTTACAGGAGCGTAAACATACTCACCGGCATCATCACCGAGGCCAGCCTTACCGCCCACGAAAATGTCTGCAGCAAGTCCGATAACGGCCTTGTTTGCAGATGGAGCTGCAACTGCAGTCCAGTCACGAACAGGGTTACCAGCTGCATCTACCGCTGTGTAACTGATCTTGATGCGCTCACCTGGAGCATATGTGTCTTTATCAAGTGTCATTGTTACTTTTCCACCAGTTGCTGTTCCACCCAGTGAGAATGGAAGAGCTGCAGTTGAGATAAATGTACCTGCAACTGTTGGGTGTGGTGTGCGGAATGTAACTGTTGCCTTAGCTCCAGATACTCCACCGATTGCTGAAGTTGTTGATGCGATGTAGTTACCTGCACCAGCAGCACACACTGTAAGTGCTCCGCCGCCTGCACAATCAGTGATTGTTACATCGCTGATTACTAGAGCATCGCTGATAACAGCTGTTGGAGCTGCTGCTAGAGGAACAATGTTTCCGTCAGCATCCTTAGCAACGATTGAGATATTTGTAGCTGTTGCGCGAGTGATTGCTGAAGTTGCAGCAAGAGTTGCATCAGATCCACCAAGTACGTAGTCAGATGCTGTTGAAGCAGCTGTGCGACCTGAACGCATGATTGAGACACCCTGAGTAGCAGTTAGCGTTGCTACTGCTCCATAGAATGTAACTGTCTTGGTTGCGATTGTTACGCCACCAGCTGTGATAACGATTGTTCCCACACCACGTGTACCGTCAGCTGAAACACCGATGATTGCCTTTGATGAAGTAGCCATAGTTGTCGCTGTGAGTGATGCTGTGCGAACTGTTCCTGTTGATCCTGTACCGCTTCCAGCTGAATCATTTGCAAGGGTAATTAGACCAGAACCTGTGATAGTTGCTGTAATTGCCTGGTTGACAAGTGCTGCACCTGTTGCATCCTTAACATCAATTGCAATTGTTGCACCTGATGTTGCTGTTGAAGAAAGAGCAACTCCAGCTGTGCTTGGAATGCGAATAGCTGATGTTTCAACAGTTGATGGACGTGCATTTCCTGTGCCCATGAACGCTGTTGAAAGTGATGCTGAAACAGCAGCAGCTGCGCCGTATTCAACAGTTACTGTGGCAACAGATGTAAGTACACCAGTTGTTACGTTAACTGATCGAGCAGTAATAGTTGCAGCGCCAGCTACATCAGATGTGAACGATACGATTAAGCATTCATTTACACCGGCAGCAAGGCTCGCTAGGTTTGTCGTTCTTTGCTGTGCATATGTGAAACCCGTAGCGTAACTATTTGCGGTGTTTTGAGTAATGCCTGTAGCATCTGTGTAACTTGATGCATTTACAGCATCAGCACGAGATGCACCAACCTTTGCATCAGTAATTGATGCGCCTGTGGCAGTTACTGTATAACGGGCAGTGGTGGTTGTCGCTGCTGGTAAGCAAAGTACAGCGGCAGAAGGACGACCGGAAACCTGAGTTCCTAAAGCTGTTCCCAATCCTGATGCTGCCTGGACAAGTGAACCTCCAGAAACTTGGATCTCAAGAGTAGCGTCTGTAACTGTAGATGTTGGTGCATCAGTACCTGCTACATCCACCTGAGTTGCGGTTAAAGTCATCACGTAAGCACCTGCAACTGGAGGCACAAAAGAGAAGCTTCCAACAACTGTTGCAGCAACCGTTGCGCCTGCAACGTTAGTGACAGTAATGGAGGCTCCAGTAGTTGATGTGTTTCCAGTTCCTACAGCTGCTGCTGCAGTACTTTCAGCGGCAACAAGAGCATTTGTTGCTACTGAAGAAGTTGTTGTTGTGATGGTTGCGTTTGTTGGTGCAGTTGAAATGTGAGCCTTAATAATCCACTGATCACCAACGCTGTTTGTACTAGTGGTTGTAGCTGCATAGGTAACAGGAACAGTAACTGTTCCGCCTGCTGCAACGTTTGTCGTAGGCAAGGTTCCGTAAGCCCAAGTAGCTTGGACGCTAGCAGCACTTGCTGAGACTACGGAAAGCATTCCGAAGCCCAACGAAGCAACTGCAACAAGCGCTACGCGCTTGAAAGTTGTCTTTGTAGACATTTGTTTCCTTTCGATTAGTCGATCGGAGGAATTTCCCCCGTTCGGCTTTGGGTAATAAGTGCCTTCTCATATGTCATGAGAGGGCATTTTTCGAAAGATTGGCTTTTTGAGAGTGAAAAATCGGTTCAGTTATCCTTTTCCTGTGAAGTCAAACCCAGCTAGGGCGGTAATGATCGACCTGTGGATGGATTTCCATGCCCAATGGGGCTGGAAGAAATCAAAAGATCGGTGTGAAATAGGCTAATGAAACTGCTTATTGAGTGGGAGAACGGATCGGTCGTGCTGGACTCAGACCGCTCATATGTTTTAGGGCGCGATCCATCCGCAGATATTCCGGTTTTAGATTCAAAGATTTCACGCGCCCACTTGCAAATATCATTTGTTAATAAAGTGTGGGAGCTCAAGGATTTAGATACTTCTAATGGTTCATTCATTGGTGACAAGAAATTTGAGTCCCATAAGCTCTCGAAAACAGTCACGATAGATTTAGGTGGAGTTGGCAATAAGTCTTTTGTATTTACGCCATTGACCAGTTCGACAGGGAACTCAGTTAAGGAAAGTTTACAAGTTCAAGACAAAGAAGCTACTCGGATGACAAAAGTCTCCGGTGATCAATATTTTTCCAATGAATCTGGTCCACGCCGTGTGCGATTACAGCAAAAGATAAGAATTGGCCGCAGCGAAGAGTGTGACTGGCATATTGATGATATAAATGTCTCTCGCACTCATGCCGAAATAGTCCAAAATGCTACGGGTGGATTTGAAATAGTGGATTTGAAATCTACAAATGGAACTTTCGTAAATGGGATAAGAATAAAAAGAGAAATTTTAAAAACAGGTGATGTTGTTTCAGTGGCTGGATTTGCTCGAAGGTTTACTCAGGATGGTTTACAAATCCTTGAGGGTATTGATGGCACTCCTGTTCTTGCAAAAGAGATCAGTTTTGATATTGGGGATCGCCTACTTCTAAATAATGTTTCATTCTCGTTAGGACCACGTACATTAACCGCCATTGTTGGCCCATCGGGCGCTGGCAAATCCACACTATTGGGCGTTCTGACTGGGCGCACAAAACCGACAAGTGGCCAGATCTTTATTGGAGGGGTGGATTTACATACACAGTTCCAATCCTTGAGCAGGCAAATCGGCTCAGTGCCGCAAGCAGATATTCTTCACACCCGCTTAACAGTGCGCCAAGCCTTGAATTATGGTGCCCAGCTGCGACTTCCTAATGACACGAGCAAAGAAGAGCGGGAGGCTCGGGTTGCAGATGTGATGGATAAGCTGGAGTTAACCGAACGGGCAGATCTTCGAATTGATCGGCTCTCAGGTGGACAAAGAAAACGTGCGAGCATCGGTTTGGAGTTATTAACTTCTCCTCAGCTGTTGGTCTTAGATGAGCCAACATCAGGCCTAGACCCGGGTCTTGATGCACACGTTATGGAAACGCTCCGTAACTTGGCTGATGATGGGCAGACAGTTGTCTTGGTTACGCACTCGGTAGATAACTTAGATTTTTGTGACAATGTTATTTTGTTAGCATCTGGTGGAAAAGTTGCCTATGCTGGTCCTTCTTCTACAGTTTTTTCAAAACTAGGTAAAAAATCTTGGGCAGAGGTCTTTAGATTCTTGGCAACCCCAGATGCCTTGCTGTTGGCTGCACCAAAACACGAAGATGCTATTTCTACTGAAATACAAGACGGACATGTTTTAGCCCGCAGACAATCATCATTGAGGCAGATCGCAACACTTTCTTCTCGTTACTTGAGAGTTATTGCATCTGATAAGTTCTATCTAGCCTTACTAACTTTGATTCCGATTATTATTGGTGTTATTTCTTACGCTGCTGGAAGCAGCTATGGCTTTGGTTCAGGGAATGTTACAAAGTCTGGTTTTAATTACAATCCTTTTGCCCAAGGAACAATTCTAGTTCTCATTTTAGGTTCTATTTTCGTAGGGCTTTCAACCAGTATTCAAGAAATAGTAAAAGAGGGTGCTATTCGAAAACGAGAACAGAGTGTTGGTATTCGCTCTAGAACATATGTGGCATCAAAAGTTCTTGTCTTAGGCTTAATTGTTATAGCTCAAATTTTAGTTTTTACATCCATTGTTTTATTTAACCGACCAATGCCCGATGCCGGTCAGCTGATGTCATCTAGCCGTGCTGAAATTACCCTTGTTTGCCTATCTTTAGGACTGTGCTCATCGCTTTTGGGGCTGGCGATCTCAGCGTTCTTGAGCTCAAGTGAACAAGCAATGCCTACCTTGGTTGGCATGACAATGATTCAAGTCGTTTTGTCAGGTGCGTTGCCGCTTGAAACCAAGGGCATCATTAATCAGGTGTCTATGGCCGTACCTAGCTATTGGGCTACAAATGCACTTTCGGCTTCGGTTGATATTGTTCAATTAAATTTAACGAGCGATCCAGATTTGCAGGAGCGCTGGGTTGCTACCGCAGCGAATGTGATCAATTCACTTACCGTTGTTGGGTTATTTGCCTTGATTTTTATGGCCATTACACTGGCAAAGGTGCGCCGTAGTCGTTAACTCTTTTTCCAACCCGGAGGACAATTCTTTCCTGTAAATACTCTCGACTGGTTTCCTTTGCGACAAATAACTGTTTGCTGTGCAACTGGCTTCTTTGAAAGAGACGCTTTTGCAGAAGGCTTTGGAGAGGCTTTTGGTGCCATAGTTATTTTGGCAGTTATTGGAGAGGGCGTTGAAGGAACTTGAGAAGGTGATACAACTGGCGCGACTGTTGTTTTTGCAATTGTTGGAGAGGGAGATGGAGACTGTTTTGCAACAGAGTTCTTCCCTCCAAATCGATAATCGACTGCCAGATTGCTGACGTTTAGTGTTTCTATATTGTCGCAAAGACCATTTATTTGAATAGTCCTTAAAAGTGGTAAACCTGCAGATGATTTGGGTTCTTGGATTTGAAACGTTGCTTGAGGCAATTGAGAGCAAGAAGGTGCATCGTAGATCCATCCATTATTATTGACTCCAAGTGCTTTGTAACTCATCCCCTCCAATCGGACTGACCCCATTGGAAATTTTGTTGTCTGTTTAAAATCCGGCGTTGTTATATTGATGTAAGCGTCCCACCAATCACCACCTAATGAGGTGTTGTCTGTGAGGACAAACGTTAAGGCCTGTCCGTTCACCCACGGCAAATAATTGATGCATGAAGCTTTTGCCCTGTTGGCATTTCCCTGCAGATCTGGTTTCGCGATCGAACAATTACCTTTGACTTCAACTGCATTATTAAAATCAAAGCGAACCATTGGAAATTTAGTGTTTGGCTGAGCTTTCCAGTACGTTCCTATTGAATATACAACGTCAAAGTTACATACTAATTCTTCGGTCCAACAAATTGTGCCCCTAATATGTAAATTGTTTACCCATTCACTCTTCATGACAAAAGACTGGCTGACTATTGAGGGCTTTTTGCTCAAACCCAAGGGGTTCCAATACACAACTGGACCACCCGTAACATTGTTGCTTGGAGTTGTGCCTGTTGGGATTGTGATCTCTTCACCTTGCGCGGGATTGGCACCAATCAGAAAAGAAAAGAGCACAAGCATCGTGAAAAAATTCATCGAAACTTTTTTCATGCATTTTTCCATCCTGGGGGGCACTTTGAAGCAGCGAATGTTCTTGTCTGAGAACCCTTCATACAAAAAATTGTTTTAGGAGCCTTTGTATCTGTTGGAATTTTGATTGCCCCATTTGGAATCGTTGGTGCAGAGGGCACAGTGATAACTGTTTGGACAGGTTGTGAGTCACCGACATCATTTGAAAGATAGATTGTGACTGGCAGTTTCTTTCCCGCCATAGAACTCTTCAGTGGGACCTCAAGTAAGACTTTGCTCCCCACAATATCCCCAGAGATGGCTTTTGCCTTGGACAAACCAATCGAAGGACCAAATATGAAAGCTTTAGTCGCAAGTGCACCAGATTTGACTGTTGCTTCCGCCGTCACGATTGCTGAATTTCCAATAATTCTTGTTTTTATATTCTTTGGTGTTGCCGGCGCTAGTTTGTTTGCTAATAAATTGTTGACAGCCGCTGGCGCATTAAACTCTTGTTCCAGTGGTTCGGATTCCACTCCATTTTTTACCCCGACCACTTTAAGTGGAATGGAGGTACCTGAAAGCAATTTATCAAAGTCAATACTCCAGGATGCTTTCGAACCAGAGACTTTTCCGAGCAACTTGTCACCATTTAGCACCCCAAGTTTTGGTGCGACCAGGTAGACAGTGTCAGGGCGGGAGCTACCTGCTGATCCAAGATTTACATCAATATTTAACTTATTTCCGACCACATTTATCAGTGAGAATGAGGGTTTATTTACAACTGTCTTTTTTACAGTATTTGTTGTTGTCGTGGAGTTGGTCGTGGAGGCGTAATTTTTTGTGCAATCGGGTAGAGAGGATCCAGTACGAATTTGAGCTTTCTCGAATCCAAGATCTCCGACAAAAACGTAGTCCATTCCCCAATTACTGCATGACCCTGGTGTTGAGTGCCACAAAAGAGAGGTGAAATCACTTTCAAAAGTAGAGAAGCCAGGTGGAAGAAATTCAACTTTAAAAACTGAAACATCAATCCAGTTTCCGTACATAATTCGGAAGGGATAAATTTTATCTTTGACAAGTGCTACTGTGGCGGTTTTGCTAAGCGCCGGATGGGTTGACCCCAGATCAATAGTTGCATTCCTGATATTGCGTGCGTATTCAAGAACCGCATTGTTACCTATATACAAATAGGCGGCGTCGTCTGCTGTCATTCGAAAAGTCCAGGTGCCGGTGGAATCAGGAATGAAATACCCCGTCCAGTTATTAGAAAATGCAGGCAAACTTCCATCAGTAGATTTATATTCAGGAAGATTAATTACAGTTGAGGATGAGGCTGGTACTTCATCAAAAGTTTTTACACTATCTTCGAAATAGGATGAGTATCTATTTTGAATTAACCCGGGTGATATTTCTGTGGGGCGTGGAACTGCCGAAATGCTTCTAGGTATTCGCTTGGGCGAAGCAGAAGAATTCAATGATGCGGTTGATTCTAAATTTCGTGCGCCTGGATTCGTCCCTCCAAACTTAAACACATATCCACCCAAAGAATAAGAATTCGGAACAATAATTGCGTTTAAACAAGATCCAATTGATTGGGAGGTTAAGTTGCTGAGCAAATTTGAGCTACTTTTGATATTCGAAACTATTGTGTCATTAATTCCCACTTTAGAGCAATCAGGATTGGTATCTAATCCACCCATTCCGTACTGTACAAATTGCAAAGGAGAAGCATAATTTCTTTCGCCGATATCAATGCTACCAATTTCTAAGTGAGTCTTGCTTGTTAAATCATCGAATGAAGCCTTATACCATGTTGGCCCCAATGCAGAATTATTGTAAACACGTAAGCGAAAAGTGTGTCCTGGGGCGAGTGCGTAAGGCGTCCAACAGACGGCCTGGAAGTAAGTTTTTCCATCGACTTGATAAGGGTTTCTTTTGTCACATGAAACCGAATTTCCTACACCGGTTAAAACTTGTTCATCGACTGCGCCATTAAATGACAAAACAAAATTATGCTGCGTGCCAGAGGAATAAACGTCAACTCCAACCTGAGCTGCGGTTGAGATTCTTTGATTAGTTTGCACCCATGCGAAATTGAGATATCTCCAGGTGTCAGAATTATTTGCCAGTGGAGTTATATCAACTTGAAGATCAGTACTTGAATTTAGGTAGGCAGTACCAGAGTAATTGGCATTCATGTAAGTCACAGATTGGTCTGCACCTGCGACGTTTGATGAAAAGAAATGAAGAATTAATGAAATCATCAAAATAAAAACCTTTGAATTTAGTCTAAAGGATTTCATGCGGTTTTCCATCCTGGAGGACACTTACTTGCTGCAAAGGTCCTTGTCTGCGAACCTTTTAGACAAAAAATAGTTTTAGTAGCACCGGTTTGAGTCGGCAATTTAATTGTTCCAGCTGGAATTTTCGGAGCAGCGGGTACAACCAATTTACTTTGAACGGGCTGTGACTTACCAACTTCATTTTGGAAGTAGACCGTGTACGGAAACGTTTTACCAGCCATCGAGCTCTTCAATGGAACCTCAAAAAGCACCTTAGTTCCGATGACTTCACCCAAAATGGCTTGAGAAGCCGGAACGCCAAGGGCTGAACCAAAAATGTATGCGGAGGTCGCAAGAGCACCTGCTTTGATTGTAGATTCTGCAGTAACAACAGCAGAAGTTCCCACGATGCGGGACTTAACGTTTTTGGGAGCTAGAGGAACTAATTTATTGGAAACCAGCTTGCTGGCATCTGGAGCGCTAAAAGTTTGCTCAACAGGCTCAGATTCAATCCCATTTTTTACACCCACCACCTTCAATGGAATTGAAGCCCCTGCAAGCAATTTGTCAAAATCAATACTCCACGAAGCTTTTGAACCAGATATTTTTCCAAACAATTTATTACTGTCCAGAATTCCAAGCTTTGGTGCCACAAGGTAAACTGAGTCTGGACGGCTATTTCCTGCATTTCCGATATTTACGGAAAGATTTAATTTGTTGTCCACAAGGTTTATCAGCGAAAACGTTGGCTTATTTATTACCGGGTTTTTGGTATTTGAAGAAGGTTTAGTAGTTGACGTGTTAGTTATAGTTGAAGAGGTTCCACCAACCATTCCAGGGAAGCGTTCACTTGCAGGTTTGTCGCAAAGCGAACTGTAGGAATATTTTTCGTATCCTAATTTAGCCATGAGAGCCATCTCGATTCCCCAGCTCGTGCAGTAATTTGGTTCAGAGTGGAAAAAGAGACCAGTCGTATCTTTTTGGTAGACAGCAAATCCAGGCGGTAAAAGCGTAAATTCAAAGGTTCCGAAAGATGCTGCATTGCCATAATAAATTCGAATTGGATACACCTTGTCTTTTTGCAAGGTTATTGAAAACTCTTTAGAAACTGGCTCGTGTGTTCCAGGGTTTCTCAATTGAGCACCAAATGTCGAGCCTGCGTAATTGACGATAGCTTCATTTCCTAGCCAGAGATATGAAGCATCATCCGAACGAATTCTAAATTTCCAGGTGCCAGTTGAGTCGGGAATTATGTATCCGCTATACATCACTGTCATTAAACCTAATGAGGAAAAAGGTTCGTCAGTAAAGGCAGGAAGCACTTCATATACTTGCCGAGACTTAATTTGATCAGAGTGTGCAAAAATCCAAGATGAATCATCATTGAAATACCCTGCATACGTGACGGAATGGAGGCCAATCAATAGGCTTTCAGGACGTGGAATCTGATCTAATTCCCTTGGTTTTCTTGTTTCCGTATTGATGCTTGAGGCACCACCAGTGCCGACGTTGAGTTTAAATTTGCCTGGAGTACCTAAATCAAAACCTCCAGCTGTTGGGCAAGACGTGCTATTTCTAGTGCCCGCAAATGCCGGCTGGCCGAAACCAGAATTTTTTATTGAACCGTAGGTAACTGAGTAATTGGGAAGTTGGCTACAGGTTGGCAAGGGTGTTTTATAGAAAGAAGTCTGATTGAAAGCCCCCATATTCAGGCTGGAGCTCATTACACTTGCAGAGGCATTATTTTCAATTCTACCTAATTGAATCGTTTGTCCAGTGCTTTGAACATTTACAAATGCAATCCACCATTTTGATCCATTGTTATCCCAGTACTTTAAAGTGAATAGATAAGTCTCATTTGCAACTGCTTGTAATGGAGCTGAACATACTGCACGTGAAGAATTAGGTGTTCCGAATGCATTACCAGATTGAATTTGGCATTGTGATGATTCAATATTCATGACTTTAGACCCGTTTGGCACATCTAAAAATTGCCACATTACAAATCCAGTATTTTGCAAAATAAGAGATGCAGATAAATTAGAAGTAGAATTTCCGATGTTTAAACTCCAGTCGGCTTGTCCTTCACTTCTTGTTGGAACATAGTGTGGAGTGATTGACTGGGAAATAGAGCTCGCTTCACTTAAATTGACTCCAGTCCAATCAATCATATGTGCAACTTGATTAGCGCCATCAGCATGTGCGACTGAGTTTGAGAATGTTGCAGAAGCAATGATTATGGTTGCTGAAACAACTAACCCGAGATATTTTCTGCTCACTTTTTTCTCTTATTTCTTTGAGACATCAAATTCGTATTGGATCAAGAAACCGGCACGTGTTGATCCCGCGAGTACATAGTTGCGTTTCTCTTTATCGAAATTAACAGGACCAGATACGACAATGGTGTCGAATTCTTTACCGCATCGAGCATCACCTGTAATGACCTTTGCAGACGGCGCGGGATTCACGGGTGGGTTGGTTAATTCCTTAATTTTTAAGGAGCTTTCAATAACCGCTTGATCGCATAGATAAAAAGAGAAGATTTTTCCCTTACCGGTTTGAGATTTTGGATCTCCTGCAATCAAAGCTGACCACAAAGGTTCTGGGGTAACAGTTGGAGATGGCCTAACAGATGGGCTCTTTTGGTCGCTAGACCCATCGAACTGGGTATACCCAATACCTGTTAAAAGTATGGCAGCAATTCCTACAGCGATTTTTGTTTTCAATTTCTTGGATTTATCTTGACCCTGGCTATGAGTTAAACCTGCAGACGCCCGAATCCCTTCAATCAATCCTGAACAATCTATTGCCGTTATTCTATTTTTAGGATTTTTGTCCAATAGTTGTCCAACGATTATTCTTTGATTTTCAGTTAATAGTTTTAAATCTGGTTCCTTGTTCAGAATATGATTCATAGTGTTAGCAACTGAAGTGTCTTCATTTCCCCACGGGCTGGTGCCCGTTGCCGCAAAGAAAAGAATTGAGCCTGCAGCAAAGTTGTCAACCGCCGTTGTGATTTTTGTGTTTTGGAACTGCTCTGGGGCAAACCACGTTGGAGTTCCAGCGACCATCCCTGTTCGGGTCAAAGCTGTGGCATCTGAAGAAAAAGAGATTCCAAAGTCGATCAGTCTCGGACCTGTTGCCGACATCAATACATTTGAAGGTTTTACATCGCGGTGAATTACTCCAACGGAATGAACTCCAGCAAGCGCCGACATTAAGCCAGTTGCTAACTCAAACCATTGGAGTTCGTTGAGAGGGCCTTCATTTTCAACTAATGTTTTTAAGCTTGGCCCATCAACATAGTTTGTTGCAATCCACGCTGGGCTTGCATCGATATCAGCACCGACAATTTCAGCTACATACTTGCTTTTGACTTTCTTGAGCGAAGTCACTTCACGGGCTAAGCGTGTACGCGAAGCGGGATCCTCTAATAGAAAATCGCGCACGATTTTGATTGCAGCAGCGCGAGTTCCATTTGTGCCCATGTAGACAATACCCATGCCGCCCGCACCTAGGCGATTAACAATCTGCCAAGGTCCTATTTGTTCGGGATCTCCCGATCGCAACCGCTCCACAAGCGTAATTCTGTCAGAATATTGGACCCAGATCCCAGTGCAATTGCAGTCAGTTCTCAGCGTTCTAAGGTCTAATGGGGCCATGACACAGCCAACCCGCATCTATAAGCATTCATCGGCTGGCACAGACTGGGCGGCGTTGGCTTTGGGCGCTGGGCTTGGGCTGACATTGGCGTTGCAGCTGACCACAGTCAGATTAAGTGATTTCAATACTTTCTATTCTCTTGTTGTTTCAGTTAGTCGCTTAGCAGCACTGGTTGGCACCTACTTTGCTGTGGTCGGGATGTTTTTGATTGCGCGTATTCCTTGGGTGGAGCGTGGTGTGGGACATGATCGCCTTGTTACCTGGCATCGCAAGTTAGGTCCTTGGTCATTATATGCAATTGGTGCTCATGTGTTTTTAATTGTGGTGGGTTTTGCAGGACAAGACTCCATTCCTTTATATAAAGAGATGGGGCAGTTCTTAACAACCTATGACTGGATGTGGTTTGCCTTAGCTGGTTTTGTCTTGATGGTGATGGCAGGTGTTACTTCCTATAAAAAGGCACGAGCCAAGATGAGTTATGAGACCTGGTGGATGGTTCACATCCTTACCTATGCCGCTGTCGCGGCATCATTTATGCATCAAGTTGTTAATGGACAGATGTTTATCGGCCATCCTCTTAACCGTGCTTATTGGACAGCGTTGTATGTGGCAATGGGTGCATCAATTCTTTACTGGCGTTTTTGGGTTCCTTTCTATCGCTCTATGAAAGTAAATCTAAAAGTTGAAAAAGTTATTGTTGAGGGACCAGGAGTTGTTTCAGTGATCATGAAGGGCAATCATCTTGAAACCTTAAATGCCCAAGGTGGTCAGTTCTTTGGTTGGAGATTTTTAGCCAAGGGACATTTCTTGATGTCACATCCTTTTTCTTTGTCTGCGGCTCCTACTGAGAAGCATTTGCGCATAACAGTTAAAGATTTAGGCGATCACTCACGGTCACTAGCTTTCTTAAAGCCTGGCACTCGTGTTTTTGTTGAAGGTCCTTATGGTGCTTTTACTGCAGGGCGCTCAACACAGCCACATGTGGTGTTGGTGGGTGGTGGCGTGGGTATTACGCCTATTAGAGCGCTGATGGATGAGCTAAAAGGCGGCGTGCAGATGGATGTGTTGTTCCGTGCTTCTCGTGAAGAAGATTTAGTCTTAAAAAAAGAAATGGATTACATAGCTGCAAACAGCGATGGATCAATACGGGTGCATTACTTGGTGGGACCACGCAAGAACCATCCAATGGATGCCAAGTCATTAAAGGCACTTGTGCCACAGTTTGCAGATAGTGACATCTACATCTGTGGACCAGAGCCGTTGGTAAGTGCTGTGCGCAAGGCGGCTGAGGATCTGGGCGTGCCAAAGAATCGTTTTCATGATGAGGCCTTTGCTTTTCACAAAGAATAGTTATCCACAAAACACCCATAATTATGGGGTACACAAATAATCCTGTCGGTGATAGGCTCTAGCTTGCCGAAATGGATATTCGGTATGCACAATCGGCGCGTAAGCACCGCATAGGGATGGCGCATGCAAATCATGTTATTGAAAACAATCCAAATGTAGTGATTACAAGCGATGAAGGTGACAGGACTCAATATGTCTGGGTGGCTTTAGATGATCGAGGACTTGAACTAGAGATTATTGGCGTGGCTCTTGCAGATTATGTATTGATCACACATGTTATGCCGACGATTTTGAGAAAGAGGAGAAAGGAATGGCTATCAAAATGAAACGCAAAATCAAAGTTGGTCCAGATGTGGATCTAGATTATGACGTTGTTTTATTGCCAGATGGGGTTCGCTTAACTAATAAGTTGGCTGCCAAAATGGCTCGTGATGCGATTAAGCAGGTGCGAGGACGACCTTCACTGACCGCTGTTGCCGTCGAATCTCCGCAGCTCAAAGTTCGCGTGCCAGTAAAGCTCAAAAAAGCGATTGAGAAAGAGGCAAAGCGCCGTGGGGAGACAACCTCAACGATTGTTCGTGAGGTGCTGCAGGAACGCTTTCTCCAAAAGGGTTGATTAACTCTGCGCCTGCTCTGCAGGCGTTCACAGAAATACTTCAGGTTGATAGCTTTATATACGGGTAGTTGATCTTCTCGAGGGAGATTTACCGAAACGAGGGTATGAGATGAAGCGGGCGTTGTTAATCGCAGGCGGCACAGTCGGGGGTCTTGGCGCCGTGCTTGCGATTACTCCACCCCAGTTATCCTCCGGTGGTTTAAATATCGCTGGTGGTGCTGCAACAGGTTCAGTTACTCCTAGTGCGTCTGCTTCATCATCACCTACTGCAGTTGCAACACAGACTGCTACAAAGAGTCCAAAGCCAGTTGCAACAAAGAAGGCAACAGCCCAAGCAACAGCAAGTTCTACTGCCAGTGCAACACCAACAGCTGCAGCAACGGCTGCTGCAGCACCTGCTGCACAGAGTGGGACTTTTACAGGACCAGCAATTTTTGTTAACTATGGAACAGTCCAAGTAAAAATCACTGTGGCAAATGGAAAGATCACTGACGCCGTTGCGGTGCAGGCACCTAGTGGTCGTAATGATCGTTACACAAACATGGCTGTGCCAATCTTGAAGCAACAGACATTGGCTGCGCAAAGTGCCAACATCAAGGGAGCATCTGGTGCTTCTTATACTAGCTATGGCTGGTTTAAGTCATTGCAGGGAGCGCTCGCAGACGCTGGTTTGTAAGTAGGGTTAGGCAGTGAATCAATTACGTCGACAGTTTCCTGTGTGGGGAACGATTGTGGATGTGGGTTGTTCTTCCAATTCTGTCAGTGTTACTGCTTTAGATGCAGCTATGACATCTGTAATTACTTTTTGCGAAAATGTAGATCGAGATTTTTCAACCTATAAAGAAGGCTCTTGGATCTCGCGGCTGCGCCGCGGTGAGGTGCAAATCGAAGATTGTCCAGATGACGTTATTGAGGTCTGGGATTTATGCGCACAGGCTAAATGGTTAAGTGATGGAGCTTTTGATCCGTGGGTAGTTGCTGGTGGTTTTGATCCTTCTGGATTAGTAAAAGGTTGGGCTGCAGATAAGTGCGCAGATATATTGGTTGCAGCCGGGGCCGAGCACGTGCAGGTAAATGCTGCTGGGGATTTGTCACTACGTGGTGGGTTTGTTGATAGCGATGGCATTGTTAAGCCGTGGCCTATTGGTGTTGTTAATCCCAACAACAAACTAGAAGTAGTAAAGATTTATGAGATTAGTGATGGTGCGATTGCAACATCTGGTACCTATGAACGAGGTGCTCATATCCATGATCCTCAGACCGGGATGATTGCAATCGGTGCCAAGTCGGCAACAGTTGTGGGGCCCCTGGGTTGGCTCTGTGATGCCATGGCAACGGCTGTGATGGTGGGCGGAACAGACTCAGTTTCTTGGTTTGGGCAGGATGAATTGTTGGGGTATCAGGTGTTTGGGGTTAATCGATATGAAGAAAGCGCGTGGGAGATTTAAATTCTCGTTTTAAAGTAAGGTGCAAGTTTTTTGTAGAACTCTTGAGTTGAAATTCCAAAATTAATTTGGAAATTCTCCTGCCAC
>Ga0209401_1000563_pt1 | contig 25132 bp, 20 predicted proteins | sample M_140807_MF_Meta_FD_187318 | JGI IMG/M metagenome (GOLD analysis project Ga0209401, IMG submission 187318) | Freshwater microbial communities from Lake Montjoie, Canada to study carbon cycling - M_140807_MF_MetaG (SPAdes) (version 2) | ecosystem: Environmental > Aquatic > Freshwater > Lake... | reverse complement strand
TTTTCATAGAAAGCGCCTAATTCTACTAGCGATCTTGCTTTATTCATATTAAGTATTTATGTTATATATGCCTAAAAAACAAGAAAGTAAATTTTATTTAGGTAATCAAAACCTACCCACAACTGATGCGGTGTTTGATTATGAAGCACATCCAGAGTGGGTGGATGATATAGCTAAGAGTAGAAAGAACATCTTATACTTTGCAGAAAACTTTTTCTTTATAACAAATCTCGATGAGGGTAAGATGAAGATTAAACTTCATTCCTATCAAAAAAGAATTTTAAGAAGTTTAAGAGATAATCGTTTTGTATGCTTGCTAGCTTCTAGACAGGTAGGAAAAACGACACTCATGACAATATATGCTTTATGGATTGCCTGCTTTTTCGAAGATCAGCGTATTCTTATTGTAGCTAATAAAGAGCAGACTGCGATTAATATTTTTAAGAGAGTTCGTTTAGCTTATGAAAAGCTACCTAACTACCTTAAACCAGGAACCGTAGAATATGGTAAAACATCAATGTCTCTTGGTAACGGGTCAAGTATCGGTATTTCGACGACGAGTAGTGATGCAGGTCGAGGCGATAGCTGCAATGTTCTAATCTTGGATGAGTTAGCATTTATTGATAACCATCTTGTTGAGCAGTTCTGGAGTTCAGTATATCCGATTATCTCGTCGTCTAAGAAATCTAAAATATTTGTTGCTTCAACGCCAAACGGAACAGGTAATCTGTTTCATGAACTTTATACCGGTGCTATTGAAAGTAAAAATGATTGGAAAGCAGAAAAAGTTGATTGGTGGGAATTTCCCGGTCGTGATGAAGCGTGGAAAGATAAGACCATTCGTACTTTAGGGAGTAAGGAAGTATTCGATCAAGAGTTTGGAAATGTTTTCTTACAAGCCGGGGAAAGTGCTTTGGATGAAAAATTGTTTGAAGAAATGAAATCAGAGTGTACAGAGCCTAAATTTGTTTTCGAAGAGGGAAAATATTTATTATGGGATGAACCAAACAAGGATCACATTTATGTTGCAGGTGTAGATATAAGTGAAGGTGTTGGCGAGGCAGCAAGTGTTATACAAATTTTAGATTTAACCGATTTAAGAGAGATAAAACAAGTAGCTACATATCATGATAGATTAATTAGCCCTTACAACTTTACTTCTAAAGTCTACGAAATATTGCAACACTGGGGATCGCCCCTTGCTATGATAGAAAGAAATAATTGCGGTGCACAAGTAGTTGATCAACTAAAAAATACCCATGCTTATGAAAATATAGTATCTTACGGTACAAAAGTAGGTCCTGTGTCTTTTAATAAAATAGGTGTACAAGCACACACCAATACTAAATATAAAGGTGTAGTTAATATGCGTTATTGGATGAACGAGGTACGCGCTTTAAAAATACGAGATTTAAAAACATTAAACGAACTGAAAGGGTTCGTAAGATATCCAAACGGTACTTGGGCTGCAAAACAAGGATCAGATAGTTGGGATGATAGAGTGATGAGTTTATTATGGGGGTTAATGATTCTTGAAACTGATCTTTGTGAAAAATATTTTGAAGTTGCAGAATACGATAAAAATAAAAAACCTCTTAAAATTAAATCGCTAGATTACGGTATAAAATACTTCATTAACCCAACATCTATATATAGTAACGAAAAAATGGGTATAGATGGACTGCCGCCATTACCTATTGTTATATCGCAAGACGGTAATCAGGAACATAATGAAATAGCTGACTTAGAATCACAAGGTTACCGTCGTTTATCATAAATAATTAAATGGCAGATATATCAATATCTCAAATAAGTCAAGGCACTCCCACAACAGGTATTATATTGCCGTGGTCAGATGGTACAACCACCTATCAAGCAAAGCTTAGTTCCTTGATTACTGCTCAAGGTGATATAGGTACTGAAGCTATACAGATACCAAGAGGCACTACAAATCAAAGGCCTTCTTCTTCTTCAAATGGAATGTTGCGTATGAACACAACAACCAACATGCTAGAAGCGTATTATAATAATAACTGGATAAATATTTCTTCTTTATCGCCATATTCAATTTATCTTTGGGGTGCAGGTGGTGGCGGTGGGACACCTGGCGGCTGGGCATACGGCGCTGCAGGTGGCGGCGGTGGATTTGCTTCAGGAGATCTCAATTTATATTCAGGAAGTACTTTAACACTTATAGTCGGGCAAGGTGGAATAGTTAACGGTACTTCTGTTTCATTTGGAGGTGGTGGTCAAGCATCTAGAAACAATGCTGATAATCGCTACGGGTCAAATGGAGGTGGGTATACAGGAATATTCTTAAATTCTGTCACACAAGCTAATTGCTTGCTTCTTGCAGGCGGTGGAGGCGGTGGCGGCTCTTCAAGAGCAGGTACAGGCAATTACGGTGGAGCAGGGGGTGGAACTCAAGCACAAGACGGTAACTCACCTTATGATAATAAACCTGGGTATAGAGGAAGAGGCGCAGGCCAATCTGGACCACCGGTACAAGCATCATGTGACCCCGTTCTTAACACAAACTTTCCACCTGCAGCTCTGATAGGTGGAACTTCTCAAAATAACAGTTATGGTGGAGCAGGTGGAGGTGGTTATTTTGGTGGATCAGCTGGCGGGTACTCAGAAAGCAATACCATGGGTGGCGGAGGCGGAGGTTCAGGTTATGTTAATACACAATATATTTCTAATTCAGTTAATACAACAGGGACCGATTCTCAAGGTGCAGGCAACACTAATGCATATTATCCCGGAAATATAGGTTCAGGTGGAGCACCTTCAACAACCGGGCAAAACGGATATGCTGTTATATTAAATAGAGTCACCGGTCAGATAACAAGATATTCTTACACAGGTAGTAATATAACAATAACACTTTAATTTATGGCAAACTTAGTATCATACACTCAAAGCCCTTTTAATAAAGCGCGTAAAGATAAATTTTTATTCGTTTTAAATTTACCTCAATGTTTAAAAGATATTTCTAAGAAATTTAACCGTAGTAACGAAACTGTTTTGCCTGACGCTTTACAATTTTCAGTATATGGCGCAGTAGTTCCTGAAGTTGCTGTACCTTCTGTTAACATAAGATACTCTGGACAAACTTTAAGCAATTCTAGTCATTCTCGAGACCCATATCCCCCTGTTACAATTAATTTTACCGTAGATAACAGATTCAACAATTATTGGATCATCTATAAATGGTTAGATCTTCTTAATAATTCAACCGAAAGTATTTATGATGCCGAAAATTTAACTAATATTAATTCTAATATAGCTGCAAATCAGGCTAGAAAAACATCAGCTTTACAAAATAGAACTAATGCTGCAGGTGCTGATTATCTTAGATTTAGATCTAACTTTACATTATTTGCATTAGATGAATATGATAAACGGATTATAGAGTTTGTCTATAAAGATGCGTTTCCTACAGCTATTGGAAGTATCAATTTTAACAATAGAGACAGTACAGAATTGGAAACAACCTTTACCTTTGAATATTCACAGCTTTTAGTATCTTTAGTCGAACAGATAGATAATTTCTAAAAATTAAAAAGTTTCATCCGAAAAAGTATAAATATTTTATATGGCACGCACAATTCAAAGTCCTGGTGTACAAATTCAAGAAGTCGATTTATCGTTAAATAATGTTGGAACACCAGCAACAACAGTATTTATACCTGGTTTTGCAGCTAAAGGTCCTTCTTCTGAACCAATTAGCGTTTCATCGCTATCAGAATTTGAGCAAATATTCGGTATACCTACAAATGGTGCCGAAAGATATTTTTACCATACCGTTAAAGCAGTATTAAATTCCCCTGCAAATGTTTTAGTTTACCGCTTACCATATGGGGCTGGTGCTGGTGTTGATACAAGCGATGAATACAGTGCCTTAGTGTATCCTGTCAAAGTTTATTGCCCGTCAACTGGATATGTAACATACGATTTAACAAAAACTGATGCTCGTTATTTCTTTGGCACACCTACCCACCTTAAACTTACACAAGCCGAGTATCTTTCGATTCTAAGAGGCGACGGATTTAATTGGGATAGTAATTCAGGAACAGTACCTTACTTTACAACTATTGCACAGCTTAGCGGTGCAGGAATGATTCTACTAAATAAAGCACAATCAACCATTAATACTAAGTTCGAAGGAACATATATTGGAATTATCGATAACACCAATCTTAATCCCGCTACACCTTTTAACGATGTAAATAAAGTTTTTACAGTTAATAATGACACCACAGCAGTTTACGGTAATACCAATTACGTTGACATTCCTCAGGTTCGCTTAAACTTTACTCTCTCTGCTGATTCAGCTGGTTTACAGGGTAGTGTTTCAGAGGTTATAGAAAATATACCTTCATTTGATATTTCTTCTAATCAATTTGATGATACAATTGCACTCGGTGTATTTAAACTCCGTCAATCAGTATTTTCACCTGATACCATTGCTCTTGATTATGTCTTACAAGAAGGTTATACAGCTTCTCTTGATTCAAATAGACAAATTAATAATGAAAACGGTGGTCAGCCTAATAGCTTCTTTATCGAGCAATCAAACAATACATCAACAAGTACTACTGTTATAGTTAATCCTTACATTGCTAATAAAAATAGTTCTACTTGGCTTGATCTTTCCGGAGTACCATTAAAGAAGGTTCGCTTCTTAACTGATGCCCTCGCTACTCCCTTTGCAAACGAAACGAGCAGTGAATATGAAACACGTGTAGGAGCGCCTTCTGGTAATGTTGCATCGTTACTTCTTCAATTAGGTAGCACAAACGCTCTTTACCCATTAGGTGATTTCGATAATCAAGATCTCTCTACAAAAATTATTGGTGATGTACCTACCAAGCTTACAGCTGCAACAGAAAAGCTTAATAACGTAGATCTTTATCCTATTAATTTAACACTCGAAGCTGGATTAGGTACAATTTATATAAATTCATTTAATCCTTCTACATATACATATTTCGATGACACCGCACCGTTCGATGAATTGACTGATCAGCTAACAGTACAGAATCCATCCTCACAATCTGTTGCAGTAACACGCTATAACGCTGCAATTGCACCGTTCTTAAATCTTACAGAGAATAGAAAAGATCATTTGTTTATTGCTGATGCTATTACAAATATATTTGTACAAGGTTCAAATGTAAAGACATTAGATTTAAATACAAATTCATTCTCCAATAACATTTACTGGCCACTAAAAAATCAATTTTCAAGTATTGATACAAGTTATGCTTGTGCATTTGCAAATTGTGCTAAAGTTGCTGATATATATTCAAATCAGCAAGTTTGGGTACCATTCTCTGGATTTGCAGCTGCTACAATGGCATTAACCGATAGTAACTTCCAGCCTTGGTATGCACCCGCAGGTTTCTCACGCGGTACACTAACTGGTGTAGTAGATATCGGTCTATATCCTAAGCAAAAGCAGCGCGATCAGCTTTATAAGATTAATTTAAACCCTGTAGCGTTCTTCCCATCAGAAGGGTTTGTAATCTTTGGTCAAAAGACATTACAAAAGAAGCCTAGCGCGTTTGATAGAATTAATGTTCGCAGATTGTTCTTAAATCTTGAAACAGCAACAAGAGATACAGCTAAATACTTCTTGTTTGAACCGAATACACTCTTTACAAGAACGCAAATTATTAATAGCTTAACACCAATCTATGATAATGCTAAGAATACACAAGGTATATATGATTATCTATTAATTTGTGACGAACGTAATAACACACCTGCAATTATTGATGATAATACAGTTGTAATCGATGTTTATATCAAGCCAGTTAGATCTGCAGAGTATATACTTTGCAACTTTTATGCAACTAGAACAGGAACAAACTTCCAGGAGATAGTTACCTAAATACAACTAACTAATAAATAATTCTATGGCAGACGTAAATCAATTAATTACAGACTTTTACACGGTAGCACAAAATCGCGAATTCGCACGTGATTTTAATTTTAGAGTATTATCAATTAATACCGGAGGAGCAAGTACAGTAACATTTGATCAGAACGATTTAGTGTATGTTAAGACAGCTACTTTACCTGCTCGCGCAATTTCTAATATCGCTGTACCTTATATGGGATTAAACTTTAATTTGCCTGGTAATGCAACCTATCCAGGTAGTGAAGCATATGATTTAACATTTTATGCTGATGCACAATCACAAATTCGTCAAAAGTTTGAACAGTGGTCAACTGATATCTTTAATGACGGTACATCTACTGGTAACTATTTTGCTCCTAAGCAAACAGCTATCATTGATTTAGTGCAGCTTGATAATCAACTTAACTCAATTGGTCAGTATCAATTAGTTGGTGTTTCAGTTAGAAATGTTGGTCCGCTACAGTATAATATTGCTACTGGTACTGGTGAAACAATCGAATTTACAGCTACAGTATCTTATCATTACTGGAGAAAACTTAGCTAATCTGTATTAGAGATCTAAATAATTAGGTGAACAATCCGTTTACCAGCGCACTAAACTCGCTTGGCCAGAATTTTACTGGATTAGTTAACGGTCAAAATCCTTCCTTTGCTCCTCAAGTAGTTAATCTATTTGGCTTCAATATACCGGGCGTTCCTTTAATAAGTCCAAGAGATTATTTCTTGGTTCAAATGGAGTCATGGTTTACTTCTATTCCTAATTCTACACAATGGATTATAGTTATAGATAATTACCCACGAGCTTTAAGAACTAACATTATTCAAGGTTTAGAAAGAACAGACGGTGGTAAAAAGGGGTTTGATATTACTACAGCAGCAACTATTTTAAATAGTTTTCCTTTACAGAAAATAGTAGGTTGTTTATTTGCCCACGCAATCACAATTCCTACAGAACAGTTCGCAATTAATACAACTTCTGTAGCAAATAATAGAGGGTTTTTACCCGGTATTTTAGGAGGTGGTCGCGAAACAGAGTTTCCTTCTTTGGTAATAGATTTTCGTGAAACAAATACATCATTCATTGACTTTGTTTTAAGACCTTGGGTTATTCTAGGTTCTCATTATGGTATGACTGCTCGTCCTGGCGACGTCGCAGGCTTTAAAGATCTAAAAAATATGAAAGTTAATATGACACTTTTAGAGTATACAAGAACATACAATGGTATTTCTATGATTCCTAGAAAAGTCTTTAACTTCTATAATTGTATGCCCTATCAAGTCTCGGAACAGAGTTTAGACTACACTGAAGAAAAGCTTACTACTTATAGCACAAGGTGGACTTACACTAATTACACGGTTGAAAATAACCTTTACTTGCCTATTGCAGATATAGTTAATAGAATAGCTAATGGAGCTATACCTCGAGTTACCAGTTTCCAAAATGGTATCGGAAGTATAAATCCTTTAGGATTCTTATAATGTCATTTTATCTAAATTACGAGTCACCAGTCTTAAAAAAATCTTTTAAGGTTAAAGAGCTTACCTTTAATCAATTTAGAGATTTAAACAAATACATATTATCTAATAATAATACTTTTATAGAAACGTTTTTCGATGAAATACTAAGAAACAATTTAGAAGATAAAGATAACTTAAAACAGCTTTGTAATTATGATAAATTTTGTATTTTAGTATTGTTAAGAGCAGTAAATGTATCACCGGAGCTAGAAATATTTGAAAAAAATAAAAATTTTAAAGTTCCGTTAAAAGATTTTTTAAATAAATGCTTAAACTTTAGTCATGATACTACTAAAATTATAGAACATGATAATATTAAAATAAAACTCGAATTACCTTCATCTTTTGTTATTAACAATTTGTTAGATCTCACTGATATGGTTATTAAGAGCGTTGAGATAGATAACTCTATTTTAAATTTTAGTGAAATTGAAAGCAGTCTTAAAAAAGAAATTATTGAAACTCTACCCGCTAATATCATTTTCGATATTAAAAAATTCTATGAAAATCTAGTCAACGTCTTTAATGAATTAGTTTTTACCTTACCCTCTATAAACGAAAATGTCAACTTAAATCCGTTTGATAGCTCTTTATTAGAAATTTTAAAATTACTCTTTAGAGCTAATTTAAAAAATATTTACGAAATGCAATATTTCATGGTATCAAAAATGCATTATACTCCGGAATATATTGACAACAATACTTTTGTAGAGAATGTGTTGTTACTTAGACTGTTCGAAGACGAACTTAAGAAACAAGATGAGTTGGCTAAAAAACCTAAACAACAGGGTATGCCTTTAATGCCTGGAAAACAATAGTCTTTGAATAAATTATTAAAATGAGTAACAATTTTGTATTAGACAAGCTTAAGCAAATAGCTGCAAACAATAAAGTCCAGTCTTTCGCACGAACTGCTAATTCTGAAGTAGCACTTACACCTCTTACTATTAAGCAACAAAAAGATATTATTAAAACAGCTCTTGATGTCGTGCTTTCACCCATTACATTTGCAATCGCTACAAGTGAAATTGTAAAAGAAAACATCCAAGGTAAGCTTAATCTTACTATTTTAGATAAGCCTCTCTTTTTATTAGCTTTAAGAGCTAATTCTCTAGGTACTAAGTTTACTGCCGAAGATAATAAAACAACGTTCGATTTTGCTGAAAATTTAAATCAAAAAAATGCTATTGATACTAGTAAGCTTGCTGAAACACTATCATTTCCCGGTTTAGATATTACAACTCGAGTGCCTACTATAGAAGAAGATTATAAGATTAATTTAGAATGTAAAAAAGTTTTAGAGAATAAAAAGAGTAAAGAAGAAGAAAAAGTCAAAGATTTAATCGGTGAAATTTACATTTATGAAATTATTAAGTTCATAGATTCTATTAAACTTACAGTAGATGGTAAGGTAGAAGAAGTGAAATTTAATGTTCTTAGTATTCAACAAAAGGTTGAAACTGTAGAAAATTTGCCCATGGCTGTTACTTCTACACTTATTGAGAGTATCGCTAAAATAAGAGCTGTAGAATCTGAACCTTTAAAGGTACTAGTTGATGGCAAAGATGTTACTATATCCTTAGACACATCATTTTTTACAAAAGAATAATATTAATCCTAAGTTTTATTCATAAGTATTAATAGCTTATGGATCCTCAACAGTTTCAGCTATTTTTGACCGAATTAGCTAAGGTAAATACAAGTCTTCAAAATATACAGGCTACTATGCCTGAAAAAGACAATAAAAAAGATAAGAATGCAGAAAACAAACCGACAAACAAAGAGCAAATAAGAATAAAAGAGATAGCTAAAATATATTCAAAAGAGTTTAATAAAAAATTTGAAGACATTAACAAGAAGCAAGAGGATATTCAAAAAAAGCAAGAAACTTTCTTAAAGAAAAATGGTATTACTGTTAGGATAGAATCTATTTCCCGTGATGTATTAAGAAGCTTAAAAAAGGTATTTTCGGATAGCATGTCTAGATCGGTATCTATGCAAGCTGCTCCTGGCGGCAAGAAGACTGGATTGGCTGGTGCTGCTGGTGACTTTTTAGGGGGGCTTGTTGGCGGTGCAGGTCCATGGGGAGTGCTAATAGCAGCAATTGCTGCTGTTGGTGGTGTTGCTGTTATATTCTTACTTTTAAAAAACTTAGATAAATTAGCTGCTTTCATTAAAGATGTGCTGCCTTCCATTGGCGATTTTCTCGTTAAAGTATTGCCACCTGCCATTGAAAGTGCAGGCAAAGCCATCTCTACCATCATCCTGCCTCTGTTAAAAGCGGTTGCTGAAAACATAGTAAAACTAGTGGACACTGTATTGAGATATGTTTCACCTATTCTTAAAGCCATAGGTGATATAATTTTACCCATAATTAAAGATGTTAAAGAATTCTTAATGTACATAATTAAAAATATTCCTACTATAGTGGATTCTTTTTTTGGCGGCATTGCGAAATTAACTGAAATTATACTCACAAACCTGCCTCCTATAATGCCTTTTATTACCCAATTAGCAAGTTATATCAAGGAAATATATTTGTCATTAATTGATAAAATACCCATGTTCTTAAGCACTCTAAAAGACGTATTACTACCTACCTTGGGAGCCATAAAAGATGTATTACTAGCTTTAATTCCCCCCACAAAAGAATTCTTAGTTAAAGTTACAGAAGGCATTGTGTTAATAGCCCCATACATAAAAGATATATTATTAAGCGCATTTACCAATTTGAAAGAAATACTTGTCAGTCTATTCAACGCATTGCAGCCATTACTTCAATATGTTGGTCCTGTTTTTATGGGTACTCTGGATCTATTGACTGCAGCTGTTACAGGTATTTTTAATTCCTTCTCTACGCTAGTAAATTATCTTAAAGATGTTGCGTTAAAAATACTAGACTCAGTGGATAAAATTTTTAAATCGTTTAGTGATAATTTCAAATGGATCATAACTCAAGATCCAGTTCATATCTTAAAGGTGGCTGGTGCAGTTGCCACGCTGGGTGGTGCTCTGGCTGTCTTTGGTACTGCTGATGCCTATGGTAACCTAGTTGCAGGCGCAGGATCGTTTTTTACTAAAATAGTTGGCGGTAAAACACCAGTAGATACTATTATAGATCTAGCAAATAAAAGCGATAAAATTCTTCTTGCTTCAGATAACTTAAAGATTTTATCAGCAACACTAGTTGAAATTACACAGGAAAAGTATGGTGATCAGTTTGTTGATGAAATGAAAAAGGTTAGCTACGGATTAGCGCTAGTAACAAATGTAAAAAATTTAGATAAACTACAGAATTTAGATAAACTAAAAAATCTTAATAATGTAAGTGTAGAGCCCATTGAAATAAAGCAAACAACCGTACAACAATCAGTAACACCTACTGAAGAAGATAACGTTTTTAGGAATTTATACGTTTCAACAGATAATTTAAATGAAAGTATTTTATCTCTTAAAAATTCACTTGATGAAATAAGCAACAAACTTAATGATTCTATAAAAGTACAAACCCAGCAAGCTCAACTAACTGATTCTAGCATCTCTACATTGAGAGAAATAAGAGACAAAGATCAAAGCTCCTCAAATGTGGTGGTTAATAACAGTTCCAATAACATGGTTTTTAGTCAAAAATCGATTTCTAACTCTGAATATAGGAAGGATTTAGTAGGCGCAACATTTGCCTAAATATAAAATATGAATCACGTATTTTCAGTTTCTAGAACACAATCTATTGAAACATCAACTAATGGTGATGCTGAAGTAGCACCGCCTTCACTAGTAGCTCCTGCAAATACACCTTTGGGCGGCGGTCAAGGAAACAATGCTAATGCTCTTATGGGTGAAACAGTTAATGTTGTATCCGATTTTTATTGGACTTATTCAAAACTTAAAGAAGCTAGGCAAGAAGTACCAAGAATAATCTTAACAGAGAAAAAATTAAAAACTAACGCACTAGTATCACAATTAAAATATTCTTATGGTGTTACTAAAGATTCTATAAATGCTGCATTAGATAAGCTACCCGATGATACAAAGAATAACATTATTAATGTAGTAAAAGGCACCAAAGATACAGTAGCTTCACAGCAAGTAGGTGGTAAAACATTAGGAGATCAGTTAAAAGATAAGTTTGATTTTCTTCAAGACGATAATAATATTTTTGATACTAATCCTTATTTAAGGCCATATAGAGATTTGTATATTACCGAGCCAACAGGGTGGGAATTTCATTTTCCTTATTTTGATAATTATAACAACTCACAGCAAAACGCATTTTCAAATGATGCACCAAACCCGTTTCTCGGTATCCTTAAAAAAGGTGCTGAAATGCTTACTGATGTAGCTAGTATAGCTAGTGTTTTAAAAGGACCTGCATCTATAAGTTTTGTAGAAAAATCTAAATTTTATAATTACAGTGAAGAAGGTGAAGAATTTTCGTTTTCATTTCCTTTGATAAACACCGGTTCAGTAACATTTGATGATGTTATAAGAAACTGGGAATTATTATTTTTAATTCTTTATAACAACAAGCCTTCCCGTAGAAACACCTCTTTAATCGACCCACCTGCAATATATCAGGTAGAAATTCCTGGAGTTAAGTTTTTACCGTTTTGTTATATATCAAGTATCGCAGTAGAGTTTCAAGGGTCAAGAAGAGAACTAAATTTTGATCTATCTTATATTGATAACCTCAATGTAGATGCAGCTATGCCAGTAGCTAACAATGTATTACCTGGTATAACTAGTGTAGTAAATAAAATTTTTAATAGCCCTAATATTGTAAGAGGTTTCAGCAACACAAGTACGCCTAGAAGTATTACTGCAATTATACCAGATGCTTATAATATTAAAATAAGTGTAAAAAGTTTAATTGCAGAATCTAAGAATTTTATGTATAGTGTATTAAACGGTAAACAAACAGTAACAACTTCTACAAAAGCGGCACAAGTGGTTAACCTTGTACGTAACATTGTAGGTAGATAAATATTTTTATGGAAAACGGTAATTTTCAAAACAAAATTAAAGCCTTACCGCCTTTAAAAAATACAAGATATGAGAATATTTTTAAACTGTATAAGATAGGTGAGAAGAGTCAATACTACTATAATTTATTACAATCCATATATTTACCAGAAAATTTAAATGAAGATTTTGTTTATTATCAACTAGTTAATGATAAAATTCCATGGACTATTATAAGCTATAATGCTTATAAAACTATAGAACTATGGTGGCTTATATGTTTGACTAATAAAATTTTTAACCCTATTAAATACCCAGACAGAGGAACTTTATTAAAGATTATTAAACCAATTTATGTAAATACTGTTTTGAACGAGATAAAATTATCTTTAAAATAATATGGCCGAGACAAGCTTATCTAATGTTAATTTTAATAACATTATTAACAATAACCAATATAAATTTAATATTGGTCTTTTTACAGCAGATGGTAGATATCAAGAATTAAAAATAGGCGCTATAAATTCGTTAGTTCTAGAAGATACTTTTACCAATTTTTATCATAAAGGATATATTATTATTAATAATAAGTTTGATGGTGTTGAAAGATTAGCTGATTTTAAGAATAATGAAAAAATAGGAAGCTCTTCAACTTTTACTCCTGATAGAGGATTTATATTTAAAGGCGATTCTCGAGATATGTTGATTGTAGATATAATGCCTAAATTAGATGAACAGGTTTTCGGTGTTACTGATAATAAAGAAGCAGAAAACGTTTTTAGACTCTTATTTACTTTTTCAATTTATGATACAGAGGAAATTGTAGGCGCTCTACCCGGTGAAAAATTTAAAAAATTACATTTCTGGGATATACATCACGAGCTTTTAAAGGAAAAAAACTCATATTTTTCTACAGCAAATTATGTAGACAGTGCAAATGTATCTGCCTTGTCGGATACCGACAGAGGAATACCGACAGGTGATGCGATAAAATTTTTCTTAAGGGAATTTTTTAAAGATGATGATGGTTGGAGTGCTACGGTAAGTGATGAGGGATTTGATAAAGGCTCAACAAAGGTATTTTTCTCAGCTCCTGCACGCTATAAAGGTGATGATTGCTTGCAATACCTACTTTCTAGACATGTTTCTGATAAAAACGATAATTATGATCAAGCATTCTTAAGATTAGAAAGAAGCACAAATGTTTTTAAATTAGAAAGTTTAAATAAAGTTTTTAAAACTGCTTTAAATGGTAATTCTAGCGGTGTAGGTGAAAATTATCTAGAAACTTTTAAGTTAGGTGTATACTCTGATAAACAAAACGACTTCGGTATAAATGCAGTCTCTTATACACCTTTAAATGGGTTATATTTAGGTAAATTCGGTACTATCAACAATTTTTCTTATGATGCTATGCCTGGTATTCACTCACAACAAGAAGTAGTTTCTACCATAGTACATAGCTACGATAACGACAATAAGACCTTTAATGTAGATGAAGAAAGAAACACTATAAGCAGTGTATTAAGCGTTTTTAGTGAAAATTACGTCAAGCCATTTAACAGTTTATCTATAGATAACAATGCTTATATAAATTTTTACCCCGGTGAATATAGATTTATGCAAAAAAACGTTAAGCATATTTTTTCTGTAATCGAAACCGCTGATCAAAGAATTTCTTCTGGTAGAAACAAAGCTTTATTTGGAAATCTATTTTTAAACAACACAGTTTTATTTAAAGTACCTGGCTCTACTCATAGAGAAGCAGGTAAGTTTATTGGAATAGATAGAGATGGTGCAATACCTTATAGCGATTTTGATAGTAAGCTGTTAGGTGTGTATTTTGTAGTTGAGGTAAAGCATATTTTCGAAGGAAATGAATATTTTAATGAATTAAGGTGTGTAAAATCATATAGCTATGATAATTTATTCCTTACAAATAGTAGATAAAATGATAAAAACTAATACAAAAACATCTTATCCTGAATTAGTAGATTCTAATATTGCTAATTCTACAGAATTTGTAAAAAAATACTCTAATTTTCTTGATTCTATAGGTAGTATTTCATATGGACCGCCTGAACCTCTTAAACTATCAAATAATAATGTGGTATCACAGCAGCCTCCCGCATTAACTGAAGACGGTTCTTATGAAGTTGAAGCTAGAATAACTGCATACTCTAGAAACGAGCCAGGTTCTGATGTTTATACACAGCAAGGACTAGCTTCGATGTCTAAAACTTACGGTCCTTTAGTTCAAGGTAAAAGCGTTGCTGTAGATAAAAATGTAATACCTTACGGAAGCACAGTATCGTTACCGGGGTTAGGTAGCAATTACTTAGCTATGGATACAGGTGGTGCTGTTATTAGTAGAACAGCAAGTAGATCGACGGGAGGTCAACCGGTAATTGACGTGTATTTTGATACATACGAAGAGCAGCAAAGGTTTGTAAGGGAATACCCTCAAATAGTAAAGGTTAAAGTATACCCACCAACAGGAATTACACCGCCAACTACATCAATAGTACCTTCTTCTGTAACTTCTGCAACTGTTAAAGAGCTACAGCCCGACGCAGAGACGAGAAATACTGGTGATTTAACTGAACAACTTACTACCTCTATCAATTACTGGAATGCAAAGAAGAGCGGCGATCCTATTACTGATTTAATTTCCTTTTTTAATACATTAGATATATCAAAACTTAAGGATTACGAAAACGATTTCATTTTTTATTGGTTTAAAAAATTTAATAGCACTATAGATGAAATAAAATATTCAGTTGAACTTGCTAAAAATTCATTTCTAACTGCTCCTAGTGACAGTATAGGTATATTAGCTAACACGAGAGTTAAATTTGATGACTCTGTATCACCATTATTTGATTTAACTTGCTCTTTTGGTGCTCCATCTACTATTCCCGTATCTCTTTCTAACAAGTTAAGTGAAGCTACAAAGGATGTAAATGAAGAATTGAGCTTAAACACGACAAAGCTAATGAAAAATAACCTCATAAATCTTCAGAGAGTGTCTGATAATAATATTGCAATTGATTCCACACAACCGCACGGTTTAAATTTAGTGACCGACCTCAATTTTTACTTAACATTTTATAATCAAGTTAATATTTTAGTAAATGAACTGGTTAACGAATTCAATGTTTTGTATGAATATGTATGTTACTTTAGTAATATAAACGATAAACTAGGATACAACCCTAGAAACTATATTTCAGCTAATATTCAATCTATTCAGCCCATTACTTTTAAAATGAATGTGGAGAATATAGCTCAAGATTTAGATTTATTAAAAAGAAAAACACAGGAATCAATGAGTGCTAAAACAATAGAAAGAACTTTAAGCGTTGCTCGCAAGACTCAAAATAGAAGAGACTTTAAAACAGATATTACAACAAAGCAAATTAATGATAAATTTAAATATCAACAACGCACATTTAATATTAAAACTCCTGCATCGCTTACAGGTACAGCTCAAGCCAAACTTAATGCAGCTTTGAGTAATATAAGAACACCGAATGTTAATTTAACCAATTTAAACAATGCAGTAAGTAAAGCTGGAATTTCTAACCTACCTTTAATTCAAGAAACTCTCGGTTCAACTAATGCTTTAGCTGGTTCAGTTAATAGCGCTGTATCAAATGTAACTTTACCTGTGTTAAACATGCCTAATGTATTACCGTCCCTAGACCCAGGTTCATTCCCAGAAATATCTGCAATAATAACTAACACCGACCTTAATAATTTAGATGCAAATAGTGCTTTAGCATTAGCAGAGCAGACCAAAGAGACGCTTTGTAATTTTGAACTACCGGTTTTAGGTAAAGTTGACTTCGGAAATATTACAGGTAGCTTCGATTTAGATGGGGTAGAAGCTAAATTTAAGAGCTTATTACCTAAGTTTCCTAAAATTGATGACTTTACTAGTTCTCTTAAGAATCTTATACCTGATTTTAATACTATTTGGAAAGGATTTTATTCTAGATTCTTTGAATGTTCAAATAAAAAGGATTTTTAATTTACTATTTCCGCATCAATTATATCAGCACTCTTATTAGCGCTGTTGATTAACATCTTAAATACCTGTTCTCTAGTGGCCAATAGTTTATTCTGACTATCTGCTTCTTTAAGCTCTTTTCTAGAAGATATATCCATTTCTTTTGCTTTAATTAATGCTTCGTTTCTCTTGTCCGTAACTATTATTTTGTTTAACGTTTCAATAGCTGATGAAGTTGCAGCTATTAAGTCAGCTAATGAACCAACATCTTTACTCTCCGGTGCAGAAGAGATATAATCCTTTACATTAGTAACTACATCTAAGCTTTCTTGAACTAATTTACCTGCTTTTTCGACTACAAACTTTTCTATATCCTCTTTTTTAAGAGGATCGGTTTCTTTTTTTGCTATTTCTGCTTTTTTATTAGCATCATTTAACTGTTCCAGTAGATCTCCTACCATTTCATTGAGTTCATCGCTCATAAAAATATTTAATCTATTGATATTCGTTATATCTATATTATAATTTAAGTATGTATAGTATTAAACCCGATATAGACCCGAATATCAAGTTTTTACCTGTGTTAAAATTTGAGAAAACACATGATTTAGCTAAACTGCCGACAAAAAACCATGAATCTGATACCGGATATGATGTATACTCTATTGAAGATAAGATTATTCCTGCAAAAGGCAGTGCTGTTGTTGCTGTAGGCTTGAAATTTGCCTATATTCCTGAAGGATATTGGGTAAAAGTCGAATCACGTAGCGGCTTAGGGTTTAAACACGGTATTTTAGCACACCCTGGTATTATAGATTGTGGATATAGAGGTGATGCGGGAGTTAAACTCTATAATCTCACTGATAAGGATTATGAAGTAAAGGCAGGTGATAGAATTGCTCAATTTGTAGTGTATTTAAACTTTTCTATGCCGGTAGAATGGGGTAAAGTTGAAGAGACCGAAAGAGGCGAAAAAGGATTTGGCTCTTCAGGTAAATAATGAATTATAATTTTAACAATTTATGGGTTGAAAAATACAGACCTAAGACGCTATCTGATTTTATTATATCAGAAAATAATAAAACTATTATAGAGTCATTTAAAGATAAGCAAGAAATACCTAATTTGCTCTTTGTTGGTACACCAGGTATAGGTAAGACGACGCTCGCTAAAATTATTGTTAATGAGCTCTTAGAATGTCAGTACCTTTATATCAATGCTAGTGATGAAAATGGTATTGATACAATTAGAAGTAAGGTAACTAATTTTGCACAAACGAAGAGTATAGACGGGAAGATTAAGGTTATTATATTAGATGAGACAGACGGGCTTTCTGTAGACGCTCAACGTGCTTTGCGCAATACAATGGAAGAGTTTGCTAAAATTACAAGATTTATACTTACAGCTAATTACAAGTACAGAGTAATTACACCGCTACAGAGTAGATGTCAGAGCTTTGATCTTACACCTCCATTGGATGGTATGGTAAAGAGATGCGCTTTGGTGTTAAAGGCGGAGAAAGTAGAAATAAGTCAGAATGACAAACCTAAACTTATTGATTTTATAAAATCATTTTACCCTGATCTACGCAAGTGTATAAATGAACTGCAAAAACAAAGCAGTAACAATAAGCTCATACTTATTGATACGAAAAACGACGATGTGCTTCAATTAATCTATACTGAAATACAGAAAAAAAATATAACTACGCTTCGAAAAGCTTTAATCGAAAATGAATCGCAATTTAATAACGACTATGTAATTTTAATGAGAAACTTGTTTAATTTTATTGATAAAACTGAACCGGATAATAATAGAAAGAAAAGCTATTTGTTAATTCTATCGGAATACATCTATAGAAGCAGTTTTGTAGTAGATCAAGAAATAAATTGCTATACTTGCTTTATTGCTTTATCAGAAGTTTAAGTTATCTCTTAGGAAGATAATTTGCAGTGTAGCTTGCAGGGTCGTTATGACCTTTAGCGGGACTTGAAGGTATTTTTACGTTGGTGTTAAGCAATTCTCTATCACCTCTAGATAATTTTTTATTACCTAAGTCAGAAAGCATTGTATCACGAGGAGAAAGGAACGGGACTTCTTCAGCTTCATCCTTTACTTTCTTAGGTTTAATTGCTGCACGTCTACCTGGATCACCTTTTTTAAATACTTCTGGTACCGGTGGTAAATTAGGGTAAGAACTCTTAGGTTCTAACAATCTGCCCGGGATAGTTGCAAAATCTCCATATCTTCCAGGTGCAATCTCAGTTGTGATGTCAACATTAAAATCAACACCTGTGTAATCTGTATTACCTGCACCTTTAACAGCAGGTAAAACGCTTTTAATAGCCGATACACGTAAATTTAAACCACTTTCAATCATCGCCTTTATCTTATCCTTAGTGTTATTACCTAAGCCTCTAAACCACGGATCATTTTGAAAGCCTTCCTTAAAAACTACTAGATCACCAGTTAAAAGACCGCCATTTGTATACCTTTGAAGTGCGGATTCGTATAATTTGACAAATTTCCTATTCATCTAATATTATTTATTGTTTTTATGTGTATAAAACCATTTTTAAAAGAATAAAAATACTATAAATAATAACGTGGCGACCATAAAAGTAGAATCTATAGCTAGTCCTAAAAAAGCGGTAAGTAACTTCACTTACACTGATTTAAAGCTAGATCTAGAGTTCGATTATACGCAAAATAATGAGCTCTTAAAGAATAGAGAAATAAAGGATTTAGTTGTAGATTATGATTACGCCGCTATTCGTAATTCTATTTTTAATATCATAACAACAATACCAGGACAGAGAATATTAAACCCAGTATTCGGTATTAATTTACAAAAATATCTTTTTTTAAGAGTTAGCGAGACAACTGCACGAAATATAGGTAACGATATATTAAATGCCATTTCAAAATTTGAACCAAGAGTAAAAATTCAAAACATAAATGTTGAGGTTGACGAAACAAACCAACAATATGATATAACATTAACATTAGCCATGTTTACACTTGAAACAACAAGTAGTTTTAGACTTGTTGGTACATTAAGTAATTCTGGATTCTTCTTTAATACATAATATGGCTACAGAATTTAATAATTATGCGTTACCTACAGATGGATATGTAGCGTTTGATGCTACAAGTCTAAAAAGTTTAATCAACACAAGATTAAATGCTAATAATGTTTTTACAGATCAAAATTTTGAGGGTAGTAATATATCTTCTGTCATTGATATTATCGCCTATGCCTACCACGTACTGATTTTCTACTTAAATAGAACAAGTTCTGAAAGCACATTTACTACTGCTGAATTATATGAAAATATAAACAAAATAGTTAAGCTTATAAGTTATAACCCTGTAGGGTTTCAGACTTCTATCCTTTCATTTCTAGCTAATGCTACAGACTCTTTACTACCCGGTATATACACAATACCGCGGTATTCATATTTTACACTTAATGGCGTCAATTATTCTTTTAATCAAGATGTAACTTTCGCTAAAACAACTAGTGGTGCTGAAGCTCTTTCAGATTTACAAGAAAATAATCTTCTTTATCAAGGATCATATATTCAATACCCCACATATGCTGCTACAGGCGAACCTTTTGAGGTTTTAACAGTTACTGTTGTGGATAGTACCGGCGTTAATGACATTATAGATCATTTTAATGTTGATGTTTACGTTAAGGATAATAGTGTTGCAACACCTAAGTGGGTTAGGTGGTCACCTACGCAGTCCTTATATCTTGAGAGATCAAACTCTACGGTATACGAAATAAGACTTAATGAAAATCAAAGATATGAGATAAGATTTGGCAATAATGTAACGGGAAAGAAGTTAAACAAAAATGATGAAGTGGCTGTTTACTATTTGAAATCAAATGGGGCTAGTGGTGAGGTAGGCCCTGGAGTTTTAAATGGTAATAGATTATTCTTCTACAACACACCTCAGTTTTCGAATATTAAAGCTGATACTACCCCTTCTAATTTAAGTTTAATCACCGTACCTCAAGCAGCTGCACTAGAATTTTCTAATATTGATGCATCAACTAAGTTTGTTGACATTGAATCTGTAGATAGTATTAAAAATAACGCTACTAATACATTTAGAGCTCAGTATAGACTTATTACATCTAATGATTTTATAAATTATGTATCTAAAAACTATAGCAATATTATTTCTTCAGTACAAGCGGTAAACAATTGGGATTATATCTCCGGTCACTTAAAATATTACTTCGATTTAGGAGTAGATAAACCTAATCTTCAAAGTAGAGTACTATTTAATCAAGTAAAGTTTTCAGATTCATGTAACTTCAACAACGTATACATATACGCAGTGCCTAAATTAGAAAAACTTACATCTTTAACCACTAGAGCAAGTTATTTAAACTCAGCACAAAAGCAGCTATTGCTAAATGATCTACAGCAAGTAAAGTTAACTACTGCTGAGATTATAGTTAATGATCCTGTTTATGTGGCTGTTGATATTGGGATTCTTTTTCCGGGAGAGAAGCTAACACCCGCGGTAGCTGATAATACATATATTGAAATTTTAAGAGAAGTTACATCTAAACGCAATCCTGAATCGTTAAAACAACAAATTAAAAATATATTTGCAAGTTATTTTTCAACATCTAAAGATAATTTAGGTGGTACTATAAGCTTAACTGATATTACTAATCAAATTTTAGCCTTAGAAGGAGTAAGAGCTATTAATACAGTAAGAACAGAGAATGGTACTAAGATAACTATACCTGGAATTAGTTTACTGATATATAATCCTGTATATAGCGATACAGATATACAAATTACAACTCAAGATTCAAAACTACCGTACTTTAAATTTCCTTTTTTAAATAACGTGTTAGATTTTGCTGATAAGATAACTGTTATCACACCTTCTATACAGACATTACAACAGGAGTTCTAATGGCTAGTCAAGTAAACTATTTTTATGTTTACTTTAACATAAAAGATTTTGCAGGTAATGAAACCTTATCTGCGTATACGTTACCGAATACCCCACTCACGTTTTACCCTGACTTTTCTTCGTCCTTTTCAACATTTACATTAAGCAGTATATCTAATAAGCTTATAAGATGGGATTTCGGTGATGGTTCCTTTTCTACACAATTAACTGCTTCACATCAATATGTGTGGCCAGGTGATTATAAAATTAGATTAACTGTTTATGATAAACAAGGCAATGCATTTGATAGTTCCTACCAACCTACAGTAAATATTAATAATTTTGTAATTGATCAGATACTATTTAGAGACTATAGAAAGTTCATTTACGACGTACCTGCTAGTAAAATTAACGACCCTTTGTATATTGATAGGCAGTCAAGTTGGCAATCATATAATGCACTAAGTGCAGAAGGGTACACAATAAATCTTTATGCATCTGGTGCAATAGGAGATTATCAAAACGTTGATAATTTTTTTGATGACAAATGGTCGCATTTAAGATCGTTAAGTAGATTTCTAGAAAAGCAAAAACTCGGTGAAACTTTTGAATTTAAGGCAGTAGATAAATTAAAAACTACTAATGATGAAATATACTGTAGAATTAATAACGGTGTAATTGAACGTTGCTCGGGTAGTGACAATAATAGTGTATTTGCGGGCACTACAGGTAGTTGCGAATTTTATTATGTTGACGATCGGGTAAAAAATTATACAACAAGAGAAAATCCTATCTTTCTTTACGGGGTATTAGATAACTCTAAATATAATGACAAATATACTCAAACAAATGAAACGTTTAAGTATGTAAATTATCCACCTCACGGATTTCAAAACATACAAACAACAGTTTTACCTATTATTAAGATTAGACATAACCCCGCTGAAAGACTTACTATAACTACTACCGGCATTGACGGTGAAGGCGCGCTATCTACAACTAAATTTTACCTTCCTGAAATAAGTTGGCAAAACACAGAAATACCTTTTGTAATACGGTTTAAAGACAATGAAGGGTATACAACAAAAACATACCCTCCACTTTCTTCATCTACAATTAATTCATTTCTATCTTCGCTTTCTAGCTACGATTTGCAATTCGGGTTAGCTAGAAAAACTGAAACAGGGTTAGTACCTGTAACTTCTGTAAAATTTTATGAAGATTTTACTCCTGAAATACCTCAATCTATAGGTGCTTTTTATAAAGGCTATTTTATACCCACAGAGCCTACTTTAAATTGTGTATTAACTGCTTCACTATTTATTCAAGACCCATTGAGCTTTCCTAAAGACTCTCTTATAGGGTGGGTAGCTCTTCCTCAATATAATGTTTTACTAAGATTTTTTAGAGTACAAATATACACAAACTGCCCGGGTTACCTAACACTAACTATTTCAGCTAATCAAAATTTCTTTAATTCTAATAATAATAGAAACGTTTATGCTATTCAAGTTGCACCGTCAGGCGCTGGCTTTGGTGAAGACTATCAAACTTGGTTTGCAGATGGTACATCAGATAAAATATTTAAATTTGATAATGCCGGTTATATATTATCATCTTTTTCGTTATCTTCTTTTCCTTACTACAATTATAACACAAGTAGTATAGAAGAGAGAAATTTACTTTCTCCGGTACTATGTAGCGCTGCACCGGGTAGTTTGGTTTTAGACGGTAATAGCGATCTGTGGGTAGCTTTATTTGACTCAGTATCTGCTATCAAAATTGATAAAAACAACGGTTATATAAAAGCAGTAGCTGTACCTGATATGAATAATTTAGTATTTAATTTAAGTTCTGATTACAACATACCGGTTTTAAGTGGATTTGCTGGTGAAAATCTTTTACTGCCCTCAAGTTTAGATACAGATATAGATGATAATTTATGGGTCTCTTATACTAACCCTGCATCTAATTTTCTAGTCAAATATGATACTAACGGAGCTATTTTAACATCTGTATCTTTCCCTTGGATGTTTTCACCAGTAGAGCTTTGCGTTGATAGAAACAAATTTGTATGGTTGACAACTTATAATTTAACTACATCAGCTAAAGAACTTACAGCACGAGACGATTATCTTTATAAATTTGATTCTTTTGGCAATGTTGTCTCGGGCTATCCTTTATCTGGGTTTAAATTAATAGGAAATATAACTGTAGACGGTGCACAAAATGCATGGGTAGTTGAAAATAGAGATACAGTTACAAAAATAGATGGTCTTACCAGGCAGAAAACATACTACTCTGCAGGCTCTGGTAATAGTACAAACTATATTCAAAGTATAGGTGGTATAGCTGCTGATACATCAGCTTTTATATGGGTAATAAATGATTTAAATAATAAAATTTATTTTATAGATACGTTACAAGAGCCTAAACCTGTTAACGAGCTTCTTAGTATCGATTTAAATTACCCGCCTAATAGCGTACAAAACAATTCTTCTGCTTTTGAAGAAAAGAGATTTCAAGCATATGGTGATTGGTTAGGCAGCAGGTGGTTAAACAAATATATTGATACTGCTTCAACAGTACGTATTTTATCTGCTGTTTCAAATGAATTTAATATATACCCATTATCGGGTAGCTATAATGTCTATAAAATAAATGAAGATTTTAATGCGTTAGATTTTTATAAATCATTAGTTTTCTCAGAAAATTTAGAAGATAAAAATGTACTCTTTAATAAATTTATCGGTAGTATAGTAGGCGGTGTATCTGCACAACCTTACGAGTTAGGTAAAACGGTTTATGAAAAAATAGCTAATTATGTTTCTAATAATTCAGATATTGACTTTTCTAACCTTGATCAGCTTCTATCATTTTGTCAAGAACTTTCTATTCAATTTGAGCAATATAACTACCCATTCCCACCTCAGTTAATGAGACTTGTAAATCTTCTCTCGATTAAACATAAGAAATTGTGGGGCGAGAAAAATAAATTTGCGCTCAATTTTAACAAAGAAGGTACTATTGTTAATCCGAATTTCGGTATTAATTTAGGTACACAACTATCTACTTTAACAAGTACTATATCATCAGGGATACCCTTAGTAGCTTATGAAAACTTTTCAGGTATTTATTCTCTTATAAATAAAACTGAATTATTAAGCTCTAATCAGTATTTACCTTACGGGTATGAAGTGCCTTTATCTTCTTATTCTTACGATTGGGGCTGGGGATTAGTGGTACCTAAATCTCTTACCGGTAGCGACATTGGTGAATATTATTACTTTTATAGATATGTACCTATTTTTAACAACGCAATATATGATAATATAATAGATTGGAATAACCCTTATAATACTTTAAATTTCTATAATAGTTCGTTTGAAAGCTGGAGCGAAAATAACGGTGTTATGCAAAATTTAATTAGCTACGAGCTAACCAAAGGATTGAGATTGTTTCTTAGTGCTACCGATCTGACTTACAACAATTAAATAATAATAAAATGGCAAATTCAAGTAAATTTATTGATGAGAGAATAGAAGGCTCTATAACATCGTCTAACATACCAATAATTCCCGTAGACGAAAACCAGCCCTTATCTTTTCAAGAATGGTTAAAGTATAATAATACAATTTTTACTAATGTAGATGATTTTTTAGGGAGATATCAATCTTATTTAAACAATTGGTACGCAGCTAAAAATTCAAGTAAGGTAGATAGAGAAGCAATTACCAGAGAGCTTTACGTATCATTAATTAAGGAAATAATTCTCTCTTTTTCTT
>Ga0209401_1000561_pt1 | contig 25149 bp, 15 predicted proteins | sample M_140807_MF_Meta_FD_187318 | JGI IMG/M metagenome (GOLD analysis project Ga0209401, IMG submission 187318) | Freshwater microbial communities from Lake Montjoie, Canada to study carbon cycling - M_140807_MF_MetaG (SPAdes) (version 2) | ecosystem: Environmental > Aquatic > Freshwater > Lake... | reverse complement strand
ACAATGCTGGTACCTGACAGGTTGCCGCCACTAATATTACCAGTCACAGCCAAACTGGTCAATGTACCAACACTGGTAATATTACCCTGAGCTGCTGTGGTCACCGTGCCTGCCGTTGTGGCCGATGTAGCTGATGGAACTGTGCCAGTGACATTGGCACCTGGAATACTTGTAAGTCCTGCACCCGATCCATTGAATTGGCTTCCAGTCACAGTGCTGGTTACTGATACTGTTGTACCTGTGTGTGTGGTAGCATTGACATTGGCACCGCCCAACACATTACCACCCGAGATATTGCCGGTCACTGCCAGGCTGCCTAGTGTTCCCACTGAGGTAATATTGGTTTGTGCTGCGGTAAGCAAGGTACCTACAATGCTGGTTCCACTTAGATTGCCACCAGTGATATTACCTGTAACTGCTAAACTACCCAACGTGCCAACTGAGGTGATGTTAGTTTGTGATGCTGTGGTCAATGTACCAACGATACTGGTGCCACTCAAGTTGCCACTGGTTATATTGCCTGTCACTGCCAAACTACCCAGTGTGCCAACTGACGTGATATTGGTCTGTGCGGCAGTGGTCAATGTGCCCACAATGCTAGTACCTGACAGATTGCCACTGGTTATGTTTCCTGTCACTGCCAAACTAGTTAGGGTACCAACTGAAGTGATGTTGCCTTGTGCTGCTGTGGTCACAGTACCTGCGGTAGTGGCCGATGTGGCCAATGGAACAGTACCGGTTACATTGGCACCCGGAATTGATGTCAAACCAGCACCCGATCCATTGAACTGTGATCCTGTCACTGTGCTGGTTACTGATACTGTGGTACCTGTAAGAGTGGTAGCATTCACATTGGCACCACCTAGGATGTTGCCGCCTGAGATATTGCCAGTCACTGCCAAACTGGTCAATGTACCAACTGACGTGATGTTGGTCTGTGCTGCTGTGGTCAATGTGCCCACGATACTGGTACCACTCAAATTGCCAGCAGTAATATTGCCTGTCACGGCCAAACTGGTCAGTGTGCCCACGCTGGTGATATTGGTTTGTGCTGCTGTGGTCAATGTTCCTACAATGCTGGTGCCACTAAGATTACCGGCAGTGACATTGCCGGTCACTGACAAAAACTTATTGCTGGCAATGACTGTTACTGTGTTACTAGAATTTTTATAAAATAAATTTCCATCTGTATAATTTAAAGCCAATTCGCCCAGTGATAAATTGCCAGCCAGAGGAACCGAATTGGCAGTTGCTGAACGTTTGATTAAAACAGTATTGGTCATATTATTATTCTATTTATGCTTCAGAAGCGGCGACTCAGGCAGTGATCATGGGTTAGCTTTTTGGATATTTGGCTTTGACTGCCCGGCAGTCGGCGATGTACTTGTCGATCTGCGCTTGATCGCCCTTGATCACACCGTCAAGGATGAGTGTCATGGTGTGATGGCTTTCAATTCGTCGAGAGTCGTAGCTGCATCAGCCAATTGCGTGATGTCCCGTAGGCGTTGCTTCTCCGCCACGATTGCAGTGGTGTCGGCCCCGATTTCTAACGCCCGTTGGAATGCCACATCCTGTGCAGCAAGCAACGGTCCTCGTTCTTGTCGTAGGCGAGTTTTGGTGATTTCTTTGGCCTTGTTCATGTTGATGGTGATCATTCTTCATACTCCCATGCACTACGGAATGTTTGGTCAGTTGGCAAATCAACTGTGTCAATGATCTTGTATGGCTTACCTGCTGGTACATCTTTAAGTGCAAGAAGTTCAATGGTGTTGCCTTCTTGAGCAAGCCAGTTGGGCATAGGAATAATAATGGCTACGCCGCCATTGTCAGTTGGGTAAATGATTCTTTTTGACATTTTTATCCTTTAACGAAATACAGCAGCAAAAACATTGCTTACATTAACATAATTATTGTTGAGATTCCAAAGTTCTATGAGAAAATAACCAGTGCTTCTTCCTTCTGCCGATGACGCCCACACACTGTTTGATCCTGATGCGCCACCTCCATTTTTTGAAACGCCTGTGGTTACTGCATAATTGGCATCGGGCATGGCTGTTGAAAAATTTATGTTGTATCTTCCAACATCAATGTAAGTGATAGAAGATATATTTGCACTACCACGAACAGTAGCTGTGTTAGCATCAAAACTTATCCAAGCCCGGCAACCATATGCAGTGGCCACTGAACCGTAGCCTGAGTTGAATTGGAGGTCTGCGCCTGATGTGAGTTGCATCACATCAGTACCGGAAGTGCCAGCATCATTTAGTGTACCAAAATACAGCGTGTTGCTTGTGTTAAACATACGCCAATTTCTAGAGTTGGCTGCTTGAGATGTATCTTGCAATACAAATTCACAAGCACCAGCAGACGAAACAGTCAACTTCCGAACTGGCGAACTAGTGCCAATTCCTAAGTTGCCGTTGGAGTCAATACGCATGCGTTCTGTGCCGCCTGTAGCAAATAGTTGGACACTTCCATTGAATTCCAATGGTTTATAACCAGTATAAGTATTGTTGACCGCTTCTAAACGCACATTGCCTGTTGTAGAGCCGTCATTAACAACTAATTTTGAATCTGCTGCTGTTAAAACATTCAGTTTTCCGTTAAGCGTAGTAGTACCAATCCCCACGTTGCCGCTGGAGTCGATACGCATCCGTTCAACACTTGCCCCGTTGAACCAAATATGATTATTGCTTGTGTCGTAGTAATAGCGCCAGTATCCTAGCGAATCATCATAGTAGCCAAAAGTGCCATCTGCTTGATTACGAAAATTCCAGTTTTTAACAGCGCCCTGCATCGCAAATTGCAAGTCACCAGAGGCTTGCTTAATTACAAGTTTGTAACCTGGCGAGCTAGTACCAATCCCTACGTTGCCGCTGGAGTCCACATACAACCACGATGTACTGGCTGTTGAATCTTCAACCGTAAATGCCGGTTGTCCTGAAATTTGTCGTACTGCCAGCGTTCCATTGTATGCACTACCATTTCCACCTACTGTAGTTTTAGTACCGCCTGGTCCAAGATACAATACATTTGCAGTACCAGTAGGAACCAGCGACGGTCCTGAATATTGAGCGTTTGTACTGAATAAAATTCTTTGCGTGGCATCACCAACCGTTAGTCCAACTGGACTGACACTGGTAATGTTGGGTTGTGCTGCGGTAGATAATGTACCAGCGATCCCAGTTGCACTTAAATTTCCACTGGTTATGTTACCGGTCACTGCTAAACTACCCAATGTGCCAACCGAAGTGATGTTGGTCTGTGCAGCGGTGGTCAATGTGCCCACGATACTTGTACCCGACAAATTTCCACCGATGATGTTGGCAGTGGCCGAGATCACGCCACCTGTGAGCAAGTTACCACCTGTGATATTAGCACTGACGCTGACCGTGGTGCCTGTGTGTGTGGTTGCGTTGACATTGGCACCGCCTAATACGTTGCCACCCGTGATGTTGCCGGTGACTGACAAGCTACCTAACGTACCAATACTGGTGATGTTGTTCTGTGCTGCTGTGGTCAGAGTACCCACGATGCTGGTGACACTGATATTGCCACCCGTGATATTACCGGTTACATTCAAGCTGGTCAATGTGCCCACTGAAGTGATGTTGCCTTGTGCTGCTGTGGTTACTGTGCCTGCTGTGGTAGCTGATGTGGCCAATGGCACGGTGCCGGTTACATTAGCACCTGGGATACTTGTGAGTCCCGCACCCGATCCATTGAATTGGCTTCCGGTCACTGTGCCAGTGGCTGAAATCAATCCACCTGTCAATATGTTACCACTGGTGGTATTGCCGGTTACAGTCAAGCTACCCAAAGTACCTACCGAAGTAATGTTGGTCTGTGCTGCTGTGGTCAGGGTGCCCACAATACTAGTGCCACTAAGGTTGCCAGCTGTGACATTGCCGGTCACTGACAAAAACTTATTGCTAGCAATGACCGTTACGACATTGCTGGAATTTTTATAGAATAAATTTCCATCGGTATAATTGAGAGCCAATTCACCCAATGATAAATTGCCAGCTAACGGAACCGAATTGGCAGTTGCCGAACGCTTGATTAAGACAGTATTGGTCATTTACTCTACTTAATAGGTTCCACCGTCTATCGTTGAATTTGCATTCAGTACTGCCGTTCCATTGTCATACAATGCTCCACCTAACACATTGCCGCCCGTGATGTTGCCTGTGGCCGATATCAATCCACCTGTGAGCAAGTTACCACCAGTGATGTTGCCAGTTACTGACACAGTGGTGCCTGTGTGTGTGGTAGCATTAACATTGGCACCGCCTAACACATTTCCACCAACGAGATTGCCAGTTGCGGATACTATGCCACCTGTATTGATGTTACCACCAGTGGCATTACCAGTTACCGTCAAGTTGATCAATGTTCCGACTGAGGTGATATTGGTCTGTGCTGCTGTGGTCAAGGTGCCCACGATACTAGTACCTGACAGGTTGCCGCCGGTGATGTTGCCAGTGGCCGAGATCACGCCTGCTGTAAATACATTACCACCGGTGATGTTGCCTGTGGCGCTGAATATGGTACCTGTATGTGTTGTGGCAGCTATGTTACCACCCGTGATGTTGCCAGTAGCACTTACGATTCCGGCTGTTAGTACATTACCACCTGTGGCATTGCCTGTGACTATTAAACTGCCTAACGTACCCACTGAAGTGATGTTGGTTTGTGCGGCTGTGGTCAACGTACCCACGATGCTGGTACCACTTAGGTTTCCGCCGGTGATGTTGCCAGTCACGCTTAGATTACCACCAGTATTGACATTACCAGTTCCATTTGGAGTCAATACAATATTGGCATTACCACTTGTGGTAGTGATATCTAACTGAGCTGAATCACTAATGCTACCCGTAACGATAAGATTGCCGCCAGTAATGTTGCCGGTTACTGACACTGTGGTACCTGTGAATAAAGTTGCATTCACATTGGCGCCACCCAACACATTACCACCTGTGATATTACCGGTTACACTAACTGTTGCACCTGTGTGAGTGGTAGCATTTACATTGGCCCCACCATTGATATTACCTGCGGTTATATTGCCTGTGGTCGAGATCAATCCACCTGTAGTGATGTTACCACCGGTGATGTTGCCAGTTGCACTTACTAATCCACCTGTGTTGATATTACCACCAGTTACATTGCCAGTGGTGCTAAGGCTGGTACCTGTTGCAGCACCAATGTTGGGTGTGGTAAATTGTGCACCGGTTTTGACAATGATATTACCACCACCGTCAAATGCAGTGGTAGCATTGTCGGTTTTGGCACTGAATACTGTGCCATTCAGCAATATACCAGCGGCAGTATTAGCAGTATAAACCTGGCTGCTGCTGAATTGTGAGAACTGGATGTTGCTGGTACCAAACGTGATTGTCCCTGCAGGAGCACTTACAAGGAACGCAGCACCTGCATTGACATTACCACTCTGTACAAAGAAGTAGTCATTGATGCTGAGTGCTGTAGTGCTGTCTGCGCCATATTCGTCAGTGTCTGTGGAACGCACAATAGCAGTGGTGTTGGCATAGGTATAAACACCATTTTGCACACCATTGGCTTGATTTTGAACCAGGATACGTCTGCCCACTGTCTGCACATTAGCAGTGTCAATTAAGGTAAATGCACCAGTGGTTGAGAGTATGGCTCCTACCCCATTGGCAACTCCGTTAGGTTGAGAGTAAGTGACGGTACCACTTGTAGCTGTGTCCAGTGTGGTAACAGTAGCAGCATAAACTGGTTGGTGATATGCGATACCAGTTGTGGCAAAATTATCAACATACTCTTTGGTTGCTGCATCGGAATTTTGTGCCGGACTTGCAAGATTATTGATATATGTATTGGCACTCAACACTATGTTACCCGAAGCAACAAGATTCAGATTGCCTGTGCTGTTGATGCTGAGACTGGTGCCTACATACTTATTGGAATTGATGTTGCCACCGGTGATGTTGCCAGTTGCAGATATATTTCCACCAGTCAAGATGTTGCCATTCACATTGGCACCGCTCAAGATGTTGCCACTTAAACTTAATCCAGTGGCATTTAAATTACCACCGGTAATATTGCCTGTAGCCGATATCAGGCCGCCTGTTAAGATGTTGGCGCTGGCCGACACTGTTCCGGCAGTAGTTATGTTGCCACCGGAGATATTGGCAGTGACGTTGAGTGCAGATATCACATTTGAACTCAAACTCAATCCTGCGGCATTTAGATTGGCACCAGTGATATTACCGTAAGCACTTATTGTACCACGAGTGATACCTGTACCAACTCGTAGATCTTCGGATATGACAGTGTTTGTGGTAACAACATTTCCAACAGTGGTGACATTGCCACCAATCACGTTGCCGGCAGCCGATACTGTGTTGGTAGACAACAGCACACCTGAAACTGCGATATTGCCGCCAGTGATGTTTCCAGTGCCTTGAACTGAGCCAGTGCCAAATTGTAAATTACCATTAAACACTGCACCATTGACATTGCCACCAGTGCTGATCTGGGTTCCAGCTCCGCCGCCCAGGATATTGCCGCCTGTGATGTTTCCACTTGCACTGACACTTCCTGCACTTATTGCAGCCGATGTGATTAAATTACCGCCCGTGACGTTGCCAGTTGCACTGATATTACTACCAGTTAATATATTACCTTGCGCACTTATAACACCGGAAGCAGAAATATTACCCGAAAACGGTCCGCTAAAGACAGTTAAGTTGCCAGCGGTGATAGTTCCGGTGACGCTTAAACTTGCCAATGTTCCAATACCTGTAGCGACCACTCCGGTCAGTTGTGATCCATTACCAATAAAGTAGCTGCCGGTTACGTTTCCACTTGCACTGATATTGCCCGGTGTTGATATGTTGCCATTCACATTGGCGTCGCCCAAGATGTTGCCAATTAAACTCATCTGACCTGCAGAAACAGTACCAGTGGTAATGATATTGCCTCCTGCGCCAGCGGCACTGCTCATTGAGATGTTAAATCCAGATGCAAGTGTGACGTTGCCGCCTGTACTGATTGCACCCGAATTTAAGTTGCCAGTATTAGCGTTACCGCTGGCCGAAAGAGTACCATTGAATACAGCATTGGCACCATTGATGTTTCCACTTGCACTAATGAATCCTGGAGTAGAAATATTGCCATTCACATTGGCATTGCTCAATATGTTGCCAATTAAACTCATCTGACCTGCAGAAACAGTACCAGTGGTAATGACATTGCCACCTGCACCTGCGGCGCTGGTCAATGAAAGATTAAATCCAGAGTCAAGTGTGACATCGCCGCCTGCACTGATTGCTGTACTTCGAATGTTGCCACTTAGTGACAGATTACTACCATTGATATAACCAGTGAATATGGCATTACCGCCATTGATGTTTCCACTTGCACTGATATTGCCCGGTGTTGATATGTTGCCATTCACATTGGCATTACTCAAGATGTTGCCAATTAGACTCAGCTGACCCGCAGAAACAGTACCAGTAGTAATGACATTGCCACCTGCACCGGCGGCACTGCTCATTGAGAGATTGTATCCAGATCCAAGGGTGACGTCTCCACTTGCACTGATCGCTGTACTTCGGATGTTGCCACTCAGTGACAGATTACTACCATTGATATAACCAGTGAATATAGCATTACCGCCATTGATGTTTCCACTTGCACTGATATTGCCCGGAGTAGAAATATTGCCATTCACATTGGCATTGCTCAATATGTTGCCAATTAGGCTGAGCTGGCCCGCAGAAATAGTGCCGGTGGTAATGATATTGCCACCTGCGCCAGCGGCACTGCTCATTGAAATATCAAATCCAGATCCAAGGGTGACATTGCCGCCTGCGCTGATCGCACCCGAATTTAAGCTGCCAGTATTAGCAGTACCAGTTGCTGAAAGAGCGCCAGTGAATACAGCATTACCACCATTGACATTTCCGGCGGCGCTGATGAACCCCGGTGTAGAAATATTTCCATCAATATTCCCATTGCTTAAAATATTACCACTCAAACTGAGTTGAGCCGTTTTGATGGTGCCATTGGTAGTTAGATTACCACCTGCACCTGCGGCACTGTTCAATGAAAGATCAAATCCAGTGCCTAATGTGACGTTGCCACCTGTGCTAATTGTGCCACTTTGGATGTTTCCACTCAGAGATAAGTTGGAACCACGAATGTTGCCAGTGAATATAGCATTGCTGCCATTGACATTACCAGTTGCACTGATGAACCCAGGTGTGGAGATATTGCCATTCACATTGGCGTTACTCAATATATTGCCAATAATACTAAGTTGAGAAGTGTTGATGGTGCCATTGGTAGTTAGATTACCACCTGCACCTGCAGCGTTGGTCAATGAGAGATCAAATCCAGTGCCTAATGTGACGTTGCCATTGGTACTGATTGCTCCACTGGTGACGGTTCCAGCTACTGAAATATTGCCGGTGTTGATATTACCGCTTACACTCAAACTAGGCAAAGTACCAATCGACGTAGCTGCTACACCAGTTAGCTGTGATCCATTTCCAAGAATGTAACCACCAGTGATGTTACCGCTGGTAGATATCGGGTTGGTTCCAAATGCTGCCAAGTTGGCTGCCACATTGGCATTGCCATAACTGGCTGCAATGCCTGTGAGTTGAGAGCCATTACCAATAAAGTAGTTGCCAGTAATGTTGCCAGTCACAGCCAAACTACCCAACGTACCCACACTGGTAATATTGGTTTGTGCTGCCGTGGTTAGGGTACCCACAATGCTGGTACCACTTAGATTGCCACCAGTAATATTGCCGCTGGTAGATACGGGATTTGTTCCAAATGCTGCTAAGTTAGCTGCCACATTGGCATTGCCGTAAGTTGCAGCAAGTCCTGTCAGTTGAGATCCGTTGCCAATGAAATAGTTGCCAGTCACGTTGCCTGTAGCACTTACAATGCCAGCTGTCAATACATTACCACCTGTGGTATTGCCTGTTACTGTTAGACTACCTAACGTACCCACTGACGTGATATTGGTTTGTGCTGCTGTGGTCAATGTGCCCACAATGCTGGTGCCGCTTAGATTGCCACCAGTGATATTGCCTGTGACTGATACTGTGGTACCTGTGTGAGTTGTGGCATTCACATTGGCACCACCTAACACATTGCCGCCGGTGATATTGCCGGTTACTGCCAAACTACCCAGTGTGCCAACTGAGGTAATGTTGGTCTGTGCGGCAGTGGTCAGTGTGCCCACAATACTGGTGCCACTCAAATTGCCACCTGTAATATTACCACTTGTTGATATTGGGTTAGTTCCAAATGCTGCCAAGTTAGCTGCCACATTAGCATTGCCATATGTTGATGCAATACCAGTCAGTTGCGAGCCGTTACCAATGAAGAAGTTGCCAGTCACATTACCTGTTGCGGATACTATTCCAGCAGTGGTTATGTTGCCGCCAATCACATTGGCAGTAGCACTCAACGTGGTACTAGCAACCACATTGGCTCCGGTAATATTACCACCGGATCCTGTTGTTACGATGTTGCCACCGGTAATATTGCCAGTTGCACTTACCAGGCCACCTGTTAAGATATTGCCACCTGTGACATTACCGGTACCACTTACAATGCCGGCTGTTAAGATATTGCCACCTGTGGCATTGCCTGTGACTGTTAAACTGCCTAACGTACCCACTGAAGTGATGTTGGTTTGTGCGGCTGTGGTCAACGTACCCACGATGCTGGTACCACTTAGGTTTCCGCCGGTGATGTTACCGGTTACCGAAACTGTGGTTCCTGTGTGTGTGGTAGCATTCACATTGGCACCACCCAAGATGTTACCGCCGGTGATGTTACCACTGGTTGATATCGGGTTTGTTCCAAATGCTGCCAAGTTAGCTGCCACGTTGGCATTGCCATAACTGGCTGCAATGCCTGTGAGTTGTGATCCATTGCCGATGAAGAAGTTGCCAGTAACATTGCCTGTGGCAGATATCACACCAGTAACAAACTGCCCTGTACTAGCAAATGTAGCGATAGCACTACCAGCCACATTGGCTGTGATGTTGCTGCTGGCACTTACTGTGACATTGCTGGTGCCATTGGTAATAGCTGCACCTGCCGATGCAGTGATACCTGTGAGTTGTGAGCCGTTACCAACAAAATAGTTGCCGGTCACGTTGCCGGTTGCAGACACTAGGCCGGCTGTTAAGATATTGCCACCTGTGGCGTTACCGGTCACTGTTAAACTACCTAAAGTACCTACTGAGGTAATGTTGGTTTGTGCTGCTGTGGTCAAAGTACCCACAATACTGGTGCCTGACAGGTTGCCGCTGGTGATATTACCTGTCACTGCCAAACTGGTCAATGTGCCAACTGAGGTGATATTGGTCTGTGCTGCTGTGGTCAAAGTACCCACAATACTGGTACCTGACAGGTTGCCACCTGTGATATTACCGGTCACACTCACAGTGGTACCTGTATGTGTGGTAGCATTCACGTTGGCACCACCTAATATGTTGCCGCCGGTGATATTACCAGTTGCGCTTATCAATCCACCTGTTAATATATTACCGCCAGTGATGTTTGCACTGACATTAACTGTGGTACCTGTATGTGTGGTTGCATTTACATTGGCACCACCTAGGATATTACCACCAGTAATATTGCCACTGGTTGATACAGGGTTTGTTCCAAATGCTGCTAAATTGGCTGCCACATTGGCATTGCCATAACTGGCCGCAATACCGGTCAGTTGAGATCCGTTGCCAATGAAATAGTTGCCAGTCACGTTGCCTGTAGCACTTACAATGCCAGCTGTCAATACATTACCGCCTGTGGCATTACCGGTTACTGCTAAACTACCTAACGTACCTACTGAGGTGATGTTGGTTTGTGCTGCTGTGGTCAATGTGCCCACAATGTTTGTGCCACTTAGGTTACCACCAGTGATATTACCGGTAGCCGATACAACACCACCTGTCAATACATTACCACCTGTGATATTTGCACTTACTGATACTGTGGTACCTGTATGGGTTGTGGCATTCACATTGGCGCCGCCCAAGATATTACCGCCGGTGATATTACCAGTAGCCGATACAACACCACCTGTCAATACATTACCGCCGGTTATATTAGCGACTGCACTTAATCCAACATTTGACGTAAAAGTATTTGCTGAACTATTGTAAAGGAATGTGACATATGGGCTGCCTTGAGGACCCAGCTCAATACCACCATTATTCACTTGAGTTACGTTGGAGGCATTGTTTCCCAAATTGATTGCCACATCGTTGATAGTGACCACGTTGCTGCTGATGTAGGTTACATTACCTGCCACACTCAAATTGCCAGTGAATATTGCGTTGTTAGCAGTGATATTGCCAGTAGCACTGATCACTCCGTTGGTAAGCAAATTACCTGCTGTGATGTTGCCACTGGTTGATATTGGATTGGTTCCAAATGCTGCCAAGTTGGCTGCAACATTGGCATTGCCATAACTGGCTGCAATGCCTGTCAGCTGTGAGCCATTACCGATAAAGAAGTTACCAGTTACGTTGCCTGTGACAGAGACTGTGGCTCCGGTATGTGTGGTGGCATTGACATTGGCTCCACCTAATATGTTGCCAGCAGTGACATTGCCACTAGTTGATATTGGGTTGGTACCAAATGCGGCTAAGTTGGCTGCCACATTGGCATTGCCGTATGTTGCCGGTAACCCAGTCAGTTGAGATCCATTGCCGATGAAGAAGTTGCCGGTTACATTGCCTGTAGCACTTATCACACCTGTCACAAACTGACCTGTGACAGCAAAAGTAGCGATCGCACTACCAGCCACATTGGCTGTGATGTTGCTGCTGGCACTTACCGTGACATTACTAGTGCCATTGGTTATTGATGCCCCGGCTGATGCGACTATTCCAGTCAGCTGAGATCCATTACCGAGAATATAACCGCCGGTGATATTGCCACTGGTTGATATGGGATTGGTTCCAAATGCTGCCAAGTTGGCCGCAACATTGGCGTTGCCATAACTGGCTGCAATACCGGTCAGTTGAGAACCGTTGCCAATAAAGAAGTTACCGGTTACATTGGCGCTGGTTGTTACAGGATTGGTCCCTAACGCAGCTATATTGGCCACTACATTGGCATTGCCATATGGAGTAAAGGTACCGGCGCCGGATATGACAGAAGTTTGTCCAGATTCATTTACAAAAACAATGCTGGTACTGTTGGCGCTGATACTTGCATTGCCTAGGAAAAGAGAATTGTTTGAAAGATAAAGATCGTTAAACGCAGCAGTTGGGCTACCTAGATTGTATGTGACATTGGCTGTTGGAATTATGTTGGCTTTGACAACAATATTAGCCGGAGTGAAAACTGCTATATTTCCCACCCCACCCACACCCACAGACACATTGCTGTTGGCCGACACAGTCACGTTGCTGTTGCCATTCACAACAGCAGTTCCGCCGCTGACCACTATGCCGGTCAGTTGTGATCCATTACCTACGAAATATGTAGAATAAATTGTATCAAATTGGGCATTGGCAGCACCGATATCATACACAGCATTGATGCTGGGCACAATTGTGCTGTTGGCTTGTATGTTGCCAACACCATTGCCTGCCAGCACCAAATTGTTATTTGTGCCAATCACACCAATGGTGTTTCCGGAGATCACTACATTACTATCTACAGGGCCTGCTGCATATATTTCGGAAAAATTTTCATTTACTGCGGTAAATGCATCGCGTAATGACTCGCCGGTGCCATCATTTGTTGTGTTACCGGTGTTGATGATCTGTTGTGCCATGTGGGTTCCTGAGTTTATGATATATTTACCATAACTCAGGAATTAGGATTGCACGGATCAGTTTATAGTCGGCCTACTACCACGTGGATTGTGCCCGAGTCGCCTGAAAAATCTTCTAATGATTTGCCAATCACAGTGCCAATAGAGGGTGTTGCACAGGCTTGAGCATGACCGTTGCCCGCAGAAATCATCATGGCACCTTTCCAAACTGTGCCAGTGACTCGGGTAGGTACTCTTCCGGTCAGGGCCACTGCTATCACATGGTCGCCCTGTTGTGTGGAGTTCATCAAATGAGCCGGATCAGTTGATACCACACCGGCCACTCGATCGCTGGCTGCTGTGGTGCTAATGGTGATTTCTTGTGTGCCGCCAAAATCCACCACAGTGCCGGGTTCATAATCAGCATCGGCTGCATACATCTCAGCCAAGTCGGCGTATTGTGCTGTGGTTGCCTTGGCAAATACTGTGTTGAATGTGCCAGCAGCCGAGCCAATATTACCGGTACCGGTTGTGGCAGCATTGGTAATTGCTGTAGTGCCGTTGTTGATTGTCAATCCGGTCAGCGTACCTAAGCTGGTGATGTTGGTCTGTGCAGCAGTGGTCAATGTGCCCACGATGCTGGTGCCACTCAAGTTGCCACTGGTGATATTACCGGTCACTGCCAAACTACCTAACGTACCCACTGAGGTAATGTTGGTCTGTGCTGCCGTGGTCAAGGTACCCACGATGCTGGTACCTGACAAATTGCCGCCGGTGATGTTTCCAGTAACACTTACCGTAGCGCCTGTATGAGTAGTAGCATTCACATTGGCTCCGCCTAACACATTGCCACCACTAATGTTGCCGGTCACTGCCAAACTGCCTAACGTACCTACCGAAGTGATGTTGGTCTGACTAGCAGTGATTAGAGTACCCACTATGCTAGTACCACTCAAGTTGCCACCACTTATATTACCAGTTACATTTAGACTACCTAATGTCCCCACTGAGGTGATATTGGTTTGTGCTGCTGTGGTCAATGTGCCCACAATGCTGGTACCTGACAGATTGCCGCTGCTGATATTTCCAGTTACGTTTAGACTACCTAATGTGCCAACTGATGTAATGTTAGTTTGTGCTGCCGTGGTCAGTGTACCTACTATGCTGGTACCAGAAAGATTACCACCTGTTATATTGCCAGTGGCACTTATCAATCCAGTCACATATTCGCCGGTGCTGGCAAACACAGCCACATTTGATGTGCCGGCTATGCCAACAGTGATGTTGCCACCTGCACTCACAACAGTCACATTACTGGTACCACTGTTGATATTGGCCACACTGGTGATAACACCAGTCAGCAATGCGCCGTTACCCAAGATGTAGTTGCCGGTCACGTTGCCTGTCACACTGGCTACAGTACCTGTCAAGCTGACTGCATTTACTGTTCCACCGCCATTGACGTTGGCGCCTGTGATGTTGCCTGATGTTGATAACACACCCGGAGTTAATAGATTACCACCGGTAACATTACCAGTTACTGAAACTGTGGTACCTGTGAATAAAGTTGAATTGACATTTGCGCCACCCAGCACATTGCCGCCAGTGATATTACCAGTTACTGAAACTGTGGTCCCTGTATGAGTGGTAGCATTGACATTGGCTCCGCCCAGCACATTACCACCTGTGATATTGCCTGCGGATGATACGATACCACCTGTCAATACATTACCACCAGTTATATTGGCAGTCACAACCAAGCTGCCCAGCGTACCAACTGATGTGATATTGGTCTGTGACCCTGTGGTCAGTGTGCCTACAATGCTGGTACCTGACAGGTTGCCACCTGTGATATTACCAGTTGCCGAGATCACACCGGCGGTGTTGATATTGGCTCCGGTCACATTGCCGGTAGCACTGGAATATCCAATTATGTTGTATCCACTTGGACTTATGTTACCAACACTGACGTTGCCCACAACTATCAACACATTAGCGCCGGTGCTAGTAATGGACATGGAAGTGGTTCCATTGGCAATTGTGGTAACCGACACATTAGCAGCAGCAGTTACGTTGCTTAGATAACCACCGTCACCTACAAAAAATGCACTGGTTACAATATTTCCGGCACCGCTTAACTGCCCTGAACCAAACAAAATATTGCCACCAGTGATGTTGCCCGTGACACTTACTAAACTTCCTGTGTGTGCTGTAGCAGATATATTACCGCTGGTAATATTGCCAGTTACCGAGACTGTGGTACCTGTATGTGTGGTAGCATTGACGTTGGCTCCACCTAATATGTTACCACCAGTGATGTTTCCAGTTGCTGAAATCACTCCACCTGTGACTAAATTGCCACCAGTTACGTTTGCACTTACACTAACTGTGGTACCTGTGAGAGTGGTAGCATTCACGTTAGCACCACCCAACACATTGCCTCCTGTGATGTTACCAGTTACCGACACTGTGGTGCCAGATAACAAAGTTGCATTTACATTAGCACCACCATTTACATTGCCACCTGTGATGTTTCCAGTTACACTGAGATTGGTACCTGTGAGATTGATCGCATTGACGTTTGCGCCACCTAACACATTACCACCGGTGATATTGCCAGTCACACTAACTGTGGTTCCTGTATGTGTAGTAGCATTGACATTAGCGCCACCCAACACATTGCCTGCTGTGATGTTACCAGTAGCACTGACTATGCCAGTTGTTCTTAGATTACCAGCTTGTACATCTGAGTTGGCTATGAGATAAGCACCGGTTATGTTGCCTACAGAATTTATCGACACAGTAGAAAGTAAATTTCCAGTTGTAACATTGCCAACTACACTTAATCCAGAAGCACTGGAAAAAGTGGCCACAGCAGAGGGAAGTATAGCCCCGGCGGCTGTGGTGAATATTTGTACATTGGTAGCACGACTGGTATCAGTAAATGCTTCTGCGGCTGTTATATCCAATCGGCCAGTTGATGCATTACCAAACTGCAAAGTACCACTGCTGAATCCACGTGCTGTAAATTGAGCCAGTGTGTCACCTGATTGTGTTCCAGTAGGAGTGACGCCTGTGCCGCCAGCCGATCGTCCGGTAAATGCACTGTACGATCCTGTGCCAAATGCATCTTGTGTTATTCTGGTGTTGGCACCATCAGCACCTGAAATATGTATATCGGTACCCAGTGTGGTACTGTTGCCTGTGATAGAATATATTGCTGTCTGCGGTGTGGCCAGTATGGTCAATTCACAATCTGGACTATTTGTTCCTACTGCTAGATTGGCCCCGGTGATATTGCCGGTGGCTGAAATTATGCCAGCTGTGCGTAGATTACCACCTTGCACATTGCCGGTTACTGTGGCCAGGCCGGCAGTCACAAGATTACCGCCAGTGACGTTTGCAGTTGATGAAACTATGCCAGCTGTTAATATGTTACCACCGGTTATGTTTGCACTTACCGAGACTGTGGTACCTGTGTGTGTGGTAGCATTGACGTTGGCACCACCTAGCACGTTACCACCTGTGATATTGCCGGTAGCTGAAATCAATCCTGCTGTTCTTAGATTGCCGCCTTGAATGTTACCAGTAGCACTCACTGTGCTGGCCGTGCTCACTGCACCAGTGATGTTGGCAGTACCTGTTATGTTAGCACCAGTAGAGGTGAATACTGCTACGTTTGCAGTACCGCCCACGCTGATATTTGCATTGCCGCTGGGACTGGGGATTCCAAGATTTGTTGTACCACTGTTCAATGCAGTAGCACTAAGATTACCGGTCAGCGTGGTGGTTCCAGATACCGTAAGGTTTCCAGTTACAGTTACTGTACCGCCTTGCAGGGTAATAACATCCGATGCTGTAACAGTTTGTATGGTAAGATTACCGAGCACACGCTTGAAAGTAGACATTCAAAGTTCCTTTGTGTTATTTATACGATTCAAAAAGTCCGCCATGGGCATGTGATGTAGATTTCCGATACTTTTGAAATCTGCTATGTCAGCAGTGGTGGGACCTACCACTCGATAAAAACTGGTTTTGCGAAAATCCTTGCAGAGCTTTACAATCTGTTTGGCCCAGTTGCCAGTATAAGTGGGGTTGGCAGAACTTTTTTTATAAAATTCTGTATCCGCATAACAGTTGTTGAACCGGCCAGTTCGGGTTGGTCCCATGTCAAACCCAATCATATAAACTGCTCGATTGGCATCTGCTGCTGCTATGCTCACTGCTACTGGCCCCGAACTGTATCCAAAATATTCTTGATCGATGCGTACTGCTCCAGAATCTGGTAAAGGACGGCGGGTGTACATTCTGTTTTTTTGTGCGTATCCTGTTCGTTGTATGGCTTCACTGATAGGTACATCAGTGCTGATCAACACAGTTGGAGTAAATTCGCGATAGATTGCATTGCAACCATACACTGGTCCAAGTGACTGCAAGAGATCTAAGTCAATCCCTTGACGGCTCACCCCATTACCCAACACGAATGCTCTGCTCATAAAAAATCCTCCCAGTATGTAGCTGGGAGGATCCGGACACCTAACAAATTAGGATGTGACGCTGGCGATCTGCGCCAATTGGATTGTTGGGTTGGTAACTTGTGTGGTACCAGACAATTCACCACCAGACACAGTTACATTACCTTCGTCAGTGAAGAAGTTGGTAACGTATTGATTTTCAGCAGACTGAATGTTAACACCTAAGTTACTATTACTGTAGTTGCCAGTGGTCATTCCATTCCAATCACGCACCCACTTGTTGGTGATATAACTGGCATAAACAGCAGCACTATCGCCTACCGAATAACTAATGCTCATGTTACCCGCAGAAGGAGTTGCTGTGTTTGACAATACACATTGACCTACAGGGTACACTGTGCCGTCGCCAGCACCTACAGCTAATGCTGTGAATATTCTTCCCACTGCTGCTGTACCCGACAAGATTGTGGACCAATCACTTGTGCCCAAGGATACGATTTGATAGCTTTGCCCCACAACAAGACCGCTGCTGAGTGCATAAGTTCCGCCGGTATAGGCTACTAAAAACTTGTGCGAACCTTTTTGGCGTATAATACGTCCGGTATAGCTGCTGGCCAATGAAAAAGTGTTTGAACCATCTGCCAATAGAATATTGACCAATGCAGCAACTTCTGGATAGGTAGCACTAGCTGTGCTGGTCACTGGCGAACCGCCAACCACGCCCAGATATTCAGTGTCATTTAGAGTTTGAACTGGTGTGTTATAAGCAGGATTTGTCAATGCACTAAACGGTGGAAAACCTGCGTCAGTCAGAATATTTTGATTGTAGCTGGTTGTTGAACCGGAAACACTTGTGCCTGACCCAGTGTTTGTTTTTTGAATTTTAAGAGCTCTTCCCATTTTTTTCTCCTTAAAGAAGCCCAATGTGGGTTCTAGCCACTACGCAGTGGTTGCTGCATAAGACGCATTATCGCGTACATAGTTGACTTATATTTAGCTGCATGTTAAAATTTGATACCGTACAGCAGATTTTATTAAATATCTCATGACATCAAACGAACTCATTGAAGCAGGCAATCAACATCGTGCCGAAGATAACCCTGCCCAAGCATTACAATGCTATGCTATGGCATTTGTACAAGATCCCAACTCAGCAGCAGCATTCAACAACTATGGCAATGTGCAGCGTGAGATGGGATACCCGGCTAGAGCAATCCCGTTCCTACAGCACTCACTTGTGCTAGAACCAAACAATGTCACAGCACAGTTCAACTTGGCTGTGAGTTATCTACTAATGGGCAACTATCAACTGGGGTGGCCAGCATATGAATCAAGATGGAACTATGAACATCTAGCCGGTACAGAACCCAAGTATCAACAACCTCGATGGCGCGGAGAAGATCTCAAGGACAAGACTATCCTAGTGGTAGGCGAACAAGGGCATGGTGATTGCATACAGTTTGTTCGTTTTTTATATAACTTGTATGTGATGGGTGCCAAAATCAAATTACAAGTGACCGACGGGTTGATCCCAGTCATGAGCAGCAGCAGCATGTTACAACAGGTTGGCAGTTACACCACCGACATGGGCGAGTTTGATTATTGGATTCCTATCATGAGCTTGCCGGGCATACTGGGCATCACTGTAGATAACATACCCAAGATACAAAGTTATCTCCATGCACAACCTGCATTGGTTAAAGATTGGCTCGATCGATTGGGCCCAAAAACACGTATGCGGGTGGGCGTCAGTTGGAGTGGTCGCAGAGATTCTTGGCTCAATCGTCACAAAAGTGTGCCGTTCCCTGTTATATTAGAAATGATCCGTGCTAATCCTCAGTACGAATGGATCAACCTACAGATAGATGCCTCTGATGATGAGGAACAAGCATTAGCTGATGCTGGTGTTACTAGATATCCTGGCAGCATTGTGAGTTTTGCAGAAACCGCAGCATTGATCATGCACATGGATGTGGTGATAGGAGTTGATACTGCGGTGTCACATTTAGCCGGTGCGCTGGGAAGACCAGCATGGATCATGCTGAATGCTTATGCTACAGATTGGCGTTGGTTGCTGAACAGAGATTCCAGTCCTTGGTACGCCACTGCTAGATTGTTCCGACAACCTGTGATGGGAGATTGGGACAGCGTTACTAAAAAAGTATCCCAGTATCTCTCTTGGTTCAAAGTCTAGACAGATATATCATGCGGTTTAACGCCGCAGTTGATTCGTCTAGTTTTCCACCATTTTTTTCTGCTTGACGCATGAGTTCTCGGAGCCTAGGATCGTCGTCGGGAATTTCATCGACTGATCTGGCTTTAACGTCTGGTACTGGGACAACAGGTGTGGTTGAGGAACTGGTTGAGGAGGCTCTGCCCCTATCAGTTTCCGGCTCTACCACCGATGGAATACGTTCTGACGGAGGCAATGGTCGAGGAGCCAAAACTTCTTTTGGACCTTTTGTAACATAAGCAACTGGATTATATTCGTCCGGAACTGTGCCGGGTCTGATTGCATTGATTGCTGATGGTCCAGCTAATGCGGCAACCCCAGCAGCGGTTAGTCCTTTTTTACCCCACCATCCCCATTGCTTGGCTTGTTCCTGCGCTGCTGCCGGATCGCGTTCGGCCATGCTCAATAACCGATCTGCCATATCTCGTGGCAAGGTCACAGTATCAGCTGCCGGTTGTGGTGCGGCTCGCTGTCCAGAACCTTGACCTGGGCGGCGCGGTCTAACTTGTCTACCGCCTGTGGCCGCAGGTGCTGGTGACGCCGGTGCACTGGCAGACATCGGTGGCTCAATGTCAGAAGACCATCCAGGTTCTTGTCTCTCCGCTGCGTCTGCTTGTCTTTCGGCTGCTGCTTTTTCGGCTGCTTGTTTTTCAGCTGCTGCTTTTTCGGCTGCAAATGCATCAGCTTCTGCACTGGGTTTTCCTTTGTTAGGCAAACGTGGATTCATGACCTGAGTTTTACGAACTTCCTGGTCGGCTGCAGATGTGTCTGCTTTGGGTTTTGGTTTTGGGGGCGAGCCTATTCTGGCAGGTGGCATGTTCTGCAAATAGTCCGGTAAGTTGCGGTTAAACAAGTCAGCATCTCTGCTGGTTGCGTCAAATCCCGGATCTCCACGACGCCTAAAGAGTGATGGCAATTCTGATCTTTGTGGTGGAACTATTCCAAGTGCTGCTTTTTCTGCGTCTGACAATCGATCACCTGAGGCTTTTATTCCACCTACTTCTGCACTTGCAGGCGCTGTTGCTTTTATTCTGGCGATTGCCTGATCCATTGTTTCGCCAGGTTTCATAACAATCCTGGGTTTCATTGCCGACGATGCTGCTCGCACGGCTTTGTCAAGGTATGGTTCGGCATACTTAACAACTGGTTGGATTCCTTTTGCCATCCAAGGTGGAAGTGTAACTTCGTCAAGACGTCTAGGTGCAATTTCGTTTATTTTCATGGTGGTGTCCAATTGGTATGATTTATTTATTTTATCTTGCACATAAGATACCAAAATCACATAATAACATTTACAGAAAGAAAGATCAACAAAAAAGGACCTCATGGTCCTTTTTTGAGTTGGTAAAATACCAATCGAAGATTAGCTGAAGCTCAAATTCGAGACTGCTATCTCCCCGACATAATCGCCCGCATTGCCAAACGAGCTGGCAGTGTTGGTCAATTCTATGTAACCATATCTTGTCATGAATGACACGACTGGTTCGAAGGTGCTTGGATCCAGAACAACACCACTGCTCATCAACGGAATGTATGGGCAGTAGAATGCAGGAGCGTCAGCTTCCGAGCTACCTTTGTAACCAACCAGCACAGGAGTGGTATCGCTGGCATAGCTGTCAACGAACACACGCATAGCGCCGTTCAGTGTTCCAACAAACTTGGTGTTGGTAGGTGCTTCGAATGTACCTTCTGTGGTACGAGCAAATGCGCTTGTGGTCGCACTTTGCAGTACGGTCAATGCGGCAGAGCTAACAACAGCGTAGTTACCAGCGCCACGACGTGTGCGTTGAGCGATCAGGTTAGCAACACGATTGATAAGAACAGCCAGAGCGGCGTGTTCGTCACCAACAAATGTAGCTGTACCACTAACGGTAGCTTGGTTGTATGTGAACTCAGTAGCTGCCAACGAACGCAGAGACAACAAGATCTCTTGGTCAATTTCAGCTGTGATTTCTTGTGCCAGAGCAGCCATGATTTCTGCTTCAACGTCAATACCATGCATGGCTTGTGCGTCTTGTGCAGATTCAAAGGTCCAACGAGCTTGCAACTTACGTGTGCGAGCTTCGACAGCCTGCTTCAGGATCTGAACAGAAATCTGCTTACCGCCAGTACCTTCCATGGTAGCTGTAGCGCCGCCAGTGTAGTTGGTAGCTGTAGCAGTATTTTGTGGTACTGTGGAATACGCAGTAGCAATTGTGAATGGGCTCAACGCTTCTTGGCCGGCTGTAACGCTAGTTGCAGCAGCAGAAGTGTCAGTCAAACTCTGGGCATAACGCACACGCAGGGTGTGGATCTGACCAACAGGACCAGTCATGGGCTGAACACCAACCAATTCGTTAGCGATAACGGTTGGCATAACACGACGGATAACTGGAAGAATCACACGGTTTAATGTGGCGATATTACCAGCGCCTGTAGAACCTGCGGATGCATTTTCTTTCAGGTACTTGCGAGTGTTTTCAAGGATAACACCCATGCTATTGCGCTTAGATCCGTTAAGACCTTCGAGCAGGGCTTCTTTGGTTTCGCCCCAGCGGCTCTCTAATAGTTCTTGTGACATTTAAGTCTCCTTTATTAAATGATTATAATCCTGCCAAACGCTTCAAGTCGATCACATTGCTGCGTTCTTCTTGTGGAACATTTTGTACAGTTTTATTACCAGTTACTGCGGTGACTTGTTCAGTAATAACTTTAGAGGTTCTCACAGATCTGTCTTCCAACACTGCTGGTAGATATTTTTCAAAAGCATTTTTCAGACGGGCTGTCTGTACGCTTTCGAGCAAATTACGCATGGTTTCTGCTTTTTCCCGGTTGAGAGGAGCCAACAGCATCTCCAATGTGCTGTCACGCTCATTGGATTCTTTTAACATACGCACTTCGCGTTCCTTGTGCTCGATCAAGACTTTCGCCTTGTGACCGAGCTTGATGGCTTCCGCCAACTGACGATCTTTGCGACTTACTAGGTCGTACAACTTGCGGACTTCGGCTTTCTCATTGAGATGAGTTGCACCAAATTCAGCAGCGTATGCTTCAAAGATACGACGTCCAAAATTGTTCTCGCGAGCAACTCGGATGTCTTCGTGTAGTTGTGTAAGTTCAGCCTTGAGATGACGGCTTACAGATTGAGACATTTTCTCAGCACTTTCTTTGATGAAACGTGCTTTCAATTGCTCAAGTTTTCCACGTGCTTCACGCACCAGACGTACTTTTGTCTCAACGACATCACGTTTGTCTTGTGCGAATTCTTGAATTTCACGGGCCAATGCATGCACCACGAAGTTTTCTAGTTTTTCTAGTCCTTCATTGTGCTGCTTGCGGTCTCGACGTAGTTCGCCAATTTCCTCAGCAAGTTTTGTGACCATAAAGTTGTTGAACTTTGTGGCCGACTCTTTCATCTTGCCGTGGAACTTCACGCGGTCTTCGGCAATAGCTTGCTTTTCAGCAGCAATTGCTTTGACTTCTGCGGTGAGACCTTCTGTTACCATACGATCTAGGGCTTCCACCATTACTGACTTATCGTGCTCATAGCGGTGCGCGAACTCTTCACGTAGTTCTGCACGGGCTTGCTCACGAGCTTCATTCAGCTTGATTTCCCAAGCTTCATTAATCTCTTGACGAGTTTCCTCGGTGATCAAGTTGCTATCTAGCAATGGTTTGATTGCATCTAACATTAGTAGATTCTCCTTAGATTTTGAGTTCTTTGATCAGCTTTACAACTTCGCTTTTCAAATACCTCTGCACTTTGTTGTCTTGCCCAGCTTCACGTGCTACCTCTAGCAGTCTATGACCGTACTTCATGTTAATGAGACTTTCATAGATAGCTTTGGGATACGCATTCGGGGCGCTGGGTTGGGCAACCACATCTATAGTGACTATTTCAAAGTCACTTACATGTCCTGTTCTGTCATCAACATTGCCACTACCACGGCTGGAAACTCCTAGTTTCACTCCGGATGTTAGTAATGTTTTGATCAATTCTCCCATTGGGGTTGGAAGGATTTTTAATTTTCCACAACCAGCAGTTCCGTCCATCCACATGCCTTCAACGCTGTGGCAAACTCGGTCCAGATTGATCTTGAGATCTTCTGGATGATCCACTTCACCTAATACTGAATTGCCTTCACGTATTTGAGTGTTGATGGTAGTAACTGCTTTGTTGATTTCATGCAATGGATATATTCTGTCGTTGGCGTTGCGTTTGTCGCCTTCGATACAAATACCTTTGAGGTACAGATGCTTACCAGTGCCATCTGGTCCAGATTCTTCAAGAACCTGGATGTTGGCCTGTGTAAAAGTCAATTGTTCTCTTAGGTATTTCATCAATTATCCACGTGCAACTGGGCTTCGGGTGTTGACACCTGAGGCTTGACCCAAGTGCGGCTTGTTAGCTGGCTTGAGGTTTTGTGTGCCTTGTGCTGGTGTATTACCCACACGGCCGATCATGTCTTTGGTTGTGTTTCTGTAAGCAGCGGTATCGTGATTTCCGCCCATTTCGCCACCGGCATGCACAGGTTTTACACTGTTGCCAATTGGACCTTTTGCGCCTGCATTTGCTGCCACAGTAGACCGCTTGTTCACGCTGCCTTCTTCAGAAGTCACTGGTTTTGGGGCTGCTTTGAGTGTGACAGCTTCCATCATGCCCGGTGGCATTTCGCCGGTGTCGTCCATTTCAATAGCGTCGCCGCCTTCTTCAGGACCAAAACCATCGCCGTCGCCCATACCGCCCATACCATCCATGATGTCTTCAAATTCAGCCATCAATTGGTCCAGCTTGTCTTCAAGATTCATGATGTCGTCTTTGGTAGCTGGTTCATCGCCGTCGCCCATGTCATCCATTCCGCCCATGTCACCGTCACCAGCTTCAACATCGCCAATGAATTTATTAGCAGCATCGCCGCCCATTTTGTCACCGTCGTCTTCGTCGTCGCCTTCAGCTTCCATGTTCATGTCGGACTCTTCTTCGGAATCGACTTCGTCCATTAGACTTTCTTCGATTTCCTCTTCATCGGCCTCCATCATGCTTTCATAAATCTGGCGGCTTTTTTCCACGATGATGTCATGAAAAAGTTCTTGAGCCTTGTGCTCTTCGTCATTGATCACATATTCAATCAATTGTTCAAATCTGTTCATAAGAAAACTCCTATAGGTAAAGTGTGCTGTTATTTACACAGCAAGAGAAATCTATAGTGTTTAAGGGCAGAAAATGACGATAAATTGCAGGAACTGCAATCGTCTGGCTATCACAAGCCCGGTGGGGCTGCGGGTGCTGGTGCATACTGCTGACGCACCAATTTCAATTTGTCTTTGTACTCAACTGTACGCACGTCATTCATGCGGCGTAGTTTGTTCAACTGTCTCAGGGTCAAATGAGTCTTTCGCAGGTCGCCCAGTTCAGGCTGGCTGTTGTCCTGCTTGAGATCCTGATATGCCTCAGGATTTTTTTGAAAAAACTCGTGTAGTATCATACTGGTATTTATGCAGGAGCAGCAGGTGCGCTGCCCGGTGCTGCACCGGCCGGATTGGCCGGCATTGGTGCTCCAGGAGTTGCACCAGGGGTGCCAGGTGCGGCCGGTGCCATTCCTGCAATGTCTTGTCCTGTTTCAATGTCTGCTTCCATTCCTGCTGGATTGATACCCACACTACGCAAGTCT
>Ga0209401_1000560_pt1 | contig 25212 bp, 27 predicted proteins | sample M_140807_MF_Meta_FD_187318 | JGI IMG/M metagenome (GOLD analysis project Ga0209401, IMG submission 187318) | Freshwater microbial communities from Lake Montjoie, Canada to study carbon cycling - M_140807_MF_MetaG (SPAdes) (version 2) | ecosystem: Environmental > Aquatic > Freshwater > Lake... | reverse complement strand
GGAGAGGGTCTGGCCGTTAAATTTATGAATCATCGTAAAATTAGCGGTCAGCTACCTAACCCATCCGACATATTGAGCGGCAAGGTCAAGGACCTTAAGACCAAAGAAATATCAGCGATGTATTCTTTGACTGTGAGTCTGTGTTATGAATTACAACAGGCACACATCAATAAAGAAAAAAATTGGAACGATATGGCAGATAGATTCTTCAACTACATAATGGATAACTTTGAAACAGAGTTAGTGGTTATGGGTGCGAAGATCGCTCTCACAAACTACAAACTACCATTTGATCCAAGTAAATTAAAATCATTTGATAGGTTCCATAAAAAGTTTGGCAAGTATGTCATAACTGCAATGGAGTCTAAATAATGGCTGCCACAGATCAAAAAATCCTAGACAAACTGGTCACTGCAAGGATCGCACTGCTGTTGAAACATCCTTTTTTTGGCAATCTAGCCACTCGACTTAAAATAGTCAATGCCGATGATTGGTGTCCCACAGCAGCCACAGATGGCAGACATTTCTTCTATAATATTAAATTCATAGACAGCCTCACTCCCAAAGAAACTGAATTCTTATTTGGACATGAGGTATTACACAACGTATTCGAACACATGCTATTGAGATCCGAAGGCAGAGATCCACAGATTTGGAACATTGCCTGTGACTATGCTGTGAACCAAATACTGGTAGATTACAGGATCGGCGAGATGCCCAAAGGTAAAAAAGGTGAAAACAAAGGTTTCCAAGATGACAAATACAAAGACTGGGCTTCAGAAAAGATCTATGATGACCTAATGAAACAGGTCAAAAAGAACAAAGTGGATCTTAAAAAATTAGGACAATTATTGGACGAGCACATCGAATGGGGCAAAGGACAGGGCGAGGGCGAAGGAGAAGGCAAAGACAAGAACAAAGAAGGTCAAGGCCAAGGACAAAATGGAAAACCTGTATATACCAAAGAAGAACTTAAAAAAATCAAAGATGAGATCAAAGAAGCCATGATGTCGGCAGCACAGAGTACAGGTGCAGGCAATCTACCAGGCAGCATACAAAGAATGATTTCAGATCTTACAGAACCCAAATTAAACTGGAGAGAGATTATACAACAGCAGATATTGAGCACAATGAAAAGTGATTATACATTTATGAAACCCAGCAGAAGAAGCTGGCATATGGATGCTGTGTTGCCAGGTATGATTAACACAGACACCATCGATATATGTCTTGCAATAGATGCTTCAGGTTCTATATCTGAAGAACAATGCCGAGATTTCTTGAGCGAAATTCGTGGAATAATGGATCAATACAAAGATTTTAAAATACATCTTTGGTCATTTGACACCAAAGTGTTCAATCCTAAAATATTCACACCAGACAATATGGATGAATTAACAGATTATGTGATAGGATCTGGTGGTGGCACTGATTTTATGTGCAATTGGGATTACATGAAAGAAGAAGGCATAGAACCTAAAAAATTTATTATGTTCACAGATGGATGGCCTTTTGACAGCTGGGGTGACAAAGACTACTGCGATACCATATTCTTAATCAATAACACTTACGAAAGAAACATACAAGCACCATTTGGGATGACGGTGAACTATGAGGATTAATGCAAAAAACTTTCATCCTCGAAGATTAGATCGAATACCTCCTCATTTTAAATCTATATCTTTACCAAATCAACACGATTATCAAATACAGAAATTGTCTCGTTGGATATATGCTCATTGTGCAGGACGATTTGCAGTAGTAAATGATGTGCGATATCAAAATGACCAAGTGAACATTGTGACCACAATTGCCTTTGAAGAACCTAGTGATCTCACCATGTTTGTGCTAAGTGGTATGGCCCAGCTCAGCATTCTGTAATTTAAATATCAATCTTGCTAACTAATTTTATTACTAATATTATCTAATATTAAAAATGACAATAAATTTAACAATAAAAATTTTTTGTTATAATTGTGCATCATGAAGAATAATTTTTTAGATAGTTTTTTTTATAAAAATTATAAAACTTTAAAAGTAACCAGAGGATTTCTTGACGGTTATGTTTTATACGAATATTTAAAATTTAACAAAGACATAAAAACATTTCTAGAAATAGGAGTTTACAAAGGAGCAATTTTTTCTTTAATCGCTGAAACAATAGAACATATTAATTGTATTTTAATCGATCCTGATATGACTAATTTTAAAGAAACAATACCACAAAATATGTTAAAAAATATTAATTGTATTGAGCATAAATCTGATGATGTAAATTGGGATAGTTTACCTTTATTCGATTTGATAAGTATCGATGGCAATCATATACAACCTCATCCTACCAATGATGTAAGAAATTGTTTATCTAAAACTAAAAATAATACTATAATTCTTTTAGATGATTACGATCATGAAGAAATGTATATTACTAGGAATCTTTTAAAACAGAATAAATGGATATCTTGGCTAAAATTAGATCAAATGGAATGGTGGTCAAAACAAGATTTGATGCCGTTTATTCATTATATTTTAAAAAAAAAAGAAATACAAAATTTTAGTAGAATTTATCAAGGCAGTGTAGATGATGATTGTAAGTGGAGAATATCAGCTCCTCAAGCAATATATGAAAATGTGTCAATAATAGAGAAATACATAAAATAATATTTTACCAAATTGGTAAATGACTCAGGATATATAATTCTATTTGTTGACCTCGCTAATTAATTTTGTTACAATATTAGTCTAATTGCAATTAGGAGAAAAAAATGACAACAAAAAAAACAAAAAAAGAAACAGAGATTAAAGCACCAAAAGTAGCTACATCTCAGCCAATAACACAAACACAAACACAAACACCACCACCACAACCAACTACTGACTTAACCATAGCAGATCTGAGAAATCTTGGCACAATCATTGACGTGGCTTCTTCGAGGGGTGCGTTTAGAGCCAATGAAATGGCAACTGTAGGATTGATGTATAATAAACTTCAAAGTTTCCTAGCCAAGGTAGCACCAGAAACTAAACCTGAAGAAAAACAAACAACACAAACTACTACTGCTGCTACAACTACAGGAAAATAATGTTAAATTTATATGACAAATTAGTAATGGATGCTGCTCCTACAGAAGAAAAATCACCTTTAAAATATTATAAACATCTAGGAGAACTAAAAAGTGATCGTACCAATGTAATAATATTATTTAGAACCGTACCAAGAGAACCCGAGAGTTGCCTGGTTATAGGACCTAAATTTTTATCAGATGTTTATCGCGAGTCATTGACAAGAGCATTAGAGAGTGTAGATGGTCAGGCAAGTTTTGAATTCGGAACATATCTATCTCGTCAAAAATTTCCAGACGGAGTTGAAATATTGGCATTTTTACATCTTGAAAACTATATTAAAAAAATATCAACCGAAGATGTAATAGTAACTTATGGCCCAGGTAAAGATGGTAAAATTCCATTGAATAAACTCAATGAGATGATTGCTGCTGATATGAATATGTCTTTAGTTGAATTATCTATTAAAGACGCTCCTAATTCGGCAACAAAAAAAAATAAAAAATCCAATGCCAAGGAAACTGCCAAGAACTAAGCAAACTTGGGTTCAATTAACATCAGAATTTGTTAAAGAATGGCCTGAGGTATTAGAAGGCATCAAATACAGCAATATGCCCATAGGCTATGTCAAATGGTGTGACATTACATTAAAAAATAATGTCACTATACATTATAACGTAGAAAAAGAACTAGAAGCAAAAAAAACAGAATCTCAAGTGGCCGAGACTCTAAAAAGATATATCAATACCAATTATGCCAACGTTAAACATGTGGATCTTAAGTTTGATATTCCTAAATTAAAAGCAGATATGGAATCAAAGACTAACAAGTTGTTGGATAAAACATTTAAATGAATGAATTCTATCAAAGAAAATTTTTTATACTCACAGCTCACCCAGACGATGCAGAATCTGCCTGCGGCGGATTAATATCTAAAATTATACAAAGCGGTGGAGCAGTCACTAACTGTATTATGGTAAGACCATCTGCAGAAATTAATAAAAATAGAAATGAAACTATTGTAAAATTTGAATTAGAAAACAGTCAAAAAATTTTAAAACATACTATTGAATTTTATAATACTCCTCTACACAGCAATGGTCGTCCTAATCTAGTATTAAACAATAATTTAATAACAGCAGTAGAAGGAATTGCAAAAGGGTATGATGTATTAATCTCTCATTGGCGAGAAGACTCTCATCAAGAACATAGAATTTGTTATGAATTAAGCCAAAGTTTAGCTAGAAAATCTTTTAAAGAATTTTGGTGCGTGGATCAAACTCCTTACAATTTACGTTACAGTAATTTTAAAACAAATCTATATGTGGACATAACAGAGCATGTGGAACAAAAAAGAAAAGCTCTAGAATGTTATGGTTCTTATTTTTCACAAGGAGATATAGAACAAATTATAAACTATAATAGATATAGAGGTTCTTTCCTAGGAGAGAATAAAATAGCAGAAACATTCTCTATACAATATCAACTAATAGCATGAATATTTTAATACTCGGAGGACACGGTTTTATTGGCAGTCAGGTTAGCCAACGATTAAAGAAAGAAGGACACACTGTGGGTGTGATAGATTGTTATCATCAATACAATGCTTTTCCTGATTGGGAATATTTTCCAATACTAGAACAAAGAAAAATTATTGCGGCCAATGATCGTACCTTTGTGGGACGAATAGTAGAAGACAAAGCATTCGAAAAAACTTTTTTAGAGTTTAAGCCAGAAAGAGTCATACATCTGGGCACATATCCTAATGCTAAAATGGTACAGAATAATATCGATGATGCCACAGGAAATATGATCACTGCTACAGCAAATATTCTAGATCTATGTGTTAAACATCAAGTGAGAAAAATTGTATTTTCTTCCAGCAGTATGGTGTATGGAGATTTCAAAGAGCAGATACCAAATGAAACTGTTGTGCCGAATCCTAACACTCTATATGGTTCTTACAAATATCAAGGAGAACTTATGTGTAAGGTTTGGAGAAGATTACACGGATTAAATTATATAATAATGAGACCATCTGCTCTGTATGGCACTCCTGATATGATTGTGCGAGTGATAAGTCAATTGGTTAAGAATGCAGTGACTCGAGGTGAAATGACTGTGCAAGGACCAAACAATAAACTTGATTTTTCTAATGTAGAAGATGTGGCAGAATATTTCGTTAGAGCTACATTGTCAGATGTAGTGGACGAAGTGTTTAATTGCACTCGAGGAAGGGGTCGTCGAATAATGGAAGCTGCCGAAATAATTCAATCAAAAATAGGTAGTGTTAAAATCGTTACTAAACCGCACGATGATTTTTATCCTAACAGAGATACTCTGAACAGCGATAAAGCAGTAAATCTTTTACAATTTCAACCAATGATTGATATAGAGCAAGGCATACCAGAATATATAGATTGGTTCTTAAAACAGAAATTCTATCGCGATAATCTTAATTTTTAATAATATTTCTCTTCGGGATACTGAGTTTTAAATTTGTTTCTAACAAATTCCCAAGTATAGGTTTGTTTTATAGATTCTTCATTATAAGAAATAGATTCGACAAATTTTTTTGCGTCTACAGCACCTTTATTTAACCATTCATTATTTGTCGATAACCATTTTTTAATTCTAAACGTTGTTTCGACTGTGGGATTTTTATTATTCCAAAAAATTAATTTAGTTACTTCTCTAAATGCATTCTTCCAAGCTGTATAATTGTCTGGACATAGTAGTGCAGTATTAGATATAATAGGCACAACTTCATGTTGACTGTATAAAGTAAAATCTAAACCAGGATCGTTGGGGGTGTTTAATGTTAATGTTTTAGAATACAAATTTATATTAAATGTACCATATTCTAAATCAATTTCTTCTAATCTTGCATGAAATATATAATGTCTTTTATTTTTTGCTCGATCGACAGTAAAATCAAACATAAATGATTCATTCACTATGCTCTTAGCAAATACCGCATAAAAATATTCTGTTTTAGATTGTAAAGCTGCTTCTTTATAGGCTTGTGTTCTACCTGGTACATTTTTTATCCAATGCAAACGATTCTTTAAATTATTTTTTTTAATATGATTAACTAACATATTATAATTTTCTAATTCAAAAGGTTCTCCGTTAGAAATAAAACAAATATCAAAACAATCTTTTTCATATTGAGTATTAATATTAAAAATCAATGGATAATCGTATATTTGTGTTTGAATATATAAAAATGCACGAAAAGGAATATAAAAAAGATTATTATCTCTGTAAATTTTTAAATCTTCCCAATAAGAAGGATAGATTTTTTTATTGTCATCGTTTTTATTTTTTTCACTATATTTTATATATTTGTTTTCGGGATTTGTTTTTTTTCCTTTTAAATTATCTATATTGTTAGAAAGATCATAGACACACTCTTCAAAATCAAAATCATAATTTAAAATATCTGTTTCGTGATAGTTTATATCTTTATAATCACGTAAAAATTTAATATCTTGTTGTATTAGACATTTAGGTATTAAGAACGTATCTCCTTCTTTTTGGTCAAAGAAATTCCATACATGTATTTGTTTTTCTTGAAACTGTTCGGGTATAAATTCAAAATCAAATTTATCATAATCAATGAGACTAGATAATACCCATAGATATTCTGTTTTAGAATGTGGAATATAAGATTTTATTATTTTAAAATAACTATCTATAAAAGAAATAATTTTTACATAGGGAAATACTTTTTTAATATTTTCTATATTTTGTTCGCTTTTGCTATTTTTAAAATCTATACAGATACAATCAAAAGCCATAGAATTCTCCTATCATATCACAAATATATTTGATTTCATTCTTTTTTAAATGTGGATAGATTGGAAGACTCAAACATTCTTTTGAAATCCTTTCAGCATTAGGAAAAGAATTTTTATTATTAAAGTATTTTGTATGAGGCAATATCTCATTGTAATGTATTTGTGTTTCTATGTCTTTTTTAGCAAGAAATTCTTTTAAACTGTTTCTTTCGTTACATAATATTACTAATTTGTGATTAGAACCGATTGTGTTTAATTGTGTTTCTATAATTTTAACATTTAATAATTTTTTTAAATGCTGACTATATTGATCTCTAACCTGTTGTCTTTTGTCTTGCAGAGTATTAAAATCCATCATTAATACATTTAATTGTGCAGCTTGACTTTCAGACATTACAGAATTATAACCATATTCTATATCAGCTCCATTTACTCCATGGTATCTTAGAGCTAGACATTTTTCTGCTATTTTTTTATCATTGGTTAATATCATGCCACCATTGCCTAATGCTGGAAGATTTTTTACAGGAGAGAAACTTAATACACTGATGTCGCCTAGATTGCCAGACTGTAATTTTTTATAATATGCTCCCAAAGATTGAGCAGCATCTTCTACCAATAATATTTTATTTTTACGACAATGTTGTTTCAATCTATCATAGTCGGCTAGATTACCATACAGATTCACATACACTAGAGCGTCGGCTTTGATATTCTCAATATCTCCAATCTGACCATCTTCTCCAACATCAACAAACTCAACTGCAGCACCAGTACGTTTAATGGCTGTTGCTGTGCTCAAGAAAGATAATGCTGGACATATCACTGTTTTACCTGGTCCTATATCGTAAGCTCGCAAAGCAAAGTAAAGAGCATCTGTACAGCTCTGTACTCCCACAGCATATTCTCTGCCCACATAGTTGGCTATTAAATCTTCGAATATACCTAATTCAGAATCTTCTTTTTTTCTACCTATTAATACGTTGCCTGTGCGCCACACTTCTTTGGCCGCTTGATCCAAATCTTTTTTATAATGAGAATAGATTCTATCTAATCCGTTAAATTTTATTTTGTAACCACTCATAATACTTTGCAATACCTTGATCAAAATTGTTTTGAGGTTGATATCCTAATAATTGTTGTGCTTGAGATACATCCAATGTGCCTCTATCGGGATATAGTTTATTTTTTCCTGTGTCTTTAATTTGACTCTTACTACCAGTTAATTGAATAATTTTTTTAGCTGCTTCTCCTAAACTGTTTGCACTGCCTGCTGTAATATTAAAAATTTTATTGGCTGCTTGTTTTTTTAAAGCACATTGTATAATTCCATCTGCTGCGTCTTCCACATAGGTAAAATCTACTCGATTATCAGTACCATGCACTACTATATCTCGATTATTCATTGCAGCATCAAAAAATTTACTTAATACTCTATCTGGAATATCTCCTGCTCCGTATACTCCGCTGGGTCTTGCTATCACGTATTCTAATCCAAACGCTCGATTGAATTGTTGTGTTAATTTTTCTCCTGCTAGTTTGGCTTCTCCGTAGATATTAATAGGATTCGGCAGAGTTTTTTCATTTGCACCATCTGCAAAATCTCCATATATCATACTGGAAGAAACATACACAAATCTTTTTACGCCATATTCCACACAATCTTGTAACATGCCTGTGGTACCTACTACTATATTTTCCACACCCATTAATGGATGATCATTTACAATTTTACATCTAGGATATGATGCTAGATGTATCACAACGTCCTGTCCTTTTAACCACGCACGATCTAGCGGCATGGTTACATTGCCAGATATCTTACGAACTCGTTTCCAATTCCTCTGTCTCCATTGACATATTTTATCGAGTGAATCTCTGTCAATAATATCATAGGTTTCACTAGAATCTAGTGTGGTGATTCGATGCCCCATCTGAGACAATTTCTCCACAATACAACTGCCTATAAAACCTTCTCCGCCTGTTACCAATATTTTTAACATACTCTTACATTATACTTGGTTTCGAAGCGTTCCGCATCCTTGATATCATTCACTATGGGTTCGCCCTTGATGTTTAGTGAAGTGTTCAACAGCATTGGGCATCCAGTCTTTTCTTTCCATGTTTTTAACAATTGGTAAAATCCTGGATTCTGCGTTTTATTCACTGTTTGCACACGACTTGTACCGTCATGATGCACAATAGCAGGAAACTCTTTACCATGCTTGCAAATGCCTATAAATTGCATATAAGGGGTGTTTACAACACACTTAGGCACCTCAAAATACTCATGTAAATCTTCTTCTAATATAGCGGGTGCAAATGGACGAAATTCCTGTCTTTGCTTGATACGATTTACCAAATCTTTGATATCTGTGCCTCGAGGATCTGCCAGCAGTGATCTATTACCAAGTGCTCGTGGTCCAAACTCAGCTCTACCATTGGCCACTCCTACCATGCGATTAGTTTCCAATTCTTTTATTAAACGATCCACAGGATATTCTCCTTCTATATCGTGTCCTAAGAAAGGATGTCTCCAACGGATATGTTTTCGTTCGGCGGCAGCAATGCAACCAATGGAACTGCCGGCATCGCCTGGATTGGGCATGATCCATATGTTGTCAAACAATCCTAGATCGGCCAATTTACTATTGGCCACACAATTCAGAGCCACACCACCACCATATACTAGATTTCTTTTATTACTGTATCGACTAACTCCTATTTGCCCTGCGGGTATGTACTGTCGAGTTTTACGCCACAATTTTTCTAACTCTCTTTCAGTCACTTGTTGTATACTGGCTGCTAGGTCCATAGGATCTGCTTCAGGCAACCAATTGCCCAATCCTTTATGTAAATTTTTCTTTAATGTAAAATCTCCATCTCGATATACTAAATCTTTATAAATTTCTGACACATACCTAGGTTCTCCATATGCTGCCATGCCCATTAAAATATATTCTTCCTCGGCAGGTTTTAGACCCACTCGCTGTGTAAATGCTGAATAGAGCACGCCCAATGAATGAGGATATTGAATTTTGTAGCATAGATCCAATCGATTGCCTCGAGCTTGCCATATTGAAGTAGTGTCCCATTCTCCTATGGCATCCACAGTTAATATCATTGCATCATGAAACGGAGATGTAAAAAATCCCGCAGCAGCATGAGATTCATGATGACCCACATATTCGTCTATCCGTATTCCAAACGCATCCAAATAGTTTTGTGGTATGTTTGTTCGAGAAAAAACTTCTGACCATTGACCAGCATAGACCTGTCGAGTTTTCTTTAATATAGGTCTTTCATAATAAACTACCTTATTCCACGGTCCGTATTCGCGAGCTTCATTTACTATTTGCCAATTGAGATAATGATCATTCTTATCTTTGCTGTATCTTTCTGCATGTGCCGCCCACAGAATTTCTCCGTCTTCAACCACAGCCATGGCAGCATCGTGATTAAGACAGTTAATTCCTAATATCCTCATTTTATTTGTAGATGAAAGGATCTTTCTTTTTTAATTCTTTCAGTCTTTTTCTATACTGTATTTCAATTCTAATTTTAGTGATTATAGATCTAATCCAAGACATCATAATTAACCTCCTATTTTTGTTTTATAATTGATAAAAATTTATCTTTCATTAAATTTGCGGCATCTTTATGTGCATCATCTAAGGGGTGTGTTGTACCTCTAGGATAGTTATTTAGAAGAGCCCATTGATTGAATCCCATATTTCTTTCTCCAAAGAAAAACCAATTATTAAAATTAATTTCATTATACAACCCATTTAATAAATTATCAATCTCTTTGAGTGGTTTTAACTCTTCATAGAATAGCACGTTATCTGCTAAAGTAAAAAAATATTTTATTTTTTTCTTTTCCAGTATATTTTGTAACCAAATAATACTTTTCCAACTCAGATATGTCTCATGGTACTGATTGGCAGCATAACGGTATATTGCATCAGCAAAAGGAGCTACCCCCGTGAGTTGCATGTTATCTCTGCGCTGCTTCCAGGTGACCAAATGAGATTCATTTACGGAGATTGATGTTTCTACCTCAACTTGTCTTTCTGAGGTATCCCATGGTGTTATGGAAGTCCATCTGGTCTTTTCTAGCATTTTGTTTCTTGGCATTGCCCAATCATAACGAGAAGTAAAACTCCACATAATTGCCACGATGGTATCTGTACTTTTAAACCCAATAGATGTTATTTCTTCAAATACTCTCCTGGCTATTCCGGCATTTCCTGACGCAGGATATGCAACAGTTTTATAATTAAGTCCTCCTATTTTAGACAATAGTGCCGACCAAGAGTTTTTCGATGGTGTTTGTCCCTTGATGTCATCAGACAACTCGTGTCCAAATGTGAAGCTACAACCTCCCGATAATAATGTTTTATTCATATATCTTTAAAAAATTATTTAACTCTGGAAAAACTTTGGCAAAATTTTCTTCTCTATATTGATCTGCTTGCAGTATTCTTTTCTTTCTTTGCTCGTGTATAGAATTAGAATATCGATCTGCACTGTTCATATAACTGATTATGGAAGACAATTCTTTTATATTTTTATATTTTTCAGTTACTATTTTTTTTAATTCTATAGGTAGTGTTTGTACATTAAAATATTCAGGATCAAATAGAGTATTAATGTATAAAAATTTAGGATCGAATTCTTTAACCCATTTAATTAAAGTATCCAAATTTAAAATATTAAAGATATTAATTGTGGAACAAATTTGAAAATCAGTGTTACCTGTAAGTGTGGATCTCATATTAAATTCTTTTAAATTCTCTTTGACTTGTTCCCATTGAGCAGGGTGACGTTGATATTCAAATGCTGCTCCTGTGTCATCGATACTGAATGCAATCTCTACGTGTTTAAATTGGCTCCATAACCAAAATACTCGACGATCAGGTAATTGTGTGCCATTAGTATTATAATGTATATCTTGATTACGAGCATAACCTTGCTCCACACAATGTTCTAATATTCGGAAATGATTTTCTATCATGAACGGTTCTCCGCCTGTAAACTCAAAATATTCCACATCTTTTAATACAGGTTTAATATCCTCAAAGAAAGCAGGATTCTTTTTAGGCCATTGTCCCTCATCTAATTGTTTCTTTGCTAGAGGATTTGGACCATAAGCAATCTCTTCCTGTGCCCATTTTGAACTGCTCCAACTACCGCATATACGACATTTTAGATTACACACATTGCCTAATTTAAAATCAATAAATTTTAAAGTGGGCTTTGTCTCGGGTGTCCAGTCCTGTAAACTATTTTTCATTTTATAGATAGAGTTTATTCTTTTACTGATCTTCCCAGCACCTTCTTCCTGCCAACAATTATCGCAACCTGCAGGACGTTCGCCTCTTCGAAATTGAGCTCTCAAATCATTCATATATTCTGAGTTCTGTATAACGTCAAGATTATCTCGATAAACTTTATAATCTGCTATCTCTCCTTTATAAAGACAGCAAGGAGATGCTGAACCATTTACATCCACTTCTAGATGTGTCCAGGGCAACACACACATATTAGATTTTATATACTGTTCCACCATTCTAATATCCTTTTATCTTGTTCTAATATTTTTTTAATATCTGTCTTTCTAATAATATCAATTTTTTCAATTCTTTTTTTACCCTGTTCGACCTGTTTTAAATCATTATACTCTTCTTCAAACGTTGGTCTATTTTTCATATTTTCTAATACATCTATTAAACTTTGTTGTAATGGTGTTGCTTTTTTTTTGATATATTCTAAATTCTCATCAATAATAGTGTTTAATAGTTGTCTAGGCAAACACATAGGACTCATTAACTGTTTGGCGTCAAAAGCAAATGTAACTTTGGTTAACAACTTAGCATTTAATCGTTGACTAAGATCGAACATATTTTTTAATTCTAACAAGCCCGGCATGGTGATTGTGAAATCTAATTGCATCTGTCTTTTGTGCCGAGCAAATGCCAATCCTTGTGTAAAATGATCTATAAATTGATTATATTTTAATCCTGTGCGAATATATTCTCCTGTTGCTCCTGTTCCATCTATAGATGCACATATTTGCCAATCTTTAAATTTACTCAAAATATCTCGAAATAAATTTTTTCCTTTAAAATCAATTCTGCTTAAATTAGTATTATATCGAGCATATACTCTGTCTTGAAATCCTAGTTCTATTATTCTAGACATACTATCCCAATGTATTTCCCACATTAAAGGTTCCCCACCTACCCAATATATCTCTTCAATACGTTGATCTTCTACAGCACTCATAAACTCTTTGACTATTTGCGTATCTTGAAATTGTTTAATTTGCTCTCGCAACGGCGATGCCATCCATGGTTGATTAATTTCAGACCACATGTCATGATTTTTTTGTTCTGCTTCCCAGCTAGAACTGAGCATATCTCCGCATTGACGACATTTAAAATTACAAAGATTATTAAAACGATAGTCAAAGCTCACAGTCTTCATCTCTGTATGACCTGTATCATCGGTTTTTTCAAAAGCATCATCTATCTTATGACGAAAAGATTGTTAAAATAATCTCTATAAACGTCTGTGTTGAGCAGTTTATCATTGCACACTTGACATTCAGGTAGGGTTTCTCCTGCCATCATTCTTCTTCGCACGCTCCTCATATGCTCGTTATTCCAATGCTGTTCTAATGTTTCGGGATTATACTCTTTTAAATCACCTTCTCTGTCGATGTATTGACGAAAACTTTGAGCCGGTTCTCGAGAAGCACAGCACATTCTTCTCTCTGTTTGAGGAGAGAGATAGGTATGGGTCCAAAGCGCCATACAAAATGTTCGATTGCCTTCCGTGGGTTTAATTTTTTTCATATTTTTCAAAAAAATCTTTCCATTCTGGAAATACATCTAGTGTTTTTTCATTTCTTATAGCATCATATTTTTTAGTATTACTAAAAAATAAATCTAAATGATGAGTATTATCATTTTGATTCATCCATGTTAATGAACTTTGAAATCCTTTGGTGGCTCTTGTTAACGGATCTCTAGGTTTTAACCAATTGATGTGTTCGTTATATTTTTCTTCTATTTTTAGTTTATATTCTTTTGGCAAAAGATCCATTCTTTGCCATAAAGGATATTGTAATAAATTGAAATTGAAATCTTGTGGTTGTATTAATCCCTGATCTGCCCAAGATCTATGAAAATCAACTACGTGTAATGAATTAATTAATCCTACTGTGGCACTAATATAAAAATCAGTTTTTGGGCTTATTTGCATCATTCTTTTTCTATTTTCTACAGTTTCTTTCCATATGGTGCCTTTTCTCATGAGTTCTGCTCGAGGACCTTCGGCATCTAAACTAGCACCAACACTAACAGAATCAAATTTGTTCCAGAGTTCTAATACATCCATATCTTTAAAAGTTAATTTGCTAAAATTAGTATTATAAATTAATCTAACATGATACATTTTTCTACGATCTAGTTCTTTTAATATTCTATAGTGTTCTTCCATTATTAGAGGTTCTCCGCCAGCAAAATAGAATTGTTCTACATGATCAAATTGTGATAACATCTGTTCCCACATATCATCTGCAGTTCTTCCCACTCGCATAATTTTTGCATGGGGAGGAGGAGATCCTGTGAGTTTTTTATGATCCTCATACCAATTAGAACTAAACCAAGTACCACAACTTCTACAAGCAAAATTACAAAGATTACTGAATCGTATATCCCAATATTTGATTATAAAATCAGCAGTACCGTCTGCTTGTGTTGAATTAACGAGATCAATATTATGTCCAAAATGTTTATTAGAACTCAATCTTAAACTAAAAAACCCAGAACGTTCTTGATCATAACATTTGCCACATTCTTTACTAGGTTTATTATTCAACATATTAAGACGCATTGCTTTCATTTTTTCGCCATTGAATACTTCTTCTAGAGAATTTTTATTTAAATTTCCAACAGGATAAGGATCAAAAGCAAAACAACAAGGATAGGCTCGACCATCTGGATAGGCATGTAAATGCATCCATGGCAGCATACAAAAATTGTCACTCTCTATTAATAACTCTTTTTGCTTTGGAGTCATATTTTTAATCTTTAATTTTTCGGGCTCTTTGGCCCCATACTCATAAGCCATGGTACCACTCTCCTATTCTTGCGAATGTTTTTGCAAAATTTTTGCCTCTTCTCTCATCATATTGTTTATAGAAATTTTTAAAATCTTTTCTTAAAGAAGGTAGATTAAAAGCATCACTGTGTGGGGTTTTAACCACATCTAAATAATCTATTAATCTTTGTACATGAGCTATTTCCATAGATTCGCAATTTTTTATATTAATATCTAACCAATTGTCTAAATTATTTTTGAATTCCGTTCTTAAATAGTCAGGAAGTACCAAAGGAGATTGAAAACTAGGAAATCTTAAAATATTTAAAGTAAAATTTATATCAATTCCGTAAACTCTTTTAGCATCTAATTTGTTTCTCACAATAACATCTAGGAATTGAGGCAATGATTCTAGACATAGAGCATTTATGGTACACATATTGTGCAATCCTGCAGGCCTTATTTGATTAATTACGTTAACAAAATTTACATACCAACGAGTATAATCTATTCCGTCTCTAATATAATCTGAATGAGCATACATAGATTCATTAGAAGTATAGATGTGTAAATTTTTTATTTTACGACATTTATCTATAAATTTTTCAAATAATTCTGCCTTAGGCACTAGATTGCTATTGATGGCTAATCGCATATTGGGATTGATTCGTTCTCCCTGTGTTTCAAACCAATCCAATAATCTCCACAGAGAAGGTGACATCATTGGCTCTCCACCTGTGATCCTTAATTCATCTAGAGTTTTATATAGATCTGTTTCCCACCATCGAAAAAATGCTTCTACATAGGGATTTTCTTCTGTGTCTCGATATAATTGTGCTTTATCGTGTGTGTGAGTAAAATGATTTCTACCGTCTGATATTAACTCTTTATAAGGACCATTCTGTTTTATGTCTCTCGCCCATGTGGTACTAAATGCAGGATTACAATAAGAACAAGCAAAATTACAGGTCCTATCAAAAGCAATCTCTAGAGTTTTGAGATTTACATCTTCTGTGATAGGTGTATTGAATGCTCGTTTTAGATCCGCATCTCGATATATCTTACTTTTATAAACTCTATCACTCACAGCATCTCTGCCCATGTCTTCAATCTTCCAGCAATATTCGCAGCCTAAGGGTCTCTCGCCAGCAATCATTTTGGCACGATCCTGTTTCTTTTGCGGAGTGTTGTGCAACAATCGAGGATTGTCTCGTAATCTTTCCGCATCCACTTGATGTGCAGGCGGATGGTGGCAGCTGGTAGTCATGCCGGATCCTAACCATATGGTAGCATTGTACCATTTGGCTCCGCAGAAGCTGGGAGATAAAGAGTCTAACACTTGTTTGCGATATTCAAAATCTGGATTCATGTATTCTAATTATAGGTTTTTACAGTGTTGCCAAAATTCTTGCATTTCTGGAAATGTTTTTTCAAAATTTGTACTCCTTCTTCGATCGTGTTCTGAAAAAAATGCATAAAAATTCTTTTTTAATATACTATCATTATTGTAATTTTTTCTCCAATAGGCTAAATTACGTAACATTTTTTGTATTTCAAAATCTTTAAATAAACTGTAATCTATTTTTTGGTTTGCTTGAATCGAAGCTTCTTGAAATTCTCTCATATATGTTATATTCTGTTCATGTATATTTTGATAACTCTCCGGCAATAATGTGATTTGTTGCCACGCAGGCTGTCTAAGTAGAGGAGTATCAAACCATACACGCTGATAAGTTTTACTGTGTTCTTTTCTTAATCTACGTATATCATTTAATAACTTATCTAAAGAAGTAATACTAAGATTATTATAGGTAATAATAAAAGTTACACTATTCCTTCCGGGTATTCTTTCTAAAAATTCGTTTATATTATCTATAAATTGATTATAATTAAGACCGTGTCTTATATATTCAGCTCTCGGTCCGTGTGCGTCAACGGATACAAATTGCATGAAATGTTCTATAGATTCGTCTAGACATATTCTTTTAACCATATCAAAATATTTGTTTTTTAATTTAATATCTGGGGGACACATATTTGAAGTTACATTTAAATGTAGATCTTTTTTAGGGTGATCTATAATGTATTGAAAAACTTTATAAGTATTATTATCCATCATAGGTTCTCCACCGGTCATGCGAAAATGTTTTAAATTTTTATATAACTCTGGCCACCAACGCCAGAATGCTTCCACATAAGGATTGTTTTCTCTATTGGGTATGGGTCTTCGGCGTCCTTGAAAATGTTCAGGTGCATTGTGTGCAGGTGAGGTAGGATATTCTCCATAGATGTCTATCTCTTTTCCCCACGTGGTGCTGAATTGAGGCGAACAATAACTACATTTAAAATTACAAGCATTATTAAAATTTACTTCTACATACCTAGGAGGATGAGTAGGATCATATGGATTTTTCGCTATTTGATCAAAATCTTGCATGGCCCACGGTTCTCCACTCCTGTAATGACGATCACTCATTTCTCCTGTGTCTTCTATATTCCAACAATAAGAACATTCTGCTGGCCTCTCTCCTGCAATCATTTTCTTACGTTGTGATATCTTATGAGCAGTGTTATGTAAAGCAGAAGGATTATCTTTTAAGGCTGCGGGATCTATTTCATGCAGTGGAGGATGATAACAACTATTGTTTAATCCCGTGGGCAGATGCAATGATACCTGATTCCACTTAGCTAGGCAAAAACTCTCGCTAACTGTTTTTAATTTTTCCTGTGCATGATTTGCATCACTCTTGTAATCACTTATTTTCACGATCTTGCACTCCTTTATTGATATGCGGACGTTGACAAAATTTATAAAATTGACTTTCTGCTTTGTCAAAATCTGCTATAGGCAATCCTAATCTTTGTCTTAAACTGTTGCCGTATGCACTCATATCAGATTCTATATCATACATCATTTTAGAAAATTTATCTCCCATAAATTCTAAATCCCTGATTAGAGAAATATCATAATTTGTGTCTAATGTTGCCATATAACAGCCACATCGAGCTCCTAGCATCGCCCATTTTCCGTTTTCAATATCTGCTCCAACACTCATCCAGATAACTAGCGTTTGTAAATTTACTCTAGGTATTATTTTTGTAAAATCTTCTGGATTAACTTTTTTTCCTCTGTCCAAACTCATTTTAACACCTTCTCTATACCCTGCAATAAAAGCCTGTTCGGGAGTATGATTGATATGTGTTGTAGAATATACATTGTGCAAATTTTCATGTGGCACAGTCCAACAGAAATCTATTTTGGCTCTGTCATCTTCCGCATTCTCATGTGTTCTCATTTTTAAACAAGTTTCGCGAGACCATCCTACAAGTCCACCATTTCCATAGATTAATCCATTGATAATGTTTTTTGCTCTCCAACGATGCACAGCAGCAGGATTAGTTTTGGTCCAATCTAGAGTTTGTAGTAAGAACAAAGGATCTATACGATTGTCTCCATCCACTGATATGAAGAAGTCTGTTTCTGCTTGCTCAGCAGCGGCTTTATGAGCATTATCGAATCCTTTTACTCCGTGTACTCGTTTGGCCCATGGCACTATGTTCAACAGATCAGCATAGTTCTCATCAGCATTAGGCTCTCGGTAGCTGATGAATACAAAATCTAGGTCATTTATTCTGATTTGATTTGCCATGAATATAAATTTTCTTTTTTTTCTTCGTAAGAGACAGGCCAAAAGGGATTGCTGTGAAGTAGTACATAACCCTGCTCTTTGTTTATTCTCAACTCGGGCTCTGCTACCACAACCTTACTTTTTTTGATACGGACAATTTTACCTTCTTTATATAAAAAATTTTCAATACCGCTGTCCTGTATTTTTTTAAATTGTTCCAATGATAATTCTTTACTATTTTCTTTATTGCCTTTTCCAATTTCTAATATTTTTTCATTTTCTACAATAGCATAGTATCTCTTTTTAGCCGTTGGAACAAAATTTTCTAATGATTTAAATAACTCAGACATGTATTCTTTCTAGTAAATTTTTTTCATGATAATGCCATGGACGTTTAATTCTATATCCTCCAAGATATATTTGTCCATCAATAGAAAATGGATTTAAATAATTGTAAAAATTTCTATTGCCAGGTATTTGATTTATTCCGTGTTTGCCATGTATAAAATTAAACCATTCATAATTGATTTTAAATTGTTCTATAGGATCCTGTAATTTATTAGCTAAAGCATAAACCACGTCAGTGGATGGTTCTGGATCATGACAATTGATTAATATATTTTCTTTAACAAACGTCCAATTCTTTATTATAGATCTACAAATATTAAAAAAACTATTGGCACGCATACTTCTTCTAAAATAATGTAAACCATTATATACATCCGGCAAAAGATTTTGTTGATGTAATTTTCTATAAGGAGAATTAGTAATTATATTGTCTTGATAATCCCGGCAATGGTAGGAAAATATCATATCGTGCCGGCACAAAAAATTCCACCACCAATCAATCGAAGAAGATAATATCATATCTGCCTCTAGCTTAATGGTATGAATAAATGGAGATAAACTAAAAACTTTCCACTCATTTCCCATCTTCCATCGTGCATCCTTGCTATCATCATTGTCTAGTACAATTATTTTATCAAAAACATTTTCTCTAATTTTAGTTTCTCTATCGGTTATCACACAAACATTATTGATCTTACAATATTTTTTTATATTTTTACACAATTTTATACTCAATTCCATATAGTCTGTGTCAGAATTGTTCTGTGCGATCCACAAAAAACCTTTAGACATAAAAAAACTCCTTATCAAACACATGCACATCTTGTCCGTATATTTTAGACCAACGTTCTCCCCATCCAAACGTCATTGAATTTTTTGTTATTTCTATAATCTTTCCATCTTTTCCTATCATATTCATTGGCGTAGGTATACTATAGTCATTATTATTTTGCCCATACATCTGATGCAATCCAATTGCAAATGCATAATCATTGCGATAATGCAGTTGTGATATCCTATATAGGTTTCTATAATACTCATAATAATTTTGCACATGTTGTATCGTGTCAAATACCTTGGATACGAAATTATTTTTTTTAAAAATGACTACAGTGGCCCAAACTAATGGTAACAAAGATTCTCGTGTATGAAAAATGTTATTCCTGCCAGTGATATCATTCAGTTTTGTGTGTATAAGAACATCATCCATTGTTTCGCTGAGATGCAGAAGATAATCCGACATCACAAAATAGTCACAATCTATCAGTATGGTTGTATCATAAGGGCTGTGTGTATAGGCCTGTGTTCTTTCTAGATTATACCATGGCACTATGTAATCGTTGTATCGTCTCCTGTTGTAACTTTTTGGGCTGACATTTACGTTGTTTGCTCCCTTAAAAAATTTATTATCGCTGACCACTGTAATCGGCAAGCCTAAATGAGCATTTACATGATCTATGCATCTTTCTGTCAATTTAGAGTATGCGATAGTTGGTGTATCAAAACTGTATATCAACACTCCTGTGTTCATACCTGTCCTTTTTTCTTAAAGGTTTGATATAGTTGATGATAAACATTAATACTCTCTTGGTTTCTTTCCAATAGTTTTTTCATAAAATCAGAGGAGTCTTGGATTTCGCAAGGATTGTTATTGATGTCCAGAACATAAATGATTTTATCCTGCTGAAATTGTCTCAGGGCATGAACGAAATTCAGTGTCTCGACATCGGCCCTGAACGCATGATTGTTGTAAATTAATATCTGCCTACTTCGTAATTTTTCCAAAGCATTCTGCTTGCTGACCGCAATGTCATGCATGAGGTCTGCAGTTTTCTTGAGTGATTCCACATCCATAGCTGAATTATACAATTAATTATGTAAAAAAGCAACGGTGGTAAAATTTTAAAGTGTGGTTGTAGTTCTGCTAGCCGTGCCTGAAGTGCTGGAATCTTCAACATAGAACGCCTCAGATTTGGCCACTGTTGGCACATAGGCACTGTGAGACTGGGATAGTCCTTCAGTGGTGTTGGCATGCCTATAGGAGAATTTAATGGAGGTAGGACCACAGGAATTTTCTTTAATTTTGACATACACTCCGTCATAGTCAAGCGTACCAGCTCTAGGCTGGAAACCAATGGAACCCGGTGCACCTCTGAATGGTTCTGCGTTTTCTATCTTCACTCTCACGGTGACTATATTTCCATTGTTGCCTCTGCCGTCTCCATGTGATGCGTTCACTTTGGCCGCTATGTTGATCGATACCAGACCACCATAACTGTAGTGGTAAGTGCCCGATGCCTCATAGTAATCCAGCAGTGTTTTAAAATCTGTGGTCAAATCATAATAACCCAACGTCCTGCCATCCACTCCAGGCACAGGTCCCGCGGCCGACTCAGGTCTTGTGGAATCTCCCCTTGTAGAATCATCTTTTAGATCTCCGGTAACGCCGCTGACCGTGGCCCCGATATTAAATGCCGTGATATTATTCATTAATTCTGACACCACCGCATCCAATCCGGTGTTATTTTGAGAAGTATTAGCGAATGTGATCCTTAATTTTCCTCCTGCATTGAAGAACCATCGAGCATGATCTCCCCCAGAGAAAGTGAAGGTGTATGTGGCCTGGTGCAAGGTGTCCCATACCGCAGTGGTTGTGGAAGAAGTTTCAGATGAAGTGGTCAATGCCGTCGTATTCACACATCCTCCCTGTACAGAAGTTGCCAGAGTTTGCAGGTCTGAGTTCAGTGCTGATACCACTGTGATTATTTCTCCAGCGGTCCTTGATCTTGTGCTGCCAGTCAAGGTATCATTGGTATGATTGGACAGATTATCCATTGTCGCAAACAGAGCATTCCATTGTGCTGCTGTGACCTGATCACCTGTCTTTACTGTGTCATCATTACGCACAAGGGTGGTTTGCCCCAGCCCTAGATTACCCGTGCCTGTACCTATGATGTGATTGATGCCGTAGTTGCCCGCGGACGTGCCATTTAGAAACGTATTGTACTGATCTATTAATATTCTATCACCTGCTTGATATGCCATTATTTAACTCCTATTATGCACTCGCATAACTCCGTTTCTATGGAGTATTTATCGCATAACAATCGTCCCAGCACGTTAAATGCTGTGCATTCTGCTAAATTTGCCACACGAGCAATGCCAGCTTCTTCGCTGGCCACTATGCGATCTCCCGCATTGCCGATGCCTTTTAATTTAACCCTGGTTCTACCTTTAAGGGCCACCATAGGATGTGAGTCATTATTACCTGCATCACTGTTCATTAAAAATGCTGGTTTTTCAGATATCACCCCAAAAACTCTATCATCTAGATCCACTGTGCTTTTTGTTATTTCTTTTGAACCTCCCAATATTACCACATCTCCCACTTCCAGGGGTTGATCTGTCTCGTATCTCTCTGCCAGATCCGCATATTGAGCCGACGTCGAAGTGGCATGCACTATGTTGGCCCTGATGTCCACTAGCGTGGGTGCCGATAACTCGTTATCCCTACCACCGGATTTAAACGCAGTCCAGGCTCCCCCAGAATTTCCATATGTGGTCGTCCCATCATCGGCAAATGTTTCATCCCAAACCCAATAGAGATCTTGCTCTGTAGGAGAAGACGTTTCTCCCCTGTTCACTTTCAATCCCGTGTAATTTGGCATAGCAAAAGCACTTGAAATGTTTCTGTTTAATTCTATTATGTTATCTTCAATTGATAATGTTTCTGTGTTGATCACCACAGATGATCCTGTCACTTGTAAATTTTTTATGTACACTGTTCCATCGCTGCCATCTATATACATGGCTTTGGTGTCTACTCCGCCATCATTCACATAAAATTCCATATTTCCATTAGATGTATTATTTCTTATTTCCGCATTGTCTCCCACTATAGATAGAGTGAGATCAGATCCTGCGCCTATGTTCAATCCACTATCGTTCAATATCCAAAAAGCACCTGTCGTGGCATCGTTCTCATCCGATCTGAGATAGTTGGCCGCAGCTATTCCTGCCAATTGATCGGCGTTCGAGGCAGTGCCGACAAATTTATTATTACTAATATTTGTAGATAAAGTGATACCTTTGTATATTGTCGCAAATCCATTGATTGGAGTTTGCGGAACAAATGGCTCAGCACTGACTATGGCCACCACAAGATCATTGGTTATCATCTTCAGTATGGACTTGTTCACTCCTAGACTATCCCTTATGGATTCCGACGACACCTGTGTCACTCCCGATCCTGCCACTGATGTTGGTCCGATCAGTGTCCAATTGGTGCCATTATAGACATACAGTTGAGAGTTGTTGGTATCAAACCACATGTCTCCGGTGTTAGAATTTGTTGGTTGTGTGCTTCCTAGATTGCTACTGCCTACTGCCTTGAATTTGCTGCCATTCCATATCTTGAGCTGATTTGCAACAGTATCATACCATAACTGTCCCTGTATCTTGTTAACAGGTGCTGAGTTGTTGGCGAAATTCTCTAATAATTTGACGAAGTTCTCGTTCAATCGCTCGCCGAATCCCGCATAGCCCTTGCCGAACAGGGCCAGGTCCGTGGTGGTGATGTCCACCACACCATCTTTCAGTGTTACTAGTTTCGTTCCATCGGTTTTGTTAATAGGATAAGGCATAATGTATATTTAGTTATATTAAAAATCATAAGTTTCTCCAGGATGAGTTGCTTCAAAATCAAATCTATGAACATTATAGGTAATAGGTCCTACTGTTTGTTGAAAAATTGTTCCGCCAGTAGCCACTATAAAAGATTGACCTCCACTACCTGCTAATAAAGAATATATCATCATAATATTTTTTAAGAGATTCCACCACCGTTAATCACAAATTTATCAGTGCCTACACACAATAGAGTTGCAATACCTCTCTGCGCCAATGTTCTACTACCTGTATTGGCCGTGCCTGCTTGATAAATTGTTACACCACTACCTTGTGTGATTGTAATCGATGAAGATGAATTATTAAAAATAGTGACATTCTCTCCCGTAACAAATATGCCTGTATTCACTGTTATGCCCGAATTTGTTGAAATGTGTTTCCCATGATCCGAACTGATGAGAACATAGCCTGTTGATTTGACTAATTGTGGAACTTTTCTAATTTCTCCTTTGCTATCATAGAAGCCACTTGCGATTAAGTTATCCGAAGCAAGGGATAATTTTTCTCCTGTAATGGTACCTGCCAACATGGCATTAGTGACTGTACCTGTATCTCCTGTGGTAATCACCGTACCAGTTATGTTAGGAATTGTAATTGTTCTATCTGCTGTGGGATTGGCTACTGTTAAAGTGGTCTCGTATGCATCATCAGAAGATCCTTCAAAAACAATAGATCCCGAGGTCAAAACATTGATTGCTGCTGAATTGATTGTTCCCGCGGTAACTGTGCCGGCGACATCTAGCTCGGTTGATGGAGATGCTGTACCAATACCTACTCTGGAATTCGCCCCATCTATCATCATCACCGATGTTGTTACTCCCCCATCGTTGACTTTGAAGGTTATGTCTGAATTGTTTGTGTTGTTCTTTATCACGGCATCTTGTCCGTTTTCAATGCTGATTGTGAGATCCGATCCCGCGCCTATATTCAATCCCGCATCGTTCAGTACCCCAAACGTACCTGTGGTTGTATCATTCTCATCCGATCTTACGTAATTAACAGCTGCCACCCCCGCCAGCTGATCCGCGTTCGTGGCAGTGCCGACGAATTTATTTCCGCTGATTACTGTGGATAGTGTGATGCCCTTGTATATCGTTCCAAATCCCGCTATGGCAGTTTCTGGTGTGAATTGCTCAGCGCTGATTATGGCCACCACAAGATCATTGGTTATCATCTTCAGTATGGACTTGTTCACTCCCACGCTGTCCCTTATGGATTCCGACGACACCTGTGTCACTCCCGATCCTGCCACTGATGTTGGACCAATCAAGGTCCAGTTGGTGCCATTGTTGACATATAGCTGAAAGGAACTGGTGTCAAACCACATGTCTCCGGTGTTGGAATTTGTTGGACTGCTATTAGAATTAATAGTAGAACCCACCGGTTTGAATTTGCTGCCATTCCATATCTTGAGCTGATTTGCCGTGTTATCATACCAAAGTTGTCCTCTGATTTTATTAATGGGAGGATTAATGTTGGCGAAATTCTCTAATAATTTGACGAAGTTCTCGTTCAATCGCTCGCCGAATCCCGCATAGCCCTTGCCGAACAGGGCCAGGTCCGTGGTGGTGATG
>Ga0209401_1000557_pt1 | contig 25293 bp, 31 predicted proteins | sample M_140807_MF_Meta_FD_187318 | JGI IMG/M metagenome (GOLD analysis project Ga0209401, IMG submission 187318) | Freshwater microbial communities from Lake Montjoie, Canada to study carbon cycling - M_140807_MF_MetaG (SPAdes) (version 2) | ecosystem: Environmental > Aquatic > Freshwater > Lake... | reverse complement strand
TTATTTTTTCATAATATAATTTATCGTTTATAAAATCCATTTTATTAAGTATGATAATTTCACCATTTACATTTCTAAATATCATGATATTGTAAATAATAATATTATAAAAAATATCTTTATATTATTATTTATTCGTTAAAATAACTTTATCATTTATAATATATATTTATATACCATGAGTTTTATGAGTTTTATGAATTTTACAAAGTTAACAAATGAATCAAATAACATGCTGTCCGATTTTTTAAAATCTATTGGTAAAATGGAAACGAAAACAATTATTATTGTCGTATGCATAATATTAGCATTAGTAGCTGCTATTTTTTATTACTATTTTTATGTTGCACCAGGTATGAAAACGAATTACATAGCAAACAAACCAAAACCAGAAGGTTTTGATAATAATAATAAAAGTGCTGAACTACTTTTCTTTTACGCTGATTGGTGCCCACATTGTAAAACGGCGAAACCTGTTTGGCAAGAAATACAGAGTCAATACGAAAATCAAACAATTAATGGTTATAAAGTAAAATTTACTGAAATTAATTGTACAACAGAATCACCCGATGTAGAAAAAATGATGAATAAGTATAATATTGAAGGATTTCCTACTATTAAACTAATAAAAGATGGTCAAATTGTAGAATTTGATGCGAAACCATCCAAAGAAACATTGACTGAATTTTTGAATACAGTTCTATAAAAAAATGTTTTATTTATTATAATTAATAAATAAAATTATTTCTCTCATAAAAATATTAATTCTCTTTTTTAATATTTTCTAAAAAAATTTTCGCTGCACATTCACCTTGTTTAAGCAAATCTTTACGGACTTGTATATTACTTAACGCATTTTTGAAAGTTTCCATACTTAAAAAACTCACATCAATATTTACTTCATTTTTAATTATTGGTTGAATATGATCTTGACTTACATTATTAATTAGTTTAAAAAAAAATGTTAGCATATAGTCTAATATAGTAGAATCGGTTTTAATAAATGTTTTGTCATTTGCGTATTTGTTTTTTAATCCTAATATTTCATCTTCTTTTTTTCCTGAATCAACACAATACTTTAAAGAATAATTACATATAATTCCTCCATCCGTATAACATTTATTATCTATACAAATGGGTGTTAACAAAATAGGTAATCCACATGTCATTTGAATTGCAACTGTTAAGCGTAAATCAGGATGCGTTAAATAAGAAATATCTTCTAATTGAAAATGATTAATTTCAAAAGTAAAAAAATGCATTTCTATTTTGGAATATTCATATAATTCTTTTAATGTAATATTTACAGATAAATCTTTGGCAATTAATAATGGTTTTAAACATTTCTCAATAATTTTTATATCAAATATTCCTTTTTTACTATATGCATCAAATATATTTTCGGCTTTTATAGAAAATACATCTTGCCATGGACGTATTAAAATATAGTCATTAATAGTATCCCAGTCATATTTCAAACATATCAACGTTCCTACCAAAGTACCGGAAGACGTACCATAAATAGACTCTATATTATTCATATTTATAAATTCTTGTGAATCAAGATATTGTATAGCACCCAATGATTGTAGCATAGATGGTCCACCACCCGAAATAACTATATGTTTTATAGTCATCTTACACTATAATAAAGTAAAATAAAATAGAATATAGAATGAAACTAATTAAATGAAACTAATTAAATGAAACTAATTAAATGAAACTAATTAAATGAAACTAATTAAATGAAACTAATTAAATGAAACTAATTAAATTTATTTTTGTAACTTTTTTTCTATTATTGTAACAATGGCAAACATATTTACTCTTGAAAACATTGAAGATTTTTCTGAAAAACTAAATATTGACGAATTATATGAAAAAAAACGTCAATATGATTTAAGTAAATTAAATTTATTTAATAAAATTTTAAATCGTATACATGTTCGTATAAAAACAACATCTAGACAAAAAATTGACGAACAATTTTGTTGGTTTGTTGTTCCTGAAATAATTATTGGGGTTCCTAAATATGATCAACCAGCATGTATAGCGTATTTAATAGATAAATTAAAACAAAATGGATTTAATATAAAATATATACATCCAAATACATTATTTATTTCATGGAGTCATTGGGTTCCATCATATGTAAGAACAGAACTTAAAAATAAAACGGGCATTATTGTAAATGAATATGGTTTAAAAATAGATGAATCTAATGAGGATAATAATAGATTAACTAGTGCACCTACGAATCTAAATAATTTAGTATTAAACTTAAAATCAAACGAAACCTTACAAAAAGAAAAAATCAAAAAGGATTATACTCCGATTCAATCATATAAACCATTAGGAACACTTTCATAATACAAGAAAATAAAAGGATAAGAAAATAAAAGGATAAGAAAATAAAAGGATAAGAAAATAAAAAGATAAGAAAATAAAAGGATAAGAAAATAATAATATTATATAATTATAGTATGAATTCTCATTATGTTAAAATTAGACAATTAAAAAATAAAAATAAAAACAAAAACAAAACTCAAAAGAATAAACAAAAACAAGAATGTTCTACTGAATTTTCGCCTTTTGAAAAAAAAGTAGAAGAACTGTTTAAAATAAATAAAATTGACCTTGAATCTTCCACTTATAATATCCAAAAAGAAGTTATTAAAGATTTAAAAAAAGCGGTTAATACAAATAATATTAAACCTCAGAATGATTTTTATTCATATATTAATGATAGATGGTTAGAATCATATAAAAGATCTAATGAACATGAATATATAGTTCAATTAGACGAATTTAGAATTCTACAAGATAAAGTATATAATGAATTATTAGAAATAGTAAATGATTATATAACGAATCCACAAACAAAAAACACCGATTTGGGTATTTGTATGAAAACCTTTTATGAATCACAAATTAACTGGGATACAAATCAACAATCAAAAGAAGAAGTAACACTTTATGTCAAAGAATTAGATGAATTAATGACAGATAAAAATAATTTATGGAAACTATTGGGAAAATTGAACGAAAATGAAATTATTTCATGGGGGTCACCTATATCTTGGTCAATAAATCCGGATGATAAAATGCCCGAATATTATAAATCGTATATTCTTCCCGTTCAACTAACATTAATTAATATAGAAATATATTTTGATGCAAACAATGAAAAAAACAAAAAGTATTTAAATGTTTATTTAAAATATTTAAAAGATTTATTTGCATATGTATTTGGTAATGATAACAACTTTAATGTAGACGATATTTTTGAGTGTGAAGTAAAAATGGCAAAAGCATTTGGTTATAATAAACTAAAAGAAAATTCAAATGGTCATAATTTAATTACTGGATTAGAAGCATCAAAAATTCTTAAACTTGATTGGGTTCAATTTTCAAAAGCACTAGGATATACAAATCCTCCAAAAGATTTTATCGTAAGTAGTCTTAATTATACTGCTTCAATTATAGAAACTTTACTTAATGAATGGAATGATTCCGCATGGAGAACTTATTTTATTTATATATATATTCGTCAACAACAACGTTGTAATGAAGAAGGGAATCGTATTATTTTTGATTTTAATGGTAAATTTGTTACTGGTCAAAAAATAGATATTGATATAAAAAAAAGCGCAATTTTTGGATTAGGTTTCGCATTTAGTTCTTTTTTGAATAATCAATATATTGAAAAATACACCAATAAAAATGTATTATGTTATGCAAATGCTATGGCCGAAGATTTAAAAACAGTATTTTTAAGAATATTAAAAAGAAATACATGGTTACAACCTCATACAAAAGAATTGGCTATTAAAAAATTAGAACATTTTAATATTACCATTGGCTCTAAAATTTTTACGTTGAAAGATAAATTATTGAAATACAAAAATGATAAAAAATGGGAAAATCTAGAAATGGTTGCAAAATGGAGACATATATTTGCAATACATTTAGAAGGAAAAAAGATTATAAGAGATATGGCATCTATTGATTGGACTAAATTTCCTCCCAAATTTATTGGAAAACAATCTTATATCGTAAATGCTATGTATACACCTAGTGAAAATGGAATTGATATACCATTAGGTTATCTTCAAAAGCCTTTTATTGATCTACAAGAAAGAGGAATTGAATATAATTTAGCACGTATAGGTCATACAATATCACATGAAATGTCTCATTCACTAGATAATTGGGGTAGTAAATATGATTATGAAGGAAAGTTAAACAATTGGTGGACGCCTAAGGATCAAGAAATGTTTAAAAAAATTCAAGAAGATGTTATTAACCAATATGAAACTTTTGCATCTTATGATGGAATTACTTTTGACGCAGCTCCTTCCATTGGTGAAGATTTAGCAGACATTTCAGGTATGGCCATTTGTATGGAATATTTAAGAGATTTTCAATTAAAGAATAAAGACAATTTATCTATTATGAAATTATCATTTGATGCATTTTTCGTTTATTTTGCAGATAACCAAAGACAAATAATAAATAAAAAGGCTATTTCTGCTCAGTTAAAAACAAATCCCCATCCATTAGATAAATATAGATGTAATGTACCATTATCAAGAAGTGCTGTATTTAGGGCAATTTATGATATTAAAAAAGGGGATAAAATGTGGTGGCATTCAACAAACCTTGTTTGGGAAAATTAAAAAATATTATTTTTATAAGATTTTTATAAGAATATTTAGAAATATTTGTTATTTTTTAAATTTTATTTTTTAATTTTTTAAATTTTAATTTTTTATTTTTTATTTTTTATTTTTAATTTTTTATTTTTTATTTTTAAATTTATTTTTAATTAAAAAAATTCCCATTTTATAATTTTTTTTTGTTTGATATATATATAAATGTCAACACGAAGAGGAGGATCTAGAAGAGGCGGCCGAAGAGGTGGACGAAGAAGCAAGACAATGAGACGTGCAAAGGGTGTTATGAGAAAAGTTAAATCTGCTGTCGCTAAGGCTAAATCAGCTGCTAAATCAGCTGCCGTAAAAGCAAATGAGGCTGCCACTGCTGCCGCAACAGCAACCAAGACAATGAATAACACATATGGAAATAATTAAATTTCTTATCAAATAATAACCACAAATTGATAATTTTAATTTATGACTAATAATATATTATATAAACATATATATAATATATGTCAACTAGACGTAAACATAATAAAAAAAGAAAAAACAAAAAAAGCAAAATGTATAGGAAAAAAAATAAAACATATAAAAAAAATTCTGCATGGGTTACAGCAGTTGGTACTGCAAATGAAGTTTATGAAAAAACAGGTTCTTTTGAAAAAGCAAGAGAAAAACTCAGAAATCAGTCAATTATAAATGCACGCAGATTATTTTCATCTGTAAATGAAATATTATAAAAATAAAAACAAATGACTAAATGTAAAAATATAATTTTTATAATCTAATATTTTCTTTTTTTCACATTTTTCATAGTTTTACGTTTTTTATTTGTCTTCCTTTTTTTATTTGTCTTCCTTTTTTTATTTGTCCGTTTTGTTTTTCTAGCACCAGCTTTTTGTATTAAACCAAAAGGATTAAAAACACCAATAACATTATTCATAGAATTTTTCATCATATTATTCATATACTATTATGTAATAAAAAAAGATTATCAAAAATATCAGATTATCATATATTGCCATTTTTTATTTCATTCATTTCTTGCAATATTTTTTTCTTTTTTTCACTCAGCATTTGAATTTGTTTATCTGTGGTTTCAAGTATTTTACTTTCCACTATTGCTTCATATATTTTAATACCATTTACATATTGTAATTCACAATTAACATATAAATTTACAATCAATTTTCTCGTTTGTTCTACTAATTTTTGTAAAGAATCATCTGTTAGTTGTGGGTTTACTCTTACTTTTTTTTTATTTGTATATGGATCATCTACAAATGTAAACAAACTATTTATAACATATAATAATTTTTGCTGATTATTTGCTGCGGTTTGTACCATATTTTTAACATTTTCTGCATATTTAATAAATAGTTTATCATTCTTTGAAATAGTTACTTTGTTTTTAAATACTCCTGAACTACATTCATTCATGTTCATATAATTCTTTAATTTAATATCACTAAATTTTGTAATTTCTGGTGGCATAACTGTATTTCCTGTAAAAGCTGTATAAAAAGTATTTAAATCTACTCTATATTGTTTCTTAGATAATTCTGACATTCCTTTAAAGGAACCATTAGAATAATCATACTCATCAAAATATAATTGTGCTAATTCTGGAATACCTGGTTCATCATTTAAATTTTTTATATTACCCATTTTATCCATATTTATATCACATATTTTTGGATTTAATGAAATGCTTTGCGTTTTATCATCATATATTTCATCATGATTTAGAGCCCTAATACGATTATCACATATATTCATTTTATGTAATTTTTTATTTGTGGCATTTTTTGGTATTTTATCTTTATCTAGTAAACCTGTTTTTACATCATTTCCATCTACTTTATAACTATAAACAGGATTTATTGTCATGACTATTGCTGCAAAAACATGTGCAATTTTAACATAAAACTTTGCAATTGCAATACATTCACGCTTTTTTTTAATACTTTTTTGTGTATCATTAGAAACATCTAATTCATCTAGAATATCTTTGTTTACAAATACTACATCTGTTTTTTCCATTTTATCAATTATTTCGCCATTTTGTACTCTTTGTGCCAAATAAGTTATTTGTTTTTCTGTAAAGTGGTCTTTAATAATGTCAGATGTTAGTATGACTAATTTGTCACAATACTCTTTTTCGGATAACTTTTCCAAACTTTTAAAGTTCATAGTCAAAATATAGTAGGTAGATATATAATCAATTACTTGATAAAAATTATCAAAGCCTTTCTTAGAATTATCTGAATTATTTGTTTGACTTGAAGGTGAATTCCCCATTTTATATATTAACTTTATAATTAAAATATAAAATAAAAAATACAAAGTAAAAATACAAAGTAAAAATACAAAGTAAAAATACAAAGTAAAAAATATAAAATAAAATTGAATTAAAAATATATTCATTCATTTAAATAACCGAAATGAGTATTTTAAAAAGCAAAAAAAATAAGAATACACATATAAATAAAACAGAATTATGGAATATATTTGAAACAGAAGTCATAGATACAGATAAACAAAAACCGTCACCATTAGAATGTCTATATCGCGCAGTAGGAAATAGAGAAATGTGTGAAAGATGTTCTTATAATTTAGCATTTTCGGATGAAGGATTCTTGACATGTACAAATACAAAATGTGGTATTATTTATAAAGATATAGTAGACCAAAGTGCTGAATGGAGATATTATGGTGCTGATGATAATCAAAATTCTGACCCTACACGATGTGGTATGCCTATTAATCCGCTACTAGAAGAATCATCTTATGGTTGTAAAGTATTAATATCAGGGTCTATGAGTTATGAAATGAGAAAAATAAGAAGATATACCGAGTGGCAATCTATGCCATATAAAGAAAAATCACAATATGATGAATTTCAAATTATTACTATTATGGCTCAAAATGCAGGAATTCCTAAAATGATTATTGATGATGCCATTAGATATCATAAAAAAATATCGGAATATGATATGACCTTTCGTGGTGATAATAGGGATGGTATTTTGGCAGCATCAATCTATATATCATGTAGAATTAATAATTTCCCACGCACAGCCAAAGAAATAGCTAGTATATTTAAATTAGATGTAACTAGTTCAACCAAGGGTTGTAAAAATGCCCTAGCTATTATAAATGATATTGAAAGAGATATGGTAAATGGAGATAAAACCAATTTTGGAAGAACAAAACCTGAGGCATTTATTCAACGTTTTTGTAGTAAATTAAATATTAATAATGAATTAACAAAATTATGTCAATTCATTTCTATGAAAATTGAAAAATCAAATATCATGCCTGAAAACACACCTCATTCTATTGCTGCTGGTGTAGTATATTTTATTTCACATTTTTGTAAATTAAACATTAGTAAAAAGGATATTAAAAATGTAAGTGAAATTAGTGAAGTAACTATTAATAAATGTTATAAAAAATTAGAAAAAATTCAGGATGAATTATTACCTCCTATGATAATAAAAAAATATTCATGCGTCTAGCTAAAAATATAAAAATAACAAATCATTTTCGTATATGTAAATTTTATTCAAATATTAAACTAGTAATTTCTTTTGTTAGTTCATTATAATCTTCCATATTTACTCCTAAGTTATTTAGATTAAGTAAAAACTCAAAAACTTTTTTTATGAATGATTCCATGATATTTTCCATTATAATATAATAAAATATAATATAACAAATATAATATAATAGCTTACTCTATATTTACATCATTATGCATAAAGACATAATAGTCATATAATTGTCTATTTCTTATTTTTAATTCCATCAATTTTTCTTTATTTAATAGGTTAATATCTATTAAATCAGCATCATTTATATTTTTATTTTTATTTTTACTAATTGTAATATCCTGAATATCTTCAACATTCATTTTATCAATATACAAATCATTATTTTGTATTGTTTCAACACTTTTTACTTCATTTATCACTTCATTTGTCACTTCATTTGTCACTTCATTTGTCACTTCATTTGTCACTTCATTTGTCACTTCATTTATCACTTCATTTGTATTACATAAACATTGTTTGTTTATACATGTATCATTAGAATCATAATTACAAGCATTTTGTTGACTACTAATAGATTTGTTTTCAGAATTAGTAATGAAATTATTTTTTGTCTTGTAAAAGGGAATAAAAAAAGGATTCATTTTATTATCAAAAGACAATATACATTTTTTGTTAAATGCAAAAAAAGTATCAAAATTTACACACATAAATAGTATAAAAAAGGCAACAAACATTATCTTATATATTAAATTTATATAATAAGTTATATTTATATTATAATTGCATTTTATATTATATGCGAATATGAATCATAAGAACACTCTTTATCTTTTAATTTGTTATTTGTTACATTATATGTATAAAACGATGAATTGTTTGTATTATAAAAATTCATTAATTTAGCCATAAAAGTTTTTTCGTATGAAACCGTAATATTTATAAATGAAAATAATAAAATAACATAATAAGACAACATTTTATACTATATATTATACAAAATACAAAATATAATAAATTTAAATAATAAAATTAATAAATTAATCAAATATAATTATGTCAGAAGAAATAATAAAAGTTCCAAAGAGAGTATTTATAGTTCCTTATAGAAACAGAGTTCAGCACAAGTTTTTTTTTAGTAAACATATGAGTTTTATTTTAGAAGATTGTGATGATTATGAAATATATTTCTCTCATCAATGTGATGTCCGAACTTTTAATAGAGGTGCAACAAAAAATGTAGGTTTTTTAGCAATAAAGGAAAAATATCCAAATGATTATAAAGATATTACATTCATTTTTAATGATGTAGACACTATTCCATTTAATAAAATTTTTGATTATCAAACGACACATGGGGTTGTAAAACATTATTATGGATTCAAATATGCATTAGGAGGAATAGTACTTATGAAAGGAGCGGATTTTGAAAAAATAAATGGGTTCCCATGTTTTTGGGGATGGGGAATGGAAGATAATGTATTACAAAAAAGATGTGATCGTTATGGTTTAAAGGTAGATAGAAGTGTTTTTTATAATATAGGAAGTCCTGAAATACTACAATTATTTGATGGAATTTCTAGAATTATTAGTAAGAAAGATCCTTGGAGAATGGATAAAGATAATGGTGAAGATGGAATAAAAACCATACATAAATTATCTTATAATATAGATTCTAAATCAGATAACCCAAATGATAATATTTTTACAGTCCATAATTCCAATATTTTTTTTATTAATATATTTACTTTTTTGACATATGTAAGATTTGAAGGAGACCAATATTATCAGTATGACCTTAGAGAACCAAAAAGAAAAATAATTAATCCTGATAAACTAAGAGAAACAAAACAAACAGTAGTTACAACAGATAATTGGTCTAATATTCCATATTATCCTACTACTTTGGAGAGAAATGAAAATATAGTAAAACAATTATTATCTTTGGGAAAGCCTATTCCGAATGCATTGATAAAACAAATTGAAGATGCAAAACGTAAAGAAGTACAAAATGATGCGTTTAATCAATTTAATACTACAAAAAACAATGCGGATAATAATCAACAACAGCAAGAACAGCAACAACAACAACAACAAGGATATAATCAACAACAAGCAATATATAATCAACAACAACAATCAATGTATTCTAAACCTGTTAATAAGTTTTCCCCTCAATATGCACAATACATTGGTCAAAAACCAAGAGCGCAAGCAAGCGCTAGAATACGATTAGGAGGTGTATTCTAATGTATTTAATAAATTTAATATATTATATTTTTTTCAATACATGAACGTTAACCTTTTTTCCATATATGAACGTTAACCTTTTTTCCATACATAAACTATTTCATTATATTTATTCTGTCTTTGGCTTTTCTTATAAGGATAAATATCATGTGCTTCACCAAATAATATAACTAATACATTATCATATACTTCTTTACATACATTTATAATAAAATGACCACCTGGTTGTAATCCATTATACACTTTGGTAAAAAGAGGTTTATAAAAGTGTTCATTCATTTCCAACTTATTTGAATATTCTTTATTATTTTCGTATTTTTGTATAAAATAATAAGGTGGTGATGTAAAAACAAAATCATAATAAAATTGACTATAATCAATGGTTAATGCGTCTTCAAAATACATATCTATTTTACATGTTGATTTAGTATTTAAATATTGTATCATCTTTTCATATGGTTCTTTTAATGTACTATTTATTTCTATACCAATATAATGTGGTATATTTAATACAGATGCAGCCACCACTGCACCACCCCAACCTGCACAAAAATCTAATATACATTTTGGTTGATATTTTGTGTATATTTCCATATAAACAATCGGTCGTATGATATTTATAGCACTAATACAAATATTATATACTTCTTTTAATACAATATATTCGTTTTTTGTATTCTTTTTATTTTTCACATTTGAATAGTAAGTAAGCATGGTTTGAATGAATTTTTTCTTTTTAAATTCGTCTATGTTTACTATAAATTCATAAAAATTAATATTATATTTTCCTTTCGTGCTTAACCTTTGTGAAAAAGTAAAATAATCTACTATATTATTACCCACGCGCGAACGAGCAGAAACCGTATGCGCACTTTTTCCTATTTGTATCAATTGATTCATTTCTCTCTCCACATCTTCTAATAAAATATTTTTTATTTGATTAGAAATAGTTTGTTTTTCCAATTCTGTAAAGGGTTCTTTTATCATTTTAATTACAGTTGATAGAGAGAAAATAAAGAAAAACCGAATGTAATTATTCTTATATTTTACACCTTTTATCTTTTCCATACTTCAAAAAAATTACTACAACTACCTAACCCTTCTACATAATCTCTATAAAAATTATTTTTTCTTAATACATTATCAAGATAATTTTTATGTGATATATCGCCATAATCATTTTCCATTATAATTAAATTTATGTTATTTAATATTTCAGGCATATCCATTAAAATAAAATAAAAAGCACCTTCACAGTCTAATACTAATGTATCAAACTCAATATTATATTTAGTTTTTAGATTATCTAATGTAATAGTATTAACCCACGAATAACCTTCTATTAATGTCTCGCTTGGTATAGTATTCCATCCCCTTTGAATTAGGTTTCTATTTGATAATGCAACACCTTCTATATGAAAGTTAAAATTATTTAAGTCTCTATTTTCTGTTAGTTGTTTTGCTATATTTGCGTCACTTTCAAATGTCACAAAATTATTATTATTACCTAAAATAGACGCAATAACTAATGAATTTCTTCCTATATTTGCTCCAATTTCTAAAACTTTCTCATTTCCAGTTAAATATCTTGTTGACATTTTTTGTTCAGGCAATTCTTCATTAAATCCACCATGATGTATTTTTAATTTAGAATGTATAATGGATAGTCTATTATTAAGATCATTTTCATTTGTACTATATATTGCAGTATCTATTTTATTATTTAATAAATTTATTTGTATTTTTATAAATTCATCATATTCGGTTAAATTTCCATTATTTTCAATAATTATTTTTTTATGAATCCCTGGTAATGGATCTGTGAACAAGTCTGCCCTATTATTATCTCCCTCAGGAATATTAATAATATTGTTATTTGTTAATTTTTCTATACAAATATTCGTAACATCAATTAAATTATTAGTAATGCCATAATGTATTCTCATTTTATATATATTTTATATATATAAAATATATACAAAAATGCTTAAATAAGTATAATATAAAATCAGTGTTTGAAATAAACATTTACTTTTTTTGTAGCTGAGTGTCCATATTTATATTGTTTTCTTGATTTATTTGCTAAAATAAACGCTTTTTTATTATGCTTACAACCACTTTCTAATATATTATAATCCACCGCAGCTGCTTTTCCGCCAGTAATAGAACTAGCTAATCTTGCTAGGCCCCATGATTGGGCTGTTTGATTTGGTCTTGAACCAGAAGAAAAATAAGCTCCTTCTCCTTTTTTTACAATTTTTTGTAATGCTGATATTGAACATCCTGTTGCTTTTGATAATTCTTTATTGGGCGTTATTTTGCTTATATTATATATTTTACGGGCATTTATTATATGATTGGATGGCTTACTATGATAAGAAGGGATTTGTTTTCTAGTATAATATTTATTCTTTTTATATAATTTTTTGGATTTTATTATCATACGAAGTTGTTTCTGTCTCTCTTTTTTGGTTAAATGATTTGGTAAATAACGAATTGGAATTTTCATTTTCATTTTCATTTTCATTTTCATTTTCATTTTACTCTATATATAATCATTATAAAAATCTAATTTACTTTTTCAAAGTTGTAAAATCTTTAAATTTTACATTACGCAATTCAATAAGTTTTTTTTCGTCAAGATGTGGTTGCCAGGTTAATATATAATCTTCGCAAAACAAATAAGAATCTTCGTCACCACTATCTATTCTTATATCTAATATATATTCTACACAAAACTCCTCTGTTAGTGTTTGTGTATTTAAAACTATTTTTTTATCTAATTTATCTATATTTGATATCAATTCAGATAAAGTGTATTTATGTTTGTTTTGTATTAAATCACAGTTGCTTAACATTTTAATTTTATAAAGTATTATAATGTAAAGTATTATAATATAATTCATTTTTCTTTTTTTATCTTATATAAAATTATCTTTTTTATTATGCAAAATTATATTTATATATAATATATGGATAATACCTTTAATATAAACAAAATAGATAAGTTTTTACAATTTGGTTGTTGGAATAATACAAATAAAGATAAAAAAGGTAATGTAATAGGTAATTTACTTGGTGTAATGTCAAGTGTTACTAATTATATTATTAATGAAAGTGTAAAACCTGATTTTATAGTTATTGCTGGCGATAATTATTATCCACAGAAAAAAAAACCATCTACTCCTGATGAAAAAAAGAAAAAAATTATTTATACACAAAAACTAATAGATGGTTTTCAAAATCTTCCAAAGGGTATAGAAATAGATATGATATTAGGCAATCACGACTTAGAAACGAATACAAAAAAACCAACATTATATATAGATGGAGAGATAGAAGTAGAAAAAGGTGATTGTTATATTTTGAATCAGGAGGAAAAAATTGAAAAAACACTAATAATAGAAGGAAATCCAATAAACCTTTTTTTATATAAAGAAAAAATGTTATCCAATGGAAGTTTATTGCTTATGATAGACACAAGCATGTATAGTACAGATGCTATATTATATTTGAAGTGTTATAATCATTTATTAACAAACCAAAATAAAAATCCTGTTACTAATGTGGAAGAATTAATACTTTTGCAAAATAACTTTATATTATCAACTATTTCAAAATATTCTACTAATATAAAAAACCTTGTCATCATAGGTCATCACCCTATAATAGGAATAAAATCTAAGGAAACAATAGATGTACTTGATGATATTCCAGAATTTATAAATACATTAAAAATGATAAATGATACTATAAAAACAAATGTTAGTAAACCAGTTAATTTTTATTATTTATGTGCTGATTTACATTTATATCAAAGTGGAATTATTGTTATGAAAAATCTAGACAATACAGATGAAATGATAATCAACCAATATATTGTTGGAACAGGAGGTACTGAGTTAGATAACCCAATTCCTCTTGACAAAATAAAGTATGCTAATGGAATACCCATTAAATATAATAGACAAATTGGTGATAAGACAATGGAATATATGGTTACAGATTGTATTCAAGATTTTGGATTTTTAGAATGCATTATGAGTGAAAAACCTTCATTTACATTTATTCCTACTAGTTATACTAATTCTACTGGCAATATTATTTCTACTGGTAAAAGTGGTGGTAAAAAGAGTCTTAAAAAAAGGAAACACAGTAAAAAAGGGAAAAGCAAAAAGACTAAAACAAAGAAAAGGAAATAAAAAGAAAATACATTTTACTATTAAATGAATAATATTGACGATATAAAACACGCTTTTTATATAAACTTAGATACTAGACCTGATAGAAAACAGCACATTGAAAACCAATTATCTATTATTAAATTAAAAGCAGAAAGGTTTAAAGCTGTAAAACTTACCAATGGAGCATTAGGTTGTAGTATGAGTCATTTAAAAATTTTAGAAATGGCTAAACAAAATAATTATGATCACGTATTAATTTTAGAAGATGATATTCAATTTTTACAACCTGAGATATTTATAAAACAAATGAATTTATTTCTAGAAAAACATAAAGACTTTGATGTCGTATTAATCGCAGGAAATAATATGCCGCCATTTAATCAAATAGATGAAACTTGTGTAAAAGTAACATCATGTCAAACTACTACTGGTTACCTAGTTCAAAATCATTATTTTTATACACTTATTTGTAATATAAAAGAAGGTATATTAAAACTCATGAAAGAGCCTAATCAACACAAAATATATGCCCTAGATAAATATTGGTTTCACTTACAAAGAATTCATCGTTGGTATTTAATTATTCCTTTAACTGTGACGCAGAGAGAAGATTATAGTGATATTGAAAAAAGAGCTACAAACTATTCAAGAGCTATGCTAGACTTGGACAAACAGGCTTTTATAAAAGCACAAATGAGTTCTCTTAATAAAACGCGAAATATTAACTCCTTTCAACTTTACTAATAATTATAAATCCAACTTTATATTTCACCATCTAATACCATTTGTGGATAATCAGATAATTCTATATCTGTAAAAAAGTTGTTTGTTTGAATACTTAATATATCTTTTTTAAATTTATTTGATAAATTATAACCAATAGCATAATCTTCCAAACACTCTTTTTCAATAGGTTCTCTCTTTGAAATTAAATCAAGAATAGCAGAAGAAGAGAGAAAATAAAAACGCCCACTACAATATTTTGTTTTTAATATAGGAATATATTTGGGTAATTCAGGATGTATTTGATGATATTGAGATAAATATGGTTTGTCTACATTAACTACATATCCTCCATAATGAGAATTCTTTTTAATAATTAATTCTGGTAAAATATTTAAAAAATGTGGTTTCACTAATATTTGATCATCATCGGTTTTGAATAAGTATTTAAAATCAAAGGTTTCACTAATTGCTATATAAGATGCTATTACTTTCTTTGGTAATGAATTATAGTCATCTGCTACTTTTACCCATAAGATTCTCACTTTATCATCAAATTTATATTTTTGTTCCATATTTTCATCACCAATAACATGATAATACTTTAAGTAATCAGGAATTTTGCGTAACCATGTTGCCTTTTGAAATTGTGATTTGCTTAAATATTTTTTACAATTCATGATTAACATAATAAAATCTTGATTTATCATAATGCTAATACAAATTTGTTTTTAATATAATATTTTTGAAATAATAATATAAATAAAGTATAATTATATTATTATGTCTTTAATAACCTTTTCAAGTTGTTTTTATATTATGAAATCAAAATTTGGTCCAGAGAAATATATTGAATGGATGAATCATTTTGTTTCTATTGTGAATCATTTTAATTTGGTTATTTATACAGATGAAAATACGTTTCCATATATTGATGCAAAAAATAATCCAAAAATAAAAATTATTATTAAACCATATGAAGAATTTTATACTTATGCATATAAAGATTTATGGATTAAAAATCATAAAAAAAATATATTTCTTAACGAAAGATCTATATACAATACAGATTGGCAAATAAATATGTTATGGTCTGAAAAGGTTGGGTTTGTTAGCGAAACATATCATAAAAAGTATTTTGATACAGAATTTTATGGCTGGTGTGATATCGGTTATTTCCGAGATTCAAAGTATGATTTAGAATTAAGTATATTATCTATGTGGCCAAATCAGACGAAGATTTTGACTTTGGATAAAAATAAAATACACTATGCATGTGTAAATAATGTAGATGGATATATGAAAATGATTGAAAATATAGTCAAAAATAAAAATGCTGATGGACTTCCTATACAACCTATACCTCCATATCAAAATACTATTGCTGGTGGGTTTTTTATACTTCATAAATCAAAAGTGGATTGGTGGACAAATACATATAACACAAAATTAGAATTATATTTAAAAAATGATTATTTGGTAAAGGATGACCAAATTATTATTATAGATTGCGTTTTTTCTGAGCCAGAACATTTTATGTTATATAGAGAGACCAATTTGAAATATGATAATTGGTTTATGTTTCAAAGAATACTAAAATAATAACTATCTTAACATTTTTATAATATTAGAATTGTTTCTAATATTTATATCCATATTTCTGATTTTGTCTGTATCTATTATAATAGATTGATTATATTTTTTTAATAAATTTATAATAGTTGATGTATATTTTTTATTTTTATTTTTATTTTCATTTTCACTATTTGATTCTTTGTAAGAAGGCCATATAACAAAAAATAATTTTTTAATAGGTTGAAAGACAGCACTAATATTCAAATTACAATCATGATAATTATCTTTACCTATATAGTTTTTTATTTCTTCTATTAACTTACCATTATTTGTACCATATAACAAAACTATTTTATCGTTTGGAAATCCATTTTTACAATTTTCTATAAAAATTATTAAACAGTTATAATCATGAAAAGTAAAATACGATTTCCAATTATCTAATGGATGGTTCATTTATAAATATCTATATACAAAAATATAAGTTTTATAATAAAAATAATAAAAATAATAAAAATAATAAAAATAATAAAAATAATAAAAATAATAAAAATAGTATATTATAAAACTAAAATTCAATTTTATTCCATTCAGGAGGACATAAATCATTTATATTATGCCCAATAGATTCACCAAACCAAAATGGTGGACGACATACTATTTTATTCTCATTAGAATTCAAATAAGCCGCCCACCAACTAAACGAACTATTACCAATAATATTATGTTTGCATAAACTCATGAGTATCAATTGTTCCCAATCTTCTAATAGATTAGAACATCTCGTAAATACATCATTTGGGAATTTCATTTGTAATTTTCCAATGATTTGATTCACATCTTCTATGTCTTCATCTTCGCAAAAATATAAAACTTGATTAATATTACTTATATTTGTAGATTTAATATATAATAACGCTTTTTCATAATATTCATAGGACATAATAGGATGACAATTTTGTAGTCTTTTATAATCCCCCATTCTAAAATGCAAACTAATTGCGTTTTTTAAATAATTTTCCGTGTAATCAGAAGATTGTAAAACAGATTGTTTTTTATTTTCTATGTTTATCAATTTATAAATTTGTTCATACTCTTTTTCAAAATACTTGTAACTTTGAAAATATCCACATAACATAATATTTGTTTCTTTTATTGTATTTTTTTCTTGTATTTCTTTGAATTCTGATGATTCCAAAATATCATGAAAAGTAAAATCTATTTCTTTTATTTTTACTATATCTTCTGGAAAAGTATTTGTTGTGACGCTTTTTAAATTAGACAAAAGACTATTCCAATATGTATTTCTTGGAGTTATAGATGGGGAAGTTTCTGAATCTGTAAATTTATATTCATGTCCCAATTGATGTGCATAGTTGATAGTTGCAAATATTTGAAAAAGTTGGTTTCCTAATCCACCACATAAATCACAAGTAATCATTTAAAATATATTATATATAGATTTTTAAATAATTATTTCTTTTATTTCTTTTATTTCTTTTATTTTGTTTTATGTGTTTTGTTCTTTTCTAAAAATCTTCCGATAATACAAAGGTATCTTCTGTTATCGTCTTGTTTGCCAGTGCATAAGAATCATTTCTTTTTTCAAAAAAATTGGTCTTTCCTTCTAAACTAATAAGTTCCATAAAATCAAAACAATTAGTGACATTATAAATTTTATCATATCCTAATTGTACGCATAATCTGTCTGCAACAAATTGAATATATTGTGTCATTAGAGTTGAATTCATACCAATAAGCCTACATGATAATGCTTGACAAATAAATTCAGTTTCAATTTCAACGGCATCTTTAATTATTTCATGAATTCGCGATTTTTTCAATTTATTTTGAAGTTTACTATATAAAAGCACAGCAAATTCACAATGAAGTGCCTCATCACGAGATATAAGTTCATTTGAAAAAGTAAGTCCAGGCATTAAACCACGTTTTTTAAGCCAATATATACTACAAAAAGCACCACTAAAAAAGATTCCTTCTACACAAGCAAATGCTACTAGTCTAGTGGCAAAACTACTTCTATTATCATTAATCCATTTTTGAGCCCAATCAGATTTTTTTTTAATACAAGGAAAATTTTCAATAGCATTAAATAGTCTATGTTTTTCTTCGGAATTCTTAATATAGGTTTCAATTAATAAACTATATGTTTCACTATGAATATTTTCCATCGCAATTTGAAAACCATAAAACGCACGAGCCTCTGATATTTGCACATCTTTCATAAATCTTCCGGCTAGGTTTTCCAATACAATTCCGTCACTCGCAGCAAAAAAAGCCAATATCATAGAAATAAAATATCGCTCATCATCATTTAAGCTTTGCCAATGTGTAATATCTTTTGTTAAATCTAATTCTTCGGCTCGCCAAAAACAATCAATTTGCTTTTTATACATTTCCCATACATCATTATATTTAATTGGAAACATTACGAAACGATTATCGTCAGGGGTTAATATTGGTTCTATTTGCGTCTTTGACATCCTAAATAATATATGGGGAATATTTTAATTTGTTTTAATAAATTAATTTATAAAAATAAAAATAAAAGTTTATTTAAAATGAGTATTATTCGTATAACTTATGATGACATGATAAATAAAGGAAATCAACTTCAACAAATAGAACGTTTGATTGATGGCCGAAGAAATATGTTGATTGAAAAACAAAAAAAGTTACGTTTTATTTCAAAACAAAACGCTTTTTTATCCGCAGTGAAAGATGATTATGACAAATATAATAGTTATATTGTAAAACAAAGAGAAGACCAAATGAAGGCATTCCAAGTAATAAATTCTTATTTAGAAGATTTAAAACGTTCTGGTGAATTGACAAAATCAAATATAAAAGATTCAAAATACGAACAACAAAAAATTGTAAACGAAATTAAGAAAATACAACAAAATATGGATAAACTTATTTTAGATAGCAATAACCTTGATAATTTTCATTTATAAATAACAAATTATACTCAATTATTGTTTGTTATTTAATATTTATTATTTGTTATTTATTGTTTATCGTGTAGATAAAAATATATTAGTTAACAAAAATAATTTTTTATAATGTAAATATATAATGTCTAATAATAATTATCAACAAACTATTGAAGATTTAAAAAGTAATATATCATGGTTAGGACAAACTAATACCTATATTGCTACAAGTACAGAAAAACAAAAAGAATTTTTTAGAACATTAAATGAACAATTAGTGGAAATAAGAGAAAAACTTAAAAAACTAGTTGCAAATATTGTGATAATTAAACAAATAATAATAGATTTACAAAAAAAAATTGATGATAATGGAGGAAACATTGATAATCATAAAAAAGATCTAGATGATTTAAAAAAACAATTAGAGGATTGTTTAAGTCAAAAGGCACAATTAGAGAATGCATTAACACAAAAACAAAATGAATTAAATGCTGCACAAGCAGAAAATACTAACTTACAGAATTCGCTTAATCAGAAAGATACTGAATTACAAAAATGTCTATCTGAAAAGGTCAATCTTACTGCTGAAATAGAAAAACAAAAAGCTGATATAGAAAGACTAAATGCAGAAATATCTAGACTTAATACATTATTGGCAGATACAAGTATTTCAGATAAAATAAAACAATTGGAAGCAGAACTTGAAGGTATAAGTAAAGAGTTAGAAAATGCAAAAATTGCAATAACAAATAAAGAAGCTGAATTAGCCAATAAGCAAATTGAAATTGATCAACTAAAACAACAATTGAAAGAATGTAATGATAAAGTAGCAGCCAAAGATCTTGAAATTGAAGCTTTGAAAAACCAAATTGGTTCTAATGTTGGTTTACAAGAACAATTAAAAAAATGTAATGATGAAAAAGATGCATTGAGTGCAAAAATTACAGAATTGAATAATAATATTACTAATTTAGAAAAACAGAACGAAGAGTTGATTGAATTAATAAAACAAGCCAACACTGCAATTAATGCAGCAATGACACAGATTAAAGCTTTATCTGAAACTGATTTCCCTGATCAACAAAGTAAAGAAACTCTTAACAAAGTAATTACTGAAATTAATGAAATTTTAAACGGTATGGGTGGAAATGTCAATGACTTAATTAGTGCACAAAACGCAAATCAATCATCAGCATCATCGTCATCATTAAGATCATCAGCGAGTTCTACTTCAAGTAATGGTCAAATAGTATTAAATCAAGGAGATACAAATGAAAGAGGGATAATTATTGGAAGTAATTCAGTACCCGGTCCAGTGAATGAAAAAACATTCCCGGTAAATACAAATTCAGGACAAAAAAGAATGTCTTTAAATGATATTAAGACTGCATTAGCTAATAAAAATCAAGAAGTTATAGCCCTTTCAGGTGTACCAAACCAAAAATATTCTGATGCTTTAAGAAACCTGAATGATCCTAATGCTGACATAGACCAAATACTAAGAACACTAAAAAAAATAAAATTTGATAGTAATAATCAGGTAATGGGAGGTCGTAAAAATAGAAAAACAAATAAAAAATATAGGCAGTCAAATAAAAAAACAAGAAAAATAAATAAAAACCCAAAAAAAATAGGTAAAAGAAAAACACAACAAGGTGGATTCCGATATAATGAAAGAAATAATATAAGGAATAACATAACACGTAGAAAATCTTCAAAATCTTCCATACCAGCATCTTTGTCAATGCAGACGGAAGATTCATCAAAATAACTCAATAACCAAAAATAACTCAATAACCAAAAATAACCAAAAAATAAATTTCATAAAATTATATAAAATAATTACAAATCGCTAAAAAATAAATTTAATAATATAAACAATTTATAATATTAAATGTCTCTGCCAATTACAAAATTTACTATTTTTGGAGAAAGATGTAGTGGAACAAATTATATAGAAGAACTAATGCTTCATAATTTTGATATAAAACATACTAACGAATATGGAAATAAGCATTTTTTTTGTTTTAATGAGTATACAGAATCTACACAAGAAACCCTTTTTATTGGAATAGTAAGGAATCCAATATATTGGTTAAACTCTTTTTCAAAAGAATTATATCATATTCCTGAAATAAATAGAAAAAGTTTAAAACAATTTCTATTTAATGAATTTTATTCTGTAATGAATGAAACAAATACAGATAATAGTGATGCTAGTAATAACAATTCCAATATTTTTTTAATGAATAATAAGTATCATACTTATAAATATGAAACAAATAAATATGATTTAAATTATGTTAGTGGAAATAAATACAAAAACATATTTGAATTAAGACAATTAAAAAACAATTATTTGATAAATATTATGCCTAATAAAGTGGAAAATTATATATTAATAAATTACGAAGATCTTTTATATAATTTAGAAAAAACGTTGGATATGATTAAAACAAAATTTGAATTAATACAATCCAGACCAACATTTGAAAACATAAAAAAATACAAAAAAACAGATACATATAATTTTGTAGTCCAGCGCCAAATCACTTTTAAATCTAATGTAATTAGAGAAATATGGAACCACTTGGATGTTGAACAAGAAAATTCATTAGGATATTTTATGGGAGATAATAACAAATATTTTAGAGAAAAAAATGAACTATCAAAAGAAATAATATCAACTGAAACAACAACTGAATTGTAATACAATTGAGAACAATAAATTTTATTAATTTATTTAGATAAACAACATAACATTCCTCTCATAGTTGGAACATAATTACAAATAGGTGGCCAATTTCCTGTGCGTTCTTTATATAATAAGGAACTTATTTGTGATCTTGATTCAATAACTTGTTTTTTATATTTAAAAATTTTTTTCCATGTTTTCTGTATCAAACGAATCCAAAATGTTTTAAGAATACAAATACACTCACCAGTTTCTAAATAAATACATTCAGCAATTTCAGGTTTTATTCTATTATATAAGAGTGAATAATTACGAATTATATAATGTGTTATAAGTCCTTGTCTCCATCGGTGAAAACCATATAATATATCATCTATGTATTCATCTATATAATACTTATTAAATTTCTTAAATCTATTTATAACTAAGTAATGTGTATTAATATATTTATGAATAGATATTCCATGAATTAACTCATTATATATTTCGCATAATACTATATTATATTTAGTTATACTTTTTTCTTCTGGTTCATAAACATTTTTACAAAAATCTTCGTCTATGCTATAATTGTTACTATCACTATCACTATCATAGTTATTACTATTATTGTAAGAATTATACATTTTAAAATACTTTATATATGTTTTATATATGTTTTATATTTAAAAATTAAAAGGAAAGTTAAATCAATTTTTTACTTTATATATAATAATGGATACAACTTCAAATAACTCTATGTCTTCATTTCTTACAAATCCAATTGTTAAAAATGTAGTAATATTTATTGCCATATTTAATGTTATAGGATATATCGTATTAGCCAATAAAGACGCGGTTGTTTATTTTATAATATTAGGTATTTTAATGTGGTGTTTTAGTAAAAACATGACAATTGTTCTTGGGGTTCCTATTATATTTACCAATTTATTTGCTATGAATCAACAAACGGGACAAATTACGTCAACTTCAACACCTGTAACTAAGTAATTTTAATTGTCTAACCAAAAAATCATATTATGTAATAATATATTATCCTTATATAATATGAAAAAATGTCCTCCTGGTGTTATTTGTTTTGAAAATATTACCATTTTTATTATAATTACAATGTTAATTCTTTTATTGTATATTCATTTTTTTTATAATAAACAAAATATTATATTAAACAATAAACCTTCTGAAAAAATTATTATTAAGGAACAAGCAAAAGATTCTAATTCGTGGTTTCTTCCCAGTTATCCATATACAAATATGTATAATGATGTCTTATTAAATCCTTATACACCTCCAATGAGTGATGAAAGATATTTTGTCAATACTGGTCCACCAGGAAGAATTCCCATTAATATACAAACCAATGTGGGTGCAGTAGATACCAATTATAGACAAATGGGTATTTTGACAGGCAAAAATAGTAAAGGAGCTATTCTCTCTTTAATGGGACGTCCAATATTTACTAATCGCGATAAATGGCAATATTACACTATAAGTGACCAACATAATAATGTTAAATTACCTATATCACGAAACGGAAGAAGTTGTACAAATGAATATGGTTGTGATAGATTATTCAATGGTGATACTGTTTACGTAGAAGGAATCAATGAACCATATGGTGTAACAATTTATGATAATGATACTATTAGATATTTACCTTTTCTATGATTTCTTTTCTTTCTTTTCTATAAATTCATTTTGTATGACTTATTTATAAATAAATTGTAAATATTTGTTTTACAAAAAGCTATTTTTTTACGCACATATTCTTCTGAACAAGACATCAAGGATGATATGTTTTTATTTGTCCGAATAACATTAAATTCATAATCATATTTTAGATCTAATATACGATATGTGAATGCATCGTGATTTTTTATTATTTCCCATATTTCTCTCATTTTCTCATTATAAGTCATTTTTTCAAGACTTTCTATTTTATTATCAGCATATGGATTACTTTTACGTTGATTAAATTTCCATTCTTCGTCAAAAGATGCTAAAATAAATGAATATAGTTTTTTATTATGTAAATTATTGTATAAGTTATTGTCATTTTTATAAGTTTTATCTACTGTTTTATTTATATTTTGTTGTAATTTACTTTTCATTCTCTCATATTTAGAAATACTACTCATAGAATAAGCATTCGTTAACCCTTTATATAATTCTCCATTTACGTAAAATGTGGAAAATCTTACAAAACTATGTTTACCATTATACTTCAATATAGACTTATATAGACCAAAAGTACTATATGAGATTAATTCGCTAATATGAATTTGTTTACATTTATATTTATGTTTCATTTTGAAGGCAAAAGCTTGTTTTATAGCCCATTTTTTGTAACAATGAAACAATATAATATTTATTTTTGCTCTTTGTTGAAAAGATGTTTTTGGATTTCTTATAATATGAAATAAAAGATCTTGGTTTAGTTTGGACAAATATAAAGATAATATTGTTGATGGATAAATAAAAAATAATAGATAAAATAATATTAGAATCATTATGTATGTTTTAATATTATATACTTAAATTGAAACAAATATAAGTCAATTATAAGTCAAATATAAGTCAAATATAAGAAAAATCAAAATAAAAAAAAGCAAATTACCATTTTCTCAGAGTTTTATTTGCAAGATTAGTTGTATGAAATCTAAATGTTTTGTTTTTTGCATTCATTTCTTTATT
>Ga0209401_1000549_pt1 | contig 25556 bp, 22 predicted proteins | sample M_140807_MF_Meta_FD_187318 | JGI IMG/M metagenome (GOLD analysis project Ga0209401, IMG submission 187318) | Freshwater microbial communities from Lake Montjoie, Canada to study carbon cycling - M_140807_MF_MetaG (SPAdes) (version 2) | ecosystem: Environmental > Aquatic > Freshwater > Lake... | reverse complement strand
CCGCCGGCTGGGCGTGGTGGGCGAAGTGATGGTTGACATCGACCGGCGCGAGGTAGTGGCTCTGGGCCTGCGCGACAACCCCCTCACCCGTTTCCTGCCGGGCCTACCGCGCTGGATGCCGCTGGAGAGGATCCGCCAAGTGGGCGATGTGATCCTGGTGGACTCGGCCGATTCGCTCGAAGAAAGCTTCGATCCGGATCGCTACAGCAAAGTGATCAACTGCCAGGTGATCACCGAATCCGGTGCCCAGCTGGGCAGGGTGCTGGGGTTCAGCTTCGATGTGGAAACCGGTGAGCTCACCACCTTGGTGATCGGCGCCCTCGGGGTGCCGCTCCTCGGCGAGGGCGTGCTGAGCACCTGGGAACTGCCGGTGGGCGAGATCGTGAGCAGCGGCACCGACCGGATCATCGTGTACGAAGGCGCCGAGGAGAAGCTCAAGCAGCTGGGCACCGGCCTGCTGGAAAAACTCGGCATCGGCGGCAGCAGCTGGGAGCAGGAGGAACGGGAGCGCTACCGCGGCGGCGCCGTGCCGGCGGAGAACCAGCTGCCTGCGGGCCAGCCCAGCCAGCTCGAGCAGCGCCGCATCCAACCCGCCACCAGCCGCTCCTTCCGCCCCGAAGAAGAATTCGACTACGTGGAGCTTGAGGAGCGCCGCGAACGGGAACCGCTGCGGCAACGCCGCTATCTCGATGAAGAGGAGGAGAGTCGCTATGGGCGCTATCAGGACGTGGAGGATCCGCGTCGCACGGCTCCCGTGCGAGACGACTTTGCAGGCGGGCGATCCCGCGACATCGAACCCGGCCCCTACCCCTCACCTCGCAGCGCCTCCGGAAACGACCGCTACACCCAGGAGTACGCCCCGGAACGTGGCGCCCGCGATCCTTACCGGTCTGATCAGGACTGGCAGCGGGACCCCTCCGATCGCTTCGCCGAGCCGCCGGCAGAGGCCTGGAGGGGGCGCCGGATCGACGAAGACCGTGATGATTCGCGCGATCGGGAGTCCCCCTCAGCACGGGAGCGCAACCAACCCCGCCCCCTGATCAGCCTTGAGCAGGAGGAGCCCCAGCAAACCATCAACCGCAGACCCCCACTGGAGGCTGCACCCCGCCGCAGCCAGCCAGGACCCAGCGATCCCGAAAGCAGCAAGCGGCTGGTGGATGTGGACGTGGAGCCCCTGGACGACCCCTGGTAAGCAAGTTCTGAACCTGTGTCAGGCTGCCCCAGCTTTGATCACAGCCTGGCAGCGACATGACGACCACGCTTTTTGTCTGCCATGAAGGTCAACGCACTGGCGCGCCCCTTCTGCTTCTCTGGTTGATCCGCTGGCTTGTGGCTCACACCTCCATCCGGCCGGTGGTTGCTCTGATGCGGGATGGACCGCTGCGCGAGGAATTCAGTGCCATCTGCCCCACCTACACTTTCAGCACCCGTCCGGTGGCCGAGCGTTGGCACAAGCGGCTGCGCCGTCGATTGATCTCCTCTCAGACCAGCGACCCCGGAACCTGGCTGGCGACCATCGTGGCGAAGGTGAATCCTGATTGCCTTTATCTGAACACCCTGGTTCTGGGCTATTGCCTGGACAGGTTGGCCATTGACCGAAGCCGGATGAAGGTGATCAGCAGTGTGCACGAAATGGAAATCGGCCTTCTTCTATCGAGCACACGAGACGCGATTAACAGACAAATCTCAATATCCGACATCCTCACGTGCGAAGGCGAGGGCGTTAAACAAAATCTTGTCAACAACCACCACGCCAACCCCAATCAATGCGTGGTGATGCCCGCCTACTTACCCTACGAAAAGCCGGAAGAAATGATGCGGCTTTCCTGCAACGATTCAAGTCAATCCGTCATTGACACGCTGCAAGAGCTCAGAAACAACAAGGTGTTCCTGTTTGGCTTCGCCGGTTCAGCCATCGATCGCAAGGGATTCGATCTTTTTCCTCTGCTTGTCAAAGCTTGTGCCAAACGCTTTGCTGACATCCCTTTCCGAGCCGTATGGGTCGGCTGCGGGCCTGGCTCCATCGCCCATGTCAAAGCCGAGCGTGATCTCACACTGCTGGAAGTTCGTCAACATGCCTTGCTGTTGCCCGGCGTCTCCTGTGGGGCGGCGGCCCTGAGGCAACTTGATGTCATGGCCTGCCTCTCAAGGGAAGATCCTGGACCCGTTGTCAGCCTTGAGGCCGGCGCGATGGCCATACCGAGCGTTTGCTTCAAAAATTGCGGCGGAATCGCCGAACTATCGGAACTTGGTTATAGCATATCGGTCGACTACCTTGACCTTGAAGCATTCGCCGAAGCCCTGCTCGCCTTGAAGCAAGATCCACAACGGCTCCATTCGCTTGGCAAACGCTTTCAGGATCATGTTTTCTCCACCAATACCGTCAGGATTCAGGGTGCTGGCATATCACGATTGATCCTCGATTCAAACCCAATCAACCAGATTTGAATACAAGCTCAATCCTGTCCCCCCCAGTGGATGCGCGCAAAGCCTTGTACAGCCTTGTCCTTCAGGCAAAGCGGAATATTCCATCCAATGGGATTGAGCAGAACACGTCCATCATCATGGACCTCCTTCACCACATAGCTCCGGCCTTCCGGCCCCCGCCAGGTGTCTCCGATGCGAAACTTGCTAGGGCGCGGCTGCTTGGAACCAACAAAAATAGAAAGGTTCATGGCAACGTCATCAGAAGAGAAGGAAAGAACAAACCGAGAAGCCAACCTGCCGCCTGGACGCCAAACTCGCCTACATTGCGCCTACATTGCGCGTACACTTGACCTGCATGCATCCACAGGAGACCTACACGAATGAGGCCAAACCTGGAGATAGCCCTCTATTGGCGCTCACAGGTCTAACAGCAACCCTTGTCACCGGTGTCACCTTGACAAATTACAACAAATGTAGGCGGTATCTACATAGCGTTTAACCGGCGAATCGGGTTTGCCGCCCGTGGTGGCCGCCACACGGGTGGGTCGATGGTTCAGTCCACGCCAAGATCCTGTTGCCCACCCCCCGAAGAGCCGGCAAGACGGAGATCCGCACGGCGCAGCCAACCGGACCGGCCAGGGGCTCAGACACTCCTGCCTTTTACTGGGGCTGGAACGTGAGGGATGCCGAATTCACGCAGTAGCGTTGCCCCGTGGGCCGGGGTCCGTCGCTAAACACATGGCCCAAGTGGGCCTCGCAGTTGGCGCAGCGGATCTCGGTGCGCACCATGCCGTGGGTGCGGTCGGTGAGGGTGATGATGGCCCCGGGGTTCACCCCATCCCAGAAGCTGGGCCAGCCGGTGCCGGATTCGAACTTGGTGGTGGAACTGAACAGCTCGGCACCGCAGCACAGGCAGTGGTACATCCCCTGGCCCTTGTGGTTCCAGTAGGCACCGGTGAAGGCCCGTTCGGTGCCGCCTTGGCGGGTGATGCGGAACTGCTCGGGGGTGAGGCGCTGGCGCCAGGCCTCCTCATCGAGGCCCCGCACCAGCCCGCTCGGCAGGCCACAGGCCGAGCCCGCCGCCGTGACATCCGCTTCGGAATCCGAAGCTCCGGAAGAGTTAACCCCCTCCGGAGCGTTGCGATCCGCTGCTGAGCTGATCGAGGTGGGATCCGGGAACAACGCCGACATCGGACAGCAACAACGAAAACGCGTGTCGTAACCCTAAGAGGCTGCTGAAAAAGCGGAGCACAGCAGCCCGTTCCAACCCAACACGGCACATCCATCCAGATCTGGCCAGGGAACGCGACCCCCTACACCAGGAAGAGGGCATCGCTCCTCAGGCGAACTTCTGAGCATTGAAGTGAGAAGCCACAGGCATTTTTCAACAGCCTCCTAAGCAGCCCGCCCCGGTGGCAGCAGATCGCACACCAGGCCTGCCAGGGCCGCCACCGCCCCGGGGCGGCCCCGCAGACTGCGCAAATCGTCGCGCATGCCCTCAAGGCGCTCGGGATGGGCCAACCAGTCGGCGGCCTCCTCGGCGATCTGCTGGGGGGTGATCGGCCCCACCCGTTCGGGCACCACGGCCCGGCCGGCGGTGATGTTGGGCCAGGCCAGGAAGCCTCGGTGGCGCATCCGCCAGGCCGTAAGGGCAACCCCCAGCAGTCGCCGTGCCAGGGGCAGGCGGGCCAGCAGCCCCATCCAGCCATCCCAGGCCTGCATCACATGCAGGTGCTGGGTGGGCACCAACACGATCATCGGCACCCCCAGCGCCCCGAGTTCGGCAGTGTTGGCCCCCACGGTGGTGAGAGCCAGGCGGCATTGGCTCAAGGCGCCGTGGGCCGGATGCACCTCCAGCAGCCGGATCGACGTGCCGGCGGCGGTGATCAGGTCGCCGCCCTGGCGCTGGGGTTCTCGGATGCCGAAATAACGGGCGATCGGATTGGCGGAACTGGCGAACGCCAGCAGTTCGTCCACCGTGGTGGTGGGCGCCACAGGTAGCAGAAAGCGACACCCCGGCCGCAGGGCCGCCAGCCGGTCGGCGGCCGCCAGCAGAAAGGGCACCCCCACCTGGAGCTTGGCCCGCTTCGAACCGGGCAGCAGTGCCACCCACTCCCCCTCCGACAGCGGCGCATCCTGGCGGGCCGAAGCGGAGAGATCGGCCATCAGGTCGCCCACCTCGGTGTGGCGGGCCCGCCAGCGCGGCGCGAGGCGGCGGGAGGCCGTGGGGCCCATGGTGGCGATGCGGTCATTCCACTGGGGCCAGCGGGCCACCCACTCGGCGTAGGTGAGGTGGCGGTAACCGAGCCGGGCCGAGAGCAGCACCGTCCAGAACTGATCGCCGCCCAGGAACACCACCACCCCATGGCGCGGCCAGGGGCCGTGGCGGGCGGGCCGCAGCAGCAGCCACCAGAAGCGCCCGGCCGGCAGCACCCGGCTGAACAGGTCCCAACCGCGGGCCAGGCGGGTCTCCTGGCCGGTGGCATTGGGGCAGGGCACCAGCACCAGCTGCAGGCTGCAGGGGGCCTGGGGATCGCGGGGCCGCAGGGGCAGCAGCCGATGCAGCTCGTCGGCCAGCGGACGCACCCAGGTGGTCATCTCCCCGGGGCCGTTGCTCACCAGCACAATCGTGGCTGCCGGTTCAGCCTCACCTTCTGTCGCCCGTTGGCTGAGGGGCCCGGCAGGTTGGGTGCCAAGCCCTATGTCCTGACCATCACTGGTCTCGTGGTTCCTGGCACCAACCAGAACCTGACTCAACGGATCACCTTGACCCAGACCTGCCACCCGATCTGCTGCACGGTCCGACGGCGCGTGGGTCAAGTTGTGGAGAAGAAGAATGCGGATGGCGAGACTTGAACTCGCAAGGCCGAAGCCACACGCCCCTCAAACGTGCGTGTCTACCAATTCCACCACATCCGCGTGGTTGGCCCGACCTTGCCGGATCCGTTGAGAACTATACCCATCGCCGGTGCCACACGCCCTTTACAGGTCGAGGCTGCGGACCAGGCAGGAGCTGGTGAGGGCTGCAGCGGCGCTGGAGCCGCACTGCCTCGCTTCGCTGCGGGTGCGGATTGGCCGCCGGTGAGCGCTGATACAGTCCGCTCCGGCCCGGCCCGCCCGTCCTCCCCCGGCCGGCTCCGCTGCGGATGCCCATCGGCAAGTTGCTGATCGCCAACCGTGGCGAGATCGCCCTCAGGATCCTGCGCACCTGCAGGGAGCTGGGCATTCCCACCGTGGCGGTGCACAGCACGGTGGATCGCAACGCCCTGCATGTGCAGCTGGCTGATGAGGCGGTCTGCGTGGGCGATGCCCCCAGCAGCCGCAGCTACCTCAACATTCCCAACATCCTTGCGGCGGCCACCTCCCGCGGCGCCGACGCCATCCACCCTGGCTACGGCTTCCTAGCCGAGAACGACCGCTTTGCCGAGATCTGCGGCGACCACGGCATCACCTTCGTGGGGCCCTCACCCGAGTCGATCCGGGCGATGGGCGATAAATCCACCGCCAAGACCACGATGCAGAAGGTGGGCGTTCCCACCATCCCCGGCAGCGAGGGCCTGCTCGACAGCCCCGAGGCGGCGGCGGTCCTGGCCGAGCGCATGGGCTATCCGGTCATGATCAAGGCCACCGCCGGCGGCGGCGGGCGCGGCATGCGGCTGGTGCCCGGTCCGGACCAGCTCGAGAACCTGTTCAAGGCAGCTCAGGGTGAGGCGGAGGCTGCCTTCGGCAACCCCGGCCTCTATATGGAGAAATTCATCGACCGGCCCCGCCACGTGGAGGTGCAGGTGCTGGCCGATCGCCACGGCAACGTGGTGCACCTGGGCGAGCGGGACTGCTCGATCCAGCGCCGCCACCAGAAGCTGCTGGAGGAGGCCCCCAGCCCCGGCCTCGACCCGGAACTAAGGCGCCGCATGGGCGAGGCTGCCGTGGCGGCGGCCCGCAGCATCGGCTACGAGGGCGCCGGCACGGTGGAATTCCTGGTGGACCGCGGTGGCGGCTTCTACTTCATGGAGATGAACACCCGCATTCAGGTGGAGCACCCGGTCACCGAGATGGTGACGGGCATCGACCTGATCGCCGAGCAGCTGCGCATCGCCGGCGGCGAGCCGATCTCGGTGCGCCAGGAGGACGTGCGCCTCATCGGCCACGCGATCGAATGCCGCATCAACGCCGAGGATCCCCGTCACAATTTCCGCCCGGCCCCCGGCAAGATCACCGGCTGGCTGCCCCCGGGCGGCCCCGGCGTGCGAATCGATAGCCACGTGTACACGGGCTACGAGATCCCCCCCTTCTACGACTCCCTGATCGGCAAGCTGATCGTGTGGGGTGTCGACCGCGACCACGCCCTGCGGCGGCTGCGGCGGGCCCTCTCCGAATGCGCGATCACCGGCATCCCCACCACGATCGAGTTCCACCTGGCCTTGCTGGATCGCCCCGAGTTCCAGCGCGGTGAGGTGTATACGAAGTTCGTGGAGCAGGAGATGCTGCCCCATTAAGGGCCTACGGCAGGGGGAAGGACAAGGGTTTAACTGGCCGCAAACCTCCTGCTCGGGCAACTGGCCGCCGATTGGTGCGGTTTCTTCCGCTCCTGAGCGACGCAAGGGGTAGGGGTCGCTTCAGCCAACCGCCGCCGAGGCCCGCAGCATCGCCTGGGTGATCAGCCCCTGCTGGCCCACCAGCAGCTCGCGCAGCAGGCTCACCAGCCCCACCCACACCACCGGCGCCACATCCACGCCGCCGATCGGCTGGATCAGGCGGCGAGTGGGGGCCAGCACCAGCTCGGTGGGCAGGCCCACCAGGCGGCCCCAGCCCTGACTGAGATCGATCTGGGGGTACCAGGTGAGCACAATGCGAAACAGGAACAGCAGCGTCCAGAGCCCCAGCAGAAGGCCGAGGGCCAGGTGGACCTGGGGCAGGGCAGCCGTCACAAAGCTCTAAGCGGTGGAGAGGGAATCGTAGGAAGTCGCCCCCACTGCCTAGGATCCGGGCCGACTGACGCCGGCCAGCCGCCATGACCCCCTCCCTCTCCAACTTCCTGAGCAGCCTCGTGTACGGAGCGATGATCGTGGTGATTCCGATCTCGATCGCCCTGTTCTTTATCAGCCAGAACGACCGCGTCGACCGCAAGCTCTGATCGAAACCGGTTCACAGAACGCCTGCGGGTGGCCACCGGCACACCTTGATCCATGACTGGGTCTGAGCGGATCGAACGGCGCGGATGGAACCGGGCTCGCTCGAGTCACTCCGAATCAGCCGCCGAAGCGGACCTTGAAAAGGGCCTCACGTGCCCTTGGGGTCGACGTGCCCTTGGCGTCGACGACCTTTCCCAATTTCCCGTTCGGGTCACGATCACCACGTCCCGGTGAAGATCCAGAAGCCTCGGCGAATCCAAAGGCCTGATCTCGATCCCTGATCCCAAAACAGAAGTCGATCAAGGCCTGGCTGAACCGAACCTGGATCCACCCCACCCAAATCCAGTGCCAGAGCGGGATGCATCCCGATCCCGAGCCAGGATCGCAGGGCCCGGATCGGCACCTTGCCAGGATTCCTGGAGTTCATTCCATCCCAGCGGGGCGACGCTCTCAGGGCACTTAGCTGATGGGGCATCCCCGTTGCCTTCCCTGCTGAGCTGACCCTGCTCCCTGACCGTGTCCTGGCGCTTAAAAGGCGGCGGCGCAAAGTCAGGCTGTCGGTCACGGACCACCTTCCGCCGCCGGAACACAGGCAGGTAGGACCAGAGCAGTTGCAGAGCTCATCGACAGGAAGGCGGTGCTCATGCCAGGACCTGGTTCTCAGCTTCTGAACCCGGCATCCGGCAGCCCTTGGCCCGGTCCCTAAACTGAACTCACGCTCGCAACCGCCCGGGACACCTCCCGGCAAACCCCTTGGTCAACGCCAGCCTCAACTGGGCCAGCATTGTCGGCATCGTGCTGGCGGTGGGTGGGGCCTTCCTCTACTTCATGAGGAACTTCAAGCCCGCCCTGGCCCGCGACTACGACGTGTTCTTCGCCGCCATCGGCCTGCTCTGCGGCGGCATCCTCTTCTTCCAGGGCTGGCGCCTCGATCCGATCCTGCAGTTCGGCCAGTTCCTGCTGGCCGGCACCACGGTGTTTTTCGCCTATGAGAGCGTGCGGCTCCGCGGCGTGACCACCGAACAAGCCCGCCGCTCCTCCTACTTCGACGAGGAGGAACCGGCCCCCTTCGCCCCCCGCGGCGGCTTCGGTGGCCGTAACTGGGAAGGCGAGTCCTTCGACGAACCGGATGCTTTCCGCCGCCGCATCCCCTCCCGCGAGGGACCCGAGGAGGACTTTTACCGCCCTCGCCGCCCGAGCCGGGCTGCGATTCCCGAGCGAGCCGCCAGCCGCCGCCCCGATGAGGGCGAAGGCTGGGATAACCCCAGCCGCGAGGCCGACTACCGGGCTCCCGCCCCTGAGCGGGACGCCCCACCTGCCGGCGGTCGCTACAGCGCCGGAGGGTCCCGGCCCGCCCAGCCTGATTTCGGTGCCCGCCGCCGCGACATTGGCGAGGTGCGCCGCGGCAGCCGCCCGGTGGCCAGCGCCGACACCATGCCCCGCTCCAGCCGCCGGCCCGGCGCCCCAGAAGGCGGGGCGATGGGTCGCGGGCCGGCAGCCGCTGGCCCGGGCAACGGCGTTCCGCAGGGTTCGCCGATCCGCGGGGGCGCGAGCGATGCCGGCCCCCGGACTTCCGGAGTGAGTGATGCCGACTACGCGCCTCTGGTCGGCAAGGGGAACCAGCCCACCGCCTCCGGCAGCTATTCATCCCGCCCACCGTCCTCCTCCAGGCCGGAAGGCAACCGCCCTGCATCCCGCGACGACCGCCCCGGTTCCGCCGGTCCGGCCCGGGACAACAGCTCACGCTTCGACGACTGATCGGATTGCGGCAGTACTGGCGCCACCCTTCCTCCCCGACGCCCCCCACCGCCGAAGGGCTTTTCGCTCGAACGGGGCTATTCAGGAACTCCGTGATCACAGCCGCTCTGGCAGCCCTGCTCTGCAGCGGCTGCGGCAGTTGGAGCTGGGGCCGCCGCAGCGCCGGACCCGTGGGACTTGGCGCAAGCAATCGCCAGGACCCGGCCCTCAGCGGTGACGGGCGGGTGCTCGCAAGCGTGGTCGAGCGAGGCGGACGCGACACCTTGCTGCTGCAGGAGCAGCCCTCGGGCCGGGAGCTGCCGCTGCGCCACCTGCGCCGCTTCCAGCCCCACCGTTCACCGTCACTGAGCTGGAACGGCCGCTACGTGGCAGTGCTGATCCAGCAGGGCAACCGCCGCCTGGCGGTGATCGAGGACCGCGCCAGCGGCAACCTGTTGCGCGTCCCCCTGCCAGGTGATCAGGAGGTGGAGCGCCTGTCGCTGGCTCCGAGCGGCCGGCGCCTGGCCCTGGAGGTGGTGCACAACGGCATCAACCGGGTGCAGGTGTTCGACCTGGCGAACCAGCTGGAACCCGACCTGCCGGCAGGAGTGCTCAGCGGCGGCGGCGCCTCAGCAGCAGCGGGGCGCTGAGCAATGGCCATCGCACCACCAGAGCTCGCCCACTGGATCCGCAACCTGCGCGTCAACCGAAGGGCTAAGCCCCCGCTGCTGACAGGCACGCCCAAGGCCGCACTGCTCCTGCTCCGCAGGCTCATGCTGCCCCTCCTGGCCTGGCCCCTGGCCGTGTTGGCGCCGCTACTACTCATCAGCGGCTGCACGGGCACGATGCCGGTGCCGATGGGCGGCCTCGACCGGCGGCTGGAGGCGATCGGCAGCAGCCATGACCCGTCCCTGAGCGATCGCTGGCTGGCGGTGATCGGGGGTAGGGGTGGCCGCGAGCAGGTGGTGCTGGTTGATCTGGAGCGTCAGATGCCGGTGCCCCTGCCGGGCTTGAACCGGCCCGATGCCCAGCCCCTGGCGGTAGCGGTGGATGCCAGCGGCGAGCGGCTGGCGGTGGTGCGGCAGCTGGAGGGCCGCACCGAACTGGTGGTCTACCGCCGCGGCCTCATGGCCCTGGAACCGGTGGCGATGGAGCCGGCGGGTGTGCCGCGGCGCATCAGCCTGCGGGCTGACGGCCGCGAGCTGGCGGTGGAGGTAAGCCGCGGCGGCGTGTGGCAGGTGGATTTGATCCGGGTGCCGTGAGCGAGCAGGCCCAACGCTTCGGCCCAGCCTGATGACCCTTGGTCAGATGGTCATGCGCAAGGTCGCTCTGGCCCAGGCGGAGGTCCTGAGGGTTCCGCGGTGGGGCTGCCGCAGGAGCTGAGGGAGGGAGAGCCGTAAGCGCGGCCCTTCACTCCAGCCAGTTCTCGATCACCAAACCGGGATAAGCCTGAAAATCGCTGGGGGTGTTGGTGATCAGGATGGCGCCTAGGGCGAGTGCGTGGGCGGCGATCAGCTTGTCGAGGCCATCACGGCGGCGCTCCCGCGTCTGCAGACGCCCGGGTCCATACGCCAGGGCCCCAAGGCGATCAAAGGGCGCCACGGACACCTCCGCCAGAAAACGATCCAGGGCTTCGCGGTTGCGCTGCTGATCGGATCCGGAGTCCGCCACGCCGAACTCCAACTCCGCCGCCGTGATGGTCGAGACGCCAACCTCGCCGACCCGGCAACAGCCGAAACGCTCCACCACCGGGGGCGGCTGGTGTTTCATCAAATAGATACAGATTCAAATAGATACAGATATTGATGTCAAGCAGATAGCGGGGGGCGATCGTCACCGGGTGGGGCACCGTGCTCGGCACGGGCCAGGCACTCCTCAGGGCACCAGCCCCGCCCAGTGCAGGAAGGTGTCGCGGCTGAGGGCCTCGATCAGCAGGACGGCCGCGAAGCCCAGCATGGCGAAGCGGCCGTTGACCCGCTCGGCGTAACCGCTCCAGCCGAAAGCCGGCACGTCGCCGGTGGTGGCGCTGGTGGCCCTACTGGCGCTGGCGGCATCTCCAACTCTCTCGGATTCGGGGGTGGCGGCGGCATCGCCGCCCGCCTTGGGCTCAACCGGAGAAACGGGGTCGCTCATCGGATCAGGTGGGTCGCACAAAGCTATAGCCGGCCGCCGGCAGCAGGCGCCAGGTGCCCGTGCCATCGAGCTCCAGCACGGTGTCGTGGTAATCGACCAAGGTGGGGCGGTGGCCCACGCTCACGAAAGCCACATCCCGCTGCACCAGCAGCTCATAGAGCACCTTCTCGGTGGTCACATCGAGGGCGCTGGTGGCCTCATCGAGCACCGCGAAGCGGGGTGCATTGAGCAGCAGGCGGGCGAAGCCAAGGCGCTGCTGCTCACCCAGCGAGAGCAGGCGGGGCCAGTCCTGCTTGATGTCGAGGTCGGGGTAGCGCTGCACCAGCTCCGGCAGGCGCACCTCCTCGAGCACATGGCGCAGCTGGTCGTCGCCGAAGCGCTCGGGGGGCTGGGGATAGCAAAGCTGCTCCCTGAGGCTGCCCAGCAGCATGTAGGGCTTCTGGGGGATGAACATCAGCTCGCCCACCGGCGGGCGCTGCACGGTTCCAGCGGCGGGCTCCCACAGGCCGCTCACCAGCCGTAGGAACGACGTTTTGCCGCAGCCGGAGGGACCCACCACCAGCAGCCGCTGCCGGGGACCCACCGTGAGGCTCAGGTCGCGGATCAGGGTGCGATCGGTGCGGGGCGGCACCAGATCGACATGGCTTACCAGGATCGACTCGGTTCCGGCGGCGCTCGCTTGCGGGGCAGGCACCTGCCCATCGGAAACCAGGCGCTGGGCGGCGATGCCCTCCACCTTGCTCTGGAAACCCTCCAGTCGGCTGATGGACGCCGAGAAGGCCGCCAGCCGGTCGATGTTATTCACGATGTAGCTCACCGAGTACAGCACCTGGGAGAAGGCGATGCTGGCCTGGCCGAACACACCGAAATCCACCTGCTTGGCAAAATAAATCGGCGCGATCACCAGCCAAGGCAGGAAGCGCGAGAAATAGTCATAGGAGCGCTGGATCACATTGATCAGGGCCTCCCAGATGATCAGGCGGTTGTAGTTGCGGATCGCACCACCAAGGCGGCGTTCGCCTTCATGCGCCTCCTGCTGCTCACCGCGGTAAAAGGCAATCGATTCGGCGTTGTCGCGGATGTGAACAAGCCCGTAGCGGAAGTCGGCCTCCAACTTGAGCTGCTGATAATTCAGGTTCACCAGCTTGCGGCTGGCGAAAACAACCACCGCCGTGCCTGCCACCGAATAGGCCAGCAGCCACAAGGCCAGGGTGTGGTTGATGCTCCACAGCACGATGATGAAGCTGAAGAAGGTGAGCAGGGCCGAGATGATCTCCACCGTCACGCTCAGGCTGGTGGCGGTGAAGCTGGCCGTATCCTGGGAAATCCGCTGGTCGGGGTTGTCGATCTCCTCCTGGCTTTCGTCGTTGGGGTTGAGCACGTAGTAGGCCCGGTTGCTCATGTAGCGCTGCAGCAGCCGGCTGCTCAGCCATTCGCGCCACATCAACCCCAGCTTGGGAATCAGGTAGCTCTGGATCGCCCGGATCGGCAGGGCCAGCACCAGGCAGAAGGCATAGATGCCCACCGTTTTCCAGAAGCCATCCTTGTCGTAGGCCACCAGGGTGTTATCAACGTTGCGGGCGACAAAACTGATGCCCACATTGATGCCGTTGATCACCAGGATCAGCAGGATGATCACCCCCAGCAGAAGCCACGGCAGCCAGCGGCCTTGGCGCAGGCGGCCGCGGAACCACCAGAAAACAGCGGCGCCGGCCGCCGCGAGGATCATGATCACGGGCCCCGCTGGCCCTTTCCACAGCGCAGCCACCTGCTGGGGCACGCCGGGCAGGAAGCGGCTCTGGAGCTCGGGGATCAGGGCGCCACTCACCGCCACCGCTGCCGTGAGCAGCAGCAGGGTGACCCCCACCACCACGGCCACCAGAGCCAGGATCAGCAGCAGAAACTGGGCGCCGCTGGCCGACTGGCCGTTGGCATCGAGGGGCAGGAAATAGGGCTGGGCCAGGCGCTGCAGCTTGCCCAGCTGCTCACGGAGGGCCTTCAGGGGATTCAAAGGGGGCCGGCGGGCGTATGACCGGCATTGTCGCCGTTGGCGGGGCAGTGGCGGCGTCGGGCGGGATGCTTCTGGATCCGGAAACGGCGAAGCCGCCGTGCATGGGGTGAGGGTTGGACCTGGCCTGCTGTGGCCCCCAGCCAGCGCCTTGGCCTGGCTCAGCCGGGCGGCCAGGCCAGGGGCCGCCCGCCGATCACATGCACATGCAGGTGGAACACGGTCTGACCCGCCTCGGCGCCGCTGTTGATCACGGTGCGCCAGCCCTCCAGACCCTCCTGCCGGGCCACCTTCGCCGCCACCAGCAGCAGATGACCCAGGAGATCGCGGTGCTGCCGGCCGGCGTCGGCCAGGTTCACCAAGGCCTCGCGGGGAATCACCAGCACATGCACCGGCGCCTGGGGATTCACATCGCGAAAGGCCAGACAGAGGTCGTCGGCATACACCGCATCGCATGGAATCTCGCCGCGCAAGATGCGGCCGAAGATCGTGTCGTTGGCAGCAGTCCCGCTGGCAACGGCGGCCGGATCAGGGGCCGCGGGGGCCTGGAGCTCGGCGGCGTTGCTGGATGCGGAATCCGGGATCTGGGAGGGGTCGGGGGACATGGCCTCAAGGTTGCTCATCGGGGCCCTGGGAGAGGGGGTGGGACAGGGGGTGGAACTGGAGGGGTGAGTTGAAGAACTGGTGTGCTGGGCAACGGGTGGACGGCGAAACGGATGATCACCGCAACCAGTGACGGGGCGCCAGATGGCGAGGCGTCAGTCAGGGCGCGTCGGGCGATGGCGCGACTGATGACGCTTGGACCGTACCGGCATCGCACCGGCCGACCGGTCCGCGAAACCCAGAGCCGGGCATCGCCCTGAAGAGAAGAGCCGAACGACAACCCCGAATGCCAGTTCCGAACACCAGCTCCGAAGACCCGATGAGCGGACCGGCGACACCACGCTCCGATGCAACCAACCGGATCGATGAAGCCGGCTGGAATCAACCGGGCCGGCCTCGCGTGATCCATTCACCCCTGATCCATCCCCCCATCCAACCCCTGATCTGATGTTGGCACGATGCGGCAGTGCAGGCCTGCGGGGCCTTGAGGCCCTCCCTGTGACGGTGGAGGTTGACATCGGCCCGGGTCTGCCAGGGCTGCTGATGGTGGGCCTGGCCGATGCGGCGGTGCAGGAATCCCGCGAGCGGGTCCGCGGCGCTCTACGCAACAGCGGCCTGAAGGTACCCCTCACCCGGGTGATCGTGAGCCTGGCGCCGGCAGACCTGCGCAAGGAGGGTCCGGCCTTCGACCTGCCGATCGCCCTGGGGCTGCTCGGCGCCAGCGGCCAGCTGCCCCAGGAGCAGCTGGAGAGCATGTGGAGCGCCGCCGAGCTGGGCCTCGACGGCAGCCTGAGGCCGGTGCGGGGGGTGCTGGCGCTCGCCATGGCAGCCCGGCGCCAGGGGGTGCGGGCCCTGCTGGTGGCCAGCGCCAACGCCGCCGAGGCCCGCCTGGTAGAAGGCCTCACGGTGTGGGCAGCCGCAAGCCTGAAGGAGGCGCTGGCGGTGCTGGCGGACCCCCACCTGGCGGAGCCGCCGCCGGCCCAGCCCTGCGGGGCGCCCCTGGCAATGGCTGCCGCCAAGGGCAGCGAGAGCCTCGATCTCGCCGAGGTGCGAGGCCAGATGCATGGCCGGCGGGCCCTGGAGATCGCGGCAGCAGGCGACCATCACCTGCTGCTGGTCGGTCCCCCGGGCACCGGCAAGACGATGCTGGCCCGAAGGCTGCTCTCGTTGCTGCCGCCCCTGGAGCACCAGGAGGCCCTCGAACTCACCCAGCTCCATTCCGTGGCGGGGCTGCTGCCGGACGGGGCCGGCCTGATCCGTCGGCGCCCCTTCCGCAGCCCCCACCACAGCTGCTCGGCTGCGGCCCTGATCGGCGGCGGCACCCTGCCGCGGCCGGGGGAGCTGAGCCTGGCCCACCACGGTGTGCTGTTCCTCGATGAACTGGCCGAGTTCCGCCGCGCCGTGCTCGACCAGCTGCGCCAGCCACTGGAGGAGGGGGAGGTGTGGATCAGCCGCACCCGCCAGCGTTGCCGCTTCCCCTGCCGCATCACCCTGGTGGGGGCCACCAATCCCTGCCCCTGCGGCTGGTGGGGCGATCCGGAGCGCCCCTGCCGCTGCGGCGAAGCGGAACGGCGGCGCTACTGGGGGCGGCTCTCTGGGCCCCTACTGGATCGGATCGATCTGCAAGTGGTGATGCGCCGCTGCGACCCCCACGACCTGGCGGGGGCCTACCGGCAGGACATCGCAGAGGGGAACAAGCACGACAGGGCGACCGGCGCTCCGGAGGGAAGCCACGAGGTGGCAGAGCGGGTTCTGGCGGCAAGGCAACGCTCGGCCGCCCGCAACCCTGGCGGCTGCAGCAACGCGGAACTGCCGGCGGGCTGCCTGGCCCAGGCGCTGCAACTGGATGCCGCGGCCCTGGCCCTGTGGGAGAGGGCCATCCGCCAACGGCATCTTTCAGCGCGATCGGGCGCGCGGCTGCTGCGGGTTGCTCGCACGATCAGCGATCTTCAGCAGCAGGAGCGGGTGGGGCCGGCGGCGGTGGCCGAGGCCCTCACCTACCGAAGCTTCGATGGGCTGGGGATGGGCACGGAGGCCGGGCTCAGCGGGACCGGCGCCGCGGCCGGTCGCGATAGGGCTGCACCCCCACCAGTGGAGGGAGATGGGCCCCTTCCTCCCGGGGATTGCCGAAGGCATGATTGATCGCCTCGGCCAGCCACATGCCGAACCGGGCCAAGGGGGCGGAAGGGGAGGAGAGCGAAGCCATGGATGTCAGGCGAGGCTCCTCCAGCCTGGATCCGGCGGATAAGCCAGGGAACCGATAGGAGCACCGGTTCTGCGGCGGGATCGGTGGAACATCGCTGAACCCGGCGGGAACCGCACAACCGCATCTCGTGAGCGATCCGTTTCCCTTGGGCTCAACTGATCTGGCTGGTCTCAGCCGATGGACGGTGCTGCCCGCCGCAACGCCGCTCACTGCAGCACCAAGACCTTGATGAAGCCCAGGTTGGCCGCGCATCACTTCAACAACAAAAGGGACCGGGGAAAACCCAGGACCCCTGAATGATTGCGAAGGCTCCAGAAGTGGGACCCGCGTCTGGGAGGCTGCTGAAAAGCCTGAGGGTTGTACCGCGACCTCATAGGAGGACGCAAGATGCACCCTCAGCGGCGGCGGCGGCGCTGCTGGGCCTTGCGCTTGTACTTCTCGGTGGGTGTCTCGTGGTGACGCAGGCGCTTCAGATCGGCAAAGATGCCGGCCTTGGACACCTGGCGCTTGAAGCGACGCAGGGCGGATTCGATCCCTTCGTTTTCGCCGACGGTGACCTGGGTCATGAAACGCTGCAGAGACGCAAACAGCCATACACCTTAGCAACCAACCCTCACCGCACTGCTGGCGGCGGGGACGGTGGAGCGGGGGGCTTCGGGACCGCGGACTTCGTGGCAGGCGACGGGGAAGCCGGAACCGCAGGACGGGACGATGGTGTCGGCGCCTTGGGCGGCATGGACCCAACCGGAGCCGCAGTAGCAGCCGGCGACTCCGCCGGCCAGCTGTCGCGGTAGAGGTACACATGGCCCAGGGAACGACCGCGGAAGGTGCGGCGCGCCAGGCGCCAGCCGGGTTCGAGCTCCAGCTTCAGGAAGCCGGTGCCGCTGCCGAGGGTGCGGCCCACCACCATCTCCGGCCCAACGCCGGGCCGGGTGGGCAGGGCCATCAACAGGATATCGCTGTCCTGATTCACCACACTGAGGCGATAGACCGTGGCCAGATCTGTGTCGCCCACCCGCACCGAGTAGCCGTTGGCATCGATGTAGCGGCCGCAGACACCTGTGAAGTCAAAGGTGCTCAGCAACGGGTTCACCACCGCCGGGCGGCCGGTTGCCACCGCGAAGCAGGGACGCCGGCCATTGACCTGTTCATAGATGTTCAACTGGGACCGGCTGCTGCTGCCGATCGGCGCCGCCACCACCAGGAACTTCTGGCCATCCAGTTCAGCCATGCCGAACAACGAGGGCGCCGGCCTGGCGAAGGAAGAGGCCTCCGGGGACTGGGCTCGCGCGGGCAGGGTGGCGGGGCCGATCAGAGCACCGGCCAGGCAGCCGACCAGGGCAACCGCCGCGGCACGTTGCTCGGGTGGAGCGATCCGGCAGGGGAAGGGAAGACGCACAGGGAACCTCACGGCGGATGGCGGCAGGGTCGAATCGTATGCAGGAGCCCTGCGGCCCCAGGAGTGGCGGTGGCCCCTCCTCCGGCCGGCCGGAAAGGCTCGACAGGTCCGCTTGTGGAGTTGCTGGAACTGGAGCAGGGTCGATCGGAACTGATCGCGATCTGTCCGGCAGCGGGATCGTGGTCGAAACGCTGCGCGGTGGCGGCCTTCGCGGCGCTCAGGCCGGGCGGTTGATGCGGATCGCCAGCACCAGAGCCACCACGGTGCCGGGCAGGCACGCCCCCAGGATCAGGCGGGTGGTGGTGACCCCGAGATCGGGATCGCCATAGGCCAGCTCAAACACCGAGCCTGTGGCGGCGATGCCGAGCACGCAGGCCAGGGCCAGGAACAGGCCCGACAGGGGTTTCATCGGCATCACTCAGAGGATCGACTGGACGTGGCCACGCTCGAATCCGTGCTGCCGCAGCTCCTCGTTGAGGCTCAGCTCGTCGGTGACCCGATCGACGAACAGCACGCCGTTGAGGTGGTCCAGCTCATGCTGGATGCAACGGGCCAGCAGCCCATCGGCCTTGATCCGCCGCGGCCGGCCCTGATCATCGCGGAAGCTCACCTCCACCGTGGAGGGGCGCACGACCTCGAGATACACCTTGGGGATGCTCAGGCAGCCCTCCTCGTAGGTGTTGAACGAGGCGCTGGCGGCGGTGATCTCCGGGTTGATCAACACCAGGGGCGGCGTGGCGGCCTCCTCCAGGTCGAGGTCGATCACCAGCAGCTGCTTGTGGACCCCCACCTGGGGCGCGGCCAGACCAATGCCGCGGGCTGTGTACATGCTGCGCAGCATGTCGCGGGCAAGATCGCGCACCGCTTCATCCACCTTGCTGATCCGCCGGGCGGGGGTGCGAAGCTCGCGGGCGCCGAGGGTGTGGATCGGAAGCGGGGATTCGGCCAGCGGCTCCTTAGACACCTGCACCGTGCGATTGCCCTGCTCGGCCGACCGGGCCATCTGGGCGAAGCTGCGCGCCAACTGGCAGTCCCTGAAACGTTGCTAGAGATTGTAGAAGCCTTGGGCGGGAGCATTGGTGGGAGGGCAGAGCCCGTTGGGGGCAGCACAGGTGGTCGGAGCCATCCCGATCTGGTCCGAGCCACGGCTGCAGGGGGGAAGGCTGTTCTGGCTGGAGCGACGGCCCGAGGATCGCGGCCGCACCCACCTGCTGATGCGACCGGCGGGGCCGGTGGCGGTGGGGCTTGACAATCGCCTCGCCGCCGACCCTCCACCCGGCTGGGAGATCACCCCCGTCGGCGCCGATGTGCGCAGCCGCATCCATGCCTATGGCGGCGGTGCCTACGCGGTGGGAAGCATGCCGGCCGGCGACGGGGCGCCCGGCGGCGGCAACGAGGCCGGTGGGTCGAAACTTGGCGCCTCCCTACCAGGGAGCTCGCCAGCCGGTGACGTGCCAGCGGATTCAACCGGCAGGGAGCCCCTCGATGCCGTGCTGGGCGGCTCGCCTGCAGGTCATGGTGAAGCTCACTTCGCTGACGAGGCGGCTGCCGGAAGCGCGGCTGGCCCGTCGGGTGCTGCTGCCGGCGGCACGGTGGTGGTGTGGGTCGATGACGGCGACCGCTGCCTCTGGCGCCGCGATCTGCCGCCCCTGGAGTCCGGCGCATCCGCAGACGTGCACCCGGGCCGGGAGGATCTGCAGACGCCAGCCGGCGCTTCGCCCCTGCGGCTCACCGAGCCCGATCCGGAGCGCCGTTTCGCCGATGGCCTGATCGACCCGGCCCGCAGCCGCTGGATCGGCGTGCTCGAAACCGGCGAACAAGAGGCCCTGGTGAGCGTGCCCCTGGCGGGCGGGGAACCGCAGCTGCTGCGTCAGCCCGCCGATTTCTGCGGCTACGCCGTGCTCAGCCCATCCGGCAGCCACCTGGCCTGGGTGGAATGGCAGCGGCCCGCCATGCCCTGGGAGCGGAGCCAGCTCTGGCTGGGACGGTTCACCCCGGAGGGCGCACTCTGCGACTGCCGGCCGATCGCCGGCTCCTCGCCGGGCGAGGGTCCTGCGGTTTCGGTGTTCCAGCCGCTGTGGGTTCCCCTGGAAGGTCAGCCGGCCGATCTGGTGGTGAGCTCCGATCGCAGCGGCTGGTGGAACCTCGAGCGCCTCGAGGCCGCTGAGGCCCTGAATGCCGGCGAGGAGCCCGCCTGGCAGCCCCTGCTACCGCTGCAGGCTGAATTCGGCATGCCCCAGTGGGTCTACGGCATGGCCACCACCGCATGGGATGGCGAAGCGTTGGTGGCGGCCGGCTGTTTCGAGGGTCGCTGGCGGCTGGGCCGGCTGATCAAAGCAGACGGCGCTGATGAGACGCGAACAACCAGAGGATCAAGCGACGCCGCCACGGCCGGGGCCGACGAAAGACCGGGCGCTGGAGCGACCTCCGGGCAGGACGGCCGACGATCAACTTGGGAGGAGGCCGGAGCCTCCGCCACGAAGAACGCTGGAGCCGCCAATGCGGAGAACTCCGCAACCACCGCAGCGAAGGACGCCGGTGCATCAGCCGGCGTGAGAGGAGAGAAGGAAGGCGTTCCGCCAGCAGATCAGGGAATCGTTTCGACAACAAGCCAGGAAATCGTTTCAGGAAGAGGCCAGGAGATCGTTCCAGCTGGAGAGCAGCGGGCCGTTGCGCCCAGCGGGCAGAAAACCGTTCCCCCAGGAGGGCTGGAATTCGTTCAGGGGGGAGAGCAGAACAGCGCCTGGAGCAGCGCCGGCTTCCGCTGGCAGCCCTACGACCTGCGCTTCGATGATCTGGCCGCCGTGGTGGCTGAACGGGGCCACCTGGTGGCCATCGCCGCCTCCCCCACGGACCCGGCTGGCCTGCTGGAGCTCGACACCACCAGCGGCCGCTGGCGCCATACCCCGGCCGCCGCCAGCCCCCTGGGATCGGCAGCGATCAGCCGGCCCGAGCCCCTCTGGTTCGACGGCCACGCCGGCCAGCCAACCCAGGCCTGGTACTACCCCCCCCGCGGCAGCGGCCACCCCAGCACCCCCCTGCTGGTGAAGGGCCACAGCGGTCCCACGGGGATGGCCCGCACCGGGCTGAACCTGGCCATCCAGTTCTGGACGAGCCGCGGCTGGGGGGTGGTGGATGTGAACTACGGCGGCTCCACCGGCTTCGGCCGGACCTACCGCGAACGGCTCGACGGGCAGTGGGGCGTGGTGGATGGGGCCGACTGCGCCGCAGCGGCGGCGGCCCTGGTGGCGGCGGGGCGGGCCGATCCGCGGCGGATCGCGATCGAGGGGGGCAGCGCCGCCGGCTTCACCGTGCTGGCGGCCCTCTGTGGCGGCACGGTGTTCCGGGCGGGCGCCTGCCGCTACGCCGTGGCCGATCTGGAGGGCATGGTGCGCCACACGCACCGCTTCGAGGCGCGCTACCTCGATGGTCTGGTGGGGGCCTGGCCGGAGGACGCGGCCACCTACCGGGAGCGTTCCCCCCTGCTGCACGCCGAGCGGATCACGGTGCCGGTGATCTTCTTCCAGGGCCTGGAAGATGCAGTCGTGCCGCCGGATCAGACCGAACGCATGGCCCTGGCCCTGGGGGAACGGGGGATCCCGGTGGAGGTGCATCTCTTCCCCGGCGAAGGCCATGGCTTCCGCGACCCGACCGTGCAGCAGCGGGTGCTGGAGGCCACCGAAGCCTTCTTCCGCCGCCATCTCGACCTGCCCTGAGGCAGCGAAGGGCACGGGACCGGCCCCCGCGGGGGTGCAGGATTCATGCCGTGACCGCGCCCTCCTTGCTCCTCTCCCTCAGCTCTGCGGCCACCGCAGCCCTGACGCCAGCGGCCAGCTGGGGCCTGGGCATGGCGGTGTTGGCGCTGGTACTGGCCCTGGGCACCGGCCTGGGGAGGATCCTGGGAAGCCGAAACTGGGGGGTGCCGGAGGCCCTCCTGGCCGGGGTGATTGGCCTGCTGCTGGCCCCCTCCGGACCCTTGCCCCTGATTCCCCCGGGGGTGCTGGCGGTGTGGCAGGAGCTGCCGCTGATCCTGCTGACCCTGGTGTTCGGCACCCTGCTGGTGGGCAAACCCCTGCCCCGACCGGGGGGGCTCTGGCGACCCCTCTCCGCCCAGGTGCTGCTCGCCCTCACCCTGGCCTTCGGCCAATACCTGGTGGCGGCCCTGGTGGTGTTGGCCCTGCAGAGCCGCCTGGCGGGGGTGCATCCGCTGATGGCCTGCCTGATCGAGGTCTCCTACGAAGGGGGCCACGGTTCCGCCGCCGCCATGGGACCGACCTATGCGCGGCTCGGCTTTCCGGGTGGCGAAGCGCTGGGCCTGGCGATGGCCACGGTGGGACTGCTCAGCTCCACGCTGGTGGGCGGCATCGTGGTGGTGGTGGCCCGTCGAGTCGGCTGGCTGCAGGTGGTGGCGCCCGTACTGCCGGTGGCAACAGAGGGCGGGCCCGATCCGGTCATGGACGCGGCCTTCGCGGCCCCGGTGCCGGAGGCAACCTTGATGGCGCCAGCGGCCCCGGCGGCGGCGGCCCTAAAGGCGCCCGGGATCACCGCCCCCCCTGGCGAGGGCGGAGCGGTCCGGGTAGCGGATTCGACCGCCGCAGCACCAGCGCTGATGGGGGGAGGGGCTACGGCCTTCACCGGCGACACCAGGGAGGGGGGATCGCTGGCGGATCCTGCCGGCTCCTTGCCTGACCCCTCCGATCGTCCTGAACCCCCAAACACCAAAGGCGCCGGAACCGGCTTCCTGAGCCACAGCCTGGCTGCTTGGGCCGTGAACCTGGCCCTGGCTGGGATCGGGGTGGGGATCGGCTGGCTGGCCCTGGAGGGGTTGCGCTGGGGGGCCAATGCTGTGGGCGGGGGCTTTGCCGCCGTGATCGAGGCCTTCCCCGTGTTTCCCCTGGCGATCATCGGCTCGCTGCTGGTGCGGCTGGTGCTGGAGCGCAGCGGCAAAGCCTCGGTGGCATCAAGTGCGATCCAGGGGCTGGTGGCAACCCTCGCCGCCGATCTGCTGATCACCGCCGCCACCGCCTGCCTCGACCTCTCGCTGCTCGCCCAGGACTGGATCCCCCTCACCGCCCTGGCGGTCGCTGGCCTGGCCTGGAACCTGGGGGTGGTGCTGCTGCTGGGCCCGCGGATCCTGCCCGCCCCATGGTTTGAGCGGGGCATCCTGGAATTCGGCCAGGCCACCGGCGTGGCGGCCAGCGGCCTGCTGCTGCTGCGCATGGCCGATCCCAACGACCAATCCGACGCCCTGCCGGCCTTCTCGATCAAGCAACTGCTGCTCCAGCCCCTGATCGCGGGAGGGGTGATCACCGTGGTCGCCCCCCTGGCCGTGACCCGGCTGGGGCTGCCCCTCTGGAGTGGCCTCTGCCTGGTGCTGGTGCTGGTGTGGATGGGCTTGGCCCTGATCCTGGCGAGGCGCTTCTCCTCAGGCAGTCAGGCAATTTGACCAGGCATCGAAGACGGGATCTGGCCTTCGGCGCCCTAACGCACCATCGCCGCCACGTTGCCGCCATCCACGGTGAGCAGGGCGCCGGTGGTGCGCTCCAGCCGGGCCAGGGCGACGAAGGCCTCGGCCACATCCTCGGCCCGCACCTCGGCCCCCAGCAGGTTGCCGCCCATGTAGTCGGCCTCGGAGAGGCCCCGGGCAGCAGAGCGCTCGCGGATCATGGCGTCGGTGAGGAGGCCGGAGCGGATCCGATCGGCGTTGATGGCATTGACCCGGATGCCGGCGCCGCCCTCCTCCAGGGCGTACTGGCGCACTAGGGCCAGCAGGGCGGCCTTGCTGGTGCCGTAGGCGCCGAAGCCGGGGCCGGGATTGAGGGCCTGCTTGCTCACGTTGAAGAGCAGCTGGCCGCCGAGGCGGGCGTTTGCCCCCTCGCCGGAACCCGCGCCACCGGCCGCGGCATCCGGACCAGCGCTCACATTTCCCCCAGCAGCATCCGCCGGGCTGGGCAGAGTGTCCTGGAGGCGGAACAGGGCCAGGGCCGCCTGGGCCACGTGCTGGTGGGAGAAGAAGTTGAGCTCGAAGCTGGCGCGCAGATCGGCCTCAGGGAGCTCGGCAATGCGACCGCCCCAGGCGGCACCGGCATTGCTCACCACGATATCGAGGCCGCCGAAGTGGGCTGCCACCGCCGCGAAGGCTTCGCGCACCTGGGCCGGATCGGTCACGTTGCAGGCCAGGCCGAGGGCGCGGGAGCCGCAGCGCCGAGCGACGGCCGCCGCGGCTTCACCATCGAGGTCGAGCACGGCCAGATCGGCACCCTGGGCGGCGAAGGCGCGGGCGGTGGCGGCCCCGATCGCGCCGGCCCCGCCGGTGACCACCACCACGGAGCGGGCCAGGGGCTTCTCAGCGGCCTTGCCGAGCTTGGCCTGCTCCAGGCTCCAGTACTCCATGTCGAAGGTGTCGTGTTCCCCCACCGGTTCGAAGCGACCGATGCTCTCGGCAGCCAACAAGGTGGTGGCCCAGGTTTCGGCGATATCGGCGGTGACCGCCGCATCGGCGGCCGATTTGCCGATTCCCACCAGGCCCAATCCCGGGATCGCCACCACCCGGGGCAGGGGATCGAGGGGCTTCTTGATGCCGCCGACCCTGGCGTTCTGCCGCTCGAAGCAGGCCCGGTAGTCGGCGGCGTAGGCCTCCAGGGCCGGCGCCAGGGCGGCGCTCCAGGCCTCCAGGGCGGCCGCGTCGCCAGCGGCGGGGGCGGCGGGCAGCACCAGGGGATGGGCCTTGGTGCGGATCACGTGGTCCGGCGTGGCGACGCCGCGGAGGGCCCAGTCGGGCAGGCGGGCGTCGTCACTGACGGAGCGGGCCAGGGGTGTGGCGCGCAGATCCAGGAGCCAGTGGGAGCGGGAGCCGGCGGCAATGGCGGCCCGGCCCAGGGCACCACGCAGGCGCGGCAGCAGCGCCGCCGCAGGAGCCTGGCGCTCCGGCACCGCCGCCGGCTGGCTGAGGCGGTTCCCCGTGGCCAGGTGCTGCTCGGCCAGCCGCACCAGCTCGATCATTCGCGCGTAGCTCTGCTTCGCCGTGGCCCCGAAGGAGAAGAGACCGTGCTTGAGCAGCACCATGCCCTCAAGCTCCACGCCGCTCGCGGCGGCCCGCTCGGCGGCCTCCTCGTAGAGATCGGCGCACGACTGGGCCAGGGCGAAGCCGGGCATCACGTAGGGCACCAGCACCACCCGCTCGCCAAACACCTGGCGGCAGACCTCGGCCGCATCGGGCTGGTCGGCCAGGGCCAGCAATGCCGAGGAATGGGTGTGATCCACGAAGGTGTGGGGCAGGAAGGCGTGCAAGAGCGCCTCCACCGAGGGGTTAGGGGCGGCCGGATCGATCAGGTTGTTGCGCTGGGCGGCCACCATTGCCTCATCGCTGAGGGAATTCAGAGCCCGCAGGGCGCGCAGGGGCTCGAGCCGCACCGCCGGGTGGCCGGGGGGCTCGATCGTGCCCAGATCCCAGCCGGAACCCTTCACGCACACAACGGGAATCGTTTCGCCCAGCAGGCCGGTCACAGTGGTCTTCACCGAGGTGTTGCCGCCGCCGTGCAGCACCAGATCCGGATCGGCGCCCAGCAGGCGGGCCGAATAGGTGCGCAGGGCCAGGGGCTCGGCCACGCCCTGGGCGCCGTAGTGGGCCACGGCCGCCGCGGCCTCGGCATCGGACCAGCGGTTGAGCACGGGCATAAGGCGGCCAGGGGAAGTGCCGCTGAGGCTACGGGTGCCGGGGGGTGGGGCCGCAAGTGACCCACACCGAGACCGCGCGGAGCGGCATCCGCGCACCGGGACCGAGGGGGGTGAGATCGACCGAAAGGAGCGGCGCCTGGGGGCTACTCCGGGCAGGAGCGCCAGCCCTCGGCGAAGGGTGCCTCCTGCGCCAGCCGGGCCGTGATGCGCTCGGCCAGGTCGGATTCGAGCACG
>Ga0209401_1000548_pt1 | contig 25557 bp, 32 predicted proteins | sample M_140807_MF_Meta_FD_187318 | JGI IMG/M metagenome (GOLD analysis project Ga0209401, IMG submission 187318) | Freshwater microbial communities from Lake Montjoie, Canada to study carbon cycling - M_140807_MF_MetaG (SPAdes) (version 2) | ecosystem: Environmental > Aquatic > Freshwater > Lake... | reverse complement strand
GTGCGCAGGTTGCCGTCGGCCGCGGTCTGCCCCACGGCGGGCGTCGTCGAGAGCCCCGCCGAGGAGAGCGCGTCGCCCGCTGCGACCGTGCCCGCCGTGGTGCCGACCGCGAGCACCGCGGCGCCGCCGAGGCCGAGCGATGTGCGTTGCGCCACTGCGTCGGCGCCCGTGAGCAGAGCGCGGCCCGCGGTGGTGCTGTCGCTCACCTGCGACGCGGTCACCGTCGACGCGGTGGCGAGAGAGCCGAGCTCGAGCGACGTGCGCTGCGCGGACGCATCTGCGCCCGTCAGTAGCGCGCGGCCCGCCGTCGTCGAGTCGGAGACCTGCGAGGCGGTGACGCTCGATGCCGTGGCGAGCGAGCCGAGGCCGAGCGTCGCGCGCGTGGTCGACGCCGAGGGGACGGGGTCGACGAATGCGCCGCCCGTCGCGGTGACGACGCCCGTACCCGCGGGCGCGGAGGCGCCGCCGCCGCCGGTGCTGCCGTTTACGCTCGACGGCATCAGAGCACCGCCGAACTCTGCGCGATGAAGTCGCAGTTGACCGTCGCCGTCGTGCCCGTCGCCTGTGCGGTGACGTAGATGCGCACCATGGGCGACGCGCTCACGATGAGCGAGTAGGGGAGCGCGCTCGTGGCGGTGGCGTTCCAGCCGCTCACGAGTTGCAGCCCGCAGTTCGGCCCCGCGGCGATGTAGACGCGCACGTTGACGTCCTGCGTCGTCGAGACGATGAGCGTGAACGAGAACGTGCGCGGGAGCGCGATGCCCGCCGCCGTCGTCGGGTCTGCGGTGTCGACGGAGAGCATCGCGACGGCCGCGCCGCTCGTTACCGTGACGGCGCTGCGGCCTGCTGTTTGACTGATCATTGGTACTCCTCGACCTCGATGGCGGCGACTGAGAGCGTCCCCGCGGTTGTCTTGCCCGTGAACGTGAGCGACACGAGGCGCCCTGTGCCGTCGGTCGGAATCGTCGTCGAGACCCACGCGGACCACGCCCACGTCGACGACGTGAGAAGCGCTGCGTCGGCCGTCGTCACGCTGCCCGCGCCCACGCTCGTGGCCGTGCACCGGATCGTGCCGCTCCCGCCGCCGCTCACCTGGTACAGGTAGCGGACGCGGTGCGGCTCACCAGTAGCGCTCGACGGGGCGTAGACGACGCGCGGGCGCACGCGCCATGACCACGGCGTTGTGCCCGCCTCGAGCATCCGTGTGAACGGAACGAAGGTCGCGCTCACGAGCCCCGGCGCGATGGCAGCATCCGTCGGCCACGCGACGGAGAGCAGCGTGCGGCCCGCGAGGATGGCGCCCTCGACGGTCTTCGCGATGCGCTCGTAACCCGTGGTCGTCGTGCTGCCCGCAAGCACGGGGTTGCCCGGGTTCACGGGGCCGGTGAGCGCGCCGTAGTCGTCGGCGTCGTCGACCTGCGACCGCGGGCACTCGGCGCCTTCGATGTGCGCGAGCGAGACGTTGCCGCCGCTGCGCGACCAGTCGAACTGGAACGCCCACGAGGAGCCCGTGAGCACCGCGGCCGCGGCGTCGAGGTCGATGTAGCCGATCGCGCCGAGGATGGAGCGGTCGTAGATCACCACGCGGTCGGCGGTGAGCGCCGTTCCGTCGAAGCCCTCGGGCACGATGGAACTCGCCGACGTGATGGTGTTTCCGACGTCGTCGCGAATCGTGGTCGTGACGCTGATGGTCGGCAGCGCGGCGAAGGGGTCGGGGTCGGGCCAGTAGTACCACGCGAGCGCGAGCTGTTTGATCGCGGTGTGCGAGCGCACGTAGCCCGCGTGATACGACGCCGAAGCGCCGAGACTCTGCGTTGGACCGATGCGCCGCGCAGGCCTGCCGAGCGCGATGATGTTCGCGGCCGTCGCGCGCGTGATCGTGTGCCCGCCGCGCACCGTCGCGCCGGTGATGCCCTCGGCGTAGTAGAGCGCGGGGAAGTCTGGGATCAGCGCTTCGGTGCTCACGGCACGGGCTCCAGCGTGAGGGTGAGCCCGACTGCTTGGCACTTGCCCGCGGTCGAGAAGAAGGCACACCAGAAGGTGCAGACGTCGGCAACCACCGTCTCGCCGATGGGCGACGGGCCCGACGACCCGCCGTCGCCGAGCGCGGGTGTCTCCGCGATGCTCGCGGTCATCTCCGACGTGAGCGTGATCGACACCTCAAGATCGGTCCACGACCCACCGCCAACGATCGTGCCCGCAGTGAAGGTGCTCACGAACGGGAGCCCGCCACGGCCAGGGCTCGCGACGAGGATGTACCCGAGCTTGTCGGCGCCTGTGCCGGGCGGCTCGACGCGCCCGCGCAGCACGGCGCGCGGCAGCGTGGCCGACGCGGTGGCGACGCGGTGGATCGCGTGTGACCCGAGGCACGCGCACGCGGGCGCGGGGGAGTACCCGCCGGAGAGCGGCAACCAGTCGAAGTCGCTCGGCTGGAGCGCGGTCGTGCGACCCGTCGGCCCCTGCCGTGAGACGTCGATGAAACCGGGGATCGACGCGAGAGTGCGGTACGTGGACTCCTCGCCGAGGAGGTTCAGGTCAGAAGTCAACCACAACTGAAACGCACCCGACGTGAGCGCGCGCAAGTCGTCGAAAGCATTGGACGTTGACGCGCTGCCCGCAGCGACGCGCCGTATCACTCTGCCGATTGTGTCCGCTGTCATGGTAACTCTTGTGCTTCGTGCGCTCGTAGGAGCGCGCCCGGAGGTTCCCGATGCGCTACATGATCGCCGCTCTGCTGACCGTTGCCTGCGCCGACGACATCGCTACGCGAGACTACACGGTCGCGGCGTGTCCCGTGCCCTTCGCGCAGAGCGTCACTGCGTATTGGCCCGAGGTCTGCGACCGCGGCGCGGGGCAGTCGCCGCGCTTCGCGACCGTCGAGGCCTGCATCGCCGAGCTCGGGCTTGAGATCCCCGCGGGCTCGTGGAGCAACGGGAGCACGCACCCGCAGCGCGAGCGATGCGCGACGGAGACGCGCGCCGGTCTGGTCACGCCCGCCGATCTGCGCGCGGGCATCGAAGCCGCGGGCCGCTAGGCCGCGTACGTCCTCGCGGGGTGCGTCGCGTCGAGGCGCTGTGAGGCGAGCGCGAGGTACGCGTACGGCTGCTGGATCGCGGCGTTCGCGCCCGCGGTGATGACGTCCCAATCGTCGTAGACGACCATCACCTTCAACGCGCTCGCGGCCAGGGCCACGAAGCCTGCGCTCGGGGCGGGTGACAGCGTGATCGTCGAGCCCGTCACGGCGGTGACGCTGTGCTGCGTCGAGGCCGTCGGGCTCGCGGTGTCGATCTCGACGAGGCGCACGAGGTCGCCCACGGCGAAGGTGCTCGCGCCGCCGTCGGCGTAGCCCGCGCCCGCGAAGCCGCCGCCGATGCTCGCGCCGTTGTGCGTCAGGGTGACGGCATCGAGGGTCACGACGGCGCCCGTGATGCCGCTCGCGGCCACGAGCCCCGACGGCGCGTAGCCTTGCAGGTTGCGCGGGTTGAGCCGCAGCGTGTAGGCGACGTGCCCCTCGGACTCGTCGCCGTAGAGCGTCACGTCGCGGCCGATGATCTGCGCAACCTCGTCGGTGATGCCGCGCCCGCCGCGCCCGTTGGGCACGCGCCACAGCGTCACGTCGATGAGGTCGCCGATCTGAAGCCCGTAGCGGTGCAGCGGCACACGGATGCCGACGTGGCGGTACGGGTAGCGCAGCGGACCGAGCACGGTCACGCCCTGCGAGAACACCTGCGCGTAGAGGCGCGAGGCGTCCTGTGCGGAGCCGAGCAGCGTGCGAGGCATCGTTGCGACGATCGAGCTCTGCCCGCCATAGCGCGCGCGGCTCGTCTGGTCGCTGACGTTGACCGTCACGCCCGCGTCGGGCGCGCGAACGGTGTAGGTGTTGACGATGCCGTCGACGCCCTTCTCGAAGCTCGGTGACGGGCTGCGCGCGTCGAGATCGCTGCTGGTGATGGACCCCGCGGTGCGCTCGGTGACAGCGTACTCCGCGATGCGTGCGATGCTGACGCGGCCCTCATGCGTGACGAGGGTAAAGCCGTTGAGCGCGGCTTCGTTCTGGAGCATCGACAACAGCGTGGTGTTGAGGTCCACGATGTACTCACGGCGCGTGTCGAGCGCGCTCGGGTACGCGGCGGCGACGCTCGCCATGTGCGCCCAGTCGATCGCGTCGTAGATGCACGCGTACTCGACGTCGAGCGAGAGGCACATGTACTTGAGCGCGCTCACCCATGTGTCGCTTGCGACCGCGAGGCCGATGCGCGCCGTCGTGGGCTCGCTCACCACGAAGCCTTGCGCGTAGGCGCCGCCGGTCCATCGAGGCGGCGGCGCGCTTGCGCCTGCGTTGAAGAACCCGATGAGGCGCACGCGCTCGGTGGTGAGCGCGGTGCACGTCAGGTAGCTGACGCCGCCCGACGTGGTGTTGGCTGTGATGCGCGCGACCTTGCGCGATGTGTTGTCGTCGTCGTCGCCGAAGATCAGCGCGAAAAACGCGCTCGTGTTCGTGGCCGCGGCGTCGACGTCGAGCGTCGGCAGCGGAGGCACGCGCGCGTAATCGGTCGCCGTGAGGTACACGGGCGACTGTGAGAACACAGGCACCCACGCGCGCGACATCGCGCCCTGTGCGAAGTCGGCGCGCACCGCGGCCGACGGCGCCGCGCCGAGCTGGACGGCGCAGCACGGCGACACGATGGTGAGTTCGCGCGACGCGCCGAGGCCCGCCAAGGTCACGCGCAGATCATCGCCCGAGAGCGTGGCGCCGCCCGCGGGGAACGACGCGCGGATCGCGGTCGACAGCGCGTTGACGTAGCCCTCGCGCGTCGGGTGCCAGCCCCCGAGGTCGGGCGCAGCGGCGTTGCCCGTGAGCAGCGCGAGGTTCGTGGCAGCGAAGGTCGACGGGTTGCGCGCGAGCACCCACACGGGCGTCAGGTCAACAGCGCTCGGCGGGATCAGCGTCGTGCGCGCGTCGATGTTGCCCGGGTGCGCGAACCCGCCGACGGTGACGCCCTCGCCACGGATCGTCTGCGCCATGCGTTTGATCGCGTGGTCGATCGTGAGCGTCCATCCGTCGGTGCCGTTCTCGCCGCCGCCCGTGAGCGCGGGGCCGGTGCCGACGGTGCCGAAGTGTTCGAGCGCGAGCGCGGTGATGACGCCCGCAGCGGAGAGCTGCGCGAGCCACAGCGTCGCGGGGCGGCCGACGACCTCGACGGGAATGTCCGTCGCTTGCGGGTTGCCGAGGCCCATGCCCTGCGCCGCGGCGTAGAGGTGGCGGGCGGGGCGCGAACCGTAGAGGCCTCGGGTGCAGCCCGTGAAGCTTGTCGGCGTGGTGGCCCCGTACTCGATGGCCTCTTGGTCGAGGTACACCACGCCGCTCGCGGCGAAGCCGGTGGTGCTCACCACGGGCACGACGGCGGCCGACGCCGACACCTCGGCCGTGATGTACGTCGCAACCGCGAGGTCTTCGCTCGCGAAGAGCGACGTAGCCGCGAGGTCAACGTCGCTCAGCATCACCGTCACCTCGGAGACGTCGAGCACCTGCGCGGCCGCAGGCATCGCGCGCTCACCGATCGTGAGCCCGTCGACGAGCGAGATCCATGGGCGCAGGAACGCCGACCACGAGGCGAACGTGAGCCCTGGCCACCAGCCGGCGGGCGCCGTACCAACGGAGATGCCGGTGATGGCCACACCCTCGGGCACGATCACCACGCCGACGCCGTGGATCAGCAGCACAGGTACGACGCACCCGCCGCGCGCAGCGGTGTCCCACGAGATACTCACGCGCGCGTCCCCGTCTGCGTGCTCTGCCGCAGCATCCGAACGGTCCAGCGAAAGTAGGCGTCCCACCCCTCGCGCACGCGGCTCTTGCGGGGCTGTGCGATCTCGGAGAGCGGGAGCGTCACGAGGTCATACGTGGCGGTCGTCGAGGTGCGCAGCGTCTGGAGGTTGCCGAGCGCGGCGGCGCAGGTCACGCCGCCCGCCTCGCGCAGGAAGTCCCACACGCTCCACACGGCGGGCGTGGTGCCGTACGTCGAGCCCGCGTCGCGGCCGAAGGGCGACTGATCGAGCGAGAGCGCGGTGCGCGTGGTCACGTCGCGCGGGATGAACCCGAACGCCATCTCGTCCTCTTCGCGCCACACGCCCACCTGCACGCCGTAGCCGACGCCCGCGAGGGTCTCAGCGCCCGCGGTCGCGGTGCGCGGCGTCCAATCCGCCGACACGCGCTCGACGAAGGTCACGAAGTGCGCGGGCGCATAGGTCGCGGTGACGCTGGTCTGCGCAACGATCGTCGTCGAGAACCCGAGGAGCTTCGCCGCCGCGAGGAGCGGCGACATCGTGAACGCGCCAGTGCTCGTGAGCGTGATGCGCGCGTCGGCGCCGACGACCGCGGAGAAGACTTCGGTGCGGCCCGCGAGAGTGAGCGCCGCGTTGATCGCAGCGACGACGACGCGCACGAAGTCGGTCGCAGCGGGCGCGAGCACCATGCGGTAGGTCGCCGATGGGATCGTGACGTTGACGGGCGACGTGCCCGCTGCGAACGCGAGCACGACGTCATTGCCCGCGGAGGTCCACACGAACGGGGCCGCGAGGGCGCTGGTGAGCGTCGGCGCCGTCACGAGCCCGCGCCTCCACCGAGGAGCGCGCCGGGGAGGATCTGAATGCCGCCCTGAATGCCGCCGCGGTTGATCGCGCCGACCATCTGCCGCGCGGCCTGGCGCACGCCGCCCGTGCCGTACATGGGGCCGCCGAACATCACGTTGTACACCGTCGCTCCGTCTCCCGATGCGCTGCCCTTCGAGCCGCTCACACGCGCCGCCGACTCGCGCGCCGGCGCGGGGGCTGACGCCGCAGCGCTCGCACCCGACGGCGCGGTTGCCGCAGCGCCGATGCCCGCGAGTGCGGCGACGCCGAAGTAGGCGCCTGCGGCTGCGAAGTGCCCGGGAGCGAGCGGCGCGGTGACGATGCCCGCGAGGGCGGCGATGCCCTCGGCGGTCTCCATCGCGCCCTTGACCACGGCCTGCTGTGCGAGCGAGGCCAGGGTGTCGCTGAGCATCCCTTGCAGCGCCTCGCCGACGGACTCTTTGCCGTCGAGGAGGCCTTGCGCGTGCTTGGCAATCGCTTGCCCCATGCCCGCGAACGCACCGCTGACGCCCTCTGCGAGCGCGCGCGTGCCGTCGGCCTCGGTGGAGTGCAGCTCCTCCATGCGGTCGACGTAGGTGCGCTGCATCTCGTAGCGCTGCGTCAGGTGCGCGCGCTCGCGCTCGATCGTGTGCGAGCGTCGCATCTCGTCGAGGCGCTCGCGCTGCACGGCAGGGTCGCGCGCGTCGTCGAGTTCGGCACGCTGCGAGATGACGCCCTCTGCGCGCTGCCCTGCGGCGCGAGCACGCTGCGCCCGGACCTCGTTGGCGGCGGTCTCTTCGTTGGAGAGGCCGATGATGCGCGCGCGGATGCGGGCGAGCTCGTTCGCGTGCGTCGCCTCTTCGGCGTAGGCGTCGGATGCAGCGCGGCGCGCGGTGAGTTCCGCGGCTTGCTGCTCGCCGAGCACGCGCAGGTAGTCGCGCGCGGCCGTCATGCGCAGTGCCTCTTGATCGCGCCGGTACTGGTCGGCCTCGACGAGTTTCGCGCGCGTTGCCGTGGCGTAGGTCTCGGCCTCGGAGGGACCACTACGACCACCGCCCGCACGAGGCGCAGCACCGCCCGCGGTCGCGCGCTCCGCGGCGGCCATGCCCGCGGCGGTCGCGGCGTCGGCCATGCGTCGCTCGCGCGAACCGAACACGTTACCCTCGTCGCCCGCGAGCCCGCGCTCTGCGATGCGATTCGCGGCGTCTGCGCGGCCCGCGGTGAAGTCCATCAGGGCGCGCGTGATCGGCGAGTCGGCGACCGACGCGCGGAACGCAGCGGACGCTGCGCCGCCGAGGCCTCGCACCTGACCCGCGTGCAGCCGATCGACGACGACGAGCGCGGCCTCTGCGCCCGCGACGATGCCCGAGAGCATCGCGGCGACGGCGGTCGCGACGGTGCCCGCGACGGCGGCGATGCCGTTACCGATGCCGACGACGACGGTGCCCATGGTGCGGCCCGCGCTCACGATGTCTTCGTCGAGGATCTCGAACTTGTTGCCCGCCGTCTCCGTCGCCTCTGCGAGCGTGAGCGCGTCGGTGATGCCCTGCGAGAACGCGGTCGCGAGCGCGCGCTTTGTGTCGTCGATCGAATCAACGAAACGCGCCATCGAAGACGCGGCGTCGTCGGTTGCCTGCTCGGTGTGACCGGCCTGCGTTGTGAGCGCGGCGAGACGCTGCTCTGCGGTGTGCGACTCGCCCGCGACGCGGACCAGTTCGCCGCCGAACGGACGAAGCCCGCGCTCGCTCCCGGTGATGAGCCCCTGCGTCAGCGTGTCGATGGCCTCGCGCGTCGTCGTGCCCGTGTTCTGCGCGAAGCGCGCGGCAACACGCGTGAGGCTGTCGAGTTGCTCCTGCGAGAGACGGATGCCCGCCTCGTTCAACCGCGTCGCCGCGGTCATCGCTTCGGTCTCGTCCGTGAAGCGCCCCGCGGCCTCGGCGGCCTGGTCGAAGTTGAGCCCGAGGCGCGAGGAGTTCGCGTCGAGTTGCGCCTGCTCGCTCGCGAGGGCGGCGACGCCTGACGCGAGTTGCGTCACGGCATCGCGCGCCGTCGTCGCGGCCTGCACGATCTGGTTGAACGCGAACGCGCTCGACGTGGCCGTGGTCTTCGTGCGCTCGCCTGCCGCCGCCGACTCGCCGCTCCACTCGCGCGTGGCGGCAGCGAGCGCGCGCGCATCGGCGGCGCTCGTCTTCATCGTCGCGAACGCGGGCGCGCTCGCCATGACGGACGCGGACACCTGCGACGACTGCGATGCGATGGCCGCGAGCGCGTCACGCAACTGCGCGGCGGTGATGGCGCCCGCGGCGAACTGCGTTTGCAGGCGCGCGAAAGAATCCTTCGTCGCGTCGCTTTTCTCTGCGACGCGGATGACCTCGCGCTCCAGCCCCGTGAACGACTGCACGATCTGGTCGAGCGCCAGCTTCGCGAGGTCCGCACCGGGGATCGTGATCGGAATGTCGATGCCTTCACTCATGCGTCAGTGCCTTGTGCGCGAGGAGCATCGCAGAGAGGATCGCATCGGAGGTCGATTCGATGACGTGCGCGCGGGCCATGCCGACGTTGACGTCAGGCTCCGCGCTCGCGATGGAGTAGCGGACGCCCTGCGCCCATCGCGCGACGGCTTCGTCAAGCGACGCGGTAGGCACGTCGGCGGGCACGTCGAGGTCGACGAGGATCAGCGCGCAACGCGCGCGGCCTTCCGGTCGTTCTCCCGCTTCTGCTCGCGAATCTTCTCGTCGCTCGCCCATGCGTCGCCCTGTGCTTTCTTGAGTGCGCTGAGCGCCGCGAGGTCGGCGCGTGTCAGATCGCGCCCGAGTTGATCGTCGAGAGGAACGTGGAGGTCCGCGGCGAGGGCGACGGCGCGCGTCACCTCGACCACCCACGGGGCCGCGTAGGTGATGCACGCGAGCGGGCACGTCGTCGCCTCGGGCGTGCCCGTGACGGTCGCGACGTGGCGAGCCTCCGCGGCGAGGTCGGGCGGCAGCGGAGCGCCCGCTGCGGGGCCGCGTGGGCACCCCCAGCGCTCGCGGTACTCCGCAGCGTCTGCGAGCGTCGCGGCGCGGCGGTAGGGGTCGGTGATCGACGCGGTCTCCGCGGCGAGACGGCACCCGCAGAGCGCGCGCGTCGAGGTCAGCGCGGCAGCATCAACCCACGCGGCAAGGCGAAAGGGGCCAGGGCCGCGGGGCCTGCCTCCGCGCGGTCCATCGCGACCTGCGCGACCTCGCGCACCGCAGCGGCGCCGAAGGTGTCGAAGATCGTGTCGAGCCACTCGTCGCTCGCGAGCGAGACCTTGCCGACGGCCTCGACCTTCGCGGCGTGCTCGTGGCCGTCGGCGTCGGTGTAGCGGTGGCACGCGGCGAGGAACGCGCGCTGCGCACGCATCTCGCCCGTCGCCTCTTGCACCCACGCCCACGCGCGAGCGCCGAGGGGGCGCACCTCGAAGAGCGCGGGCGTCATGCCGGGGCGCATCACGAGGGCTGTGCGCGCGTCGTCGCTGCGCTCGCGCTCGTAGCGGGTGAGGGCGGCGGCGGGCGTCGCGGCGACGTCGAGCGCGGGGTCGCACGTCGCGGGGCGCGCGCCGGGGATGGTGCCCACGAGGAGCACGCGGAGAGTCGTCGAGGGGTTCATCCGAAGGCCACGCACAGCGGGCTGTAGAGGGCGTCGGCTTCGGCGGCGGACTCGCTGCCGGTCGCCGCGATGCGCGTGTTCTGGAGGCCGTTGAGCTCAAGGTCCATGTACAACCTCTCGCCCACCTTCGTCAGCTTCGGCTGCCCGACGATCTTCAGCGTCGGGATCGTCCAGATCCAGAAGCTCGCGGTGGTGCCGGTGCCGATGCGCTGCACGATCGCGAGGCCGTACGACGTCTCCGCGTCGAACGCGGGCGGGTAGCCGCCGTCGAAGCGCAGCGTGATCATCGCCTTGACGCCGCGAGGGCGGCCGGCGGTGTCGACGACGGCCGTCACTGTGTTCGTCGCGCTCGGGTCGCGCACCATCTCCCACGAGTTGGGCACCTCGACGGAGAACTTCTCGCACGCGACGGTGGTGCCGCGCGTGATCATGCCCGACGTGAAGTACACCTGCGGCGCGAGCGGGAACGCCGAGCCCATCTCGTCGGTGACGGTGGTCGTCGGGATGCTCTGCGCGCTCGGCCCCGTGTAGCTCACGGCGGTCCCGTCGAGCGCCATGGAGACGAGCTTGCCAAACTCCCCGAACGTGAACTTGAGGTTGCCGTGCACGCCGTTGAACGTGTACTGCGCGCCGGAGTCGCCCACGTACGCGACCTGCACCGCGAGGCTCGAGGTGTTCGACTCGGCCAGGGCGTAGTTGTAGAGGTTGCGCACGATCGCCGACGTCGCGGGCGTGCCGCTGAGCGCAGGGTACAGCGTGAGCGTGTCGCTCGTGATCGCGGTGATGGTGCACCACTCCATCTCGCCCGACACCTCGACGGCGACCTGCGTGCCGATGCGGAAGCGCGCGCCGTGGGTGGCAGTGACGTCGATGCTCGTGGTCGACGTGCCGACCGCAACCACGCTGCCGTGCTGCGCGAACTCGGCGCCCATGCAGTGCCCGAGGAGCAGCCGCGGCGTCAGCGACGCGGCCGACACCGACGTGGTGAGCTGCGCAGCGGTCTTCGTCGCCTTGAGCAGCTGAGAGACGGTGATCTTCGACGCGAGCTCGAGCCCCTGCACCGGCTGCACCGCGTCGAGGCGGCGCACGCGAATGTCGTTGACGTCGAGCATCTCGCGCACGGCGCCGTCCGCAAGCACGGGCTCGCTCGCGATGAAGCGCGTCATGGCGTTGGGGAACGAGCCCGAAGGCGTGACGCCGAACGACGACTCTGCGCCGACGCGAACGCTCTGCTCGCGCGTGATGATGTTGCTCTGAGACATGGTGCTCCGGTGTGGTGGCTAGGCTTTGCGGGTAATCATCTGACCGCGGGCCATCGCGGCGGCGAGGGCGCCGGTTGCGCGGCCGATGCGCGGGTCGAGGTTGCGGCGGCGCTTCTCACGCGCCCACGAGACGGAGAGCGGCGCGAGCGTGATGTCACCGCCCGACGCGTCGAAGCGCTGCACCCACAGGCGCCGTAGCGCGTACGCGCCGACAGTGAGGGCCGCGAGCATCGACGGTTCGCCACCGCCCTCGCGCATCTGCGCGCCGAAGCGCTCGCGCACGGCGGCGACCATGACGCCGCGGGCGACCTTGTTGACGGTGAGAATCGGGCGCGCGGGCTGGCGCTTCCTGCCCTCGTTGAACCACGAGAGCTTGCGCTCCTGCTCGCGCGGGATCGCGATGGTGGTCGTCCACCGCTTGCCGTCGAGTTCGCGCGCGATGGCCTTCAACCGCTTCTCGATCTCGCGCGCGGCGGACTGCGCAGCGTTGGCGTTGATCGCGAGATTCATCTAGTTTTGCGGGATGCGAACGCCCACCGTCGAAGAGTTCGAGGCTGTCGCGCGTGACGCTCCGCCGTTCGGGCACGTGCCCATCGGCGACGAGGGCGTGGTCACGACGCGCGAGGATGCGCGGTTGATTGCGCTCGTGCTGCGGATGCGCGAGGCCGAGGCACGCGAGGTCACGGCCCGTACGCGCTGAGCTCGTCGGCCTGGAGCACAAGCTCCATCGTCGTGATGCCCAGCGACCGCCCGCCGCCGAGGTCTTGCCACTGCGTCGCGACGCGGTTGCAGACGACCATCGCGGGGTCGGTGTCGAGCCCGCGCAGCGACGGGAACACGAGCGCGCGTTCGATGCGCCAGCCGTCCGAGAGCGCGCGGCGGTCGGCGCGGAACACCGCTGCCGCCTGCGTCTCGGAGCCTTGCGCGTCCACGAGCGCGGGGAGCGCGGCCGAGTAGAGGTAGCCGACGGTCACGACGAGCGTGAGGCGCGAGAACTGCGGGCTCTGGTAGGGGTTGTTCGTCGCGGGGTCGGGCGCTGCCGCGGTGAAGCGCAGCACGTACCCGCGATCGAAGGCCTCGGCGGGGAAACTCGGATCGTCGAGCGCGGCGTTGTCGCTCTGCCGGCGGAACGTGCCCGCGACGATGGCGCGCGCCTGCGCTTCGGTGCCAAGGGCGCCGTTGACGCCGCGGCCGTCCGCGAGGATCGCGTCAAGGCGCGCTTCGACGGCTGAGAGGTAGTCGCTCATTCTTCTTTCGTCGCCTCGTAGCGGCGCAGCAACGCGCGGCCCTTCGCGGCGAGGCGCAGCATGGCGCCGCGCGTCTTCGGCACGGGCTCGCCCCACGCTGCGGCGCTGAGCGCGAGCCGCGTGGGGTCGCCGTTCGGCTTCTGCGCGGGGCCTTGCGGGTTCGAGAACATCCGCGTGAGGAACGAGCCCTTGCGGCGCATCTTCGTGGGCGTGTTCGCGGGGCCTTTGACGCCGGGCCGCAGCTTCGCGCCGGTCTCGCGCGCGTACTTCTTTCGGCCCGCTGCGGTGAGCCCGCCCTTCGGATCCTTGAGGGTCATGCGCCCTGCCGTGTGCGAGTGACCTGCAACATGCCGCGCTGCGGGCGCGTGAAGTCGCTCGCGGTCACCGCGAACTCCTCGCCGCCGCTGGTGAACTCGTCGCCGTCGAGCAGCACCGTGAAGCGCTGCGTCGGTGCGCCCGCGATGATCAGCGCGCCTTGCGTGTAGCCGCCGCCGGGGAACGCTTGCGTGATGGGCCCGATCTCGTAGACGCCCGCGAGCGCGGTGCCGTCCGAGGCCGCGAGCGTGCCGCCGCCGAAGTACGACCGCTGCCCATCGGTGACCTCGCGCACCTTCGGGCGCGGGTCGATCACGGTGTCGGTCGTCGACACGAGCGTGGTGCCGTTCGCGCCGACAGGGCCGCTGTACGTGCGGACGCGCAGCGTGACGTTCGTGGTGCGTTGGCCCAGGCGCTCCGGCACGCGGCGCACGGCGTCGGCGATGGCGCGGAACGACGCGAGCGCGGCGAGGTTGTTGGCGCCCATCAGTAGACCTCGAAGCCCATGACGCCGCCCTGGCTGACGCGCGACGCCATCTCGCGGAGCACCTCTGTCAGCCCCGTGGCCGACGCGAGGCGACCGCGCAGGGCGTAGCGGTGTTGCGTGAGCGAGGCCTGCGCGCTGCCGCCCTCGGCGCGGCCGAAGAACTCGATCTCGTCGACGCGCTTCACGCCCGCTTGCGGGATCGCGATGCGCTCCTGCTGGTCGATCGCTTCGAGGTCGGCCATGAGCCCGCGCACGATCGTGAGCGCGCTCTCGACCTCGACGGGGTACGTGCCCGAGTGCGTCTTCGCGCAGACCACCGAGATGGTGCTGCCCACCACAGCGCGCACCGTCACGACCTCGCGCGAGGCGTCGACGTCGAGCACGACGCGCGAGCCCGACGCGAGGCCGGTGACGGAGGCGAGGGTGAGCACCGACGGCCCCGCTGCGGTGACAGCGGTGGCCGACGTGGTGGGAGCGACCGCCGACGACGAGACGTTGTCGCGGATCAGCGAGTAGATCGCGAGCACGGAGATGTACGGCACCGCGCCCAGGTCGAGCACGTTGCTGAACAGCTCCGCTTTGATGCGGGCCATCTCGTCGTCGGTGAGGGTCGCCATGGTCTACTGGAGGAGCTTGCCGCGAGAGACGTAGTGATACGTCGCGGTCGTCTTGTCGGCGGCGGCAGTCGTGGCGCCCGAGAGCGTGGCGACGACGCGGCACTGCACCCACGAGATCACGGCGACGTCGAAGGTGAGCACCTTCGAGGTGACGACCTCGGTGCCGGTGCCCGCGGCGGTGGCGAACGACACGTTGGACGACGTGCCGCCCGCGAGGTCGTACCAGTTCGTCCCGTCGTCGGAGACTTGGAGCTTGAACGTCGCGAGCACGCTCGCGGTCGTGATCGCCGCGGAGCAGAACACGCTGATGGTGCCCGCGCTCGTGGGCTCCGTGTTGAGGGCGGCGCCCTCGCGGGCGGTGCCGTTGGCAGATTGCGCGAGCGCGAGCGCGAGAACGGTGGGGCGGTTGAGCATCTGGTTCGCGCCTCAGTTCGAGTGCATGACGCGGCCGAAGCGCTCGTCGAGGAGCCCCTCGGCTTCGAGCGCGAACCACATCACCTTGACGTCAAAGCCATAGTTGTCGTCGGTGGGCGACGCGGTGAAGCAGCCGTCGGGCGTGGTGGCGCGGCCGACCATGCCGGGGCCGAACATCACGCCGTGATGGATCGACTGACCCGCGACCGTCGAGGTGTCGATCGTGTTGGTGCTCGACTTGTAGACCTCGATGCCCGACACCTGACCGACCGCGTTGGTGCGCAGCGGGTTGTGGGTCTGCGTCGAGAAATACTCCTTGTCGGAGAGGCGCTGATACTCGGGGTCGAGCATGAGCTGCTGTGCCTGCTGCGGCGTGAGCACGCAGATGAACTGCCCGTTGGCGAAGCGCGGCACGTTGGCGGCGTCGAGCGTGCGCTCCGTGCGGAGCAGACACTCGAGGTCGAACGGCCGGCTGTTCACCGCGGGGAACACGGCGGCCGAGTCGGCGGTGATCTGCGAGCCGGGGTCGCCGGGGTACAGGATCGACGTCGACGACGTGCCGAACGGATCGAAGAGCGAGCGGTACACGGAGTCGAGGTACTTCGTGCGGTCGCGGTAGAGGTGCAGGCCGCTGAGCGCGACGATGTTGTGCACACCGCGCTGCGCATCGACCTTCGACACCATGTACGGCTGCGGCACGCTGCCGCTCGACGCGAACGGCCCCGCCTGCAGACCGATGGTGAGCTGCACCTGCTCGGCGCTGACGTCGATGGCCGTCGTGCTGATGATCTGGCCACGCGCGATGCGACGCGAACTCGCGGTGTAGCCGCCGCCCGAGAAGACGGGGCGGTTCATGCGGATCGTGTGACCCACGCCGGACCCGAGTTCGTCGGAGGTGATGATGGCCTCCGAGCGGATGTTGTCCGAGATGATGGCCTGCATGTCCATCAGCGAGGGGACGCCCGCGCCGACGCCGCTGATGGTGCGGCCGGGGAGGCCGATCTCACCGATGCGGCGCAGCTCGGCGGCGGCGTCGGCCATCACGACCATGCGCGCGTAGATGTACTGCGGCTCGGGGGCGCGCAGCATGATCTGCGACGTGCGGTCGTAGAACTCGGACGGGAGCGAGAGACGATTGAAACCGGACATAGGCGTGCAGTCCTGCGACGCTTATGCGCCGCCGTTGGGGTTGCTTCGTTGGGGTGAAACTCAGGAGGGGCGGGCTGCGCGCGCAGCCATGGCGCGCTCGATCACAGCGGCGTTCTCGGCGCGGAAGACGCTCGCGCGCAGAGAGGCGCCGCGCGCCTTGAGATCTTCGTACGTCGCGAGCGCTGCGGCGTCGGGCGACGGGATGGCGGCGGGCGACGGGAGCCCCGCAGCGGCCATCGTCGAGGCGCCTGTGGGCACCGCGGCGGGCGTGGCGGCCACGAGGCCCGCGGCGCGCATCGCGTGGAGCGCGTCGAGTTGCTTCGCGGCGTCGGTGCCCGCGATCTGCGAGACGTACGCGCGCACGTTCTCGGGCACCGCGGCGAGCTCCGCGGAGGCCTGGCGCGTGAGCACCGACGAGAGCGACGCGACGCGCTGCTCGAGGTCGGCCACGCGCGGGTCGACGGGTGCGGCGGGAGGCGCAGCCGCGGCGGGCGTCTCGACGACGGGCGCGGGGGCGGCGGGCTTCGCGGGGCGCAGCGCCCACGGGTTGACCGTAGGAGGCGCAGGAGGGGCCGCAGCGGGCGCGGCCGTGGGCTGCGCAGCGACGGGCGCGGGAGCGGCCGCAGGGGGCGGCGCGACGGCGCCGAGGGCGTCGAGCACGGGCGTTGCGATGGCGGGCGCGGCAGGGTCGCTCATGCGGTCTCCATGTGCTCGCGGTCCTCGTCGGTGTCGGCGGCCGCAGCGATGGCGGCGGCGTCGATCGTGACGGGCTCGGCGTCGGGAATGGTGAGGGTGACGGCGCCGTCTGCGGCGAAGTCGAGGGTGAGCTTGAGAGCGCGCGCGACGCCGAGACCGGCCTTCGCGGCGAGGATGATGGCGGCCTCGACGGCGTTCGCCACGAGCACCGGGTCAGCGTCTTCGCGCATCAGGTCACCACGCAGGTGACGCTCACACCGAAGGGCGCGTCGACGGGGTTGGCGCCCGTGATGCCTGCGGCCGTCGAGAAGTCCGACGTGGTGGGCGTGAGGCGCAGGGCGGCGGTCGCGAGGGCGACGGTGCCGTACACGTTGGTCGTGCCGGTGCGGTAGCCCTGGATCAGCGACATGACGCGCGGCGTGTAGGTCTTGCCGTCGCGCACCCACGCGGCGATGGTGGTTCCGAGCGCGGCCACGTCGAGCGTGTCCGAGCCCGAGGTGACGTTCTGTCCGTTGCTGTCGAAGTAGACCTGGACGACGCGGAGATCGGTGCCGCCCGAGGTCTGGTCGAAGGGACCGAGGTTGAAGGTGACGGCGCGGACGGTTGCGGATACGACAGCCATGATGATCCTGTGCGGCTCAGCGCCGCGTCTTGGGTTGCTCGTTGGGGGAAGGCTTCGGCGCGAGCGCGTAGGTCGCGACCATCGGGCCGGTCGCGAGCGGGCCGCCGTGGTAGATCGGCTGCTGCGCGACGCTCGCGTCAGTCACGACGTGCGAGGCGAGCGCGCGCACCGCGGCGTCGTCGGCAGAGCATCGACGCTCGTAGGCGGCGAGGTCGGCGTAGGCGAGCGTGAGGCGTGCGCCGTCGAAGGCGACCGCGGGGGCGTCGTCGCCGGGGAGCGTGAGAGGTGCGTTCATTCGATGACCACCGCGGCCTTCGCGACCGCGTAGTAGAGGGCGCCCGTTCTGACGCCGATCGGTGTCTTGAAGCCCGCTTTGAACTTCGCCCGCGCGTACGCTTCGGTCAGCCGGCGCACGGTGATGTCGCGCACCTTGCCGTGCAGGCGAGACATCACCCGCGCGAGCACCGCGCGAGCGGCCAGGGCGTCGAGCTCCTCGTTTGTCGGGAGGCGCTTCGTGCCTTCGAGGTGGATGCGAAGTTCGGTCGCGACGTAGGTGCGAAGCGCGCGGTTGTTGTCCGCGAAGTCGCGGCCCTGCCGCGCGAGGATGTCGAAGAGCTGCTGATTCGTGAGCCCGCTGTAGTGCGTGCCGGGCACCTCGACGGTGTAGTCGAGGCTCTGCGAGTACAGCCGGATCAGCCGCTCGATCTCGCCCGCGGTGGCGGGTCGCCCGACGCGTCGCTCTGAGGCGTATCCGTCGGCGGGCATCCGTAGAGTTCTTCAGTGGTGCAGAGGCGCGTCACGACGTTGAACAGCAGCGACCTTGCGATGCGTCCGAACCTCTCTTCGAGGATGTCGCCGTAGGTGCGCGTCTCCTCGGCGAGCAGGCGCCGAAGCTTGCGGTAGCGCAGCACCTCGTCGGCGAGCGTCTGCGCTGCGTCCTGCGATGCGTGCTCGCCTCGGGCGATGCCCTCGACCCACTCGTCGCCGAGCCATCGACCGCTGCCCCATTCCGTGTTGCGCGTCTTGCGTGTCACCCGCCGAGCGTACCGCCGTCGTCGCGTGCGGGCGAGGTCTGCGCAGCGGGCACGAAGCCCTGGCCTGCATCGCCAAGGATCTCATCAGCGCCCGCGCCGTCGACGGCGAACGCGCGCATGATGATCGCGCGCGCAGCGCCTCGCGGGAGCGTGCCCGCGGCGACCTTCTCGACGACCTCGACCATGCTCGCGACCTGCGCGCCGTTGAGCGCGGTGTCTGCGACGGCGGCGGGCATCGGGTCGGTGTCGTCGAGCGTCAGTTCGGGCGCGTCGTCGTCGGGCGTCAGCTTCGTGAGCGCGTCGCTGACGATGCTCTGCGACGCGGCGTGTGCGGCTTCGGTCGCGGCGACCTCGGCGTCAACGTCGTGCACGCCGAACATCGCCGCGACGCTCGCGACCGCGGAGCGATGCGAGAGCACGGGGCGCCCGCCGTTCGCGGTCATCGCGGTGTCGATCGCCGCCTTGCGGTCGGTGGCGCTCGGCTCGAAGTAGTCGCCCCACGCGAGCGACACGGGGGCGCCGATCCAACGACGCGAGCCGTCGGGGCCGACGCCGTAGAGGCGCGCGAGCACCGGGGCGGCGCGGTCGTACGTGCGCAGGAGCGCGCCCATCGTCTGCGAGAGCTTGCCCGAGAGCACGCGCAGCATCATGTCGACGATGCGCACGAGGGCGTCGCCGTACTCGACGCGGAGGTTGTCCGCGTGGTCCAGCATGGGCGCGTGCATCAGTTGGAGCGTGCGCGCCGCGAGGTCGCCGCCGCCGAGAGAGTCGGCGTCGAAGAGCACCACGCCGCTCGCGTCGGTGAGCACGCGCCGCAGTTCGGTGATGGCGCCGCGGATGATCTCCGCGCCGGCGCCCGTGCTCTCGACCATCTTCGCGTCGCCACCCTGCGGGAGCTTCCACAACTTGCCGGGGGCTTTCTTCGCGGCGGCGTTGCTGTTGCCGCTGCGCGCCCACCCGGGGAGCACGCTGTTGAGGAACGAAAATCGCTCCTCAGTGGCGCCTGCGGTGCGGCCCTGCGGTGCGCTCATGCTCGCGTCGCCGTCGACGCCGATCTGCACGAGCTGCGGTTCGCCGTTGTACAAGGCGTTCCGGTAGAGCTGCGAGAGCTCCATGTCGAGCGCTTCGACCTCGTCTTCAAGGCCCTCGACGAGCGCGTGACCGTCGATCTGGTCGCGCGTCGCGGTGGCCTCGGCATCGTTGCGCACCCACACGACGGGGCAGCACTCGACGGGGATCGACGCGTAGTCGCCCCACTTCGGCGGAACGCCCTCGACGACATCAACGGGCGCGTAGGTGCGGTCTTCGGTCGCGGTAATCTCGCGACGGTGCAGACGCCACCGCTTCGGGTCGTCGCCGGGCACCTTGTACTCGATGCACAACGCCTCAACGCTGCCGTCGGCGCGGAGCGTCGGCGTGCACCACTTCGACGGCACGACCTGTAGCGAGGGGCGACCCTCGACGAGCCCGACGACGACGCACGCGGCGCCGCTCTTGAGCCCCTCGGTGAGCACCTCGCGCATCCGCTTCGACAGCGCGAGCGCGCGCGTGATCTCGTCGACGAGCGCCTGGAGCGCGTCGCGCTCGGTGGCCGCGAGCGTCGTGCGGTAGCCCTCGGCCTCGACCTTGAGGCGCGGGAACGAGCGGTCGCCGAACACGAGCGTCGCCAGGCGCTGCACGGCCGACCGCGTGAACTGCGACTGCACCACCGGCGCGCGCTCGCGGAGCGGCACGTCCTGCGACCAGAAGCTCGGGCGCGTGTCGTACTGTGTGCCGAGGTACCACTGCTCGAGGCGGTTGATTCGCCAAAAGCGGGGGCTCTCGCCCATGCGCACGAGGTCGGCGTTGAAGCGCGCGAGGTCTTGCTGTGCGGGGGTGGGGAACATCAGAAGTCGTAGTGGTCTTCGGTGGCGAGGCGGGCGGGTGCGTCAGTGAGCATCACCTCAGTGAGCGCCCACACGAGCGCGTCGAGGCGGTCGGGGCTCGTGCGGCTCGTCGCCGGATCCCACGTCGTCAGTTGGTCTTCGAGTCGGGCCAGGGCGCCGCAATGTGAAACGCGGGCTTGCTCGTAAAGCGCGGCGACGGGCTCAGCGCGCGTCGCTTTCCCGCGCGTCGCGTGGACGGTGCGCACGTTGGCGCCGCGGTCGTGCACGCGCAACGTCGCAGCGACCATCTCGCCGCCGTTGTTCGCCTCGGCGACGATGCAGTCGGCCTTGTGCTCGCGGTAGAGCGCGAGCGCGGTGCGTGCCCACTCCTCGGGCCGGTAGCGCCCGCTCGCGTCAGCGAGCACGTACGCGCGGCCATCGTGGCCCACGCCCGCGACCACGATGCCCGTCTCGTCGCTCTCGTCGTGCGACGACGCGGCGGGGTCGATCGCGACCACCACGCGGCGCAGGTCCGGTGCGCGGGCGACGCGGGCTGCGTCGATCCACTGCCACCGCCACAGCGCGCCCGCGGAGTCGTCGAGGATCTCGCCGTCGAGCTCCTGGCGGCCGAGGCGCGTGCCGGCGTAGCGGCGCTCGAGGTCAGCGACGACGCCCGGCGCGAGGTTCGCGAGGTTGTCTCGCGTCGCACCGCGCGTCACCACCGTGCCCTCGGCGGCGAGGAGCGAGCGCACAAGCGGCGTCGGGCGCGGCGTCGTGGCGATCACGATGCGAGGGTCGACGCCGAGGCGAAGTCCCATCACCACCTGGTCGTAAGTCTCAGGTCTTGACCACGCGGCCACCTCGTCGAGGAGCGCGGCGTCGTGCTGCGGGCCGCGGAGCTGGTCGGGCTCCTCGGCGCTGTAGGTCGTTGCGATCGTGCCCGTCGTCGGCCACGTCAGGCGTCGCCGCGAGGGCTCCCACGTCGGGCGCTCTCCGTCGGGCGACACCGCGAGGATGCCGCTCTGCCCTTCGACGAGCACGTCGCGCACGTCGGCGGCGGTGCGGGCCACGAGCGCGATGCGCCGGTAGCGTCCGCTTGTCGCCCACGCGCGCAGCGTCTCGCTCAACACGCGCGTCTTGCCGAAGCCGCGGCCCGCGAGGAGCAGCCACCGGCGCCACTCGCCCGCGGGTTGCAACTGCTCGGGGCGCGCGTTGCGTGCCCAGTCGTAGCGCGCGGCCTGCGCGCGGGCGTCGATGCGTCGGCGCAGCTCGGCGTTGATCTCAGTGAGGCGCGCCCGTGTCGCCTCCGCTGAGAGCGGCTGCGAGGGCGCGGGCTTCTTCGAGGAGGGCGGCATCGTCTGCGGTCGTGATCTCGTGACGCTCGACGTGTGTGCCCGCGGCGCGCGCCTTCGCGACCTCGGCCTCGTAGCGTGCCCGCTTCGCGTCGTAGCGCGCCTTCGGGTCGCCTTGCCGATGGTCGAGCAGCCACGCGGCGGCCTTCCAATCGTCGGCGCTCGCCACGCGGATCGACGTCGCGAGGGCGACATTCGCGGCCTCGAAGGCCTTGCGGGCGTCGAGCACCAGCGCCTCGACGTCAGGGTCATCGCACGCGCTCGCGCGCACCTCGCGACTCCACCGCATCCACGTCGGCCACGAGATGCCCGCGGCCCCACACGCGGCGCGGTACGTCGAGCCCTGCGCGAGCGCGTCGAGCATCGTCGCCCGCATCTCGTCGGAGAACGCGCGCGCGTTTGGTGTCAGCCTGCGCGCCATCACACGCCCGCCTGCGCGTCGTCGGGCACTGCGACGCCGAAGCATCGCTGCCGCGCGCCGTTGCCGCCCGTCGCCTGCGCCTCGACGACCGCGAGCGACCCTGCGGCGGCGCCCTTGCGGAGCCACCGCTGCGCCGTGCGCTTCGTCACGCCGTGGCGTGCAGCGATCTGTGCGGCGGTGAGGATCATGCGTGGGAGAGGACGGCGCCGGGGCGGTTGATCAGGCCGCAGCTTGCGGCTCCGCGGTTGCGGTCGCTGGCGCCGATAGTCTGCGCGCCGTTGTCTCGCGTGCTGCGAAGACACCTGTGGCGCTGTCGCGGACTCTACGTGTCGCACCGTCGGCACCGCAAGTGCGCTGCGTACGATTCTGCGGCGACGTCTCAGCACCCCGGAGCGAGACGCGCGCGAGAGGAGCACGCGCCCCGTGGTTCTGTCAATCGGAGGTAGCCCTATGCTACTCGCACGATCGCCCGTCGGCGTCGACCTCGGCGCCGTACGCAGCCATCGCGACGTCGCTGCGCAGCGGGAGCAGCCGCGTGGGCGCGCTGCCGGGCGGGTCACGCTGGACCACGTAGCGACCGAAGACCAGCCACACGACCACGTCAACGTGCACGCGCCCGTTGTCGTCGCGCGCCACTCGCGCACAGCGGAAGCCGTCGGCGAAGTAGTGGTCGGCGATGCGTTGCGCGCACGCGTCATCGGTCTCGCCGGGACTGCGGACGCCGTAGCGCCGCACGATCGTCTCTTCGGCTCTCACGTCGCATCCTCCGCGGGGCGGCCGTCCGCGTCGACCTCGGCGGCGTAGCGCGCCATCTCGACGGGTGCCGTCGTTGCGAACTGCGACCACTTCGCGGCGGGCGGCAGCGTCAGACGGCTGCCGCCCAGCGACCCGCGCACCCACGAGAGCGAGACCCGTTCGCCGCCGATGCGCTTCGCCCACACGAGCAGGGTCGCAGGCGCCTCGTCGGCGTCGGTCGTCACGGGCTCGTGACGGAGCACGGGGCCGATCGCATCGTTGAGCCACTTGATGTGCGAGTCAGGGAGCGCGGCGCAGTGGTCGCCGTGAGCGATGTACAGCACGAACCCGCCGCCCGCGAAGAGGCGCGAACGTCGCCCGCAGCCGTCGCACTCGTACGACGTGTCGCGGTGTCGGCCGATCGCGGATGCGACCTCGACGCGCCGAGAGGAACCGCACCAGCACGGAGGGAGGTTGTCGCTCATGCGCCCGCATCCTCCCACGCCGTCACCGCGCGCTCCAGCATCCTGCGCCCCCACGCGACGAGCGCCGCCCTGGCCTGCGTCTCGCGGGCGACGGCCGCCGCGAGCGACTCCCGCGCGCGCGACGTGTCCGCGTGCGACGTCAGCAGCCACGCGGCGGTCGGCGCGCGCTTGCCGACGTGCGCCCGCTGCTCCGCGTGCTGGAGCGCCACCCGCGCCCGTGCGACGGCAGCCGACGCGGCCGGCAGCGCCTCCCGCAGCGCCACGGGGCCGCGCTCCTCGGCCACGAGCTGCGCGAGCCCGTCGACCGTCGCGAGGTCGCCGCCGTGCGCTGCGAGCCACCGGAGCGCCTCGACGGAGCCGGGGCAGCGGCCGAGGCGGTCGTGCGCGAGGCGGGCGGCGGCGAGGGTGCCCGCGTCGATCGCGTGCTCCGTCGGCGTCTGCCGCGCCGCGGTCTCGCCGGGCACGCGCGGCTCGCACCCGCTCGAGCGCAGGTCGCCGTCGAGCGCGAGCAGCGGCGCGAGCGACCGCAGCGCCCGCGTGAGGCGCGCGTTGTCGAGCGTCGGCACGGTGACGGCGGCGGTCACTGCGACACCTCGGCGAGGGCGACCCGCAGCGCCGCCGTCAGCCGGTCGACCTCAGCGAGCAGCGCCCCGCGGCGGGCTTCGAGGTGCGCGACCTCGGCCGTTCTCGTCTCCTGCCCCGGCGAGAGCACCTCCGCGATCGGCCACCCGCACGCCTGTGCCACGAGCACCACGGCGTCTCGCGAGCCGACGTGCGACCGCCGCGCCACGTCGGACGTCGCAGCCCACCACGAGCGCGCCGACCCGCGCCCCTCGTCGACGGCCACCTCGTGCGCCGCGCCCTCGTCGTCGATCACCTGCCACGTCTCGCCCATCGTCACACCTCCGCAATCGCCTCTGCGCGCCCCAGGAACCGCCCCGAGGCGCCCGCTACGTGTCACCGCCCGTCCCGCCCCATCAACGCGCCCTGTCGGGGCTCCTGCGGGCGTACAGACACCCGCACGCCCCACGGCGCCCTCTCCTGCTCGACCCGCCACGTCACCCGCGAGTCGCGGTCATCGACGCCCAACCACGTCGCCACCGCGTCGCGAGTCGCCTTCGCGCTGCTCACCGCGTTGTCATCGTCGAGCGTGCCCGGTGAGCGCCGCGTGATCGTGACGACGCACGGGAGCGGCGGTCGCGAGAGCCCGCGCAGCATCAGCCCGACGATCGCCCGCTGGCGCTTCACGCGCTTCGCCCGCGCCGCCCAATGCAGCCGGCTGTTGGCCGTCACGTCGAGGCGCAGGCCAGGGATCTCCACCGCGTCGCTCATGGCGCCGCCTCCTCGGCGCGTGCCGACTCGTTGATCCCGTCGAGGTGTGCGCGCGCCGCCCGCGATGCCGCGTGCATCCATTGACCCATCGTCGGGTGATCATACTTCGTGCAGACCACGACGCTCTTCGTGTCGCGTAGCGCATGGTTCACGCGGGTCTTGATCTCGTCGCTCTCCCATGGGGACGGGGAGAAGTTCGCGCGGTCGAGCGTGTCGAACGTCGTATGGATCACCACAGCGCGTCCCGTCGGGACCACGAGCGAAAGCGCATGGTCGATCGCGTGCCACGCCGCGCCGCCTGTGGTCGCCTCCTCGACCTCGCACACATGAGGGCGCTTGCCCGGTGCCATCGAAAGCACGGCGACGACAGCGCGGCCACGATGACCGTTGACCGCCACGCCGACCGCGATGTTCCACGACGGCGGCGATGCGAGGATTATCTCTTTCCTCCGGCGTTCGCGGGCAGTTCGCAGACGGGCCGACGTGGCCCATTGCTCCTCCTCGCGAGACCGCGCGATCTCAGCGTTGAGCCACGCCAGCGCATCGCGCGCCCTCTGCGCGACAGTCTCCGCTTGCTTCGCGGCGGCCTCGGCGCGGGCCTTCTCTTCGCGCTGCGCCTTCGCGCACCACCCGCAAGCGCGCGCCGCGAGTGCCCTTGCCTCAGCGCAGAGCCGTGTCGGGCGCAGGGCCTCGGCGCCATCCCACGCGAGCGCGTCTGCGGCGCGCACCTCGAACCACGCGCCAACCGTCGCATCGAGGTCTGACGCCTTCTCGTCGTCGACGGCGTGCGTGTGGAGCACCTCGACCGCGAGCCACGGGGCACCGTCGACCGACACCAGCACGTCGGGGCGCCGCGAGCCGATAGAGCGCTCGACCTCTGCGCGGGCGCCGTCGGGCAGATCCCACTCCATCAGGTGCGGGTGTCCGTCGGGACATCGCCCGATGACCTGCACGCCGCGCCGCCCGTTGAGCATCGCGGCGACGTGCATCTTCGCGTTGAAGTGCGCCGCGGTCTCGGGGTTCGTGAGGGCGCACGATGAACCGCGGCGATGCGCGTAGTGCGGCGTCTTCTCGTCGCCTGCCTTGGGCGTGACGACCTCTTCGCAGCAGAGACACGTCACCTGCTCGCGCCTCCGCAATGCGACGCCCACGAACGCCGTCGCGTTGATCCTGTCGCCGTTCTGGCCGACGGCCCATTCCATCGTCGCGCTCATCTCGTCGCCCTCCGTCCGTTGTCGTTCGCCACCCGCAGCGCGCTCAGCGCCGCCCGCAGCGCAGGCGAGAG
>Ga0209401_1000547_pt1 | contig 25569 bp, 27 predicted proteins | sample M_140807_MF_Meta_FD_187318 | JGI IMG/M metagenome (GOLD analysis project Ga0209401, IMG submission 187318) | Freshwater microbial communities from Lake Montjoie, Canada to study carbon cycling - M_140807_MF_MetaG (SPAdes) (version 2) | ecosystem: Environmental > Aquatic > Freshwater > Lake... | reverse complement strand
ATGACCCCCACGATGCGACGGCGTGCCGCGGCGCGTGGGAGAATAGGGGCATGGAACTCACCTATTACGGTCGCACCTGTGTCCGCATCCGCAGCCGTGAGGCGACCATCGCCTACGACCCATACACCTCGATCGTGGGGCCAACCGGGCGCGGCATGAGCGCCGACATCGTCACGCTGAGCCACCCCGACGACGCCCCGCTCTCGCGCGTCAAGGGGCGCCTCGCCCCGCGCGACAATCGCACCCCCATCGCTACGAGCCTCGACAGCGCCGTCATCCTTGAGGGGCCAGGCGAGTACGAGGTGAAGTCCGTCCTTATCACCGGCATCCGCAGCTACCGCGACGAACATCGCGGTCCTGCCGCGCGCCACAACACCGTCTTCGCCGCCGAACTTGACGGCATGCACGTCGTGCACCTCGGTGATTACGCCGACGGCCTCACCGCCGAGCAGATCGGCGAACTGCCAGGCTGCGACATCGTCCTTGTGCCAGTGGGCGGCGAACTCTCGCCGCAGGCCGCATCGCGCCTCATCAGCCAGATGGAGCCGAAGATTGTGATCCCAATGTCAATGGTCGATGACGCGGGCAAGGCCGCCGCGGCGATCAAGGCGTTCTGCAAGGAGCAGGGCCTCGCAACGCCACCACCTGCGCAGCAGAAGCTCGCCATCACCATCTCTGCCCTCCCTGAGGAGACAACGACCGTCATCATTGAGGCGCGCGTCGAAGGGCTCGGCGGCGCTGAGGCAGCGGCCAGTGGAACGCTCGGTCTCGGCTGATCGCTGCGCCAGACTGTTGGCACAGCCAACTGCTCTACTCCTTCTATGAGTGACCTTCGCTGCATCAACTGCCAGCGCAACATTGGCCCCGATGAGCTGGTGTACGAAATTCGCACCTCTCTCGATCCGCAGCCGCCCAACGGCGTAGCCTGCTCTGAGCAGTGCCAGCAGCAGAAAGAGAACGAGAGTAAGCAGCGAGCAATGCTCTTTTACCAAGTGATGGGAAACCCGTTTGGAGGCGACAAGAATGAGTGATGGCGATTTCGGCGGCGATGGTGGCGGCGGAGACGACGGAGGGAGTGACGGCGGCGCGTTCGATTTGAACAACAACGGCTCGTCGTTTGATGAATTTGTTCTTCTTGCCGTACTTACCGAAAACGGACGAGCAAAGCGAGCGTCAGGTGGAGGCCCGGCAAAGAAGTCGGGCTGCCTGCTTCCAGCTGTAGCGATCGCGCTCTTCGCTCTTGCACTTCTAGCGATCTAGAACGACGCGCTCCCAGCCGCCGCTGATCTGCAGCGCTGCTGGGTTACCGCCCGCATGCAGCGCACGCTCCGGGAGAAGCCCAACAACCTCTGTCTCACCAATCTGAACACCGCGACCACTCGCTGCCGCGCGAATGCGCTCACGAATCGCATGCAACGTATCGCCGCGATCGGTAGCCTCTAGAAGATCGTGGAGGTTCATCGACACTTGTGCAATTCCCTTGCTTGCAAGCGGGAATCCGAGCGCCTGCAGTCCGCGCACGCCACCGGGCGTTGCACCGCGAATTTCGCGCGCGATCTCTTTTGCAACTTGTAGAAGCGTTTCGGTGTCTGCGCCAGCGAGCGCAATGTTCCACGCGGCCATCAGCGTGCGCGCGCCAACGGCCGTTGCACCTGCGGTCGGGTGCGGCTCGCGTGGACCGAAGTCTGGTTCGCCACCCTCCGACGCCTGATGCGCCGTGAGCTGCTCAAATCCGCCACGCCGCAACGTTGGGAGGGAGCGTCGCTCGTCGTTGCGCGCTGCAGCGCCATAGAGATGCACCGGGAGGCTCAGCGTGGTCGCGAGCGCCGCGCCAGCCACGCGGGCGATCTCGGCGGCCTGCTCGAGTGTTGCCTCTGGCGAGATCGGTACAACCGGCACCACGTCGAGCGCACCGATGCGTGGGTGCACACCGCGACCCTCTCCTGATTTTGCTGGGCTCGAGAGATCAATAGATGCGACGGCGATGCGTGCGAGGGCGAGCGTTGCCGCGACCAGTTCAACGCCACCAGCTGCGACATAGGTGAAGACGCTGCGATCGTGATCGGCATCGGTGTGAATGTCTCGCAGCGTTACGCCTGGAACGGCCTGAATTGCGGCGGCTGCCTGTTGCAAGATTTCAGGGTCGCGCCCCTCGCTGATGTTCGCGACGATTTCGAAGTTGGCGGTTGGTGTTGTCATTAGTCGAGCGTACGGCGCATCACTGGCCAGCGCCCATCGGGGCCCGTCGCTGCAACAGTGAAGCCGAGCTGCTCCCAGAAGCGCTGCGTGGCGGCAGAAGTGTGCTCTGGGTCAGCGACGTCGGCTGGCTCTTCTGGGTAGGCCTCAGCGGCGGCGAAGCCCGCAGTGCCAAGACGAGCAAGCACGCCGGCCACCAGCGCGCTGCCGAGCGCACTCCCGCGCGCGGCTGGCACCACAGAGATGCAGGTGATGATTGCGGGCGGCGGACTGTCGGGGAGATCGGGGTAGCGATCCCGCAAGCGTTGCGCGCGCGGAAATGCGGAGAGTGGTCCCGCTTGGCAGTAGGCAACTGGCTCACCCTTCGCGAGAAGAATCCAACCCATCGGTCCACTCACTGGAAGTTGTCGCGTCAGTAGGCGCAGCTTCGGTGGCTGCCCTGGCGCCGCAGCAGCGTCACGTAGCGCCTCTTCGCGTGTTGGTGGCTCTGGAGCGAATGGATTAAAGGCTGGTGCCTGCTCGACATCGGCACCCAAGAATGCGGCGAGGGCGCTCTTCCCCCCTGCCGGTGTGCTGGCGCGCGCCGCGGGGTTCGGTGTGGCGCCGCCGCTGGCCGCCGCCTTACTGCCACGCTCTGCGTCCTCCCACCAGGTGCAGGTGGCATGGTCGGCGCTCGCACTGGCGCAGGGCGGCACGAGCAGCAACTCCTCGGCGCTCTCCACGCCGACTAGCTCGAACCCGTCACCGATGTTGATTCTCATCGTCTGGGATACTACGCCGCATGAGCGATCACGCGACTCCTGGGCACGATTCCCACGGCGAGGCCGAAGAGGCTCCCCTGGGCGCTATCAACCTTGCTGCATGGGGGGCCGGTGCCCTCGGCGTTGCGATTGGCCTGCTAACAGCGGCCGTCATCGCAATCGCCGCAGGCGCCCTCTAACTCAGCCCTTCGACTGCACCTGCCGTCAGCGGCGGCGCGTCGTTCGCTTCGTCGCCACCCCAACGCCCATCAGTCGGCGCAGCAGTGCGAAGAGTGGCGTAGCTGCTCGACCGAGCAGGCCGCCCGCAAGCGCGCCAACTAGTGCGATCGGCAAGACCACGATGACCAGGTTGATCGCCGCAATGATGACCGTTCGGCCAACCGAGATCAGATTTGCGATAGCGAGTGAGACTTCTTCGCCGAGATCAAATCCGCTTGTTGCGTTGCCGATCGAGGAGCCGATCGGGCTGATCGTCACCGAGACCGTGGTCATGGCGACCTGATCGGCGAGGGATGCGCGCTGTGCATCGTACGACTCAATGTCGCTGCGCACTGCGGTGAGCTGCGTTTGCACAGCGAGCACGTCGGAGACGGTCGTCGCTCGCGTCATGAGCTCGAGGAGCGCTGTCTCTGAGGCGCGCAGATTGCGCAGTCGAGCCTCAAGGTCAACGAGCTGCATCGTCACCTCGTAGGTGCTGATCTGTTCGGAGAGAACCGTGCCCTCAGCGCGCAGCGCCAGCACCGACGCATCAAACGATGCAGCGGGAATCCGGAACGTGACGGTGAGGTATGGCATTGACGCATCGGTGTAGCGGTAGCTGCCAGAGACGTATCCACCCTGGCTCTTCACGATGCCGGTCAGCTTTGTCAGACTGGCCTCAACATCCGCAACCTCGAGGCTGAATGAGCCGTTGCGCACAACATCAATGCGATCTCCCTCGAGGGCGCCGCCGCCTGGCGTCGCTGTTGGGACGCCGCCGGTGTCGCCCTTCTCGATGGGAGCCGAGGAGCGGCCGCTCGCGCCGAAGAGAAGCGCGCTGAGGCCGCCACTGGCGGAGAGTGCCAGCACGAGCGCAACCACCACGCCAATCTTTGCAGGCGTGCTAAACGACGGAAGAGTGAGCGATCCGATCTTCATGGTGTGCACCTCAACTTGCGCGCTCACTAGGGAACGCCTCATCTCCGTAACGCCGCCGAGCAGCCTGAGGTTCCTGGGCTCCTAGAAGAGGCCGACGATCTCCCCGCCGTGCTCAAGGTCAAGGTCGATGCGCTCGCCGCCAGGTGACTTGTTGAGGCCTGGCATCAGGCGCATGTCGCCGCACACGGCGGTAATGAAGCCGGCACCGGCGGCCAGGGTGACCGCCTTCACTGGTACGCGGAAGCCGGTCGGTCGCCCGAGCCTGCTGGCATCGTGCGAGAGCGAGTACTGCGTCTTCGCCATGCAGATCGGCAGGTGCCCGTATCCGAGCTCCTCCAAACGCGCGAGGCGCTTCGCCGCGGCAGGGGCAATATCTACCCCATCTGCGCCGTAGATGCGCTTGGCGATCGTCTCAATCTTCTGCGCGAGTGGCATGTCGTCCGCATAGATCGGCGCAAACTTTGCCTCGCCCGAGGTTGCCGCAACCCACACCGCCTCCGCGAGAGTGGCCGCGCCAGCTCCGCCGTCGGTGAAGTGCGTCGTGACCACCGCGGCGCGAGCCCCTGCAGCCAGTGCGACGGCGCGAATCGCCTCATGTTCGGCGGCGGTGTCCGTTGGGAACGCATTCACAGCGACCACCACCGGAATGCCGAACGCGCGAACGTTTTCGATCTGCTTCACCAGGTTCTGTGCTCCAGCGGTCACTGCTGCAACGTTTTCAGTGCTCAGCGCTGGATCAAGTGGCTTACCGGCAACAATCTTGCCGACGCCACCATGCATCTTCAGCGCGCGTACCGTCGCCACGATCACCGCCGCATCTGGCGCAAGACCAGAGGCGCGACACTTGATATCGAAGAACTTCTCGGCGCCCATGTCGGCGCCGAAGCCCGCCTCGGTCACCACGATCTCACTTGTGGCGAGTGCAGCGCGATCAGCAATGATGGAGTTATTGCCGTGCGCAATGTTTGCGAATGGTCCGGCGTGTACGAATGCTGGGCCGCCTTCAAGTGTCTGCAAAAGATTCGGCTTAATCGCATCGCGCAGGAGCGCGGCCATGGAGCCAGCGACCTTCAGGTCTTCGGTGGTGATGGGCTTGCCGTCAGCTGTTTCCGCGACCACGATGCGACCAAGGCGCGCCCGAAGATCGGTAAGATCAGATGCAAGCGCAAGTACAGCCATGACTTCGCTTGCCACCGTGATCACGGTTTCGGATTCCCGAACGACGCCATTCTCACGTCCACCGAGGCCGATGATCGTCTTGCGGATCGCGCGATCGCTAATGTCGACGACGCGCGGCCACGTGATGCTGCGCAGGTCAATGTTGAGCGCGTTGCCGTGATGGAGGTGATTGTCGAGGAACGCTGCTGCGAGATTGTGCGCTGCGCCAATCGCGTGCACGTCACCGGTGAGATGCAGGTTGAACTCCTCCATCGGAATCACTTGGCTGTAGCCGCCGCCCGCGGCACCACCCTTGATGCCAAACACTGGTCCAAGGCTTGGTTGGCGAATGGCAACGGCAGCGCGGTGACCAATCTTGTTGAGCCCCTGCGCGAGGCCGACGGTGGTGGTTGTCTTCCCTTCGCCGAGTGGTGTTGGACTTATTGCAGTGACAACAACGTACTTGCCGCGTGCACCACTCTTCTCTAGCCGTTCAATTCCTTCGATGGAGAGTTTCGCCTTGGTGCGACCGTACGGCTCAACCTCGTCATCGTGAAAGCCGAGGGCGGCCGCCACCTCACCAATCGGCTTCGGCGTTACGCCGCGTGCAATCTCAAGATCAGAAGGGAATCCCATGCCGTGAGTCTACGCTCGCGCGCGGACGAGCCGCTCGGCAGCCTCCGCCGCATGCAGCGCCAAGATCGCACTCGTCATTGGCCCCACGCCACCAGGGACGGGGCTGAGGCCACCCGTGTCGCCGAGCTTCGCTTCAACGCTCGGGGCATCAACATCTCCCACGATCGTGTCGCCGCTCGGGTGGATTCCCACGTCGATGACCAACGTGCCTGGCGAAACATGCTCGCCGCGTACCAGGCCACGCACCCCGGCGGCGACCACGAGCACGGTGGCGGCGCGGGTGACCACGCCGAGATCCGGCGTCTTGGAGTGGGCAACCTCAACGTGCGCCCCCTCTAGCTCCAGTAGGTGCGCCACGGGTCGGCCAACGACGGCGCTGCGCCCCACAACCACGGCCTGCCGCCCCTGCAGTGGAATCTCATAGGCCCGCAGCAGCTCCATGACCGCCGCCGCCGTGGCGGGGAGGAGCGATGCGTCGTGGGTGCCATCCGCAAGCCGCTCCGCGTTCACGAGGGTGATGCCGTCAATATCTTTTCCGGGTGCGATCGCAGCGGCAACGATTTCTCGCGAGACGCCGCTCGGAAGTGGCGACTGCAGAATGATTCCGGCAACACTCTGATCTGCAGAGAGCGAAGTGAGAGTGGCAAAAATCTCAGCTTCGGTCGCCGCTTCGCCAAGTTCCACGCGACGGCCGACAAGTCCGGTCGCGCTTACTTGCTTTATGAGTCGGTCCACATAGAGGAGCGAGTCTGGCTCGCTTGTTGCAATCACCACGGCGATCTCAGGCACAGCGCCGCGTGCGTCGGCGATTGCACGTGCTGCGATCTCAGTAGCGCGCGCGGTGATCTGCTTGGCAAATGGCTGCGCCGAAAGCCGTCGCGTCATTGTGGCTACGACTGTGTGCTGCGCTCGAGCGCAGCAACAGATGCAGCAGTCTGATTCGATAGCGTCGCGCGCGTCTCTGGGTTATCAATAAACGGAAGATTGACCTCAATGTTCTCAGCGGCACTCAAGCCCGCGGCGCGTGCGAATCGCAACGCAACCTCAAGGTCGCTCGCGGCACTCACCAAGCTGCGACCGGTAAGTAGTCGCGCAGCCTCTGCAATGGAGGTAATCGCGCGAAGCGTCTGCAGTGGAATCTCTGCGGCACGCTCGGCCGCTGCAGACATTGCGCGACTGCGCTCCTCGCGCTCGCTCTCGTCAATCTTCGGGAGTCGCATCGCTTGAATGAACGCGTCGTACGCGGCTGCATCTTCATCGGCACACTTAAGCAGCTCGGCGCGAACGGCCGACATCTGCGCAGCGGTTCGTTGCTGCAGTGCGGCGTCGGCGCTCTCGGGGCTCTTCTTCAGTGAGAGTCCAGCGACCATCTCAACCAGCGCAGCAGCTGCTGCGCCGCTCACTGCGGCGGCTGCTCCGCCGCCGGGCGCGGGCGTCGGTGCGGCAAGTGCCGTAAGAAAATCAGCGAGTGTTTGCTTGGCGAACGATGTCATCCGCGCATCCTATCGCGAGAGCCGCGTCGCAGCGGCTGAGGGCGCTGGTTAATCAGCCTGTAGTTCGCGCGGGCCGTCGCCATGTCGGCGGGCGAGGGAGAGTGCGACTGCCAGAGAGATGATGAGCCCAGCGAGTACGCCGAGCTCCCAAAGGATTGGCTCAAGGTTGCCACCCTCGCTCAAGATTCGCTCGGCCTGTGCGGTAACGACCAACACGCGGCGAACGACGGCGACGAGACCGATGATCAGGAAGGGCTCAAGGATGAGCTGCGTTCGCGCCAGTGAGAGCCGCAACGTATAGAGCAACTCCGCAATAATGAAGACAAGAAGTACGCGATCGAGAATCAGGAGGGCTGCGTCAATGCCGCCCTCGTGGATCCCCTCTGCAACGAGCCCAACGGTATCGGCACCGATCAGGGCGATCGCAATGACCAAGACGCCGGCGAGGGCGATGTCGAGGGTGATCTCAAGGCCGTGCAACACACCACGGGCGCGAGCGACGACGGCGACGAGAACCGGGCCAAGGACGTGGTCCGTTGGTGACGAGGTTTTAGTGCGCAACTGCCGCTTCATGCCGCCCATTATGGCAGGGGCTATGCGTGGACGAGCACCGGCTCCATCTCGGGGATCCCCGAAGCGAACGGCAGGGTCGCCCAGGCGTCGTCGAAGGCCTGGATGGACCAGGCGCCCGTGCGGCGCGAGAAGCTCAGGACGAGCGCGGCATCTTCGGTCTCGATCTCCCAGAGGGTGCGAGGACCTTCGCTGGCGCTGAAGACGCCGTATTCACGGCGCAGGGCCAAGACCTGGGTCACCTTGCGGCTGATCCCTTCGAAGGCGACCGCGGTTGGGGCGCCGGTGCGCCAGTGTGCCGTCACGGCTACCGCGACTGGGCTAATCGGTTGCATTGCCATCCTGAACCTCCTCCCCTCATGGGGGTCTGCATTAGAACATCTGTTCGTAGTGTCATAGAACATCCGTTCTGTGTCAAGGGGGGGACCTGTGCGAGAATCGGGCTCCAACGGGGGGCGCCCAGCCCCCCAGCCACAGAAGAAGGAGCCCAGCTGATGAAGGTGATCTTGACCGCCAATGTGCCCAAGCTCGGCAAGGCCGGGGATCAGAAAGAGGTCGCCGGGGGGTACGCCAAGAACTTCCTCTTCGCTAATGGCCTGGCGATCCCAGCCATCGGCGGGGCCGCATCGCAGGTTGCCGCAGGGATCGCCTCCCGCGCCGCAAAGCAGGACCGCCAGCGCGGTGAGGCCGAAGGCTTCGCACAGCGCATCAGCTCCACCACGCTCACCATGGGCGTCAAGGTCGGCGAGGGTGGCAAGCTCTTCGGCTCTATCACCACAAAAGAGATTGCTGAGGCACTCGATCGCCGCGGCATTAGCGTTGAGAAGCACCAGGTGATGCTCGACGAGCCGCTGAAGCAGCTCGGCTCCTACAAGGTGCAGATCAAGGTTGCGGCACACCTCGTCGCTGAGTTGACGGTCGTCGTCGAGCCGAAGGGCTGATCACGACCCGTCGCGTTCTGCACGTCGACCTTGACGCGTTCTTCGCGTCGGTTGAGATTCGCGACAATCCGTCGCTCGCCGGTAAGCCCGTCGCCGTTGGCTACGGCGAGGGTTCCCGTGGCGTGATTTGCGCCGCCTCGTATGAGGCGCGCGCGTTCGGTGTTCGCGCAGCAACATCGGTGCACGTTGCACGTGCGCGTTGCCCCAACCTGATCTTGATCCCACCGCGGCACGATCGCTACAGCGATGTCTCGCGCGAAGTGATGGAGGTGCTCGGCGGATGGAGTCCCGTTGTTGAGCAGGTCTCTGTTGATGAGGCATACCTTGATCTCAATGGCACCGAGCAGTTGCACGGCTCACTGGAAGATGCGGGCCGCGGAATTCGCGCCGCAGTTAAATCAGCAACGGGCTTAACGATCAGCGTGGGCGGCGCGTCGAGCAAACTAGTCGCAAAGATCGCCTCGGGTGCTGAGAAGCCGAATGGCCTAACGATCATTACACCTGGAAGCGAAGCGACATGGCTCGCACCGCGAAAGGTCGGCGTGATTCCAGGCATCGGCCCCGTTGCACAGAGCGTCTTGCGCGAACTCGACATTCTCACGTGTGGTGATCTTGCTAACGCACCTGATGATCATCTCGTGCGTCGCTTCGGTGATCGCGGACCCGATCTCAAACTCTTGGCGCGCGGCATTGACGACACGCCGGTTGATGACGGAGGTGAACGCAAGTCACTCGGCCGCGAGATGACGCTTGATGACGACATCGCCGATCCAGAGGCGCTTGAGACGTTGCTCTTAGGTCTAGTCGAAGAGGTGTCGTACTCACTGCGCAGTGAGGGGCTGCTTGCGCGCACCGTCACCCTTAAGTTGAAAGATGCCGAGTTTCAATCCATCACACGTCAAGTGAAGCTTGCGCAGCCGTCAGATCTCGCTGGTCCAATCTTCGAAGCGGCACGTGCACTCCTTGAGAAGACCGCGCGCGGCAGCGCCTATCGGCTCATTGGTGTCTCGACCTCAGATCTTGGTGAGGATGAGCAACTTGCACTCTTTGATGGCGCAGCGCAGGCACGTGAACGCACCATCACCGCAGCCGCCGACACCATGCGCCGGAAGTACGGTGAGGATGCAATTACGCGCGCGCGACTCCTCGAAGACGAGTAGCCGCGCAGCCGCTATTCGATCACAAACTCAATAAGCGTGACGCCATACAGGCCCTCACGATTACCGATCAAGTCTCCCACCGAGAACCAGAGCCGATAGCGGCCGGGTGTCGCATCGTCTCGCAGCGTGATGGTCTGCACGAACTGCTCCCACCCATTAACTGCCTGGGAGCGGACAATGGAATCAAGGCCCATATCAGAAGCCCAGGGTTGTCCTGCGTCGTTGGGAATGCGTCCATTCGGCCCGTCAACCCATGCCACGACGTAGGCGATGCCGCTCTCGTCTTTTGCAAGGGTTGTCACCTCAAATGTACTGCCAGCACGAATCACTCCCGTAGAAGTGATCTCCGCGCGGCCAATCTCGGGAACGCGCACATCGCTGCTACCCCCAACCAAGTTGAAGTCGTAGGTCACAAAGAGGGCATCTACTGAAACGTCGGGGAAGATGCACTCGCAGCCAATCGACACAAGGTATCCGGCGCTGGGCGCGTTCGTTGGCACGAGACAGCTGATCTCATATTCGCCGTCGCGCTGATCACCACTGACGCGAACTGCTGCCACGCCAAACCCGCACCAACTTGAAACCCAGCCACTTGGGCCGCCTACAAAGGCAACGGGTGCCTGGTAGCCAGATGGATCCGTCATGCGGAAGCGAATCACCAGCGGTGTGCCCGCTTGCACTTCAGCTGGTACTCGGACGTTCGTAATCTGCGCTGGCTCAAAGGTGCCGTCTCCGCCCCCGACAGGTGGCAGTGGGCGTTCGAGATCCAGCATGCCGCCGCCGGGCATCTCTGATGTCGGATCCGAATCTGTTCCGTCACCTGCGCCATCAGCGGGTGGGGCAGTCTGTCGCGCTCCGAAGTCGCCGTAGTAATCAGATAGTTCGAGAGAGGCGAGTTCGTTTCCCTCCGCATCGCGGGCAACAACTCTTCCAGTCACCTGTCCGCTCGTTGATGGCCACCACACCGCAAATTGACCGGTGCTGTTCACGGATGCAGAGAAGTCTTCTGACTCCTGGCCAAGGACAGCGACATCAACGGTGCCTTCTGGCGCCTGGCCGGAAAGAACCATGACCATCTCGTTCAACCACTCTGTTCCGGCCATGAATTCGATGTTGAGCTGCGCACTGTTTTGCGTAACTGGCTCACTGAGCATCGCGGGACCTCGAACCAGCCCTCCAGTGGCATCGCGCAGCAGCATGCAGTGCAATCGGAGCGTTGGAGTTGACCACACTGCCAAGCTCGCGTTGCCGCGCGTGTCAACTAGGTCGAGTGAATCATCAGTGAGCAGATCCAGTTGCTGTGCTGTAATCGGCATTCCCTCCGTACAGATCGTTTTCAATTCAGCAGAAGGGGCGAGAGGACTGGTATCGGCCGTTGGGCTCCAGGCCAGCGTGGCGCGGGTTGGTTGTGCGAACCCAATCACCGAGATGGCGAGTGCCGCAGCGATCGCGATTGGCACAACAAAGGAGCGTCGTGGTGCAGCGTGGGCAGTCACGCCTGGCTGCTGCTGTGTCAGTTGCCCTGCAAGTGCCGCGCGCTTGGCGCGGCTTGCGCCAGCGGCGCCTCGTGCTGGGTCCGCCTGCTTCAGTCTCTCTAGTGGGTCCACTCGCTACCTCCAGTCACTCGCTTTGCTTGCGCAGTGATACCTGCGCCTACTCTCTCTATGTCGCCTAAGCCGCCACTCTTTCACGCCTCTTCCAGTAGTTCGCGCATGCGGCGCTTTGCCCGGTGGATGCGAATCGCCGCAGCATTGGCGCTGATCCCCAAGACCTTCCCCACCTCACGGGCGGGGAGCTCATCCCAGACGGCAAGGAGGAGGGCCTCGCGGTCTCGCTCGGGGAGGGCACTGAGCGCGGTGGTGATTTCAGGCTCGCGGGAGATCACGGGGGCGGGGGCGGCGGGGAGAAGCTGCGTCACAAATCTGCCGAGGAGGGATTCACGTCGTACGCGCTTCCGGCGCATGTTGGCGAGGACCTTGCGGCAGACACCAATCGACCATCCGACCTCGGAGCCCTTCGGTATGCGCTCGGGCTGCTGCCAGAGGAGCAGCATGGTTTCACTGACGGCGTCTTCGGCCTCGTCGGGCGACGCTCGACGGAGGGCGTACCGCCGGGTCGGCTCGTACACGCGATCAATCAACGCCTCGAGCTCACCCACGTCGTACACCCTGCCCCCCTAGATGTCCCCTTGCTCTCTAGGAATACGTGTCACAACTCTACGCATCCTTTCAGGGGGTTGTGCCACCCACTTGACACGGTTCCGAACAGGCGTTCTAATACCCCTATGACCCGACATGATCAAGACCGCAAGACGAGGATCCTCCAGGCGATCGCCGAGGGGATCCGCCGTTCAGGCACGCCGCCGACCGTGCGAGAGATCGCCGACCTGGTCGGCCTTGCCGCCCCCTCCGCTGTCCACCACCACCTCGAGACCCTCGAGCAGGAGGGGCTGATTGAGCGTGGTGCTGGCCTTTCGCGCTCCGTGCGCCTGACCGCCCGCGGCCGCTCCCTCCTGGAGATCGACAGCGAGCTTGAGACGACCAACCTGCCGATGGCCGCCCGCGAGCTGGTCGTGGTGGGGCAGATCGCCGCCGGTGGGCCGATCGAGGCCTACGAGGAGCGCTCCGAGACGGTCGCCGTCCCTGAGTTCATGTCGACCCCCGACTCCTACCTGCTGAAGATTCGCGGCGACTCCATGATCGACGCCCAGATCGCCGACGGCGACTATGTCGTGATCAAGCCAAGCAAGGTGGCCGCCGATGGCGACATCGTGGTCGCCCAGGTCGAAGAGAACGAGGTCACGCTGAAGCAGCTCTTCCGCGAGACCGGTCGGGTTCGCCTGCAGCCAGCCAACAAGGCCTACAAGCCGATGTACTACCCGACCGTGAACGTGCAGGGCGTGCTCGTCGGCGTTCTTCGCCGAGTTCACTAGCCGCAACTCGGCGCCGGGCGCCGACTTATCCACAGCCGAAGGGGCCCGATCCCCTCTTCGTGGAGAGATTGAGGCAGATTTGTGGGCATCCATCTAGAGCGTCAACGGCGCGGCTGAGAGAATACGAGCATGACAAGCCAACTCCCACCACAGTCCTCTGAGGCCGAAGAGTCCGTACTCGGCGCCATCCTGATCGACGGCGACGCGATTACCGAGGTCTCCGAAACGCTCAAGGCGTCGGACTTCTACAAGCCAGCGAACAGCAAGGTCTATGCAGCCGTACTCTCGCTCTACGAGCAGCGCCAGCCGATCGACATCCTCACCGTCTCCGAAGAGCTTGAGCGCCGCGGCCAGATCGAAGAGATCGGCGGACGTGCAGCACTCGCTGATCTCTGCGACCGCACACCAACGGCGGTGCACGCCAAGCAGTACGCAAAGATCGTGGAGCGCAAGGCAGTGCTGCGCGGACTGATCAGCGCCGCCGGTCGCATTGCATCAATCGGCTACGAAGATCCTGCCGATGCCATTGAGGCGATCGACCGCGCCGAGTCGGAACTCTTTGCGATCAGCGAGCGGCGAACGGTGTCGGGCTTCACCGCCCTTGAGACACTGCTCGGCCAAGCGTACGAGCGACTAGACCATTTACACCAGAACCGTGGGCAGTTAATGGGCCTGCGCACCGGATTCACCGACATCGACAGCAGGACGCAAGGACTACAGGCCTCCGACTTCATCGTACTTGCAGCGCGACCATCAGTTGGTAAGACCTCACTCGCGCTGAACATTGCCGAGTACGCCGCAGTGCGCGAAGGAAAGTCGGTCGGCGTCTTCTCACTCGAAATGAGCAAGGAGCAGCTGGTGTTGCGGCTGCTGTCGAGCGTCACCAAGATTAACTCGTTCAAGTTGCGCAGCGGCTTTGTCGATGAGATGGACTTCCCAAAGATTGCTGGCGCGATGGAGACCCTCTCACGCGCAAAGATCTTCATCGACGACACCGCGAGCATCTCAGTGATGGAGCTGCGCACCAAGGCACGACGACTCAAGATGGAGCATGGACTTGACCTACTGATCGTGGACTACTTGCAGTTGATGCAGCCTGGCTCTTCGGGACGTGAGTCCAACCGCGTGCAAGAGGTTTCCGAGATCTCGCGTGGCCTTAAGGCACTTGCGCGCGAACTCGGCATTCCAGTGCTCGCGCTGAGCCAACTCTCGCGTCAGATCGAGATGCGCAGCGACTCAAAGGAGCCACGCCTCTCCGACCTGCGTGAGTCGGGGGCGATCGAGCAGGATGCCGACATGGTGATCTTCTTGTGGCGCAAGACCGACCGCATCGAAGAGAGTGATGCCGGTGGTGAGGCGATCGACTTCAGCATCGCCAAGCACCGTAACGGCCCAACCGGTACAGGGCAGCTCTACTTCATGAAAGAGCAGACGCGCTTCGTTAACTTGGTTCGTGAGCGCAACGATGGCGCACAGGGCGGAGGCGACAGCGAGCCAGTAATGTAGCGACATGAACTTCATGTTGCTCCGACCTGGAATGCGCCGCGCCTCGTACCTGTACCTCATGGTTGGCATCATGCAGGCCTTCTATCTCCCCTTCAGCTCAATCGTCTTCCGCGATCGCGGCGTCTCTTTCGAGGCGATCGGGCTCGTGGGCGCCATCAACTCGATCCTTGCGCTTGCTGCGGCGCCGATCTGGGGACACCTTGGCGACGCGACCCTCGGCCGCGTCGCAGCATTCCGCATCGCGATCTTCGCCACCGCCATCGGGGTGTTTGCATTTGCGGCAGGCCCAGTAGCCGGCATTCCAGGATCAATGCTCGCCGCCTTCGCGGGAGCTGGGATCGTGCCGCTCCTCGACGCCATCGGTATGGAGCGACTCGCTGAGGTGAAGGGCAACTGGGGAACGTTGCGCGCTGTCACGAGCGCCAGCTACGCCGCAACTGGCCTAGTTAGCGGAGCTCTCGTGGTTGCTGGCGGCGCATTTCTTGTTGGGCCGCTCTATGGGGCCGGGGCGTTGATCGTTCTTTTGGGGACCCTTGGTCTTCGCGTTACACACCGACGCCATCGCGTTGTGAGCGAAGACGAACTTGAGGCAGAACGCAGTGAGCTTGCGGGCGGTAACGCAGAGATTGCAGTCGCTGGTGATTGGCGAGATCGATTCGGTACGGTGAGCTTAGCGTTCGCACAGTCACCAAAACTTCTCTCGTTTCTCCTCTTGAGCCTCTTGGTCAACCTTGGCGCTGGCATCTTCTACTCCTACGGTTCGCTGCGCATTCAAGAGGTTGGGGGGAACGCTGCGATGGTGACACTCGGCGCAACGATCTCTGCAGCCGTCGAAATCCCATTTTTTCTGATTGGTGGCGCCGTTGCACTTCGCTTCGGCATGCGCGCCGTCTATTCCGTCGGTCTGGTTGCCCTTGGGCTCTGCTGTTTCGTCTACGCCTTCGATTTGTCGCCGTTCGCGCTTAGTATCATGCGCGGCCTCGTTGGTGTTGGATATGCCTGCACGCTCCTCGGGAGCGTGTTGACGGTGCGTGCAATCGTTCCGCTGCAGCTGCAGGCAACTGGGCAGGCGCTCTTCCAGGCGGTGTCGTTTGGCCTTGCCATCTCTGTCTCTTCAATTGTTGGTGGAGTGATCTATGGCGAGATCGGCGCGTTCCCAGTCTTCGTACTTGGTGGTGCCATTCTCATTGGATCGGTTCCGTTCGCCTGGCGAATCTTGCGCGTCGACACAGCGCCGACGACTATTTAGTTCCTTCTGCCGCGCGAGCGCGTGCGGCAACTTTGCCAAGATGACGGCGGAACTCGATAGAAGCCTGGTCTGGTCCGGCAATGTGCAGCTCTTCTGAGAGATCAATCGGCAACGCTTCTGGTCGCTGCGATTCAGTAATCGGTTGATCTTGATCGAGAATGAGTCGCTGGAAGTCTGCAAGCTCCGTGTCGTTTGACGGATCAAGGCGATAACTTCGTGCATTCCACGTAAACGTTCTCGTCTCTTTTGCTGAGAGTGGTGACGCGGCGATAAAGAGGACGAAGCGATTCCCATCTGGGAGTTGCTGATCGAGCGTGACGGAGTACGGCAGGTGCACCGTGTACGTCGTTGGATCGCGTTGCACCTTCGCGCCTGGTGCCACATCGCCCTTCACGCTGGTCTGCGGCTCTTCGAGGGCAATCTGGAAACTGATCGTTGTCTCGCTGCTCTCCACCACATGATCTGGGCTGAGTGGCTTGGCGCGGTCGCCAAGGATCCCCTCGTGCACCCAGGGGAAGTGACTGAAGTCGATGAAGTTCTCAATGCGCCGCGCGGGGGAGCACTTCCAGTCGTAGGTGGTGATTGGGATGGTGCGCAGCGAAGGGTCGCCCCACCACGGCGCCTCGGGAAGCGGATAGAGCGGTGCTGGGTCTTCCCAGCCGCCAGGACCTGGCTCAAGCAGCACCCAGACAAGACCGAGATGTTCGATGGCGGCGTAGCGCTCAATGCGTGCGCGACGAGGGATTGCGCGGCCGTGAACGGCAGGGATGCGCTTCACCTCACCGCTCTGACCGTAGCTCCAGCCGTGATACGGGCAGACCAGGCAGGCCTCCCCCGTGGGTGGGCTCCCATCGGGGGCCGGGCTCGTGCCTGGGTCAACCCAGCCGAGCGAGAGGGCGGTGCCTCGATGGACGCAGAGGTCCGGAAAGGCGGCAACCGTGTCGCCCAGGCGTGCGACGACCAGCGTCTCGCCTGAGAGGCGGATCGGGAGTGGTCGGTCGGTCAGCTCACCGCTCTGGCAGACGGGCATCCATGCCGAGCGGAGCGCCTGGTCGAGGGCCGCCTCGCCGGCGGCATCAAGGTCGTTGGGGCCCGCCTCGCCCGGAAGCGCCGCCTCACCGAGGCCGCTCATCGCTGACCGAAGATCTCCATCATCAGCGCAATGAAGCGCGGGGCGTTGGCATCAAAGGCGACGTCGGCGTTCGGCTCCTTGCCGCCGCGGTGATGCGTATCGACCACGGTCCGCCCGAGGGTCAGCGTGCCCGTCGTCTCGACTGCAACATGGCAGCGCTTGGTGGTGATGATGTCTGGCTCAACGAGCGCCGCAACGCAGAGCGCGTCGTGCACCGGCGCCGACTCTGGAACGTCCATCTTCTGGCTGCTCTCGTAACTGCCAATGCGTCGCTTGATCACCGTCTCTGTCGCCATGCCTGCAGGTGTGCCGAGCGCGCCAAATGCCGCGCACTCCTTCGCCGTGACAAGGGCCTTGTGCGTTGCGTCGAGCGGCACCATCAGCACATCCTTGAAGCCCGCCTCAAAGACGCTCGCGGCGGCCTCAGCGTCTGCCCAGATGTTGAACTCCGCCGATGCTGAAATGTTCGGCACCTCGTGCCCGCCGCCCATGATGATCAGCTTCGGCACCCACTCGGCGAAGCGCGGCTCTAGCGCAACGGCTGCGGCGATGTTGGTGAGTGGCCCGATCGGCATCAGCGTGATTGGCTGCGTCGCGTTGCGGTACGTCTCAATCAGGTACTCCACCGCGCGCTCGGAGGCTGGCTTGCTTGCGCTGCGCGGAATGTCGAGATAGGTACCGTGTGGGTCCTGCACGCTATCGGTTTTGAAGAATCGCTCCGACGGCATCGCCTTACGCACCAGTGGTCGTGGGAATCCAGCGTGCACAGGGATGTGTCCCTTGCCGATCAGCTCCAGCACTGAGAGCGAGTTCGTTGTTGTTGCGTAGAGCGGCGCATTGCCGAACACGGTCGTCACGCCGATCAGGTCAATCTCGGGGTGCAGCGCGGCGAGCATCAGCGCAACGGCGTCATCGGTCCCCGTGTCGCAGTCAATGATCAGGCGGTGCTTCTCAGTCATGGGGGGATTGTAGGGGCGGGTGCACGCTGCTGCGGTGCGTGATGCGCGCCTGATACGTCGGCGGTACGCGATTCTGGCTCAGTATCCGCCCAGCCGACCCGCGGGCGCTGCCTGCGGCGGCACGACGTGGAGGACTGCACGATGATGAAGACCCCTCGTGTTCATCCAGCTCGGCCCCGCATCGATTCCGCACTCGACGAGCTCACCGACGGAGGGCTGGCACTCATTTGCGGCAGTGCCGGATACGGGAAGAGCAGCGCCGTCGCAGCGTGGGGCATTCGTGCCGACCGACCGATGCGGTGGCTGCGGGCAAGTCGCGACTTGGGTGACGCCCTGCATCTCGCCGCCGATGAGGATGATGGCGTGCGCTTGCCGCGTCTCGCGCGAGCGGTTCGCCAGCAGCAGCCGCCAGCCGTATGTGCGGCGGCGCTCATTGCCGATCTCTCTGCGCCACACAGTGAGCTGATTCTGGTCATTGACGATGCAGATGCACTTGTCGAATCACCTGATGGCCTCGCGTTTTTGCGTGCGCTTGCGGAGCGCGCGCCAGATCGCTCTCGTGTTGCGCTGATCGGGCGCCGCGTTGCACAACTGCGCCTCATTGCAGCGCGCGCAAAGCGCCAGGTCATGCATATCGGCGCAGCTGCTCTTCGCGTTTCACCACGTCAGACGCGCCAAATCGCTGAAGCAAAAGGCTGGAGCGGGGCGCCGACGGCGCTCGAAGAGGCGCGCCGCGCAGCAGCTGGTAATGGCGGCATCCTCGCAACGTGGCTTGATCAGATGCGCGAGGGCGGCGACCGCGCCGAGCTTGATGAGTTCATCCGGCGCGATGTCGTCGGCGGCAGTGGGCCACTCCTGGCTCGACTCGCTCAGCCGGCAGGAGAGGAGCCGAGCCCCGAGTTGCTGCGCACCCTCTGGGAGGAGGGGCTCCTGATCGCCCCAGCCGATCAAGATGAGCTCGGAGAAACTGGCTGGACAATCCCCCGCTTTATTGCCGAGACACTAAATCTTCCACACACACTGGGCGTTTCGCCAGGAGACTCAGATTTTGCGCCCGTTCACCCGATCGTCCCGCACGTTGTGAGCCCGGTTGCGGTCGTGCACGATCTCGGGCCGCTCAGCATTGAAGTGGCGGGCAGAACGATTGAAGGAACGTCAATTCGCCCACGCTCCGTAGCGTTGCTGCACTATCTCGCCACACGACCACGACACGCCGCAACGCGAGATGAGGCAATCGATGCACTTTGGCCTGAAGCAGAGGCACAGGCGGGGTTGAACTCCCTAAACCAGGCGATTTATCACCTACGTCGCGCTCTTGATCCTAACTATGATCTTGCGCTTCAAGAGGGAGTACCTACGCCGTACATTCGCCATGAGGCTGAAATGGTGACGGTGAACTTGGAGCTGGTTACCTTCGACTCCGCACGGCTTCGCAGCACGCTTGATGGCGTTCGTCGTCGCGCGCGGGTTGATCAGATCGACGATCTACTCGACTCGTATCTTGGGCCGTTCGCCGTCGAGGTCCCATTTGAGCCGTGGGCGGAACAGCACCGCAGCGCGCTCGACGTTGGGATCTTCGCTGTAATCGAACGTGAAATGGCTGCGGCGTACTCCGTTGGCGACATTGATCGCGCGATTGATCTTGCACTTCGTGCGGTGCGCATTGATCCAACAGATGGCGCAATGCTGGAACACTTGGCGCTCCTTCTCGAAGAGAGCGGTTCGATTGCTGGTGCGCGAAGAGCGGCGGCTCGCGCAGTGTCAGCGTTGCGTGAAATGGATATTGCGCCGAACCCGGCGTTGCAGCGGCTTAGCGCGCAGCAGAACCGCGTTCGGCCTGCGCTGCAGCAATGACGGCTGCAACTGCAGAAAGGATGACCGTGAGTCCGTACAACAGGCACCAGCCACACCATGCGCCGATTGCGAAAGCCTGAATTGCAATGAGCACAAGCTCAATCGCCGCGCCGACCATTGCGGCAAGCGCCCAGATATTGAGCGCGAGTGTGGAGCGTGTTCGTAGGTAGTGCACTGACGCTGCGAGTAGGACGAGCGATCCAACAACTCCTACTAGGGCAACTGGGATCGGGCCGATGCTCGAGTAGACCGAGGCTTCAACTTTGGCGCAGCCGCCAAATGGTCCGAGCGCTGGGCCGCAGATTGCAGGGATGCCCGCGTAGCGAATTGCAAGGAGATAGGTGGCGATGACCGTTCCGACGGCGGAGATGACGGCGCCGAACTTTGCGGCACGCATTGGGTTACGGCTTGAGTGCGTCGTCAATGCGCTTGTAGAGGTCCGCCTCAGCTGGAATGCCTGCCTGCATCCATTCACCGAGCTTTAGGGTTGGTGTGCCGGTAACGCCAGCGGCGCGAGCAGCGGCGCTCTCCGCTTCAACCTCGGTGCGAATGGCTGGATCGGCAATGCAGCTATCCCACGCAGTGAGATCGAGGCCAGCGGCCCCGGCGAGGATGCGGAGCCGAGGTGCGCTGAATGCACCTTCGTTCTCTCCATCCTGGTTTGCGTAGAGATATGAGTGGAACGCCCAGAACTTATCCTGCTTATCTGCGCAGACTGCGCCAACTGCTGAGGTAAATGACTCTTCGCCAAGGAAGGCGAAGAAGCGATGCTCAATGCGAAGCTGTCCCTCCTTGATGTACTTCTCATAGAGGAACGGCTCGCTGCCGTTTGCCCATACGCCACAGATTGGGCACTGGAAGTCGGTCCACACCTCGAGGGTGACTGGGGCATCGGTCGCGCCGAGTCCTCGGCCGTCAACAAACGCTGCGTCGGGGGTGAAAACCGGCACATTCGGGGTAAACGAGTCGCTTGCGGTTGGTTTCCCGCTGAAGGAGCCAGAGAGCAGGAGTACGACGAGCCCCACTGAAAGGACAACGGCGCCGACCCCGAGTGCATTCTTGATGATGCTCATAGATGGATCATACCCGTGCTGGCTCCGTGGGCTCGCTTGGGGGCTCCCCACCTTATATTGAGACTTAGTCTCAACTCTGGTAGGATTCCGCCATGGCACGTGAGTTGCTCGAAGCGCTTGACCAGGCGGGGGTTCGCCTTACCGGGCCGCGGCGTGAACTGGCCGCCCTTATTGCGCGTCGGCAGGGGCACTTCACCGCCGCCGACCTGATTGCTGATGCTGACCAGCGCAGCCTCGGCATTGGGCGCGCCACCGTCTTCCGTCTCCTTGAACTCCTTGCCGACCAGAATCTGGTTGAACGGGTTGACCTGCCCGACGGCCGACATGCCTACGTCCCGTGCGAACCCTCCCACCACCATCACCTGGTGTGCGTCTCTTGCGGTGCAATCTCTGAGGTTGATGACTGCGGCATTGACGCCGTTACTGCTGAAGCCGCCCGACGCTCTGGCTTTGAAATTCAGTCTCACCGCCTCGAGCTATTCGGACGCTGCCCGCGCTGCCAGAAGCCGGAGCCCCGTCAATGAGTCGGCGGCTTATTGCGATGCTCGTTGCACTGCTTGCCGTAGTTGCGGCGTGCGGTGGCACGACCAGCTCACCAGCCGCCTCGAACTCCGGCTATCGCGTCGTAGCCACCACGAGCGTCTTCGCCGATCTGGCGCGGTTGGCACTTGGCGACACCGTGCAGATTGATTTCATTGTTCCCGCTGGCATTGATGTGCATACGTTTGAGCCGGCGCCGTCTGATGCAGCAAAGATCGCCGCGGCCGATTTGATTCTGATGAACGGGCTGGGGCTCGATGACTGGGTCAGCTCACTCATTGAGGCAGCGCAGCAAAGCGACGCCAACGTCGTACGCCTCGGTGAGGGCCTTGAGGGCTACGGGTTCCAGTATCTATTCACTGAATCGTCAAACAGTGGGCGTGCGCGCGATCCACACGTGTGGCTTGATCCCACTGCGGCAGAACTCTATCTACAGCAAATCGCTAGTCGTGTCGTTGAAGATCGGCCTGAGCTCACATCAGTGATTCGCTCCGCATTAGAAAAAGGACGTTCTTCCCTTCGATCTCTGTCACAAGAGGTGCAACTGATTTTTTCGGCAATCCCTGCTGACCGCCGCAAGATTGTCACCTTTCACGATGCGTTTCGGTACTACGCCCGCGCGTATGGCATCACGATTGTTGGCGTAGCTATTGCATCTCCTGGTCAAGATCCAAGCGCTCGAGAGATTGCTGCACTCATTGATGCAATCCGTGCGTCAGGAGTGACGACCGTGTTTAGTGAGGTGCAGTTTCCTTCCAAGGTGCTGACTAGCATCGCGGCAGAGACTGGCGCCACTGTGCTTGCTGATCTCTACTCGGATGCGCTCGGTGCTGCACCTGGAGACACCTACCTTGGTGCGATGCGTGCAAACGCAACAGCGATCGCCTCTTCAATGCAGCAGTGAGAACATCTAATGATGAGTGATTACCTGAACGCGATTGAGCTGATTGATGTCACCGCCGGATACGGCGATCGTGCGGCGATCAGCAGCGTCTCACTCAACCTTGTACCAGGTTCACTGACCGCCATCTTCGGCCCGAACGGTGGCGGTAAGTCGACGCTGCTGAAGTGCATCGCCGGACTGATGCAGCCGTGGAGTGGCAGCGTGGAGGTGCTCGGCGCAGCTGTTGGCGTGAACGCGAAGCGAGTGGCATATGTACCGCAAGCCGAACAGGTTGACTGGAGCTTCCCTGTGTCGGTCGGTGAGGTGGTGATGATGGGACGTACGCCAGCGCTAGGGCCGCTTGGTCGACCTGGCGCCGCCGATCACGCTGCGGTGGCAGATGCACTGGCGCGTGTTGATATGACCGATCTTGCGCGGCGCCAGATCGGCGAGCTCTCGGGTGGTCAGCGTCGCAGGGTCTTCTTGGCACGTGCGATCGCTGCTGATCCGGAGATCTATCTGCTCGACGAACCGGTGACCGGCGTGGACCCCACGACGCAGGAGAAGATCATGAACATCCTCGACGCCGAGGCTGCCCGTGGCCGCACGGTCATCGCCACCACCCACGATCTCGCCTGCGCCGCGCAGCGCTTCCATGATGTGGTCGCCCTCGCAGGGCGGGTCGTTGCGCACGGTCCAGCACAGCTCGTGCTCGACCAATCGGTGCTTGAGAAGACTTATGGTGGCCACCTTGTTCCGCTCGCAGGTGGTGGCGTGGTGCTGCTCGATGACCCACACCACTCCCACGGCGCACACGAGGGCCACGAATGAACCCACTTGACCTTCTCCTTACGCCGCTCGGCTACGACTTCTTTGTTCGCGCTCTGATCGCAAGCGCGCTTGTTGGTGTCGCCTGCGCGATCGTTGGATCATTCGTCGTACTGAAGGGGATGAGCTTCATCGGCGACGCCGTCAGCCACGCCGCCTTCCCTGGCATCGTCATCGCCTATCTCATTGGCGCGCCAATCATTCTCGGCGGTGCGATTGCGGCAATCGGCACCGCGCTTGGCATTGGCGCCATTACGCGCCGTTCAGGACTCCGCTCTGATGCCATCATCGGCGTCCTCTTCGCCGGCATGTTTGCGCTCGGCGTTGCGATCTTCTCTTCGATCCCAAACTACGTTGGAGACCTCTTCCACTTCCTCTTCGGTGATGTGCTCGGCATCAGCGTTGGCGACCTGCTAGCGCTCATCCTGCTTGTCTTTGGCCTACTGCTTGTTCTGCGCCTCTTGTGGAAGGAGTTGCTCTTCAGCACCTTTGATCCGCTCGGTGCTGGCGCCGCGGGGCTACCTGTTCGACGACTTGATGACCTGTTGCTGATCCTCATCGCTGTGACGATTGTGATCAGCCTGCAAGCGGTTGGCATTGTGCTGGTCGTAGCGATGATCACGACGCCTGCAGCAACCGCGCAGCTGCTGGTGAAGCGATTTACCGCAATGATTCAGGTTGCGGCGCTCATCGGTGTCTCTGCCGCAGTCGTTGGGCTGTATGTGAGCTATTCGCTTGACATCGCCTCAGGGGCGGCAATCGTCCTCTTGGAGACACTGATCTTCTTGCTCGCCCTCGCCTTTACGTTGATCCGGTCGCGCATCTACGCCGCACGAGGTGCCGCCAAGATCTAACGCGTCGCTAGCTAGCGCAGCCCTGCAAACAAATCTGACTCCGGAAGTGCTGGCGAATCCGTAAGGCGGTTTCCAATGAGTCGGTACTGCTCAACGGCACCAAGATCAATGTAGTCCTGCTCCGTTAGTACGAGCAGCGGGCCGTCGCTTTTGATCTGCGTGGCGTGCGCTTGAATTGCGCGGCGCTTTGCGGCGAGCTGCTTCGTAATGTCAATGCGCGTGGTGATTAGTTCGTCTGGGCACGCCATCGCTGCGCGCCACTGATGCCACTGCTCGAGTTCTTCTGGGGTTGCCTCTTTCGGCTCACTCCACCACGATTCAATTCCGCGCGACTCGAGTAGCGCGAGCACCTTGTCGCGCTGTGAGTCTGGTGTGCGCACTTCGTAGAGTTTCTTCGGCGTCCACGCTGGCCCCACTTCGGGCCGCCATGTTGGATCGCCAGCAACCTCCCATGCGCGGCGTGCGACGCGCGCGGCGGCAATATGGTCAGGATGGCCGTAGCCACCAAAGTCGTCGTAGGTGGCGATCACGTCGGGCTGCACGCGACGAATGATGCGCACGAGGTGCTCGGCCGTGCCGTCAAGATCGTTGGTGCTGTGTTGGTGATAGCAGCGCGGATCTTCGTTCCCTGCGTCGCCGACCATGCCGGAGTCGCGAAATCCGAGGTTCTCAAAGTGCGTGACGCCCAGCGCCGCCATGGCGGCGGCGATCTCGCCCATGCGTGTCTCGCCAAGGCGCTCGTGCGCTTCGGGGGTGTCCCACTCCGGAATGACGATCTCACCGAGTTCGCCGCGAGTGCCGGTCACAACATAGGTGTCAGTGGTGGAGCTGTGGGCGGCGGCGTAGGTGGCAAGGGTGCCACCCATGCTGATCGTCTCGTCATCTGGGTGGGCGTGTACCGCCATCAGAATCAATCGTCCGCTGCTATCCATGCCGAGATCGTACGCGCACAGGGCGGAGTGGGTCGGCTACCCTGAACCCACGCGGCGCATGGCGCTGCACGAGGGAGGTGCCTGATGGGAGCTACAGATACTAAGGTCCAGCGCTGGGCGCTGATCCTGGGCGCCTCAAGCGGCATCGGTGAGGCCACCGCACGCCTGGCAGCCGAAGCTGGCTACAACATCTGCGGCGTCTACCTGGGCCGCTCCCGCGGCGAGAAGCTCGATGCGGCCATTGCCGCCGTGAAGGCGACCGGCGTTGAGGCCCTCTATATCCGCGGCAACGCCGCCGACGACGAGAAGCGCGGCGAGGTCATTGCCCAGCTCAGTGAGAAGTTCGCCGCCGCCCGCGCCGCCAGCCTCACCCCGCAGCTCGGCATCGTGGTGCACTCGCTGGCCTTCGGCAGCCTACAGCCCTTCCTTCCTGACGGCGAGACGCCGCTCATCACCCGCAAGCAGATGGATATGACCTCTGACGTGATGGCGCACTCCCTCGTCTACTGGACGCAGGACCTCTACGCCGCAGGTCTGATCGGCAACACCACACGCATCTTCGCCACCTCGTCTGAGGGCGCCTCAAAGGCGGTCCCGATGTATGGCGCCGTCTCCGCGGCGAAGGCCGCCGTCGAAGCGCACTGCCGCCAGCTCGCGCTCGAGCTTGCGCGACTTGTGCCTGGCGCAACCGTTACAGCGCTGCGCCCAGGCGTTGTCAATACCCCAGCTCTGCGCAAGATTCCAGGAAGCCAAGACTGGATCGACGTCGTAATGA
>Ga0209401_1000542_pt1 | contig 25626 bp, 18 predicted proteins | sample M_140807_MF_Meta_FD_187318 | JGI IMG/M metagenome (GOLD analysis project Ga0209401, IMG submission 187318) | Freshwater microbial communities from Lake Montjoie, Canada to study carbon cycling - M_140807_MF_MetaG (SPAdes) (version 2) | ecosystem: Environmental > Aquatic > Freshwater > Lake... | reverse complement strand
CCCAGCCCCCGATGGCTTTCCCCAACGTCCGTCTGGCGAGTCGTCCGCTCCATTTCATCTATCTCTGCGACTGCTCCGGCTCGATGGAGGCCCAGGGCAAAATCCAGGCGCTCAATCAGGCGATTCGCCAGTCCCTGCCAGGGATGGCGGCCGTGGCCCGCGACAACCCTGAGGCGCGTGTGCTGGTGCGGGTGGTGCGCTTCGCCGACCGGGCCGCCTGGCACATCGCGACGCCCACCCCGGTCGAGGAGCTGCAGTGGGAAGACCTGCGGGCAGGTGGGGTCACCGCCCTTGGGGAGGCCCTCGAGCTGGTGGCGGCCGTGTTGCGCAGCCCCCCGATGGAGCAGCGGGCCCTGCCCCCGGTGCTGGTGTTGATCTCCGATGGCCAGCCCACCGACGACTTCGAGGTAGGGCTGGCCGCCCTGATGGCCGAGCCCTGGGCGCGGCGGGCCGTGCGGCTGGCGATCGCCATGGGCCATGACGCCGATGGAGAGGTGCTGCAGCGCTTCATCGGCCCGCACGCTGCCGTTGGATCCGCCGGCGGTGCCTTGCCTGCGGGCGAGGTGCCCGGGGCCAGCGGGGAGATGCCCCGCCATGGGCCGGGCCGCTCGCCGCGGCGCCCGCTGCAGGCCGCCGACGCCACGACCCTGGCCCGCTACATCCAGTGGGCCTCCACGGCGGTGGTGGGGGCTGCCTCCAGCAGTGCCAGTCGGTTGGCGGACGCCGCCGCCAGCTTGGAGTCCGTTCCCCTGCCGGAGCTCCCCCCCACCGAGCTCGACCCGCTCGACGAACCCGACCCCCTCAAATGGTGAGCCGGCCATGCTGAGGCGCTGGCTCGTTCCTGGGGTGTGCTCCCGCCGGGGGGCCGCCCATCTCCGCCGCGGTCAGCCCTGCCAGGACGCCTCGCTGCAGCGGGTCTTCACCCTGCCGGGCGGCCTGCCTCTCACCCTGCTGGCGGTGGCCGATGGCCATGGGGGGTCGGCTTACCACCACAGCGATGTGGGCAGTGCCATGGCCTGTCAGGTCGCCGCCGAGGTGGTGGCCGACCACCTGGCCCGCCTGCCGGCCGGAGGGACGACCCTTGGGGGCGCGGATCTGATGGCGCTGCGGCGCTGGTTGGCCGTGGACCTCCCCACCATCCTTCAGCAGCGTTGGCTTGCGGCCGTGCGGCAGCACTGGTCGGCGGGCCCCGGCCGCCGGGAGGTAGGCGCCCCCTTTTCGCCGCTGCCCTATGGCTCCACCCTGGGGATGCTGCTGCTGACACCGCGCTGGTGGGCCGTGGCCGGTCTGGGCGACTGGGATCTGGTGCGGGTTGATCCCGCGGGCGCGGCTGAACTGCTCAGCCAGGAGGCGGCCGCCCCCGGAGCCGGCGAGGCCACCGCCAGCCTCTGCCAGGAGGGTGCGGATCTGGGCGGCTGGTTCCGTTCCTGGGTGTGGCCCCTGGAGGACCAGGACCTCCTGTTTTCCCTGGTGCTCTGCACCGATGGCATCCGCAAATCCTGTGCGAGCGATGCCGATTTCCTCGCCCTGACCGCGTGGCTGGCGGCAGGGCCGGTAGCCAACACCGCTGGCTCCAAGACTGGTGGCTCCGACACCGCGGTCACCGATCCCGGCGAAGGCGTGGTCGAGGGTGACACCGACTTGGCGGAGGCCCTCGATCGGATCAGTGCCGAGGGCTGCGGGGATGATGTGAGTGTGGCGATCGGGCGCTGGCTGGCCGGGGAGGCGGGGGTGCCCCTCCCCTCCGATCGTCCGGCACCGACGGCTCCGACGGCACCAGAGTCCCGCCCCCCCCACCGTGTACGCCTGCTCCTGCTCATCGGTGCTCTGCTCCTGCTGTTCGGCGTTGCCCTGGGCCGGAGGTTCCCCCTCGCCTCGGGTCTGGCCGGTTCGCCGTTGGGGCCGCGGCCGGGGTTGCCGCCGGCCGGCCGCGAGATCCTGCGACGCGAGGTGGGGCGGCTCTGCCGCGATCCAGCCCTGCTGCTTCCCAGCCTGCTCACCCGCCACAGCCAAGTGCTGGGGTTGCGCCAGGGCACGCTCCGGCCGGAGCCCCTGCTGACGGATGCTGAGCGCGATCCGCTCGGAGCCCTGATTGCGGCCAGCTACCTGCAGCAGCGCGAACCGGGCCGTCAGAATGGATTGGCTTTCCTGGGGCTGTGTCCGGCCCTGCGGTCTGCGCTGGGGGGCCTCTGGCTTCCTTCGAGCTCCCCAGCGATCCCCGCCAAGGGTTCCACCTTGCGCCGCCCTTCCCCCTGATGTCTGACCACGAGCTTGGGGTGCGCCTGCGGGAGATCCTGCTGCAGGACCGGGCCCGGGGCCTGCCCCTGGAGGCCCGCCGCCTGCAGGCCTTGGTGGGTGATCTCTGCGAGCAGGAGCAGCTGGCCCTGGTGCCGCCCCTGCGCCACCTGCTGCTCTCCCCCGCCTTCGCGAGTGAGGTGGGCCGCACCCCGCCGCTCTCCGAACCCCGCAGCCGCCTTCGCTTTCTGCAGGAGCTGCGGGAGGTTTTCGCCATGCCCCTCTGCGATCGCATGGAGGCCGTGCTCGAGGGGCTGCTGGATCTCCCCCCCACCGGCCCTGCCGACGGGAGCGGTTCCACCGATGCGACTCCAGCCACCCCGGTCCTGGCGGTTCCCATGCCGACGCCATCGCTGGGTGACGGGGTCGGCGGAGCGGCGCCGAAGGCCTGGCCGATGGCCTTGGTGGGCTTTCTCGGGGGCGCCCTAGTGATCGGGCTGGCGGGGGTGTTCTTCTGGCTGGCGGAACGCCACAGTCCGGCGCTTGAGGGTGCCATCCCTTCGCTGACGAGCCGCGGAGGGGGGAGCTCAAGAGGCCTGGGGCGCAACGAAGGCTCGGAGACGGCGGCATCCCCGCCGATCGCAGGACTCCAGGGTGCCTCTGGAGAGCCGCCCCCAGCGGTTGGGGCGGGGAGCGATCCGGTGGCCAGCTCTGGCCCGGTGGAGACCCCACCGGCGCCAGCCCTGCCGGTGGCTCCGGGCGCCCAGGAAGGGGCCGAGGGCCAGGCGGCCGCCGTCCGCACGGTGGAGTCCCTTTACCAGGCCCTCTCCCGCCGGGACTTCGCTGCCGCCCGAGCTCAGTTCAGCGGCGAGGCCGCCGACCAGTTTGACCCCGCCTTCTTCCGACAATTCACCCGGGTGGAGGTGTCCGATCTCCAGCCCACCGCCCGATCGGCTGGCTCAATCACCCTCGACGGGGTGGTGAGCTTCTTCTACCCCGATGGTTCCCTCCAGGAGGAGGCCCGCACCTTCACCATCGACACCAACGGCGACCCTCCCCGGGTGGTGGCCAGCGCCTTCGAGCGGGTGTTGCGTCCGCGCCGCCCCTCCCCCTGAGCCGGCTGACCAACAAAAAAGGCGGCCCGGGGCCGCCTCCATGCATCGGGAACGGGCCGCGACTCAGGCGGTACCGCAGAAGGTGATGTCGGGGAACTTGAGCTTGGCTTCATCGAGGGATTTGCCGCGGCCCTCCTCCTGCCAGTAGTTGATCACTTCCGTGGCCTTGTTGAGGATCTCGACGCGCTCGTTGTCGGTGATCCAGCTCTTGGCCTCCAGCTCGCCCTTGAGGGTTTCCCAGGCATCTTCCCGGGGCCAGAAGAAGTAGGCGGTGAGGGGGCTGGGGCCACCGCCCACGATCTGATCAACAGCCAGCGCGACGTTGTCGGGCAGCCAGAGGATCTTCAGCAGGAAGCGGCCCTCATCGGCCTTGGGGGTGTAGCCGGAGGGAACGCCGTCCTCGTCGATGGTGGCGGTGGCGAGGGCCGCGCTGCCGCCCCGCATCACGGGCCGCCCTTCGGTGGTCACGGCCGGAACGCCCGCCTCGGCCCCGCCAGCAGCGCTCAGCTCAGCCGCATCAACGGCGCTCTCGGATGCTGTCATGGTCTCGGGGCTCAAGGGGCGCTCAGGCAAACAACTACCTTACCAGTCGCATCGGAGTGCCCCCCTGTTCCCCCGCGCCGTTCTGCTGTTCGACATCGATGGCGTGATCCGGGACGTGGGCGGCAGCTACCGCCGCGCCATCGTTGAGACGGTGCACCACTACAGCGGCTGGCGCCCCGATCCGGCCGAGATCGATGCCCTCAAGGCGGAGGGCTGCTGGAACAACGACTGGGAGGCCTCGCTGGAGCTGCTGCGGCGCCATCGCATCTCTGGCACGGAGGCCGCGCCCTCGCCTGATTCGCGGCTGCGATCTTCCGGGACAGGCGATTCTGCGCCGCCCGCTGGCTTGGCCTTGCCCGTCCCAGCCACCGACCCATTCACCGTCCCAGCCCCGTCCACCGCAACCCGGGGGGGCAGGCCGGCCTCGTTCTCTCCATCGCCCGTCCCCGTGCCATCACCCCTCCCCTCCCTGGCGGAGCTGGTGGAGGTGTTCGGGGGGTTCTATTTCGGTGGCGACCCCGATGGGGACCCAGCCCTCTGGCGCGGCTTCATCGGCAGCGAACCGCTGCTGGTAGAACCCTCTTTCTTCACCGAACTCAACGCGGTCGGCATCGCCTGGGGCTTCGTGAGCGGTGCCGAGCCCCCCTCGGTGCGCTACGTGCTGGAGCAGCGGCTGGGGCTTCTCGATCCGCCGCGGATCGCCATGGGTGAGGCCCCGGATAAACCCGATCCCACCGGCTTTCTCCGGCTGGCGGAGCGGCTGCTGGCGGAGGGCACCGGCACCGGCCTGGGGGCCGCATCACCGCCGGTGGCCTACCTGGGGGACACGGTGGCCGATGTGCTGACCGTGCAGCGGGCCCGGCAGGTCTACCCCCACCAGCGCTTTCTCAGCCTGGCGGTGGCACCGCCCCACCTGCAGGGCCCGGAGCATCGGGTGGCCCGCCACGCCTACGAGGAGCGGCTGCGCCAGGCCGGTGCCGACCGGATCCTGCCGGCCACCACCTCGGTGCTCGCCAGCCTCGAAGCGCTGTTGGCGGAAACCTGATGGCTCCCGGCGGGCCTCAGCGCTCCATCGCCGCAGGCGCCTTCAGGGCCGATGCCGTGAGGGTCTCGTGGCCCCACTCGGTCACGGCCACGTCGTCCTCGATGCGGATGCCGATGCCCTTCCAGCGCTCGGCGATGGCGGGTTGGCCCTCGGGTACCGGCAGCCGGTCGCTGACGTAGAGGCCGGGCTCCACCGTGAGCACCATGCCCGGCTCCAGCTCTACGTGGTGCTCGCCCAGCCGGTAGGCCCCCACATCGTGCACATCGAGGCCGAGCCAGTGGCCGGTGCGGTGCATATAAAGGTGGCGGAAGGCCCCCTGCTCGATCAGGCCGTCCACCTCGCCCACCAAAAGCCCCAGCTCCACCAGCCCCGCCACCAGCACCCGCACGGCGGTGTCGTGCACCCCTTCGGCGGTCTGGCCCGGCGCCACCGCCGCCACCGCCGCCTCCTGGGACGCGAGCACCAGCTCGTAGAGGGCCCGCTGCTCACCGCTGAAACGGCCGTTGATCGGGAAGGTGCGGGTGATGTCGCCGTTGTAGTAGTCGTTGAGGGAACAGCCGGCGTCGATCAGCAGCAGGTCGCCATCGCGCAGCGGGGCGTTGTTGCTGGTGTAGTGCAGCACGCAGGCGTTATCGCCGCCGGCCACGATCGAGCCGTAGGCCGGGCCTCGGGCGCCCTGTTCGAGGAAGTGCTGCTCGATCACCGCCTGCACCTGTCGCTCGTTCAGCCCAGGCCGGGCCACCTGGCGGGCCAGCTCGTGGGCCTCGGCCGAGATCCGGCCCGCCTCCCGCATCCGCACGAGCTCTTCGGGGGATTTGCGCAGGCGCAGTTCGTGCAGCATCGGGCAGGGGGCCACCAGCCCCAGGGCGGCGCGGCCGCTGCGGGGGGCGCGATCCAGCTGGGTTCCCCACGCCTTCAGCACGAGGGGTTCCATCGCCGGGTGGCGGCCCACCCGGAAGGCGATGCCCTCCGCTCCCTCCAGATAGCCCGGCAGCCGCTGCGCCAGCTCCTCGATCGGATGGGCCAGGGCGGCGCCGAAGCGTTCCACGGCCCCCTCGCAGCCCCAGCGGAAGCCGTTCCACACCTCGGCGCTCGCCTCCTTGGGTGCCACGAACAACACAAAAGGGTTGTCGCTCTGGTGGGGCAGGAAGAGGGCCACCGCCCCCGGCTCATCGAAGCCGGTGAGATACCAGAAGTCGCTGTTCTGGCGGAAGGGATGCTCCACATCGGCGTGGTGGGTCACCAGGGGGGCCGCCGGAATCACCGCCGCCACGCCGCCGAGGCGATGCAGGAAGCGGTCCCGCCGGTCGGCGAACAGGGCCGGATCGGAGCAGGCGGCGGTGGCGAAGGACACGGCGGGCGGGTGGAAGGGGGAGCGGGTGAACCCAGAGCGGGTGGAGACGGGGAGCGGAGCTCCGGGGGTGAGCCGGCGGTCGAGCGGGATCTTTCGCCGGCTCCCTGAGGAGCGGGAAGGCCGCTGGGCGGCCCAGGAAGCCAGGCTGGCAGGGCCTGGCGGCAACCCTATGGCCCCGACCGGGCATCGCGGGGTCCAGGGTGCGCGGATCCCGCTCCCGGTCGAGACCGTGCCGCGGACCTAGCGGTGAGGCAGGAATCGAGGGTCTGGATGCCCTGGCCCGGACCTGTCCCGGCACCCTGGGTCCATCGTCCGGATTTGCCCAGGTCCGTTTCGAACCGGGCTCCAGATCCGGCCTCCAGGCCCGGGGTTTCGTTCCACACCACGGATCCGCCACCCCCTGGGGCCTCCCCCCTGCGAAGCACCGGCCAAGCGCCGGTCCGGCCATCCCTACGGCGCCGGGTGGGCACAAGCGATTAAATACGGATAACGATTTGATGTCCTCCCCCCGTGCCCATCGTTGAGCAGGCCGCGGCGCCGGCCGCCCGATGAACGACCTGCTGCTGCTGGCCCTGGTGGTGGCACTGATGCTGGTGGGCTCCTTCTTCTGCTCCGGTGTGGAGGCGGCCCTGCTCACCGTGAACCCGGTGAAGGTGCATGAGTTAGCGCGGCGCGAGCGGGCCGTGGCTGGGGCCCGCGAGCTCGAGCGACTCCGTCAGCGGCTCGGGCGCACCCTGGCGGTGCTCGTGATCGCCAACAACATCTTCAACATCTTCGGCAGCATCATGGTGGGCGGTTACGCCGCCTCGGTGTTCAGCCACCGCGGCATCAGCGGGCCTGCCCTGCCGCTCTTCTCGGTGGGTCTCACGGTCCTGCTGATCCTGCTGGGCGAGATCCTGCCCAAGTCGATCGGCAGCCGTCTCGCCCTGCCCGTCGCCCTTAGCACAGCCCCGGCCGTGGGGCTGGTGGTGTGGCTGATGGCGCCGGTGGTGCTGTTGCTCGAGCGGGTGCTGCCTTCGATTACCGCCGAGAACGAGCTCAACACCGATGAGGAGGAGATTCGCCAGTTGGCCCGGCTCGGCTCCCAGAAGGGCCAGATCGAGGCCGACGAGGCGGCCATGATCGCCAAGGTGTTCCAGCTCAACGATCTGACCGCCCGCGATCTGATGGTGCCCCGGGTGGCCGCCCCCACCCTCGATGGCCACGCCAGCCTGGCCGAGCAGCGGCCGCTGCTGCTGCGCCAGCCGGCCGCCTGGTGGGTGGTGCTGGGTGAAGAGGTGGATGAGGTGTTGGGCGTGGCCAGCCGGGAGCGCTTGCTCACCCACCTGCTGGAGGGCCAGGGGGAGGCCCGCGTGGCCGAACTGGTGGATGCGGTGGAGTTCGTGCCCGAGATGATCCGCGCCGACCGCCTCCTCACCAGCTTCCGTCGCAATAGTTCCGGCGTGCGGGTGGTAGTGGATGAATTCGGCGGCTTCGTGGGTGTGGTCGGTCCGGAGGCCGTGCTGGCCGTGCTCGCCGGTTGGCGGCGCCGTCCGCCTGGGGTGGCGGAGGCGAGCCCATGACCCAGGCCCGCCCGCGGAAGGCGGCTGCCGGCGGCCCCATGGCCCCCCGGGCACACCGGGAACCCTCGGAGCCCGCCCAGCGGCAGACCAACGCACCCCAGGATTCCGCTCCCCCCACCCCGGAGCGCTGCCGCCTGCTGCTGTACCGCTGGCGCGCCGGTCTCGAGCTCAGCCCGCGGGAGAGCAGCCTGCTGGCCCCCGAACTGGCGGGTCTGGACCGCCAGCTGGCCCGCCTGGAGCAGCGGCGGCCGCGGGTGGCGGTGTTCGGCCGCGTGGGGGTGGGCAAGTCGAGCCTGCTCAATGCCCTGCTGGGGGAAGCCAGTTTCGCCACCGACGTGGCCCACGGCTGCACCCGCCACCAGCAGGCCCGCCCCTGGAACCGGGCGGTTCCCGGCCTGGCGGGCGTGGAGCTGGTGGACACACCGGGCATCGATGAGATCGCCGCCGCCGCCAGGGCGCGGCTGGCGGCCCGGGTGGCCCTGGGATCCGATCTGGTGCTGCTGGTGCTCGATGCCGACCTGGGTCGGGTGGAGATCGAGGCTCTGGAGACCCTGCTCGCCAGCGGCAAGCCCCTGTTGCTGGTGCTCAACCGCAGCGATTGTTGGCCCGTCGAAGAGCTACCAGCGTTGCAAGCCAGCATCCGGCGGCGGCTGCCGGCCGGTGCGGCCCACCTTGAGCCCATCGTGGTGGCGGCGGCCCCGCGGGAGCCGCGTCTGATGGCCGACGGGCGGGTGCGCAGCGAGGCGGCCGCCCCCCGGATCGCCCCGCTGGAGGAGGCCCTGCTCGATCTGCTGGAGCGACATGGCCCCCTGCTGCTCGCCCTCAATGCGCTCCGCGCCGCCGATCGCTTCAACCAGGCCTTGCATCGCTCCCGCCTCCAGCAGGGGCGCCGCCAGGCCCAGGAGCTGATCGGTCGTTTTGCCGTGGGCAAGGCCGCCGGCGTGGCGGTGAATCCTTTGCTGCTGGTGGATCTGGCCGGCGGCATCGCCTGCGACAGCGCCCTGGTGCTGCAGCTCTCCCAGCTCTACGGCCTGCCGATGGGCCGCCGTGGCGCCCGCCAGCTCCTGACGCGTCTGTCGGGCCATAACGCCCTGCTGGGGGGCGCCCAGATCGGCCTGCAGCTGCTGCTTGGTGGCCTGCGTCAGTTGCTGCTGGTGGCGGTGCCGATCAGCGGCGGGCTGAGCCTGGCGCCGGCGGCGCCGGTGGCCCTGGCCCAGGCGGCCCTGGCGGTGCACACCACCCGCCGCACGGGTCGCCTCGCGGCGGCCGAACTGCTGCGCTCCGCCACCGCCGCTGGCCAGCCCGGCGCCCTGCTGCGGCGCCTGCTGGCCCAGGATCCCGAAACCCGCCATTGGTTGCGGGCCTGGCAGGCGGCGGGCCAGGGCGATGGCCCGGTCGAGCCCCTGCTGCCCTGATCACTGTGGCGATCGCCCTCTTCGGCACCAGCGCCGACCCCCCCACCGAAGGCCACCGCCTGCTGCTCCAGGGGCTTCTCACCGTGTATCCCCGGGTGGCCACCTGGGCCAGCGATAACCCCCAAAAGCACCATGGCGCTCCCCTGGCCCTGCGCTCCCAGCTGTTGGGGGCCCTCGTGGCCGCCATCCATGACCCGCGGCTGAGCCTGGAGCCCCAGCTCAGCAGCCCCTGGGCGATCGAGACCCTCGAGCGGGCGGCACAGCGCTGGCCCGGCGAGCCGCTGGTGTTCGTGGTGGGTAGCGATCTGGTGGCCCAGATTCCCCGCTGGCGCGAGGCTTCCCGGCTTCTCGCGGCCTGCCGGCTGGCGATCGCAGCCCGTGGCGGCTGGCCCCTGCACGATGGGGAGCTCGAGGCCCTGCGGCGGATCGGCGCCCGCATCGAGCTGCTCGATCTGCAGGTGCCGGCCACCGCCAGCAGCCGGGTGCGCGGGCAGGTGGCCGCCGCCGATCCGCTACAGGAGGTGCCCCCGGCCCTGCGGCCGGTGCTGCTGGAGCACAATCTCTACGGTCTGCAAGGGCCACCCCCCCAACCCGACCGTTTCTGATGCGCCTGGCCCTCGCCCAGCTCGATGCCATGGTGGGTGATCTGGCTGGCAATGGCGAGCGGATCCTCACCGCTTGCCGCCGGGCCGCCGGGGCGGGGGCGCGGCTGGTGCTCACCCCGGAGCTCTCTCTTTGGGGCTATCCCCCCCGCGACCTGCTGCTGCGCTCCTCCCTAATCGAGGTCCAGAGACGGGCCCTGGAGAGCCTGGCGGCTGACCTGCCCGCAGGGATCGCGGTGCTGGTGGGCATGGTGGATCCGATCCCCGGTTCCGAGCGGCCGGCGCTCTACAACGCCGTGGCCCTGGTGGAGGCCGGCGGCTGGCGGGTGGTGGGCCGCAAGCGGCTGCTGCCCAGCTACGACGTGTTCGATGAGCGCCGCTATTTCCGCCCCGCCGAGGCGCCATCGCTGCTGGAGCTGGGCGGCGGCGGCCGCACATGGCGGCTAGGCCTCACCATCTGCGAGGACCTCTGGGTGGAGGAGGAGCTGCAGGGCCATCGCCTGGCGGGCGCCGATCCGATCGCCGATCTGCAGGCCCAGCGCCTGGATCTCCTGCTGAATCTCTCGGCTTCCCCCTTTGGCCAGGGCAAGGCCGCCCTGCGGCGCCGCCTGGCGGCCCGGGCCGCCACCCGGCTCGGGGTGCCGGTGGTGTACGTGAACCAGGTGGGCGGCAACGACGAGCTGGTCTTCGACGGGGCCGGATTCGTGGTGAACGCGGCCGGCCAGGTGGTGTTGCAGCAGGCCTGGTCGGCGGAGGATCTGAGCTTCTGGTGTCCCGCCATTCCCCAGGGCGCCGCTGAAATCGCGGTTCCGCTCGACCCCGCCGTATCCCCGGCCCCGCCGGGCTCCGCTGCTGCGCCGTTTTCCCTGAAGGCCGTCGCCCCCACCAGGCCCGCACCCCTCCCCCTTGCCGAGCCGGAGGCGAGCGAGCTGCTGCTGCGGGCCCTGGTGCTCGGCGTGCGCGACTACGCCCGCAAGTGCGGCTTCCGCGGCGCCCTGCTCGGGCTGAGCGGAGGCATCGATTCGGCTCTGGTGGCGGTGATCGCCTGTGCCGCCCTTGGTGCCGAGCGGGTGCGAGCGCTGCGCATGCCCTCCCCCTGGAGCTCGGAGGGGTCCCTCACCGATGCGGCCGATCTGGCGGCGCGGCTGGGCCTGGCGCTGGGCACGGTGCCGATCGCGCCGCTGATGGAGGCGATGGAGGGCGCCCTCACGCCGGTGCTCGGCGGCCCCCCGGCCGGCCTGACCGCCGAAAACCTTCAGTCGCGGCTGCGGGGCACCCTGTTGATGGCGGTGGCCAACCAGGAAGGCCAGCTGCTGCTCTCCACCGGCAACAAATCGGAGCTGGCGGTGGGCTACTGCACCCTCTATGGCGACATGAACGGCGGCCTGGCCGTGATCGGCGACCTCTACAAGACCACCGTTTTCCGGCTCTGCGCCTGGCTGGATTCGCCCCAGTCCGCCGCCTGCCGCGCCGCCCTAGGCCTGCCGGCCGAGGGGGAACTGATCGGCGCCGCCATCCGCGGCAAGCCCCCCAGCGCCGAGCTCCGCCCCGACCAGCGCGACAGCGATTCGCTGCCCGACTACGCCCTTCTCGATCCGATCCTCAAGGCGCTGGTGGAGGACCTGGCCAGCCCGGAGCAGCTGGTGGCCGCCGGCGCCGACGCGGCCTTGGTGGAGCGGGTGGCCACCCTGCTCAGGCGCGCTGAGTTCAAGCGCCGTCAGGCGCCGCCGGCCCTCAAGGTGAGCGGCCGGGCCTTCGGCAGCGGTTGGCGCTTCCCGATTGCGGCGGGGGGATAAGCGCGGCGGGGCTCAGCGTTGATCTGGAGCCGACGAACTACAACAAACAGGCCAGCAGACACGTCTGCGGATCCCCGGCGGCTGAGCTCTCCGACTGACCCGGCATCCCCCGCTGCAGCCGGCGGACCTCGGCGGATCTAGGGTCTAGGCACAGCCTTTGTCTTCGCCCATGGCACCCCCCGGCCTGGCGGCTCCCCTGGTCTCACCGATGGCCACCATCGGTGTGCCCACCGAGATCAAGCGCGATGAGCAGCGGGTGGCCCTCACGCCGGATGGCGTGCGGGAGCTGGTGAGCCAGGGGATGGAGGTGAGGGTGGAAGCGGGCGCCGGCCATGGGGCCGGCATTGCCGACGACGACTACCGCGCCTCGGGGGCCCGGCTGGTGAGCCGCGAGGAGGCCTGGGCCGCCCACCTGGTGGTGAAGGTGAAGGAACCCCAGCCCGAGGAATTCGGTTTCCTCCGGCCTGATTTGGTGCTGTTCACCTACCTCCATCTCGCCGCCTACCCGGAGGTGGGCCGTGCCCTGCTGGAGGCGGGCACCACGGCCCTGGCCTACGAAACCGTGCAGCTTGAGGACGGCAGCCTGCCCCTGTTGGCGCCGATGAGTGAGGTGGCCGGCCGGCTGGCGGCCCAGGTGGGGGCGCGGCTGCTGGAGAAACCCCAGGGGGGGAGAGGTCTGCTGATGGGCGGCTGTACCGGTGTTCGTCCAGCGCGGGTGGTGGTGCTCGGGGCGGGCACGGTGGGTTGGAACGCGGCCCGGATTGCCTCGGCGATGGATGCGGAGGTGTTCCTGCTGGATCGCTCTCCCCAGAAGTTGCGGGTGCTGGAGTCGGATCGCCGCGGTCGCATGGTCACCCTGGTGAGCAGCCGCGCCCTGATCGAACGGCTGGTGCCTGGGGCCGATCTGCTGATCGGCGCCGTGCTGTTGCCTGGCGGCCGTGCCCCGACCCTGGTGGATGAGGAGCTGGTGCGGCGCATGAAGCCGGGATCGGTGATCGTGGATGTGGCGATCGACCAGGGGGGCTGCATCGCCACCAGTCGCGAAACCACCCACACCGACCCGGTGGTCACCATCCACGGCGTGCAGCACTACGCGGTGGGCAACATGCCCGGCGCCGTGCCCTTCACCTCCACCGAGGCCCTGGTGAGCGTGACCCTGCCCTACATCCTCGTGATGGCCGGCCGGGGCCTGGCGGAGGCGGTCACCGACCGCCCCGAGCTGCTCTCCGGCCTCAACACGGTGAATGGCTCGGTGTGCCATCCCGGCGTGGCCCGCGCCCTCGACCTCACGCCCCGCCATCCGATGGCCTGCCTGCGCTGAGGCGATGCCACCGCCGCCCTCCCTCGCCAACATGGGCCCAGCCCCGGCTTCGGCCGGGTCCCGTTCTGCCCTTCGGCATCCGTGATGTCCAGCCCAGCCAGCGGTTCCGCCCCGGACGGTTATTCCCTGCTCCGCTCCTTTCTCCAGCCCCAGGCCGGACCCGGCCCCGGGACCGGGGGGAGGGTTGCGGATGGTTCGGCCCTGCAGCGGTTGCTACCCACCGGTGGCACGCTTCCCTGGCTTGAGCGGCGCTGGGGTCAGGCGGGGCTTCCGGCCGCCCTGCTGAGCGCCTTGCGCGGGCTGGGCCAGGTGATCTTCATCAACAACCCGGCGAGCGGCCTGCTGCTCTTGCTGGCCCTGCTGCTCCAGTCGCCTTGGATGGCCCTCTTCGCTGTGGTGGGCACCGTGACGGCCAATCTCACCGCCCGCGCCATCGCCGCCGAGTCCACGGCCTGGAGCAACGGCATCTACGGCTTCAACGGCGCCCTGGTGGGTGCGGCGGTGGCGGCCTTCGCCCATGTCGGCCTCGGCACCAGCCTGTTGGCCTGGCTGGTGGTGGTGGTGGCGGGCGCCATCGTGGCCACCTTGCTGCTGCATGGCCTGGGCCGCTGGGTTTTCCGGGTGGTGGGGCTACCGCCGCTCACCCTTCCCTTCTGCCTGGTGACCTGGCTGCTGCTCGATCTGGTGGCCAGCCTCAACCATCCCGCCCTCCAGCTGGCTGAACATCCCGCCCTGCAGGGCGGCATCGGCGTGCTTGAGGCCCTGCTGCTGGCCCTGCCCCATGGCTTCGGCCAGGTGCTGTTCTGCCCCGATCTGCTGCCTGGGGTTCTGGTGCTGCTGGCCACGGCGGTGGCCAGCCCACTGGCGGCTCTGGTGGGTCTGCTGGGGGGAGCCCTGGCAGCCATCACCGGCCTGCTGATTGGGGCCACCCCCGAGGCGGTGGCGATGGGCCTATGGAGCTACAACGGCGTGCTCACCGCCATGGCGATCGGCGGCTCCTTCTACGCACCAACACGCTTGAGCGTGGCGGTGGGGCTGTTGGGGGCGGCGGCGGCCAGCCTGATCACCCCTGGCCTCTCCGCTCTGCTGGCCCGGGCCCTGGCGCCCGGTTTTCCCCTGCTTCAGCTCCCCTTCATCGTGGCCACCCTGGCCATGATGATGGTGATCCGCTGGTCGCTGCACTCGCTGCTGCCCGTTGCGCTGCACGCGATCTACACCCCCGAGGAGCATCGACGCCGCTACGAGGTGAGCCGTTCCCTGCTCGGGGATTTCCGCCATCGCCTGCGCGCTGTGGTGGATGGGCGTCACCATTTCGTTCCTTCGGCCCTGGCCAGCGAGTCCGGTGATGCCTTGGAGCGGGAGGCTGCCAGCGAGCTGCGGCGGCTCTACCGCCAGCTCGATCGCAATGGCAACGGCCGTCTGAGCGTGGCAGAACTGGCCACCGGACTGATGCAGCGGCGCCGTGGCGGCCAGGCCGATCTGGTGAACCGCAGCCTGTTCCAGCGTTTGCGCCAGCTGCTGGTGGCCATGGATGTGGATGGCGACGGCGCCGTGGATGAGGACGAATTCACGGCCCTGATGCTGCGGCTGCGGCGGTTGAGCGAGGGCGAGGAGCGGCTGATGCGCTACCTGATGCCAGTCGATGTGAATGGCGATGACCAGCTCGATCCCGCTGAGCTGAGGCGCCTCTTAGGCAGCGTCGGCCAGCCCCCCCTTAACCCCCAGGAGGAGCGCCATCTGTTCGCTGCGGTGGATGGTCGGCTGAGCTGGTCGGCTTTCCTCGACCGTCTGCTACTGGTCTGAGGCCTTCGGGGGCCGCCAGCTGGTCCCCCCCGGTCCAGGGGGGGCCGCCGAAGACCGTGCCGATTGCCGCTGCCAGGGCGCTGCTGATCAGCAGCCAGGGGAAGAGCTGGGCGTTGTTCTGCAGGATGAAGACGAACACCGCGCAAAACAGGGGTGTGCGGCAAGCGGCGCTGAACACCGCTGTGGCACCGACGGCCACCAGCATCGCCTGCTGATCCGGGGGCAGCCGCTGCACCAGGGCGCCGCTGAACACGGCGCCGAGGGCCATGCAGTCGTGCATCAATCCGCCGGGGGCGCCGGCGGCGAGGGCCAGCAGCGGGCTGATCAGTCGCGGCAGGAAGGCCCAGCGAGGGTTGGTGCCCTGTCCGGCCAGGGCTGGGCCGAGGATGAGGGAGCCATCGTTGAGGCTCAGCCCACCGCTGAGCTGGGCCAGCAGGCCGAGCAGCATGGCCAGGGCGAGGGCGGTGGGCAGGAAGTGGTTGCGCAGCATTCCCTGCAGCCGGGGTGTGAGGCCGACCAGAAGCCGCAGGAAGACCACCCCCAGCAGGGCCGCGGCCAGGGTGAGCATCAGGGCCCAGGGCAGCAGGATCAGGGGTGGTTGCCCCACCTGCAGCACCTGCACCCGGGCCGGGTTCCCCAGGTCGCTGGTCACCAGGGTGCCCACTCCCCCCAGGAGCAGGGTGGGCAGCACCAGGGGGAGTCCCCGCTCGGCGCTCAGCTCCTCCAGGGCGTAGGTCGCCCCGAGCAGGGGGGAGCGGAAGGCCGCCGCCAGACCTGCCCCGGCGCCCACCGCCGCCGCCAAGGGCAGGGGAAGCGCCTGCAGCACCCGCAGCCGGCGCCGCAGGGCCAGCAGGGTGGAGGCGCCGAAGGAGGCGGCGGGGGATTCGATGCCCACCGCCAGGCCGGCTAGGTGGGTCATGGCCAGCAACACCAGCCTGGCTAGTTGGGCCGGCCCCCTCAGGCCCACCAGGGCCCGTTCCCGCCCTTCGGCAACCAGGGGCTGGTGCTGCAGGGCCTCCACGCCGCTGAGGCCACCGCCCCGGCCCAGCGCCAGGGGACCCCAGGCCAGGGCGAGCACCGTGAGGATGCCGCAGGCCACCCCGAGAGGCAGCAGGGGATCAAAGAGGCCGGGAATCCCCGCCTGCCACTGGCGCTGCAGCAGGAAGCCCAGGGCGGAGAGTCCCTGAATCGGCAGCATCACCAGGCCCAACGCCAGGCCGCAGGGCAGCAGGGTGAGCAGGAGAGCGGGGCCCAGGGTCCCGGCACCTTCGGCCGTCCCGGGAGGCAGCAGCCAGCGGAGCCAGCCAGGGCTGGTGGTCCATCGGGGCAGACGCAGGCGAGGACGCATCCACATCCGGGTTGGCTTGCCTCCGATTCTTGCTGCGCCCGCCGGTACCGGGGCGCCGCGCCGGGATCCTGGCCACGATTCACGCCACGGCAGGCTCTCCCCGCGTCGGCTGCGGCGACGAGCCCGGGCTTAGCTCCTTAGGGTCTGGAGGTCGCCCTCGAGGGCCCGGTCGTAGCCCCGCCGCTCCGCTTGAACGGCCAGTTCGTCGGTGTCGGAGTGCTCGAGCGGCAGGTCGAACCAGAAGGTGGTGCCCACGCCGCTCTCGCTGGCCATGCGCACTTGGGTGCCGTGTTTCTCGAGGATGCCCCGCACGATCGAGAGGCCGAGGCCGGTGCCGGCTTCGGTGTGCACAGCGTTCTCCACCCGGAAGAAGCGCTCGAAGATCCGCTCCTGATCGGCGCTGGCGATGCCGCAGCCGCTATCGGCGATCTCGATCCGCAGCCGTGGCAGGGGAGAGGTGAGGGCGCAGTTGGGGTTGTCACCCGGGCCGCTGTCCGGATCGATCACGCACTGATCGGGCCAGGGATAGGCCCGAAGTTTCAGGGCGCCGCCGGGTGGGGTGAACTTAAGGGCATTGCCCACCAGGTTATCGAACACCTGCAGCAGCAGGTCCCAGTTGCCCAGCACCCGGGGAAGCTGGGGATCGGCTTCAAAGCCGAGGTTCACCCCCTTGTCACCGGCGTTGAGGCGGTAGGTGCGCAGGGTCTGCTCGATGGCCGAACCCACCTCGAGCGGCTCCAGCTCCCAGACCCGGTCGGATTCGAGCCGCGAGAGATCGAGCACATCGTTCACCAGTCGCGTCAGGCGGTCGGTTTCGGCGTTGGCGATGCCGAGAAATTCCTGCTTCTGCTCATCACTGAGTTGATCGTTGTAGTCGTGCAGGGTTTCGACGTAGCTCTTGATGTTGAACAGCGGCGTGCGCAGTTCGTGCGACACATTGCTGATGAAGCGGCTCTGGGCGGCGTTGAGTTCCACCTCTCGCGTGAGGTCCTGGATCGTCATCGCGATGCCCTTGAGCACCTCGCCGCTGGCATCGCGCACCGACTGGAGCACGATCCTCAGGGTGCGCGGCGGTTCCCCGACGCTGCAGCGCACATCCGTGCTCTCCCGCTCGCTGCTGATCAGGTTCTGCAGGGCCCCGGCCAGCTCCATCGCCAGCCGGTCGGGAAGCTCACCGATCACCTCGTTGCCGACGAGATTGCGCGCCTCCCAGCGGAACAGCCGGCGGGCGGTGGGATTCACCAGCACGATGCGGCCCTCGGCATCGAGGAGCACGGCCCCATCGGCCATGGTGGCGATCAGCGACTGCTGCTTGACCTGTTCGGCCCGCAGTTCCTCGATGTTGGCGGCTTTGTACACCTCCAGCTGGGAGGCCATCGTGTTGAAACCCTGCAGCAATTCGCCCAATTCACCGCCCACCGGCAGGGCGATACGGGTTTCGAAGTTGCCGCCGGCGATCGAGCGCACCCCCCGCAGCAGCTCCTTCACCGGCCGGATGATCGTGAGGGCATTGATCACCGAACCAAGGATCACCAGCACCCAGATCGACACGAACACCGCCACCGTCACCTCGCGGGTGAGGGCCGAACTCACCAATAGGGTTTCGTTGGGGTTGATGCCCAGGGCCACCACGCCGAGGTAGCGATCGCCGCTCACCATCGGCACGAACACATCGGTGACTTGCCCATCGGGGGTGAGGTGCTGGCGGATCAGCGGGTTGTCGGGCCGGCGCTGCAGGTCGGGAGGCAGCTCCAGGCGCCGGCTCAGCAGCTGTTCCCCCGCCGCCGGGGTGCCTTCACCGCCGTTGCCCATCGGGATGCCGAGGTAGATCACCCCATCGGCATCGGCGAACACGATGTAGCGGAGGCTGCGGCTGGATTGCCAGAAGCGCTCCGCCACCGCCGCCAGCTCCCGGTCATCGCCCTGGGCCACCAGGGGCGTCACGTTGGCCGTGAGGAGCAGGCCCAGGTCGCGGGCGTAGCGGGTGTCGCTGATGCGGGCGTCCTGCTGGATGCCGTTGAGGGCAAAGAAGGTGATGCCTGTCATCAGGAGGCTCACCACCAGGGTGGCGACCGCAAGCAGCTTGGTCTGCAGGCTGAATTCAGCCCACCAGCGGGCCAGGGCCTCCAGCCAGGCCGGATTGCTGTTGGCGGCGGCGGTGGCCGCGGCGGCGGAGGCCGGCCAGCTCAGGGACTGGGTGCTGGTCTCGCCGGGCTGGTCAGCCCCGGCGGCGGCGGCGGTCCCACCGGGATCTGCCATGGTGGAGGGGGAGGAAGGGGCCATCAGGCGGGTGGGCTGCTCGGCCGGCGACGCACCTGGTGGCCGATATCGCGCCGGTAGGTGAGGCCTTCGAAGTTCACCCTCGCCAGGGCGCCGTAGGCCCCCTCAAAGGCCGCATCGAAGTCGTCGGCCTGGGCCACCACCGCCAACACCCGGCCCCCGGCCGTCACACAGCGGCCGTCGTCTTCCCGGCGGCTGCCGGCATGGAAGACCTGCAGGGTGTCGCTGGGCTCCACAGCGCCATGGATGGTGTCGCCGCGGCGCACCTCCCCCGGGTAACCGGCCGCGGCGGCGATCACGCAGGCGCTGCAGCCGGGCGCAATGGTCAAGGCCGGGGCCGCGGCCAGGTTCCCCTGGGCACAGGCCAGCAGCACCGCCGCCAGTTCAGGTCCAAGCAGGGGCATGAGGGTTTCGCATTCGGGATCGCCGAAGCGGCAGTTGAACTCGATCACCTGGGGGCCGCTGGCGGTGAGCATCAGGCCGGCAAAGATCACGCCGCGGTAGTCGATGCCACGGCCGCGCAGGGCCGTCAGGGTGGGCTCCAGCACGCTGCGGCGCACCGCCTCAAGGCCCGCCGCGTCGAGCAGGGGCGCCGGGGCGTAGGCCCCCATGCCGCCGGTGTTGGGGCCGGTGTCGCCTTCGCCAATGCGCTTGTGGTCCTGGGCGGGGGGCAGCAGCACCATCGTTTGGCCATCGGTGAGGGCAAACACCGACACCTCCGGTCCGTTCAGCGGCTCCTCCAGCACTAGCGAGGCGCCCGCCGCTCCGAAGCGCCCATCGAACACCTCCTCGATCGCCGCCCGTGTTTCTTCCACACTGGCCGCCACGGTGACCCCTTTCCCGGCAGCGAGCCCATCGGCCTTCACCACAAGGGGCCGGTTGAGCTGCTCCAGCAGCTCCAGGGCCTCCTCGCGGCTGGAGGCTCTCCAGTAGCCCGCGGTGGGGATGCCCGCCTCCACCATCAGGGCCTTGGCCCATTGCTTGCTGGCCTCCAGCCGGGCGCCGTCGGCGCCGGGGCCGAACACCGCAAACCCCTCGCTCCGCAGCCGATCGGCCAGCCCCGCCGCCAGGGGCGACTCCGGCCCCACCACCACCAGGTCGATCGCCCGATCCCGGCAGGCAGCCGCCAGGGCCTCCCCATCGCTCTCGGCGATCGCCAACACCTCGCAGCCCGGTAGGCCCGCCGTGCCTCCGTTCCCCGGGGCGATCCACACCGCCTCCACGCCGGGGCAGCGGGCCAGGGCCCAGCCCAGGGCGTTCTCGCGGCCGCCGCCACCCACCACCAGGATCCGGGCCGGCAGGGCCGCAGGATGCGCTGGTGCGGGGGTGGGGGGAGCCGCGGCGCTGGGTGCGGGATCGGATGGGGCCATGGGGTGGAGGAAGGCCACCGGGGCCGATCCGGTGGGGCGCTGCTGCGCCTAATCCTGCCAACCGGAGCAGCCGACCCGCGCCCCCGGGCGCCGGCGGGCGGGCCCCTTAGGTTGGGAACGCCGCTGCGGCGGGCGGTTCGCGCCCGTGGCCGTCCCGGGCCCAACTCCGTTCCCATCCCGTCCCATCCCGCGTGTGCCCTCCGCGCGCCGACTCCGCCCTGAGCCCGTGATGCCGCCCCGGCCCGCGTCCCCTTCCCTCAGCTCCGCCCCGGCTGGCCGAGGGCCCCGCCGCCTCGGGAGGCTTTTGGGCGTGGGGGTGTCAGCGCTTCTGCTCCAATCCACCGCGGCGCTGTTGGTTCCCGCTTGGGCGGCGGTGGCCAGCCCAAGCGGCGCCTCCCCGAAGGCCCCGCATCCGGGAGCGATCCCCGGTCCCGGGCCTGCGGGCCCGACGCCGCCATCCCCGGGCCAGGTCGCACCGGCCCCAGCGCCCCCATCCCTCAGCCAGGCACAGTTTCAGAAGCTTCTGCGCCAGGGAACCCTCGAGCAGCTGGCGGAGGCCTGTCAGCGGGTCGTGGCGGAGGAGCGTCTCGATCGCCTCCGCCAGATCCGCGATCGCCTGCTGCTGATCCTGCCGGCGCCCCAGCCCCTGCCCGTGGTGCTCGCCAACGCCGAGGTGTTGCTCAGTTGCCACCAGCCCCAGGCGGCGCTCACGGTGCTGGATCGGATCAGCCCGGCGGCCGGGGCTGAGCGGCTGCAGTGGCTCCTGATGGAGTGGCGGGCCGCCCAGGCGGCCATGGACCACCGTCGGGCCGCCCTGGCCCTGGAGCGTCTTGGCGCGGCCCGACCGGCCCGCCTGGAGGCGCTGCTGCTGCCGGTGCTGCGCCGCGAGGACGGCAGCGTGGTGAGTCGGCCGGCACTGGACCTGCTCGCCGAGCACCTCCAGGCCCGGGGATTTCCCCAGGCGGCCGCCACCCTGCTGCTGGCCTCCCAGGAGCCGGGCGTGAGCGGCGCCCAGCGACGGCTTGAAGCTGTGCGTCTTCTGCAGGCCCTGCCGTCCGAGGAGCGCGATGCCCTGCTGGAATCCGCCCTCGACCAGGCCGCGGCCGTCGGGGCCTGGAGCCTGGTCGGGGAACTGCTGGATGCCCAGGCCACCTTGCCCTCCGAGCGGGCCCGCCAGCGGCGCCTGCGCCTCAGCCCCCGCATCGATGATGCCTATGGCGAATGGTTGATCCTGCGGCAGGATCCGGCCGCCTCCGCCAGGAGTTCCGAACTCGAGCGGCGCCTGCGCTCCCCTGAGGCCAAGGGGGGCCACCGGCAGGCGCCGCCGCCGGCCGCTTCGCTGCCCGCTTCGGTGCCTCCCCCATCGCCGTCCTCCCCCACCAAGTCCGTCCTTCCCCAGCCATGACCGCCTATTCCCTGGGCCCCCTGCTCTACGAGGGCAAGGCCAAGCGTGTGTATGCCACGGACCAGCCCGACCTGGTAGCGGTGGAGTTCAAGGACGACGCCACGGCCTTCAACGCCGAGAAGAAGGCGAGCCTGGCCGGCAAGGGAGAACGCAACTGCCGCATTTCCGCGCTGGTGTTCGAGTGGCTGGAGGCCCGGGGCGTGCCCACCCATTACCTCGGGGTGGAGGGGGATCGCTGGATGCTCGTGCGTCCGGTGAACGTGGTGCCGATCGAGGTGGTGGTGCGCAACGTGGCGGCCGGATCGCTCTGCCGTCAGCTGCCGATCGCGCCCGGCACCCCCCTGGATCCACCCCTGCTCGATTTGTATTACAAGGACGATGCCCTGGGGGACCCGCTGCTCACCGAGGCCCGGCTCGAGCGACTGCAGCTGGTGAGCTCAGCCCAGCTGCAGGCCATCACGGAGCTGGCCATGGCGGTGAATCAGGGCCTGCGGGACCTGTTCGGTTCGGTGGATCTGGAGCTGGTGGATTTCAAGATCGAGTTGGGCTTCGCCGCCAATGGCCGCCTGCTCCTGGCCGATGAGATCAGCCCCGACACCTGCCGCCTCTGGGATCGCCGCATCAGCGACGTGAGCGACCGGATTCTGGACAAGGACCGCTTCCGCCAGGACCTCGGTGGTGTTGTCGAGGCCTACGGGGAGGTCCTCAAACGGGTCCAAGGGGTCTGTGCCGAACCCCGGGTCTACCGGTAAGGTCAGCCCGATTCGCGGCTACGCCGCACCAGCCTCTCTTCCTCCATGGCCGGCGCCAGCCCCCGCAGGATTGTTCTCCTCCCCAACGCCGGCTCCCGTCTTACGTTTGCGGTTCTGCCCCTGGTGGGGTTTGCGGTGGTCGCCGCCGGCCCCACCCGGGCCTCTGAAGTCCTGAGGTCGGCGCCGCTGACCCCGGCGGAAGTCTTGCCGTCGTCCTCCCAGGCTGCTCCCAGCGGAGCGACCCCGTTGCGGGCCGCTGTCGCCGTGGCTCCCGACCGCCCAGCCCCCCCGGCAGCGGCCCAGCCTTCTCTGGCCAGCAGCTCTCCCACGGTGGCACCCAAGCCGCAATTCGCCGCTTCGCTGCTTGCCCAGGCTTCCCCGGCCGTCCCGTCCCCATCGGCCGCTCCGACGCCAAAGCCCACACCGCCGGTGATTCCTCAAGCCAGCCCAGTCAAAACAGTCGAACCCACCACGGCGAAGCCCGTACCCCCTTCAAAGCCCTCCGCACTGGCGGTTCCGCAGGCCACCCCAGCCAAACCAGTCGCACCCACCACCGCGAAGCCCGCTGCCGCCGCCACCCCTTCGGTGGCGGTCCCAGCCGCAACTCCTGCGGCCCCTGCGCTCACGCCTGCGGCGGCCCCTGCCGCAACCCCTGCGGCCCCATCGGCGGCCCCTGCCGCCACACCTCCCACGGCCACTCCCCCTTCGGCAGGCCAGCCCCCGGCGGCCGATGCGCCGCTGGTGGAAACGCCGCCGGACAATGAGCCCAAGGTGCAGCTCAGCGAGGTCGTGGTCGAGGGCCTGGCCGGCCACCCCGAGCAGCAGCGCCTCGAGCAGGCGGTCTATGGGGCCATGACGGTGACCCCGGGCAGCCTGGTGACCCGCAGCCAGCTTCGCAAGGACCTCGGGGCCATCTATGCCACAGGGTGGTTCTCGGATGCGCGCATGGTTCCCAAGGACGCCCCCCTGGGCGTGCGCCTTGTGGTGACCGTGCTCCCGTATCCGGTGCTCACCAAGGTGAACCTCGAGCCGGCTGATGCCAAGGTTCCGGCCAAGGTTGTCGATGAGACCTTCGCCGCCGATTACGGCCGCACCCTCAACCTCAACACCCTGCGGAACCGCATGCAGGATCTGCAGCGCTGGTATGCCGACAAGGGTTATTCCCTGGCCCGGGTCACCGGTCCCGGTCGGATTAGTCCGGATGGTTCGGTGCAGCTGATGGTGCGGCAGGGCTCCGTGGCGGGCGTGGAGGTGCAGTTCCTCGACAAGGAGGGCAACACCACCGACGACAAGGGCCGGCCGATCCGCGGCAAGACCAAGACCTGGGTGGTCACCCGCGAGATCTCGATGCGTCCGGGTGAGATCTTCAACCGCCGCAACCTTGAAGACGACATCAAGCGTCTCTACGGCACCGGCCTGTTCAGCGACGTGAAGGTGACCCTGCGGCCCACCCCGGAGGATCCCGGTCGGGTCACGATCGTGCTGGGGGTGGTCGAGCAATCCACCGGCTCCCTCTCCGGCGGCCTGGGCTACAGCCAGAGCCAGGGTGTTTTCGGCCAGATCCAGGTGCAGGACAGCAACCTCTTCGGCCGGGCCTGGGACATCTCCACCAGCTTCACCTACGGCCAATTTGGCGGCCTGTTCGACATCACCTTCACCGACCCGTGGATCAAGGGGGATCCCTTCCGCACCGCATTCCGGGCCAAGGCGTTCATCAGCCGCGATGTGCCCCAGGTGTTCCAGAGCCAGGACAACGGCAACATCTACACCGTTTCTGATTTCTATCAAGCTCCGGGCACCAGTATTGCCTACAACATCAATGGTTCCAGCAATCCGCTCAATGGACCGATCGGCTCGGTTGATCAAGCCGAAGCCCTCTCCCCCGGCACCAGCTGGTTCAACTACGACGGCAATTCCGTGGTGGTTCAGAGGATCGGCGGCAACCTCCAGTTCATCCGGCCCCTCAATGGCGGCAACCCTTTCAAGCGGGCACCTTGGAGTCTGATCGCTGGCCTCAATGCCCAGCAGGTCACCCCCATGAATGTGGGGGGCGACTCGATGCCCTACGGCGTGGCCACGAACGCCTTCGATCCCACCGGCAGCTCCGTGCCGATCAATTCGATCGTTTGCGTGGCCTACAACTGCGCCACCCGTAACCAGTTGGTGGGCATCCGCCTGGCCACCACCATGAACACCCTCGATGATCCCCGCAATCCCACCAGCGGTGATTTCCTGAGCCTGGGCACCGAGCAGTTCATCTCGGTGGGGTCCGATTCACCCACCTTCAACCGCCTGCGGGGCAGCTACACCCACTTCATTCCGGTGAACTGGCTGAAGTTCTTCAAGGGTTGCCGTCCTGGGGCCAAGCCGGGCCAGTGCAAGCAGGCTCTCGCCTTCCAGGTGTCGGCTGGCACCGTGCTCGGCGACCTGCCGCCCTATGAGGCCTTCTGTGTGGGCGGCGGCAACTCGGTGCGGGGCTATTACGACTGCGATCTCGGCGTGGGCAAGAGCTTTGGTGAGGCCACCCTCGAATACCGTTTCCCCCTCTTCAGCATCGTGAGCGGTGAGCTGTTCGTCGATGGCGGCACCACGTTCGGCAGCCAGAGCGATGTGCCCGGCAACCTCGGCGCCCTGCTGGGCAAACCGGGCGAAGGCTTCTCCGTGGGTACCGGCGTGATCGTGACCACCCCGGTGGGCCCCCTGCGGCTCGAGGTGGCCAGCCAGGACTTCACCAGCAACTGGCGCTTCAACCTCGGCGTGGGCTGGAAGTTCTAGTGACCATCTGGCCCCAGGACTACGCCAGGGCCTGGACCCTGGCAGCCCCCGTCGAGCGGGCCGGCGTCGGCCTCCACGGGGGACTGCCTTGCCGGGTGCGGCTGGCTCCCTCTCGCCTGCCGGGCTATTGGGTGGGCTGGCTGGATGATCCCTCCAGGTCGCCCGTGCGCCTGGAGCCTTCCCAGGTGGCCGATACCCGCCTCTGCACCGCCCTCCAACTCGGCGACCGGCGTCTGGCGACCGTGGAGCACCTGCTGGCGGCCCTGGCCGGAACCGGCGTGAGCCAGGCCGAGATCTGGGTCGACGCCGGCGAGATCCCCCTGCTCGATGGTTCTGCCCTGCCCTGGGTGGAAGCGATCGCGGAGGCCGGCCTCAAGGAGGTGGGTGAACGGCAGGAGCCGACCCTCCCGCCCGAGCCCCTCACCCTCCACCAGGGCCTCGGCTTCATCACCGCCTTTCGGGCCGAGGCGTTGAGATTGGCAGCTGCCGTGGAATTCCCCCAGGCGGCGATTGGCCGCCAGCTGTATTCGATCGCGCTCACCCCTGCGGCCTTCGTGGCCGAGATCGCCCCAGCCCGCACCTTCGGCTTCCGCGAGCAGGTGGAGCAGCTGCGCGCCGCCGGCCTGATCCAGGGCGGTGCCCTCGACAATGCCCTGGTCTGCGACGGTGACCGCTGGCTCAATCCGCCGCTGCGCTTTGCCGATGAACCGGTGCGCCATAAGCTCCTTGATCTATTGGGCGATCTCGCCCTGGTGGGCCTGCCCCGGGCCCAGGTTTTCGCTTACCGCGGATCCCACGGCCTCCACACCAGCCTGGCTGCCGCGATCGCTGCCGCCGTCCCCGCTCCTTTGCCGCATCCCTCCCTCTGCTGAGTGCCTGAGCTCTTGACCGTCACACCCACCATT
>Ga0209401_1000538_pt1 | contig 25697 bp, 26 predicted proteins | sample M_140807_MF_Meta_FD_187318 | JGI IMG/M metagenome (GOLD analysis project Ga0209401, IMG submission 187318) | Freshwater microbial communities from Lake Montjoie, Canada to study carbon cycling - M_140807_MF_MetaG (SPAdes) (version 2) | ecosystem: Environmental > Aquatic > Freshwater > Lake... | reverse complement strand
GCCGGCTTCAGCCCACCAGCTCCGCCCGGGTCTGCAGCTGCCGCGCCGCCGTCACCAGGGTCCGGTCGGCGCTCACGGCACCTGAATCAGGTCCACCTGCCACACGCCGCCGCGGCTCACTTCCACCGCCAACTCGCGGCCGTCGGCCCGCAGGCTGATCCGCCGAGGCACCCCGGCAGGTTCCATCGCCACCGGCTCCAGGGCCATCAGGCTGCGGCGGTAGAGCACCAGCTCGGTGCGGCCCTCCAGCTGCCGCACCACCGCCAGCCGCTCGCCGCTGGCATCCACCGCCACCGCCAGGGGCTGGGCGTCGGGGCGGTTCAGACCGGGCAGGGGCACCGGCATCTGGCGCTCCAGATCCACCAGCACCACCTGCTCGCGGCCGCCCCGGCCGCCGATCAAGGCCAGCCAGCGATCGCTGAGGGCCGGGCTGTGGCTGCTGCCGATCGCCTCGAGGCGGCGGTCCAGGGCGCCCATCGGCACGGGCATCGCGCCCAGGCAGCCGCTGAGCAACAGCGGCGCCAGCAGTGCCAAGGGCCGCGCCAGGAGGGGAGGCTGCGGCACGGCCCAGAGTTTGCCCGTTGGGGCAGGCGCCGTCTTGGAGAAGCGCGTTATCAGTGGGGGCCTGCGGGACACCGCGGCGAGTACCCCGATGGCGAGCCCTGAGGGCCAGGGCTTGGCTGGGCAGGGTTCCGGGATGCCGAGGCCTGGGGTTCGGAGCAAGGAGGGGCTGGATTCCGGGATAGGGAGCGGGATGGCCCGGGCTCCGGCATCAGGGAAGGCCGGAACTCCATCATGGGCTTCCATTGCGGCCACCCTCCTGGAGTCCACCGCGCTGGAGTCCGTCCCGGCCCTGCTGCGGCGGGCCTGGAGTCCCGGCGCTTTCGCTTCCGATCCCGTTTCCGCTTCTGGTGTGCTGGAGAGGGCTTTCCCCCCACCTGGGCTTGCCATGGTTCAGCGCCCCGTCGCCGCGTTGGCGTTGCCGCCGCCGCTGGGCACCCCCGCCGGGAGATCGGGCTCCAGCTGGTTGGCCAGGTCGAACACCTGCACCCGGTTGATGCCGTTGTGAACCACCTCCAGGGCCAGGCGGCGTCCGTTCGGAGCCAGGGAGAGGCGCTCCACCTCCTGTTCACCAAGCAGAGGGAAGCGCAGCAGCTTGCCGCTTGCCCGGTCCTCGATCACCGCCAGGCGCCGGTTGCCCTGCTGGATCAATACCGCCACATAGCGGCCGTTCCAGCTCAGGGAGGGCGAGCGGTGGGGCTGGAAGCGGCGTAGGTGGCGCAGCGGCAGCTCCCGGCCCGAGGGTTGCTCCTGCAGCAGGAGGGTGTCGCGGCCGCCCCGCTCCACCACACTCGCCAGCACGCGGCCATCACCACTGAGGGCGGGATCCTGGCGATTGACGGCCCCGAGCCCCGCGGGCCCCGCGCTGCGGCGGCCCCAGCTCCAGCTGCCGCAACCGCAGCAGAGAAGGGCCGCCAGGGAGGCGCTGACCATGGCGCTGTTGAGCCGCCTCGCTGGCAAGAACCATGGTTCGCCGCTGGAGGCTGGGCGGATGGGCCTGACGGGGCGGTGTTGCCGCAAAGGGTTCAGTCGTCGAAGCGCGAGCTGTTGTCCCGCGGCGGACCCGCAGGGCCGGTGCGCTCGTCGCGGGGGGCCTGGCGGCCCGATGGTGGGCCGGAAGTTGCCGGCCGGGCGGGGTAGCTGCCGGAGGCCGTGGGCTGGTTGGGCTTGCCGCTCACCGGGCCGTAGTCGGCATCACTCACGCCTGAACCTCGGGGGCCCGAATCGCCACCGCCTCCGCGGATCGGCGAACCCTGGGGCATGCCGCCGGCGCCGAGGCCTCCACCAGCCTGGCTCCGACCGCCGGCACCGGATTCAGGACCGCCCGGACGCCGACTGGAGCGGGGCATGGTGTCCGCGCTGGCTACCGGACGGCTGCCCCGGCGCACTTCACCACCATCGCGATCACGGCGGCGGGCACCGAAATCAGCGGGAGCGGGCCGTGAAGCTGCGGCGCTGTAACGGCCGGCGGGGGAAGCATCCCGGTCGGGGGCGGGAGCGCGGTAATCGGAGTCCCGTCTGGGGTTCTCCCAGCCCTGGTCGTCGTCGGGTCGGCGGCTGGCGGCCCGCTCGGGAATGGCAACCCTGCTGGGGCGGCGGGGACGGTAGAAATCGTCCTCGGCACCCTCGCGGGCTGGGATCCGGCGGCGGAAGGCATCCGGTTCGTCGAACGACTCACCCTCCCAGCCGCGCCCACCGAAGCCGGGTCGGGGTGCGAAGGGAGCCGGTTCCTCGTCGTCGAAGTAGGAAGAGCGGCGGGCCTGTTCAGTGGTTACGCCACGGAGCCGCACGCTCTCGTAGGCGAAGAACACCGTGGTGCCGGCCAACAGAAACTGGCCGAATTGCAGGATCGGGTCAAGGCGCCAGCCCTGGAAGAAAAGGATGCCGCCGCAGAGCAAGCCAATGGCGGCGAAGAACACGTCGTAATCGCGGGCCAGGGCGGGCTTGAAATTCCTCATGAAATAGAGGAAGGCTCCACCCACCGCCAGCACGATGCCGACAATGCTGGCCCAATTGAGGCTGGCGTTGACCAAGGGGGTTTGCCGGGAGGTATCCCGGGAGACGACGAGCGTGGCCTCACTTTAGGGACCGGGAGAAGGGCCGCTGGCTCCCGGACCGGTGGGCCCAATTCCGATCAGAGCTTGCGGTCGACGCGGTCGTTCTGGCTGATGAAGAACAGGGCGATCGAGATCGGCACCACAACGATCAAACCTCCGTACACGAGGCTGCTCAGGAAGTTGGAGAGGGAGGGGGTCATGGCGGCTGGCCGGCGTCAATCGGGCCAAATCCTAGGCAGTGGGGGCGGCTTCCTACGATTCCCTCTCCACCGCTTAGAGCTTTGTGACGGCTGCGCTGCCCCAGATCCACCTGGCCCTGGGCCTTTTGCTCGGGCTCTGGACGCTGCTGTTCCTGTTCCGCATCGTGCTCACCTGGTATCCCCAGATCGATCTCACCCAGGGTTGGGGCCGGCTGGTGGGCCTGCCCACCGAGCCGCTTCTGGCTCCCACTCGCCGCCTGATCCAGCCGATCGGCGGCGTGGATGTGGCGCCGGTGGTGTGGGTGGGGCTGGTGACCCTGATCCGCGAGTTGCTGGTGGGCCAGCAAGGGGTGATCACCCAGGCCATGCTGCGTGCCACGGCGGCGGTGGGCTGACCTCCCTACGGGGGCAGCATCTCCTGCTCCACGAACTTGGTGTACACCTCACCGCGCTGGAACTCGGGGCGATCCAGCAAGGCCAGATGGAACTCAATCGTGGTCGGGATGCCGGTGATCGCGCATTCCGAGAGGGCACGCCGCAGGCGTCGCAGGGCATGGTCACGGTCCACGCCCCACACGATCAGCTTGCCGATCAGAGAGTCGTAGAAGGGGGGGATCTCGTAGCCCGTGTACACATGGCTGTCGATCCGCACGCCGGGACCGCCCGGCGGCAGCCAGCCGGTGATCTTCCCCGGCGCCGGCCGGAAGTTGTGGCGGGGATCCTCGGCGTTGATGCGGCATTCGATCGCATGGCCGCAGAGGCGCACGTCCTCCTGGCGCACGGAGATCGGCTCGCCGCCGGCGATCCGAAGCTGCTCGGCGATCAGGTCGATGCCCGTCACCATCTCGGTGACCGGATGCTCCACCTGGATGCGGGTGTTCATTTCCATGAAGTAGAAGCCGCCGCCGCGGTCCACCAGGAATTCCACCGTGCCAGCGCCCTCGTAGCCGATGCTGCGGGCCGCCGCCACGGCCGCTTCGCCCATGCGGCGGCGCAGTTCGGGATCGAGGCCGGGGCTCGGGGCCTCCTCCAGCAGTTTCTGGTGGCGGCGCTGGATTGAGCAGTCCCGCTCACCGAGGTGCACCACGTTGCCGTGGCGGTCGGCCAGCACCTGCACCTCCACGTGGCGGGGCCGGTCGATGAATTTCTCCATGTAAAGCCCCGGGTTGCCGAAGGCCGCCTCCGCTTCGCCCTGGGCCGCCTTGAAGAGGTTCTCGAGCTGCTCCGGACCGGGCACCAGCCGCATTCCGCGCCCGCCCCCGCCGGCGGTGGCCTTGATCATCACCGGATAGCCCATCGTTTGGGCCAGGGCTGCCGCCTCCTCGGGGCTGCCGAGCAGACCCTCGCTGCCGGGGATGGTGGGCACACCCACCTTCTGCATCGTGGCTTTGGCGGTGGACTTGTCCCCCATGGCCCGGATCGATGCGGGCGAGGGGCCCACGAAGGTGATGCCGTGGTCGCCGCAGATCTCGGCGAAGCGGTCGTTTTCGGCCAGGAAGCCGTAGCCGGGGTGGATGGCGTCGGCGCCGCGGGAGGTGGCCGCCGCCAGGATGTTGGGAATGTTGAGGTAGCTGCGGCTGCTGGGGGCATCGCCCACGCACACCGCCTCATCGGCCAGCTGCACATGCAGGGCATTGCGATCCACGGTGCTGTGCACCGCCACGGTGGGAATGCCCAACTCCCGGCAGGTGCGCAGGATTCGAAGGGCAATCTCGCCACGGTTGGCGATCAGCAATTTGCCGATGGGCATCCGCTGCGGAGCCGGCCGGGGGAGGACAGGCAGGCCGGGCCGGAGCGGACTGTATCAGCGCTCACCGGCGACCGATCCCCGGCCGCGGCGAAGCGAGGCCCTGGGGCGCATCGGGGTTGCACCGCCGCCGCGCTGCCGCCCCGTGGCACCCCCGGCGTCTCCGGTGGTGGGCACCGGCGATGGGTATAGTCACTCCCGGACCCGGCCCGCCCGGAGCCAGCCACGCGGATGTGGTGGAATTGGTAGACACGCACGTTTGAGGGGCGTGTGGCTTCGGCCTTGCGAGTTCAAGTCTCGCCATCCGCATTTTTTTTCTGCACAACTTGACCCACGCGCCGCCGGACCCTGCAGCTGATCGGGCGGCCGGCCTGGGCCAAGCGGATCCTCAGAGATCGTTCCAGGCTGATTCCCGGAACCGAGACGCCAGCCAGGCCCCGGAGCTGGGATCGGCGTATGCACCGGCCGGCCCCCTCCACAACTCCGGTGGTCAGAACGCGGCCGAACCCGCGGCAACCATCGTGCTGGTAAGCAACGGCCCAGGGGAGATGACCACCTGGGTGCGCCCGCTGGCCGATGAACTGCACCGCCTGCTGCCCCTGAGGCCCCGCGATCCCCAGGCCTCCTGCAGCCTGCAGCTGGTGTTGGTGCCCTGTCCCAATGCAACCGGCCAGGAGGCCCGCCTGGCCCGCGGTTGGGGGCTGTTCAGCCGGGTGCTGCCGGCCGGGCGCTTCTGGTGGTTGCTGCTGCGGCCCGCCCGCCACGGCCCCTGGCCGCGCCAGGGGGTGGTGGTGTTCCTGGGCGGCGATCAGTTCTGGACGGTGCTGCTCTCAGCCCGGCTCGGCTACCGCCATCTCACCTATGCCGAATGGGTGGCCCGCTGGCCCCAGTGGAACGACCGAATCGCCACGATGGGGCCCAAGGCTTCGCGGCGCCTGGCCCCCCGCTGGCGGAAGCGCCATACCGAGGTGGGCGATCTGATGGCCGATCTCTCCGCTTCGGCCCGCCAGGATGCGCCCCTGCCCGAGGGGGAATGGGTGGCGCTGCTGCCGGGCTCCAAGCGCGCCAAGCTGCAGGTGGGCATGCCCTTTCTGCTGGAGGCCGCCGACCGGATGGCCGCCCTGCGGCCGGGCTGCCGCTTCCTGCTGGCCGTGGCCCCCACCACCACGGTGAACGAACTGGTGGCTTTCGCGGGGCCTGGCAATCCGATCGCCCGCTTCTTCGGCACCCGGGAGCCCCATCGCCAGGGGGGTGATCTGGTCACAGCTGCCGGCACGGCCATCAGGCTGTTGGAGACCCATCCGGCCCACGGCGCCCTGAGCCAGTGCCGGCTCGCGCTCACCACGGTGGGGGCCAATACCGCCGAACTCGGGGCCCTTGGGGTGCCGATGATCGTGCTGGTGCCCACCCAGCACCTGCATGTGATGCAGGCGTGGGATGGCTGGTTGGGACTGCTGGCCCGCTTGCCGCTGGCCCGCCGCCTGCTGGGGGTGGCCCTCACGGCCTGGCGGATGCGCAACCGCGGATTCCTGGCCTGGCCCAACATCACCGCCGGTCGGGCCGTGGTGCCGGAGCGGGTGGGGCCAATCACTCCGGAGCAGATCGCCGAGGAGGCCGCCGACTGGCTGGCCCAGCCGCAACGGTTGGAGGGAATGCGCGATGACCTGCGCAGCCTGCGGGGCCGGCCTGGGGCGGTGGCGGCCCTGGCTGGCCTGGTGCGGGAGCTGCTGCCGCCGGGCCTCACTGCCTAGGGTTGGGAGATTGGTGCGTTTCCCTTTCCCGATGGCGGCCGAGTTTCCCGATCCCTCCCCAATCAGCTCCGCAACCGACCGCAACGCACCGGAGGGAGCTGGGGCCTCCGGACCTGCTGCTTCCTCCGGCAATGGCGGGGCGGTCGGCTCGGCTTGCGGCCTGCCCAGCGGGCTGGAGCGGGGACTCGATGAGGAGGCCTGGCGTCAGCGCCTCACGCCTGAGCAGTTCCGGATTGCCCGTCAGGGCGGCACCGAGCGGGCCTTCACCGGTGCCTATTGGAACCACAAGGGCCAGGGAATGTACCGGTGCGTTTGCTGTGGCGCCGATCTGTTCAGTTCCACCACCAAGTTTGATTCCGGCACCGGCTGGCCCAGCTTCTGGGATGGGGCCCAACCCGGCGCCATCAGCACCCTCACTGACCGCTCCCATGGCATGGTGCGCACCGAGATCCGCTGCGCCCGCTGCGAAGCCCACCTCGGCCATGTGTTCAACGATGGTCCTCGGCCCACGGGGCAGCGCTATTGCGTGAATTCAGCGTCCCTCGCATTTGAGCCGGGCTGATTTCGGCCCCGCGGGGGTGGCGAGGTTGGTTGAGACGGTTGGGTGGAAACCGAACCGAAGTCCTTGGCAGAAGCCATAGGGGGGCTTAAAATGTTTGATGGTTCGGAGCTAAATGAAAATTCAAGGTGGGGCCCCCATCATTCACTTGGTGGCAAGGGTAATGTTTTTGATGAATCGTCCATGCTGAAGGCAAAGCCTGCTGCTGGCACCGGCTAATCATCAAGCGTGTATCTCTGTATCACTCTTTGTTTGCGAGTGAGATGTTTGATTTTTTTGGCAAAGACAAGCCTCCCCGTGCCAATCGTTTCCGCCTAGGCGACACCTGGGTTGGTCCGGAGGGACGAAACTATGTGATCAAGGAGGGCAAGGACGATGACACCGTCTCCCTGCAATCACTGGGTTGGAATCTTTCGATGGAGCGCCGATCTGGAGACATTCATGGATTCCAGCGCATCAAGTGGGGCGGTCAGCCTTGAGGTTGGAGATGGCGCCTGAGTGAAGCGAACATTAAGGGATTTTGTCTGTCCTGTGGGATCAGAGCTTGGTGATCAGCCTGGCGATGTTGGCTCCCTGAATGCTTAGGGTGTTGGTTGAAAAGATGTGCTGCTGAAAGCGTTTGCCAAGTGCCTCAAGCTGTTGCCTGTCTTGTTCTAGCTTGAGCAAGGCTTCGGCGAAAGCTTCAAGATCCAAGTAGTCGACGGCTACGCCATAGCCGAGATTTGCCAATTCAGCGATTCCGCCGCAATCCCTGAAGCATACGCTTGGAATTCCCATGGCTCCTGCTTCGAGGCTTACGACCGGCCCGGGATCTTCCCTGGAAAGGCAGGCCATGACATCGAGTTGTCTCAGGGCTGCCGCTCCGCACGATACCCCCGGCAAAAGAAGAGCATGCTCCTTGATCCCAAGGAGGGTGAGATCGCGCTCAGCTTTCAAGTAGGCCAGTGATCCTGGCCCGCAGCCAACCCATACGGCTCGAAATGGGATATCGGCGAACCGTTTGGCGCAGGCTTTAACAAGAAGGGGGAAAAGGTCAAACCCTTTTCGATCAATGGCTGAGCCGGCGAAACCAAACAGAAATACTTTTTTTTCTTTCAGATTCCGTAGGATTTCGATCGTTGCTTGGCTGGAGTCTTTGCAGGACAATTGCATCATCTCTGCAGGCTTTTCGTAGGGGATGTACGCTGGCAATACAATGCACTTCTCTGGACTCGCCTGGTGGTTGTTGAGCAGATTTGTTTTAACGCTTTCGCCTTCGCATGTGATGGTATCGGAAAGAGCAATCTGTCTTCTGATGTCATCGTGAGTGCTGGATAGGAAAAGGCTGATTTCCATTTCATGCACGCTGCTGATCACCCTGGTTTGATTGTGATCAATCGTCAGTTTGTCGAGGCAATAGCCCAGAACCAGGGTATTCAGATAGAGGCAGTCGGGGTTCACCTTGGCCACGATCCCCGCCAGCCAGGCGCCTGGATCGTTCGTGTGATTGCTGAGGAGGCGGCGATGCAGCCGCTTGTGCCACCGCTCAGCCACCGGCCGGGTGCTGAAGGTGTAGGTGGGACAAAGGGCACTGAATTCCTCGCGCAATGGGCCATCCCGCATCAGCGCCACCACCGGCCGGATCGTGGTGTTGGCCATCAACCAGCGGATCAGCCAGAGCAGCAAGAGCGGGGCGCCGGTGCGTTGCCCCTCGTGGCAAACAAAAAGGGTGGTGGTCATGCCGGGCGCCTGGCCGTGGTCAAGGCCTGGGCAGCCTGACACAGGCCCTGCAAGGCTTCACCAGGGATCGTCCAGCGGTTCCACGTCCACATCGACCGGTCGGTTGCTGCGCTCGGATGCGGCTTGAGAGGAAGGGGTGTTGCGGGGGTGGGCCTCCAGGGGCCGCCTGGCTTCGCTGGTCTGAGGAAGCGGATCCTGATCAGGATGAAGGCGGCTGCGCTCGCGAGGTGCGGGCGGATCCTGGCGCGGGGGTGCCTCGGTTTGGAGCGGCCTGACGCGGCTGTCCCACTGTTCCATTGGTGGCGCACTGGAGTCATCGGGCGTCTCGCGGCGCTGACGCGGCTCAGGGCTGTAGGGATTGGGAGCCCGCTGGCTGCGCAGGGATCCATAGGGATCCGTCTCATCGGAGCGGGATCGTTCGTCCGACCAGTCGTCGCGCGTGGGGAACGGGCGGAGGGAGCGCTCTTCGGGTAAAGCATCGCGTTGGGTGGGCGCTCGACGTGGATCCTCACCATCGCGGAAGCCTCTATAGCGGTTCTCCTCTTCCTCATCGAGGTAGCGGCGCTGGCGCATCGGTTCGCGCTCCCGGCGCTCTTCCACCTCCACGTAGTCGAATTCTTCCTCCGGCTCGAAAGAGCGGCTGCTGGCGGGCTGGATGCGCCGCTGTTCCAGTTGGCTGGGCTGGCCAGCGGGCAGCTGGTTCTCGGCCGGTACGGCAGCGCCGCGGTAGCGCTCCCTTTCCTCCTGCTCCCAGCCGCTGCCGCCGATTCCCAGCTTTTCCAGCAGACCCGTTCCCAGCTGCTTGAGTTTCTCCTCGGACCCCTCGTACACGATGATTCGATCACTGCCGCTGCTCACGATCTCCCCCACCGGCATCTCCCAGGTGCTCAATACGCCCTCACCCAGCAGAGGCACCCCGATCGCGCCGATCACCAGAGTGGTGAGTTCGCCGGTCTCCACATCGAAGCTGAAGCCCAGCACCCGACCCAGCTGGGCCCCGGATTCGGTGATCACCTGGCAGTTGATCACCTTGCTGTAACGATCGGGATCAAATCCCTCCTCGAGGGAATCGGCTGAATCCACCAGAATCACGTCCCCCACCTGGCGGATGCGCTCCAGCGGCATCCAGCGGGGAAGCCCCGGCAGGAAGCGGGTGAGGGGGTTGTCGCGCAGGCCGAGGGCCACCACCTCGCGGCGATCGATGTCCACCATCACTTCGCCCACCACGCCCAGCCGACGGCCGGTGTCACGGGTGATCACCTGGGTGCCCATCAGCTCGGAGCGCAACCAGAGGCGATCGCTCGGGGCGGGGGCGTTGGGATCGGGGGCGGCAGGTGTGGAGGAGGTCAAGTCCGGGGGCCCAGTCGGCCCATTGTGGCCCACCCTGTCAGCTCAGGCTGCAGGCGGCAATCCGACCACCTGGGTGTGGGTGCCGCGGGCCTGGGTGACCCCGATGGTGCGGGTGGCGGCAGCGATCATGGGCCGCCGGTGGCTCACCACCAGGAACTGGGCCGCGTCTGCCTGGGCGGCGATCAGGCCGGCAAGGCGCTCCACATTGATGCCATCGAGGAAACTGTCCACCTCATCGAGGGCATAGAAGGGGGAGGGGCGGAAGCGCTGCAGGGCGAAGAGGAAGCTCAGTGCTGTGAGCGATTTCTCCCCTCCGGACATGGAGGCCAGCCGGCGCACCGCCTTGCCCTTGGGGTGGGCCACCAGGGTGAGACCACCCTCCAGGGGCTGTTCGGGGTTCTCCAGCTGCAGGTGGCCCTCCCCATCCGAGAGGCCCGCGAAGATGGCTTGGAAGTGCCCATCCACGGCGTGGAAGGCCTCAAGGAAGGCCTCCTGTCGCAGGGTGGCCACCGTTTCGATCCGCAGCAGCAGCTCCTCGCGCTCCTTGTTGAGAACTTCAAGGCGTTCCTCCAGCTCAGCCAGGCGGCTCTCCAGCTGCTCGAGTTCTTCGAGGGCCAGCATGTTCACCGGTTCGAGGGCCTCCATCTGCCGCTGAACAGCCTGCAGCGCCTCGCGCAGGGTTTCGAGGCCCGCTTCGCGCACCGCCTCGGGGATCTCCGGGAGGGGATTTGGGAGGGAGCGCTCCAGCTGCTCCAAGCGCAGGCCGCCGCTGCGCTGCTCCTCCAGCAGAGCCTTGATCTCTTCTCCCAGGCGCTGCAGCTCCCACTGGCGCTGCTGCAGCGCCTGCCGGGCGGCCCCCAGCTGGGCCTCGGCCTGATCGCGTTGGCGGCGCTTCTCGCCAAAGCGGGCCGAGAGGTCGGCTTGGCGCGCCTCCAGCCCGGTGCGGCGGCTTTCCGCCTGCTGCTGCTGCTCCTTCCAGGCCTGTCGTTCGCTGAGCAGGGTTTGCACCGCCTCCACCAGGCGCGCTTCCTCGCTCCCGAGCGCTTCGAGCTGGCTGGCCAGCCGATCGGCGGCCAGGGCCCGGTCGCGGCGTTCGGCGGCCAGCGCATCGCGCTGCTGGCGGGCCTCGCTGAGGGTGTGGTCGGCGGCTTCGAGATCGGCCTGGAGGCCCTGCCATTGGGCCGCGTCGGCGTTGGCGGCGGCCGAGCCCTCAGCGGCCTCCAGGGTGGTGAGGGCTTCGCGCAGGGGGCCGAGCGTGGTGCTGATCCGGTGCAGGCGTTCGCGATCGGCGCTGCTGGATTGGTGCAGTTGCTCCAGTCGGGCCGTGAGCTGGCTGCGGCGCTGCTGCAGCGGTGTGAGCTGGCGCTGGGCCGCCAGGCGCTCAGCCTCCACCGCGGCCTGGCGCTGCTGGCTTTGGAGCAGCTGCGGCCGCAGCTCCTCCAGGGCCCCCGCCAGCTCCGCCTCCCGGCGGCGGCAGGCCAGGAGGCTCTCACCCAGCTCCAGCAGCCGGCGCCGCAGGGGCTCGGCTTCGTCGCCCTCCTGGCTGCTGCCGAAGCCCAGCTGGCCGCCGCGTTGCTGCAGGCTGCCGCCGGTCATGGCGCCGCTCTTTTCCAGCAGTTCACCGTCGAGGGTCACGGCCCGGCAGCGGCCCAGTTCACGGCGGGCGTTGTCGAGGCTGTCGAACACCAGGGTGTCGCCAAAGACGTAGCGGAACACCTCGGCATAGACCGGTTCGTGGCGAATCAGGTCCACGGCCCGGCCCACCAGGCCGCCCGGCCCGGGGCCGCCGGCGCTGCCTCCCGCCGGGCCGGGCCCCCGCTGGAACACCGCCCCCCCCGACCCTCCGCCCCCGCCGCGGATGCGGTTGAGGGGGAGGAAGGTGAGCCGGCCGGCCCGGCGTTGCTTGAGCAGCTCGATCGCCCGGGCGGCGATGCGGTCGTCCTCCACCACCACCTGGCCCAGGCGGGCGCCGGCGGCCACCTCCAGCGCCACCCGGTGACGCTCCTCCACCTCGGCGAGCTGGGCCACCGGCCCATGGATCCCCTCCAGCCCGGATTCGAGCAGCAAGCGCAGGGCGCCGGTGCCGCGGCTCTCCTGCAGGGTGTCGCGGCGGCTGTCGAGGCGGGCGATCTCCCGCTCCAGGCCGGTCTGTTCCTGCTCCAGCCGGCTGCGTGTGCGCTGCTGAAGCGCCAGAGCCTCAGCCTGCTCCTGGACCTGGCGCTGCCGCTCCGAGAGGCTGGCGAGCAGAGCGGCCTCCTCCCCTTGCAGCGCGGCCAGCCGGGATTCGGCCTCGGAGCTGCCGCCCGCCTCCTGCCGTTCCTCCGCCTCGAGCTCCTGCCGCCGTGCCTCGGCCTGGCGCAGGCGCTCTTCCAATTGGCCCAGCTCCGCCTGCAACGGCGCCAGTCGCTCTTGGAGTTCCTGACGCTGCTGGTCGCGCTGGCGGCGTTCCTCCATCCAGCTGCCGGAACGGCCGGCAACCTCCCCGAGCCGGCGGCGGGAGAGCTCCACCGCCGCCTCCGCCGCGCCGCAGCGGCGCTCCGCCTCCTCCAGGTCACCGCTCGGGCTCCCCGCAAGCTGCTGGCGCTGTTGGCGCAGCTCGCTCTGGCGGCGGGCCAGGTCGTCCCGTCGCTGCTGCAGGGCCGCCGCCTCATCACGGTGCCGTTCCCCCTGGCGGGCCCGTTCCCGCTCGGCCGCCTCCAGCCCAGCCAGTTCGGCCTGAACCGCCAGCAGCTGGTCTTCGCCGAGGGCCTTCACCTCCGCCTGTAGGGCTTCGAGTTCCTGGGTGCCCGCCGCCACGGTGCTTTCGGCCGCAGCGATCGCCTCCCGCTCCCCGGCCTGGCGCAGCTCCAGCTCAGAGCGGCGCTGCTCCAGGGCCGTCAAGGCGGCGCGATCAGCCTCGAAGGCCAGCAGCTGCTCCTGCTGGCGGCCGATCTGCAGACGCTGGCGCAGATCCTGATAGGTGCGGGCCCGGGCGCAGTCACGTTCCAACTTCTGGCGGCTGGCCAGCAGCTCCTGCTCCACGATGCGGCAGCGTTCCTGGCGCTCCTGCACCTCTTCCAGCTTGGCGCGGGTCTGGTCGATGCGGGAATCGAAGAGGGCCACGCCGGCCAGCTCATCGATGATGCCCCGCCGGTCGCGGGCACTCATCGACACGATCCGGGTCACATCCCCCTGCATCACCACGTTGCTGCCGTCGGGGTCGATGCGCAGGCGCCGCAGTTGCGTCTGGAGCTGCTGGGCGTTGCAGGGCACGCCATCGGCGCTGAAGCTGCTGCTGTAGGTGCCGCCGGGGGCCACCCGCAGCCGCCTGGTGACGCTCCATTCGCGCTGGCCCGGCTGGATCCAGGGGCCCTCCGGCGCCGCATCCAGACCCTGTTCCGCCGCATCGGGCTGCCAGTCGCCGAGGTCGAAGCGCACCGTGACGGTGGTTTCGGCGGCGCGTCCCTCCCGCTGCACGGCGCTGTTGATCAGATCGGGCAGCCGCTCGGCCCGCATGCCCCGGCTGGTGGCCAGGCCAAGGCAGAACAGCACCGCATCAAGGATGTTGCTCTTGCCCGAGCCGTTCGGGCCGGTGACCACGGTGAACCCCGGCTCGAGCGGGATCGTCATCGATCCGCCGAACGACTTGAAATGGTGGAGTTCGACCTGGTTGATGTGAACCAACAGGCCCGTGCGCCGGGCGCACGGAATGTAGCCGAGGTGCTGACGTTGCCAAGGGGGCTGCCTACGGTGGAACGACCCGTCGGACACCCCCTCTCCGCCGGACGGCTCTCCTCACCACGGTGCCGTTTCCCGGAGGCTCCATCAGCCCCACAGTGGGGCCACCTCCCCCCCCAGTGGGGACTGTTTCCGCCCTATCCCCCCTCCGCCAAGGCAGCCATGGATCATCGCAGCGATTCCCCCGCTTCCCCCGGCGACATCAACGGTCCAGTGGGGGCCGGCCAAGACCAGGGCCTTCCCTTCCAGTCCAATGGCAGCGGCGGTTCCGGCGCCCCCAGCACCCTGGAGGCGGAGGTTCCCGCGCTCAATCAGCTTCAGAGCGCTTTCCGTGATCGCTTCGAGGCCCTGCTGCCCACCATCCAGCGGGAATGGCCTGAGGTGGCGCGCCACACCCTGGAGGCCACCCGCGGCAGCTTCGACAACGCCGTGGAGGTGATCAGCCGCCAGACCGGTCTGACCAGCCACGGGGTGAAGCGCCAGCTTCAGGAGTTGCTGCACACCACCGGCGAACAGGCCCACCAGGTCGCCGACAACCTGCGCCCCCTGGAGGAGCAGCTTGAGCAGCTTCTCGACGACCTCAACACCACCCTGCGGCCACGGATTGAGAAGCCCGTGCGCGAGAAGCCGCTGATGGCGATCGGCATCGCCGCCGGGGTGGGGCTGCTGCTGGGCATGCTGCTCTCCGGCCGCCGCTCCGCCTGAGTTCCCCATGGGTCGCTCCACCTTCGGCAAGGTCACTGAGCTGATGTCCTCGGTGATGGACCTGCACGTGAAGATCGCGCTGCAGGAGGCCAGCCGCGAGAAGCGCCGTCTGATCGGCGGCGCCGTGTTCCTCGGCATGGGGATCACCGCGGCCACCTTCGCCGGGGTGGCGGCCCAGATCGCCCTGGTGCTGTGGCTGCGCCAGAGCTTGGCCTGGAGCTGGTTGACCTGTGCCCTCGCCGTGGCCGGTGTGGATCTGGCCCTTTCGGGGCTGTTCCTGCGGATCGGCGGCGGTCTGCTCAAGGGCCCCTTCCTTCCCGAGACCCGCCTGGGCCTCACCCGCACCACCCGTGCCCTCACCGGGCGGTTCTAGGGGCGGCTGAACCCTGGACCTGCTGGCCGACAACCCGGCCATCACGGCCAATCCGCCGATGACGGCCGTTCCACTCGATGGATGGTCAAGGGCAGGCCAGCGGCCCTTTAAATCTGCAGCCCCAGCTCCGCCAGGGCCTCCTCCTCCACCCACACCGACACCGAGCCTGGAGGGCAGCGCCATTCGGCCCAGCCTTCGGCGTTGGTGGTGATCGCTTCGCGGATGTGGCCGGTGAGATCGCGGAAGCTGGTGTGGGGCTTACCCACCTCCATCCACTTGCGGCCGGCATCGCCATCGCTGAGCAGCACCGCCAGGCTGCGGGGGTGCCCGGCGGTGCCCAACCGTGTCCAGCCGATCGTGTTGAAGTGGTCGAAATAGTCGATCTGGCGGCCGTAGGCCCAGTGGGTGCGCGCCAGAAGGAAGCGGTCGATCAGAAACCGGTGGCTGGGCATGTGGATGTCGATCCTGCGGCCGAAGCGTTTGTCGTGGTAATCGGCGCCGTAGTAATCGGCGTGAAAGATGCAGGGATAGCCCTGGTCGCGCAGCAGGATCACGGCATAGGCCAGGGGCTTGAACCACGGCTCCACAGGGGATTCGAGCGACTGCAGGGGCTGGGTGTCGTGGTTCTCCACGAGGGTCACCGCCAGCAGGGGCATGGTCTGCATCAAGGTGCCATCCAGAAGGCTGGGCATGTCGTACTGGCCGCCGCTGCGGCTGGCCTCATGGAAATTGAGGTGCAGTGGTGCGTCAAACAGGCTCATTTTGCCGCCGCTGTTGGCGGCGTACCAGCTGAGGCTGCCGAGGTCATAGGTCCAGTATTCGCCAACGATGAAGAGATCACGTTGGGCGTAGTTTTCCATCTCCGTAATCCAATCGATGAAGAAATCGCTGCTGATGTGTTTAATCGCATCGAGGCGGAAGCCATCCACGCCCACCTGATCCTGCATCCACTTGCCCCAGTGCTTGAGTTCTCCTCGCACCTCGGGGTGGCTCATGTTGAGGTCGCAACCCATCAGAAAGTCGTAGTTGCCTTTTTCCAGGGCCACATGGCCATCGAAACTGGCACCGTGGCTGCGCCAGACTGCCTGGTAATGGGGATCGAGGCTGTTGTAATCCACGGCATCAAAGTGATACCAATGCCATTGCATTGTGGAGTGACGGCCGCCGCGGCCATCAAAGCGGTAGTGGGTCCAGGCCCGGATCAGTCGCTCATCTCCGAGCCGCTGACCGCGGTTGTCGGGGGCGAAGGGCGTGGCGAGATAGTCCTCCTCGGCGTCGGCAAAGAGCTTGTGGTTGAACACCACATCGGCATAAACCTGCAGGCCGGCTTCGCGGCAGGCGCGCACCGCTTCCACGTACTCCTGACGGGTGCCGTATTTCGTGCGCACCGTGCCCTTCTGATCGAATTCGCCCAGGTCGAAGAGGTCGTAGGTGCCATAGCCCACGTCATCGACGCCACCGCCTTTGCAGGCTGGGGGCAGCCATACGGCGGTGATGCCGGCCGCCGCCAGATGGGCCGCTTCTTTCTGCAGCCGGCGCCAGTGGCCGCCATCGCCCGGCACATACCAGTGGAACCACTGGATCATGGTGCCGTTGAACTCCGCCGGCGCCGCCGTCTTGCGTTCCACGAGAAGGTTTTCGTGGGACGTGAGCCAGTCGCGCAGCAGCTCGACGGCGGCGCTCGCCGTGTCCACCTCGGGGTCTGCTTCGGCGGCCAGGATCCGCTCCTTGAGGTCGGTGAAGATGGAGGAGGTGCTCATCGGGGCCGCAGTGGCGATGGGGCAGCAGGGCGCTGCAGCCCATGGCTAGCAAGGGAGGCCGGAGCCCAGCCGTCAGCCACGCGACACGTCCGGGTACGGCGTGCCCGGACCCGCTCAGCGGATCTCGTAACGGAGCCAGCGGCAGTCGATGCCACCGTTGCTCACGGCAACACGCCGGCTGGCCTTGAGCCGCAGGGCGCCAGTGAGGGCGGGGTTGCCGCTCAGCAGCCACAGGGTCCAACCGCCGCAGCGTTCGCGCACCATGCGGCCCAGGTCGGCATAGAGGGTTTCCAGGTCGTCGTGCTGGCCGAGGCGGGCGCCGTAGGGCGGATTGCACACAAGGATGCCGGGTCCCGCCGGCGGGCTGAAATCGCGGAAATCACCCGCCATCAACTGCAGGTGGTCGCTCAGGCCGGCGGCTTGGGCGTTGGCGCGGGCCTGCGCCAGCACGGCCCCATCCCGCTCGATGCCGATCAGAGGGGCCAGCGCTGAGCCGTCGGCAAGGCCACGACGCGCCTCAACGGCGGCTGCCTCCACCTCCCGCCGCCAGAGGCCGGCCTCGAAATCGGGCCAGCGCTGGAAGCCGAAGGCGCGGGGCCGGGGGGCCGCCACCGGCGCGCCAGGGCCGCCGTTGTGGCGGAATGCCTGCGCCTCCCAGGGGCCGCCTGGGCCTGAGGCGGGCCCTTGTCCCGCCGCCGGTGTCGCCAGGCCTGGGGCCCTGCCCAGGGCCATGGCGGCGGCCTCCAGCAGCAGGGTGCCGGAACCGCAGAGGGGATCCACCAGCGGCACGGAGCCATCCCAGCCGGTGAGGGCGATCAGGCCGGCGGCCAGGTTTTCCTTCAACGGCGCCAGGCCCATGGCGGCCCGGTAGCCACGGCGGTGCAGGCTGCCGCTGCCGCCGCCACCCTCAAGGCTGAGGATGGCGATGCTGCTTCCTGGGCTGATGTCCTTGCCGCTCTGGCCCCTGCTCCCCCCTCGGCCGGTGCTGGGCTGGTCGTCGCCATTAGGGTTGCCCGCCTGAAGGGGGCCGCCACCGCCACCGCCTCCACCTCCACCGAAGGGGCGGCCGGGGCTCAGATGCAGGTGGAGCACCAGATCCGGATCCTCCAGGTTCACCATCGAGCGGCTGCCCCAGCGCTGCCGCTGCAGGTCCACCAGGGCGTTCTTCACCTCCAGCGCGGTGTAGTGGCTGTGGTTGAGCTCCGGCAGGCTGCCGCTGGCCTCCACCTTGAAGCTGGCCTCGGGTGGCAGCCACTGCTCCCAGTCGGCGGCGCTATGGATGCCCAGGTGCAGATCGCGGCGGCCACGGCAGGGGAAGCGGGCCAGCTCCCGCAGGAAGCGGAAGGGGATGCGGGCGCGCAGGTGGAGGCGGTAGAAGCCGGCCAGGTCGGTGCGGCAGGCCACGGCCCGGCGCAGGGGACGCACCTCGGTGGCGCCCAGCGTTGTCAGCTCAGCGGCGGCCACCTCCTCGAGGCCGGGGGGCACCACGGCGGTGATGGCGAAGCTTTCGGCCGCGGGAACGGGGGTGGGCATGGCTCCACTGTGGCGCTTCGATCAGCGGCCTGACCCGGCTTTCCGGCCATGGTGCGCTCAGCGCTGAGGCGTGCCCATCCCAGCGGCTGCTGGCCGCCGCCACCGCATGGCCTCGGCCCTGCCAATGAACCTTGCTGGTGTGGAGCTCCGTCTGGCGTGATGGCGCCTGCGGCCGTGTCGGAGGGCCGGCCATTCGACACGGCCTGTTTTTAGGGATCGCTCCGCCGGAAGCCCTTGGGCCGCCAGGGCCAGAAACGGCGCCTGCCCCCCAGCCGCCTGGCCTGGGCCCTGCGTGGGGGAGCTTCCTTGGCTGGCCCCCTGGCTCTGTTCAAGGCTTCATAGGCCCGCTGTTTGCGCAGCCAGATGGCTGGATCGCCGCCGTGGTCGGGATGCCAGCGCAGACTGCTGCGCCGCCAGTGCTGCCGCACCACGCTCCAGGCGCTGCCTTCAGCCAGCTCCAGTTCAGTCCAGCAGCTGCGCTGAAAGGCCACCAGCTCCTCCGGCAGCATCCAGCACACCTGGCCCTCAAGATCCACCACCCGGAGCCGCTGGCGCTCGAGCTGGCGGGCCTGCTCCTGCCGATGCCGCTCCTGGAGCGCATGAAGGCGCAGGATCCGCTCCTGCTGCACGCCCAGGCGACCGCGTTCCAGCAACGGATCGATCAGCCGCAGCACCAGCCACCAGCCGCCCAGGATCAGCAGCCAGAGGGCCATCAAGAGGGCAGCGGTGCCCAGCAGGGCCGTGATCAGCGCCGACACGGCGCCCTTTGCTCCGTGGGCCGCTCCACCAGGCCACCATCGTGAGGTTCGGACATGCCCACCGGCCCTGGCTGCACCCCCTCAGGATGCCAGTGCCATACTTCAAAGGTCGGTCTTCGGGCCGACTAGGTGGCTCACACCAGTGTTTCGGACAGCGGTTCGATTCCGCTCAGCTCCATTCCCCCGCTCCCGGTTCGCCGGCAGCCACGCGGGGCTGCAATGGTTTCGACGGGGCATAAGGAGGGTGACTGAAGCCTGCTCGGTAAGAGCAAACCCGTAACAGCGAACAACATCGTTCGTTTCTCCCGTCAAGCCGCCCCCGTGGCCGCCTGACACTCTTAACGGAGACGGGGTGAGATCAGCCTTGTCACCCAAATGATCCATGGGGCCTGGAAGGGCCCTTTCAGCTGTTCCAGATGGCCTTCAGCCTCTTCCTCGATCCGCTTGTCGGCGGCGTGAATGGGGCCGGTGGGAGGTGGAAACTTCTTCAGGAGGGCGCACGGTTTGGTGCCTTGGCCATGCGGCTCCCAGCGAAACGGGTGTCCATCAACGGCCCAGAGGCGTTCAGGGGGGGAAGGGTTGTTCTCCGTGGAGCTGGTCGACAAGATCGGTGCAGGGTTCAGCATGATCTGCCTCAGGGCCGCGCCCGATCCGCCCGCCTGAACCTCCCCCGCTCAAACGCTCCGCCAGCTCGTCTCGCCTTCGCCACGCCATGAGCCGCAACCCCGCCCAGGACTTCTTCACCTTCATCCTCGGGGGCAGCCTGTTCGGGGCCGGTATCTTTCTCTTTCTCAACCAGGTGATGGTGAGCAGCGATGGCGCCTTCGGCTTCGGCCGCTGGGGTGGTCTCGGGCTGCGCCATGGGCTGCGCTACGGCAGCGGTTATGGCGGTGGTTTCGGTGGAGGGGCCTTGGATCGCTTCTGGCTGGGCGGCGCCGGCGACGGCGTGGGCCTGCTGATGATCCCCATGGGCATCGGCGTGGCGCTGCTCTTTGCCCAGGCCTTCCGGCGCCTCGCCTGGGTGCTGATCTGGGGATCGGCGGCGGCCCTGTTCGCCGGCGTTCTCCATAGCCTCTCGCTGCGCTTCATGCCCACCACCCTTTGGGCGTTGGTCACGATGGTGGTGATGATCGCCGCCGGCGGGGGCCTGATGTTCCGTTCCCTCTACGGCAACGATGATGGGCGAGATCGATAGCCGCCTTGAGGAACTGATCCGGGAGGTGGAGGGCGGCCGGGGAGCGGTTCCGCCATCGCCGCGCCAGCCGCACTCCGCGGGCGGCTCGGCGGCTGCTCGCTCGGCCGCTCGTCCGTCGGCGGGGGCCGCCCTCGGTCCGGGCCGGCCACCGGGAGGCAAGGGGGCCCGCTGGTTACCGGCCTTTCTGGTGCTGTTGCTCTGCAATCTGCTCAGCGGCGGCCTCGGCTTCTGGATGGGTCTTCAGCAGGCCCGGCAGATGGACACCGCCAGCCCCTCCACACCGACGCAACAGCTGCAGCGCCAGGGCTGGCAGAACGATGGCACCGGCGTTCTCTACCGCTGGTGCAGCCTGGATTGTCATGCTCCTCGCCTCTTCGGCGGCGGCCTGATTCGCGAATTTCAGGTGCGCTGTCTGGAGCGTCCCTGCGGCAACCTCACCATGGAGTTCGAGGTTCTCAATGCCCGCGGCCAGGCCATCGATCGGCTCAAGCTGCAAGAAACCGATCTGCACTGGGGGGAGGAGCGCCGCTTCTATGTCGAGAGCCAGAACCCCGAGGCCAAGGCCTTTCGCCTGATCGCGTTCGTGGCCCGGGCCCGGGTGTGAGGGGTCTCCCGATCCCCGTCAAGGCCGGGCCCACTCCGGTTCCCCCCCCTGCTCCGAGCGGCCCATTCCTGCGACGGTGATGTTCATCAACGGCGGCAACGATGCCGTCGCACCGTGACAACCTCCATGGCCCCCTCCTCCTCCGTTCCCCTCGCAACCCTGCTGGTGCTCCCGGACCTCAAGCCCCTGGCCCACCGCCTGGTGGCGGTGCTGCGCCATCTCAGCCCCGAGCTGGCCGATGGACTGCACCTGGAGGCCGAGCGTCTCGGCCGGGCCGTGGTGTTCAGCGGCGATCCGCTGGACGCCGAAGCCATGCGCCGCGATCTGCAGGCCGCCGGCCTCACCACATCGCTCAACCTCCGCTACGTGCCCCAGGCGGTGGCGGCGACTGATTGAGGTTCCTTTCCGGGAGATCCCTTTCCGGAATCGACCCTCATGGTTGGGCGGGCGCTGGGGTGGCTTTGCCACGACGGTAGCCGCTCCAGCGTTGGAGTTCCTCCAGGCTCAGCACTCCCTCGCGCCGTTCACCGCCCTTGATCCAGGTGGGATAGGCGCGGATGCCCGCCGCGTTGCAGCGCTGCCGCTCCGCCTCCTCCTTCTCGCATTCGAGGTAGGGGACCCGCTGGGCGGCCGCCTGGCCGAACAGACTTTTCTGCTGGCGGCAGGCCGGGCACCACCAGGCCCCATAGAACACATAGCCCTGGCGCCGCAGATGGTCGGCCAAACCCAGCTGGCTGGCGCTGGAGGGGGAGAAGCTTTCGCCTTCCGCCGCCCGCCCCCTGGCTGGCGCCTCGGTGCCCTGCGCCCGCCCGGGGGACGCTGGAGAAAAAAGCAGAATCGCCCCTGCCGCCAGGGCGAGGGGGATGGTCCGTCCCAGCCGCCGGGCCAGCACGGCATTAGGGCGGGAAACTGGGCTGACGCGCCGCCCGGGTTGACCAGGGGAGGGTGGAAGCACGGGTTGGATCGGAGACTGCCCCATCGCCGGCTCATGCCGCAGATCACGGCGGGAATCTAGGCCGCCTGTGTGGGGCGTTCGGCCTTCCGCCCTTCCCGCCTCCCACTGCCACCGGGCAGGGCTGAGACAATGCCGTTCGGATGGACGATCGCTGTTTGCGGTCCTCCCCCCCGGGGCCACCGCTGGCGCGTGAACCTTCGGTCTCCCCAGCCCCCGATGACCGCGACGACAGGAGCCCGAACCGATGAGCCTGAACCGATGAGCGCCAACGGCTACCGCGATTATTTCAAGGTGCTCGAGCTGGATCGGGGCGCCGATGCCGATGCGATCAAGCGGTCGTTCCGCAAGCTGGCCCGTCAGTACCACCCCGATGTGAATCCCGGCGACAAGGCCGCCGAGGCTCGCTTCAAGGAGATCAGCGAGGCCTATGAGGTGCTCTCCGACCCGGAGAAGCGCCGTCGTTATGAGCAGTTCGGCCAGTACTGGAACCAGGTGGGCGGCGGCGGTGGCATGGGCACCGACGTGGACTTCGGCCGCTACGGCAACTTCGATGAGTTCGTCAATGATCTGCTCGGGCGTTTCGGTGGTGGCGGCGGCGGCGGATTCGGTGGCTTCGGCAGCGGCTTTCCCGCAGGCTTCGGCGGCCGCGGCGCGCCGGTGGATCTCGACGCCGAGGCCACGATCAACCTCAGCCTCTCGGAGGCCTTCCGGGGCTGCGAGCGCTCCCTCTCGGTGAATGAGGAGCGGGTGCAGGTGCGCATCCCCGCCGGCGTGCGCAGCGGCAGCCGCCTGCGCCTCAAGGGCAAGGGCAACCTTCAGCCCGGCACCGGCCGCCGCGGCGATCTCTACCTCAACCTTCAGATTCAGCCTCACCCCGTCTGGCGCCTCGACGGCGACCAGCTGCGCGCCGACCTTCCCCTCAGCCTCGATGAGCTCGCCCTGGGCGGTGAGGTCACCGTGGCCACGCCCGACGGGGAGGCCACCGTTCATGTGCCGCCAGGGATGAGCGTGGGGCGCAGCCTGCGGCTCAAGGGCAAGGGCTGGCCGCTCAAGGAGGGCCGCGGCGACCTGCTGCTCAGCCCCGTGCTGCGGATGCCGGAGAGCCTCAGTGAGCGGGAGCGTGAGTTGCTCGCCCAGCTCCGCCAGGCCCGCAGCGCCGATCCCCGCGCCGGCTGGATCGGCAACGCCAGGCTCTGATCGGCTGCGAAGCGGCAGGATCGAGTCAGCCTCACCCCACCGATGGGCGCCCCACCGACCCCTCGCCGTCTGCTGCTGTGGCTGCTCGGCGCTCTGTTGGCCTTGGCTCTGGTGCTGGTCAGCGATCCCCATGCCCGGCGATCCGGCCCGGACCAGGGGCTCTCGATGGGGGTGGTGGCAGGCCAGGTGCTGCCGGTGCCCGCCGATCTGCGTGCTCCCCTCAAGGTGCCTGTGGCGCTGCGCCTCGAGGACCTGCGTGCCCTTGAGCTGAGCAACAAGACCTTTCTGGCCCAGGGGCAGGTGTTGCTGGAGTGGGATGCCGCCCTCAACCGGCGCCTGCAGGCGGAGGCGATCGAACCGATGCGGCTGCTGCGCTTCGTGAACCAGGTGGAGGCCTGGAACAGCCATCTGGAGGCCGTGGGCCCGCCGCGGCCGATCGCCGGGGGCAAGCGTTGGGCCCAGGCCCTGCGTTTCGAGGGCCTCTTCTACGTGAACGATCTCGATCTGCGCAGCGCTCCCTTCCTGAGGGTGTCGCTGCCGCTGATCCTGGAGGTGGCCGACGATCGCCTCGCCCTTGAGGCAGGGGGCGTGCTGCTGGAACCGCTGCGGGATGCCCGGCGGCTGGCCGGGGCGGGGGTGGAGATGGCCGGTTTTCGTTTTGTGGGGTCTGGGGTGGAGAGTGCCCTCCACCGCACCGAGGATCCCTTCAACGCCACCAGCCGCCGCACCTTCAGCCGGGTGGTGCTGCGCCTCAACTACCGCACTGACGACCTGGCTGCCGCCTTGCGCTGGATCCTGCCCCTGCTGCTGGTGATGGCGGTGGTGCTGCTGGCCCCCAGCCTCGACAGCGACCGCGACGAGTTGAGCTTCGGCCTGCCTTCGGCCGGTCTGCTGACCCTGGTGGTGATGCAGGAGGGCTACCGCGCCCAGGTGCCCTCCACCCCCTACCTCACCTTCCTCGATCAGCTATACACCTACAGCTACGCCGTGGCCGTTGCGGTGTTCCTGCTCTTCGTCTGGGCCGGCAACCAGCGAGCCCGGGCCACACCCGAGGGGGCTGAGGCGGTGCTGGGGCGGATCAACCGGCTCTGCACCGTGGCCCAGATCTCGGCTCTGCTGGGCTACGGGGTGATTGTGCTCGGCCATGCCCTGGGCTGAGCCTCGTTTGGGCGGGTCCCTGGCATCCGGCCGCGGCCGGTGATGGGTCGGGATCGTTGCCGGCCGCCAGGCTCCTGCCGGCGCCCCCGCCTCGATCCGTAGGATCCGGCCAGCCCTCCCCGCCCGCATGGAGCTCACCTATCGCCCCCGCCGCCTGCGGCGCACGCCGGCCCTGCGGGCCCTGGTGCGGGAGATCCGGCTCGCCCCCACCGACTTCATCTATCCCCTCTTTGTGCATGAGGGGGCGACCAACGAGCCGATCGGCGCCATGCCCGGTGCCAAGCGCTGGAGCCTCGAGGGGCTGGTGGACGAGGTGGGCCGCGCCTGGGATCTGGGCATCCGCTGCGTGGTGCTCTTCCCCAAGGTGGCCGACGGGCTGAAAAGCGAAGACGGCGCCGAGTGCTTCAACGAGCACGGTCTGATTCCGCGGGCGATCCGGCGCTTGAAGGAGGTGCACCCCGGCATGGCGATCATGACCGATGTGGCCCTTGATCCCTATTCCTGCGATGGCCACGACGGCATTGTTAGCAGTGAAGGCGTGGTGCTCAACGATGACACCGTGGCGATCCTCTGCCAGCAGGCCGTGGCCCAGGCCCGGGCCGGCGCCGATCTGATCGGCCCCAGCGACATGATGGACGGACGCGTGGGCGCGATCCGCGAGGCCCTTGATGAGGAGGGCTTCGAGCATGTGGGCATCATCAGTTACACCGCCAAGTACGCCTCGGCCTATTACGGACCCTTCCGTGAGGCGCTTGATTCGGCCCCCCGCGCAGGCGCCGGCAAGCCGATCCCCAAGGACAAGAGCACCTATCAGATGGATCCGGCCAACGGCCGCGAGGCGATCCTTGAGTGCCAGCTCGATGAGAGCGAAGGGGCCGACATCTTGATGGTGAAGCCAGGCCTGGCCTATCTCGACATCATCTATCGCCTGCGCCAGGAAAGCGAGCAGCCGATCGCCGCTTACAACGTGAGCGGCGAATACGCGATGGTGAAAGCAGCGGCCGAGCGCGGCTGGATCGATGAACGCGCTGTGACTCTTGAAACCCTGCTCTGCTTCAAGCGGGCAGGGGCCGATCTGATCCTCACGTATCACGCCTGCGAGGCGGCGGCCTGGCTGCGGCAGGGGTGAAGCAGCAGAGGCAGGTGGCCGTCTGGCTGGAGTCGCACCGAAACCAGCGAGCCGTCGTCGGGCTCGTAGCTCCTTCAGCACCTTGATGCCACCAGCTCCTTGCTCGTCCGCTCCAGGCTTGGGATCGCGTCCACGGCCAGCACGGCTTGCTCCAGTTGCCGCCGATCGCTCAGGCCCAGCTCAGCCAGATCACCATCGGCGAAAACCACCAGGGCCTTGAGGCATTCGCGCGCGGGGAACTGGGCGCCATCAAGCGCTCCGGCTGCGCCTAAACCCTCGGCCAGCGACAGGCCGCTGCCCAGCAGTACAGCCACATCCTGGTCGTCCTTGCTTCGGCGTGCTGCAGCAGCACCTTGCGTTTGGTGGCCAGCAGATCGAGGGGTGAGGCCACCAGAGCCACCCCATCGGCGCTGATCTGCGGAACGCCCACCCGGCCGATCGCCAATCCACCAAAGAACGACACCTTGATGGCGTTCTCGATGGCGTTCGATAGGCATCCGAGCCGTCCTCACTCCTCCCTGTCCCATCCAGGCCTGCATCCGGTCTTGTGGGTTCCTGTCCCGGCAGCCCCCGCCGCTCAGGCCGCACCGTCCTCGACAAGGACGATCAGCTCCGCCAGCCAGCGCTCGAAGGCGGAGATCTCAGCGCTCAGGCGCGGCCAGAGTTCCA
>Ga0209401_1000539_pt1 | contig 25705 bp, 14 predicted proteins | sample M_140807_MF_Meta_FD_187318 | JGI IMG/M metagenome (GOLD analysis project Ga0209401, IMG submission 187318) | Freshwater microbial communities from Lake Montjoie, Canada to study carbon cycling - M_140807_MF_MetaG (SPAdes) (version 2) | ecosystem: Environmental > Aquatic > Freshwater > Lake... | reverse complement strand
CATCCTCGCGGAACACGCTCACCACCAGGTTGCGGGGATCGAGACCGAACACAACCGTGCTCAGCTCCCAGGCCCAGGCGATCGCCTCGGGCTTGAAATAATCGCCGAAGGAGAAATTGCCGAGCATCTCGAAGAAGGTGTGATGCCGCGCCGTGCGGCCCACATTCTCAATGTCGTTGGTGCGGATGCACTTCTGGGCGCTGGTGGCCCGCGCCGCCGGCCGCTCCTGCTGGCCGAGGAACACCGGCTTGAAGGGCAGCATGCCGGCGATCGTGAGCAGCACGGTGGGGTCGTCCGGCACCAGCGAGGCACTGGGCATCGGCCGGTGGCCCCGCTCCTCGTAGAAGCGCAGAAAGGCGGCACGGATCTCGGCACCCGTGCGGGGAACGGTCCGCCCGGAACTGGAGGGAAAGGAAGCGGCGGCCATGGGCTGGAACGGAGCGATGAGCGGTCTGGGGAAGCGTGAAGCCAAGGGATGCCGCCGGATGCGGTAGGAGCCCAAGCCTGGCCTGCATGATCGCCCAAAGCCTGATGCCCCGCCGCCCAGACGCCCGGCGGGGCAGGCATGATGGAACGGCACGATTCGGCCCCCGTGACCCCGTTGCCGATCGAGAGCCGCGCCCGGCTCCGGCTCCGCTCCCTCGGCTGGGCCCTGCTGGCCGCCAGCCTCGCCGCTGCCGCCGCCCTCCCCCTGGTCCTGCTGGATCCAGCCTTCGCCGCTGGCGGCGCGATCGCCCTGCTCGATCCCCTGCTGCGCTCGGCTGGCTTCGGCTGGCTGCGGCTTCTTCTATGGCCTGCTGGCGTTCCACCTGCAGCGGGTCGATCCCGAGGACGGCCATCTGCAGGCAGGCCTGGTGGGGGCGGTGTGCGGCATCCGCAGCCTCGGGGCGGGCGTTAGCGCCGCCCTGCCACCGGGTGCGAATCTGAACGGGGTTGCACCATCCCTGATGATGGAGCTTGCCCGGGCCTGGCTGCCGCTCTGGCTGCCCCTTGTTGGCAGCGCCCTGCTGCTGCATGGCATCCGACGCCTGACGCCCTCCCTGCTGCCCACCCTGCGGCCATGATCCAGCGGCGCGGCCGTTTCCCGGCCCGATGAGCCCCCAATGAGCCTGCTGCACGCCACCTGGCTCTATCCCCCCGAAGGGGCCGGTGGCCGTCTGCTGCTGTGGGCCGATACCTGGCGGGTGGCAGCTCCGGTGCAGCCGGGCCTGGAGGTTCCCGAACACCCCCTCGCCCTCGACCTCGATGCGATCGGCGGCTGGCTCGATGACCACGACCTCTGGACCGACGACCTCCGCCCTGCCGAAGCAGTGCTCAGCCTGCCGAGCCGCAGCCAGGCGGTGCAGGGCAAGCGCAAAACCTCTGGCGCCCCCTGGAGTGGCCTGCCCCTGCAGGCCGGTGAACCGATCCCGAAGGAGCCGCAATGGTGGCCCTGGCATGTGGAGGGCTGGGCCCTGGAGGCGGGCGCGGCGGGCGAATGGCTGAGCCGTCTGCCCCTCTCCGGCCACCCCGCCGACCTGGCCGATGAACTGCGCTGGTGGAGCCACCTGCAGCGCTGGGCCCTGAGCTTGATCGCCCGCGGTCGCTGGTTGCCCCTGGTGGAGGAGGGCCAGGCCCGCTGGTGGCCCCTGCTCAACCGCGAAGGCGACCGCCGCCGGCTCGAGGAGATGGCGATCCGGCTCCCCCAGGTGGCCACCTGCGCCATCGGGCCCGGATCCCCCGGCGAAAAGGCCCTGGCTTGCCGCCGGCCCGGCAGCGGTCGGCTGCGGGTGGCGAGCCTGCTGGAGGCCCTGCTGGCGGGCCAACTACGGGCCGGCTTCAAGCCACCGGCCACCGGCCTCGATCCCCTGCTGGCGGCCTGGCAGCGATCCCTGGGCCCCGGCGATGGCCGCATCGCTTTGGATGGCGAAGCGATCGAACGCCTGGAGATCGCCACCCACCATTGGCGCGAGGCGGTGGCGGGCCGGGTGGCGCCCGCCCGGGCCTGCCTGGAACTCTTCTCCCCGCCGCCGGAGGAGGATCTCTGGGAGCTGCGCTTCTCCCTCCAGGCCGAGGCGGAACCCAGCCTGCGGCTGCCGGCGGGCGCCGTGTGGAGCGCCGGCGACACCACCCTCCAGATGGGGGAGGTGAGCGTGACCCAGCCGGGCCTGCTGCTGCTGGAGGGCCTGGGCCGAGCCCTGCAGGTGTTCGAGCCGATCGAGCGGGGCCTCGACGACGCCGCGCCGGAAACCATGCAGCTCACCCCCGCCGAGGCCTTCGTGCTGGTGCGCACCGGCGCCGCCCAGCTCCGTGATGTGGGCGTGGGGGTGGTGCTCCCCCCCAGCCTCAGCGGCGGCCTGGCCAGCCGCCTGGGCCTCTCAATCGTGGCCGAGCTGCCCAGCCGCTCCCGGGGCTTCAGCCTCGTGGAGGACCTCACCTGGTCGTGGGAGTTAATGATCGGGGGGGTCACTCTCAACCTCAACGATCTCCAGCGCCTCTCGGCCAAACGGAGCCCGCTGGTGCAGCACAAGGGCGCCTGGATCGAACTGCGCCCCACCGATCTGCGCAACGCTGAGCGCTTCGCCACCGCCAAGCCGAGCCTCAGCCTCGACGATGCCCTGCGCCTCACCGGCAGTGCCGGTGACACCTTCCACCGGCTGCCGGTGCACCACTTCGAAGCAGGACCCCGACTCCAGGCGGTGCTGGAGCAATACCACCAGCAGAAGGCCCCCGATCCCCTGCCCGCACCCGAGGGCTTTTGCGGCCAGCTGCGGCCCTACCAGGAGCGGGGCCTGGGCTGGCTGGCCTTCCTGCACCGCTTCGACCAGGGGGCCTGCCTGGCCGATGACATGGGTCTGGGCAAGACGATCCAGCTGCTGGCCTTCCTGCAGCACCTCAAGGCGGAGGAGGAACTGCGGCGGCCCGTGCTGCTGGTGGCTCCCACCTCGGTACTCACCAACTGGAAACGGGAGGCGGCGGCCTTCACGCCGGAGCTGGGGGTAAGGGAGCACTACGGCCCCCGCCGCCCCGCCACGGAGGCGGCCCTCAGGAAGGCCCTCGAGGGGGTGGACCTGGTGCTCACCAGCTACGGCCTGCTCCAGCGCGACAGCGAGCTGCTCGAAACCATCGACTGGCAGGGGATGGTGATCGATGAAGCCCAGGCGATCAAGAATCCCGCCGCCAAGCAGAGCCAGGCCGCCCGCGACCTCGGCCGCCCCGGCAAGAAGGGCCGCTTCCGCATCGCCCTCACCGGCACGCCGGTGGAGAACCGCGTGAGCGAGCTCTGGGCCCTGATGGACTTCCTCAATCCCCGCGTGCTGGGAGATGAACCCTTCTTCCGCCAGCGCTACCGCCTGCCGATCGAGCGCTACGGCGACATGAGCTCCCTGCGGGACCTCAAGGCCCGGGTGGGCCCCTTCATCCTGCGCCGCCTCAAGACCGATAAATCGATCATCTCCGACCTGCCCGAGAAGGTGGAGCTGCGCGAGTGGGTGGGCCTCAGCGCCGAGCAGAGAAAGCTCTACACCAAAACCGTGGAGGAGAGCCTCGATGCCATCGCCCGCGCCCCCCTGGGCCAGAAGCACGGCCAGGTGCTGGCCCTGCTCACGAAACTCAAGCAGATCTGCAACCACCCCGCCCTGGCCCTCAAGGAGCAGGGGGTGGAGGCCGACTTCGCATCCCGCAGCGCCAAGGTTCAGCGGCTGGAGGAGATTCTCGAGGAGGTGATCGAGGCGGGCGATCGGGCCCTGCTGTTCACCCAGTTCGCCGAATGGGGGCAGCTGCTCAAGGCGCATCTGGAACGCCGCTGGCGCCAGGAGGTGCCCTTCCTCTACGGCAGCACCAGCAAAACCGAACGCCAGGCCATGGTGGATCGCTTCCAGGAGGATCCTCGCGGGCCCCAGCTGTTCCTGCTCTCGCTCAAGGCCGGCGGGGTGGGCCTCAACCTCACCCGAGCCAGCCATGTGTTTCACATCGACCGCTGGTGGAATCCCGCCGTGGAGAACCAGGCCACCGACCGCGCCTACCGCATCGGCCAAACCAACCGGGTGCTGGTGCACAAGTTCATCACCAGCGGCTCGGTGGAGGAACGGATCGACCGAATGATCCAGGAGAAATCAAAGCTCGCCGCCGACATCGTGGGCAGCGGCGAGGACTGGTTGGGCGGCATGGATGTGGGCCAGCTGCGCGATCTGGTGAGCCTCAGCGAGGAGTGAGCGGACTGTCGCCAGCGGGTCGGCATCCGAAAGCAACCCAGGTCCATAGATTCACCGGAATGAACTGGTCTACAGCAGTCCGTCCATCAAGATGGTGAAGAAAATGACGACCTACCTTCAATTCGCAGCACATCAAACCCGACCATCCTTAGCGCAGCAATGAATGCTTTGCCCGTAACAGCCGAATACCTTGGCACGCTTAAACTATAACTCTCCGAAAACCAACGAAATCAAATTCTTCCACCATGCCGTCCTCAACGTTGCTCGGACATTCTGAACTCCATGGCGGTGCATCAGCGGCAGCCTCAATCCCAGGGGAAGGGCAGCGACTGCAGCCAGGTGACCCGCTGCAGGGCCCGCTCCCGCTCCGGCCCGGCTGGGAGATTCACCAGGCCGGTGCAGCCGCCGGTACGGCGCACCCCATCGGGGCAGACCGTGCGCTCTACCGCCACATCCACCAGGCGGGCCCCCTGCACCGTGGCCCCCTCCAGGCGGGCCCGACGCAGCGAACCGCGCAGCATCACCACACCGTTGAGATCGGCACGGCGCAGGTCGGCGCCGCTGAGGTCGGTATCGAGCAGCAAGGCACCCACACCGGTGTCGTCGCTCACCTTGTCGCGGGCATCATGCTCGCAGCTTTCGAGCGGAAAGCAGGGGTGCGCGGGATCAGCCTTCAGCGACGCGTCGTCCTCATCTTCGGCCTCCACCAGCCGCACGCCCAGGTGGGCGAAGCCGAGGTCGGCACCCACAAGGCTGGCGCGATCCAACCGGGCAGCAGAAAGGTTGACGCCATACAGCCGTGCCCCATCGAGGCGGGCGCCGCTGAGACGGGCGCGGCCCAGGTTGGCGCCGCTGAAATCAGCGCCGCGGGCATCGCTGCCGGCCAGATCCGCACTTTCGAGATCCACGCCGAGCAGCTGCACACCGCGCATCTTTGTGCGGCTGAGGTTGGCGCTCTCCAGGTCGCTCCCCGACATATCGGCACCGGTGAGATCGGCCCCGGTGAGATCGGCCGATTCAATATCGCAGGAGCGCATGAGGGCACCGCGCAGGTTGGTGGCCAGCAGCCGAGCATCCGGCAGATCCGTGCCGATCAGGGTGGCCCGCTCCAGCTGGGCACCACTGAGATCGGCATTCTCGAAATCAGTACCGATCAGGCGGGCACCGCGCAGATCAGCCCCGCGCAGATCGGCGAAACGCAGATCGAGGCCACTGAGATTGGCGCCCGCGCAGCGGGCCTTCGGGCCGATCTCACAGCCTTTGGGCAGCAACTGGCGGCAGGGGGCATCGGGTGGCACCACGCAGCCGGCCTTGCCACCGGGCGGCTCGGTGCGCAGGCAGCAGAGGGAGCGGCCCTGCATCCAGCCTCGGGGCAACGCAATCCGAGTCGGAGCGTTAACCCAGACCGACGAGCGGCCCTGCATCAGGCCCGGGGGCTGCGGCCCGGCCTGGACATGGCCTGGGCCGGCCAGAACGCCGAGGGATGTGAGCAGAGGCAGAAGGTGGCGGACGGGTGATGGCATGAAACGGAGGGAATCATCCAGACCCCAATTGTGCAGAGATTGAGCTTTTCTGGCCATCCCCTCGCATCAGAATCCAGTGCTCGTAGAGGCGCCGCAGCCCACCCCTGGGCCTCCTGGGTCGCCAGCCAGCCATTCACCCAGTCGGCCAGATTGGAGCCGTCGCCTCCGATCAGCAGCACCAGCTGCGAGGCCTGCAGGCCCACCACCCTGAGCGGAGCCAGCCAGGGCACCACCCCGGCAGCAGGCGGCCCAGCGCCACGCCGAGCAGGATGGCCACCAGGCAGCGCAGCCCGAGGGAGCGGGGCCAGAGCAGACGCGCCAGCTGCAGCCGCGGGGCGAACGACATCGTGGGCAGCGGCGAGGACTGGTTGGGCGGCCTCGACATCGGCCAGCTGCGGGATCTGGTGGCCCTCGAGGAGAGCTGAGCAGCCGGAGGGCCGCCCGCCGTGGCCCCGGGGCGGAGCAGCCCCGCGATCCCCACCGCGAAGCTCCGCAGGAGATCAAGCCGGCTGCAGGCGCAAACCAAGGGCGTCTCTCACGGAAGGTAAGCTCACGACTTAAGAGCTGCAGTTAAGCCAGCTCAGACAGGCCCCATCGGCTCTGCACCGACCCCCTCCCCATGGTCGTCTCAACGTCGGGAGCGAATACAGCGATCACCACCCAACTGGGCCAACAGGGCCTGGGCCAGCAGCCCTGGTGGGTGGAGCAGTGGATGGAGCTGATCAACGCCTACCGCTTCAAGAAACGGCTGGAGCGAGCCTGGGACTATGCCCGTTCGGGCAATGTGGTGTCGATCCGCTTTGAAGGTCGGCGGGTGCATGCCCGCGTGCAGGGCACCGGTGAAGACCCCTACAAGGTGAAGCTCTGGCTCGATGTGCTCAACGACGAAGACTGGGGCTACGTGCTCGAGGCCCTGAGTCAGAAGGCGCGCTGGTCGGCGCAGCTGCTGGCCGGAATCATGCCCCAGGACATCGAGCGGGCCTTTGCGGCCAGCGGCAAGCGGCTGTTCCCGTTCAAGTTGCAGGAGGTGCGCAGTGAATGCACCTGCCCCGACAAGGCGAACCCCTGCAAACACGTGAGCGCCGTCTACTACCTCATGGGCGACCGCTTCTCGGAGGATCCCTTCGTGCTCTTCCAGCTGCGCGGCCGCACCCGCAGCCAGCTCCTGGCCGACCTGGCCGAACGGCGGCGCCAGGGGGCGGTGGTGCGGCGCGAACATGCGCCCCATCCGGTGCATGCGGCCATCGCCGATCCGGCCCGCTGGTGGCGCTATGACGCCGCCCTTGATCCCGATCTGGTGGTGATCACCCCAGCGCTGGAGGGGGAATCGGGCCTGGAGGGGGCCGGTCCCCTGCCCTTGGCCGAGGAACCCCGCTTCCCGGAGGCCAACCGGCTGTTCCTCGAACGCCTGCGGGAGCAGGGGGGGGCCATGGGCCAGCTGGCGATGGTGCGGGCGATGGCGGCCGGCCAGGGCCAGGAGAATCCTTCAGCCGCCCCAGGCGGAAATGGATGAAGGGCGGATGAAGCCACCGGAGCTGGGCGCATCGGAGGCTCCCTGGCTCACGGCCGCCAGCCTCGCCAACGCCGAACTGATTTTGGGTAGCTACCAGCGGACCTGGGGCACCCCCCTGGTGCCCCTGCGACCGGCAAGCCCGGCCCGTCTGCAGGCCCAGGAGCTGTTTGCCACGGCCACCGTGGTGCTCGCCCACGATGGGGCCGAGGATCCCCGCCTGGTCTACGCCAACCGGGCCGCCCTGACTCTGTGGCGCCGCGACTGGTCCGCCATGGTGGGCCTTCCCTCCCGGCTCACCGCCGAGCCGGCGGAACGGAGGGGCAGGGCTGGCGCCCTGGCGGAGGCCCTGCGGCGCGGCGCGATCGCCGGTTACGGCGGCGTGCGGGTCGACAGCGGTGGCCGACGCTTCCGGATCGAGGGCACCCGGCTCTGGACCCTGGGCGATGGGACGGGCCAAGCCTGCGGCCAGGCGGCCTGCTTCGAGAGCTGGTGGTGGCTTTGAACCGACCTGCCGCCGATCAGGGGCAACCGATATCGCAAATCTGGGTATGAATCGGTAGTCTCGTCCGACCAAATCCCTCAGCGTGGCCACACGGCTGCCCTCCAAACCTCAAACTGCTTGCCCTCACCACCACGTTCCGGATTAACCGTGACCTGGTGACGGGCCTCAAGCGCCCATACGATCCCGCCCCCAGGCCCCAGCCATGGGCATATCCGTTCCACCCCAGGCCACAGCACAGCATGCCCCCCATCAACCCCAGCACCCAGCCACGCCTGAATTGGCTGGAACTCCTCGGTGGTGTCTTTGATGACACTGGCTTTGTGCTCACCAGCGGGGGCGACGGGTCCATCTATCTGGGTGGGGAGACCAATGGCGGTATCTGGGACGGCCAAACGGCCCGGGGCCGACGCGATGGCTTCGTGAGTCGATACAACCTCGCGGGTCAGCGGCTGTGGACCCAGTGGTACGGCAGCAACCAAGATGACCAGGTCCGGGGCCTGGGCGTTGATCCCTACGGCACGCTCTACGTGAGCGGAGGCACCCTCGGGGGCATGGAGGGCAACACGAGCTTCAGCCCCGGCGCCAGCGATGGTTTCCTGAGCCGCATCAACGCCGCTGGAGACAAAAAATGGACTCTGCAGCTCGGGGGCGAGTCCTGGGATCTGCTTCGCTCCCTGGCCGTGAGCCAAAGCGATGGCGCGATCTACGGCATCGGCTACACCGCCAGCCTCAGCTTCAGCCTGCTGCCAAGTCGGCCGTCCCCGGAGGTGCCTCCGGATGCCTTTGTGGTCAAGGCAGATGCCGGCAAAAATATAATCTGGGCCACGCGAATCGGCAGCGGCAACCAAGATTACGGCATGAATCTGGCTGTAGGCAACGATGGCTTCATCTATGTCACCGGCTTCTCCGGAGATAGCGATGCCACAAGTCCAGCCAGAGGATTCCTGAGGAAACTCAAGGCCAGCGACGGCACCGTGATCTACACAAGAATCATCGGCGATACGATAAGCGGCCATTCCTATGGTGAAGATCTCAGCATTGGCATCGATGGCTCCATCTACGTTGCCATCAGCACCGACGCCAACCTAGGCGGCAATATCAATCAAGGCAACCGTGATGTAGCAGTGCAGAAATATGATCTGAATGGCAATCTGATCTGGACCGTTCTTCAAGGGACGCCAGCCAAAGAAGAAGCCCGCACCATCACGACAGGCCCGGATGGATCCGTTTACCTCACGGGCCTCACCTCAGGCAACCTCGGCGGAGAGATCAACAATGGCGGCGAAGATGCCTTCATCACGAAAATCAGTGAGAGTGGCATCATTGAATGGACCAAGCTATTGGGCACAGCCGCTAATGATGTCGGCTGGGCGGTGACAACCGTTGGCAGCAACAGCCTGATCGTTGCCGGTCTCACCAATGGCAATTTGGAGGGTCGAACCTCCAATGGTGGCCAAGACATCTTCATTGCAAGCCTGGATATCTCTGAGCCTGCTGCGGCAGCCTCCGTTGCTGTCAGTTTGAATCGCACCAATGTGCGCGAACAGGATCTTGAACCGCTCCTGTTTCGCTTCAGCCGCACCGGCTCTTTGGGCGAGCCGCTCAGCATCAGTTATTCGCTTGGCGGCACCGCCAGCCAGGCCGACTACAGCGGCGCCGTGTCTGGAGCAGCCCAAATCTTCATTCTGCCTGCCGGGGTGCGCTCAGCTGATCTGATCCTCAGCCCCGCGGTTGATGGCTTGGTGGAAGGCGACGAGAGCATCGTGCTCAGCCTCAATCCCGATCCGGCCTACAGCATCGCAACGCCAGCGCCCCTACAAGCGACGCTGATCGGTTCGCTGAACCATGATCCGATTGCCACCTTTGGGGCCCAGCTCTCCGCCAGGGTCGGCGCAGCGCCCCTCAATGGCAAGCTCAGCTCCACCGACCAGGAAGATGGCGATCAGGCTTATTTCCGGCTACTGCGATCGGCGCCAGCGGGTTTTGTGCTGCAGGACAATGGCAACTGGAGCTTCAACCCGCAGGATCCCCAAGTCCTGAGTATTCCAGCCGGCGAACGGCGCAGCAGCAGCGTTGTTTACAGGGTGGAGGATCGGGTCCCCACCTCACAGCCCAGCCTGCCCCAGGGCGTGGTGCTGGTTGGTGGTGCCAATGCCCAATTCGCCACCATCCAGGCCGCTCTCGACGGATCACCAGCGGGCTCGGTGCTGCTGCTGGCCGCAGGTGTCTACAACGAGAGAGTCACAATCAACAAGGATGTCACAATCCTTGGAGCCTATTACGGCATCCCGGCCGATGAGTCATCACGCGGAAGCGCCAGCAGTGAAAGCATCATCAGCGGCTACTTGAGTGTTGCCGCCAATGTAAACCAGTTCAATCTCGATGGCGTCACCCTGCTAGGAGACTCTGCCTTCGGCGTGAACATGCGTGTTCAGGCGGCCTCCTCGCGACTGACCAACTCGATCATCACCGGCGTGCGGCCGCCAGGGGGCTATGCCGACTTCGCCTATGTGAAGTATACCCGCGACCCAGGCCTACCTGCCTACACAAATATCACTGTTGAAAATAATGTTTTCAATGGCAATCTCGACTTCAATGCCACTCCCGTCGTCGTCCAGCTGAATCGCTCCGAATTAATCCAAGCAAGCGCGAATACCTTCCTTAACACAGGCGGCGGCGGCAATATTGTTCTTGCCGGAGATTCAGGCGCCATCCGCATTCAGGACAACCTCATCATCGGAGGTGGCAAGGGTATAGCCACCTACGACGGCAGCATCGAAAAACTTGAAATTATCAATAACACGATTCTCGACGCTAATCTCAACGGCATTGACCTCAATTTCAACAGCATTCTCAAGTCAGGCCTGATTGAAGGCAACCTTGTTCAGGGCAGTGGCATCGACCGCACCAACCGAGGGGTCACCAGCGCCAACCTCAGTGTTTCGCCGCAGGCCGAGCTGTGGTCTGATTTTCGGATTGGCAACAACAATCTCAGCAATCCCTTTGGAAGCAATCCTGCCTATCAGGGATTCATTCCCGCCGGCCTGACCAACGCAACCTTGCAGCAATCCAGCGTTGGCTCCCTGACGGTGGATGTGGAAGCACAAGCCCCAAGCACGGCTGCGGACGCCTTGCCCCTGGCCCAAAGCAGCGATGCGACGCGCTTCCGTGTCAGCCGCTTCGCCACCGATCTCGGCTATCCCAGCAGCTTCGCCGAGCTGAGCGATGGCACACTCCTCGCCGCAGTGACCCTGGGGGATCCGGCCAACCGATCGCCCTTCGGAAGCACTCCCTCCCAGCTGGTGCGCTTGCTGGACAGCAACCGCGATGGCGTCAGTGATTCCCAGCAGGTGCTCGCCACCGTGCCGGGATTCGTGACCAGCCTGCGGCGCTGCGGCAATCTGATTTTCGCGTTAAGCAGCGGCCGTCAGACGGTCTCGCCGACCCTCACCATCCTCCGTACTGGCGCCACAGCCGCGGCGCCGCTGGTTGAGGAGGCGGTGCTGCGCTTCCAATTCCCCCAGGCGTATCTCACCGCCACCAATCCCCACAGTTCCTACGCCTTGGCGGTTCGCAGCAGTGCCACGGTGGCCAATGGCGTGGAGCTCTTCTTCAACCTTGGTCCTCTTGAGGAAAACCGCTCCACCGATCCGGCCCTCACGATCGGCCTGAACGGAAGCGGAGACGTGGAGTTTGCGCCGGCCCAGATGGCGCCCGATTCGATCCAAAGGCTTCTGATCACTGATCAGGGCGACAAGCTGAGCATCGGGGCGCCGCTGATGGTCGCCAGCGGTGTGCGCAATGCCGCCGGAATCAGCTTCGATCGCAATGGCAATCTGATCTTCCAAGACAATGGATTTTCTGATCCGCCCAACACCGAATTCACCCTCAGCTCCGATGAGCTGAACCGCATCAATGCTGACGAATTAGGCCGCACAGTTCCCGACTTTGGCTTTTCTGAATCCTACGTACGTATCAGTGACGGTCTCATCGTCAATCCTTCCGCCGGCTACCGAGCGCCTCTGGTCAGCTTTCTCCCCCTGAATGGCCGCAAAAGCGAGGGAGCCGAGGAAGTTTCGATCGCTCCCAGCGGCTTCCCGAGCGAGTTTATCGACACGGTCTTCACCACCTTCTTCGGCAAGTTCGGAGTGGGCACGGCTAAAAACGATGAAAACCCTGTCTTGGCGGCCAATCCTGAAACGGGCGCCTACTACCATTTCATCAATAGTGCCCAAATGGGCAATCCCAGCGGCCTGCTGGCTTCGGGCGGCAGCCTCTATTTGGGTGACTACAGCAGAACAGGTTTCTTCTTCGGCCCAGGCGCCGACACAGCGGGGGTGATCTACCGAATCACCCCCGAGCAGCCGCCGAGCTTTCGCAACCTCCCCCTGCTCCAGCAGGCCGGTCCTAGCTCAGCCAACCTGGCCTGGTCCATCGATGCCGATGCGATCAGTAGTCTCGAGCTCTGGGGCGGTTCCATCCTGGCGCAGGCCCCCAGGCTCTACACCCTGACGCCTGAAGCATCGGGCTCAGAGTTCGTATTCTCGGCGGTGCTCCAAGACCTGCAGCCGGGCACCACGTACTTCTATCGGGTGCGCCTCGGCGATCAGGCCTGCGAGGCCAGCTTCAACACCAGCGGGGGCGTCACTCCCACAGTCAGCCTGGCGATCGCCGAGCCCAGCGTGACGGAAGACAGCCAAGCGCCTCTGCGCTACCTCTTCAGCCGCAGCGGTGACACCATGTCCACCTTGACGGTGGACTACACCGTGGGCGGCACCGCCACCCTTGATATTGATTACACCGGCATTGCCGTGACACCAGCCACCAAGACGGTCACCTTTGCGGCCAATTCAGCCACCGTTACGGTCACTGTTGATCCAACAGTTGATTCGAAGATCGAGCCTGATGAAACCGTTGCCCTCACCCTTGCCGCTGGCACCGGCTACACGATCGGCACTGCGGCTCCGGTGGTAGGCACGATCCTCAATGACGACACCGCCATTGAAATTCAAGGCAACACCAAGCTCCTCAGGCGCGGCGATGGCAAGGCCTTCGTCGAGGACGGCGCTGGCACGCGCCGGCAGATCAACTCCCCCTCAGGCGTCACCGTCGGCACCGACACCAGCGAGTGGCAGATGCTCGCTGCTGACACCATCGCCGGCGTCAACAAGATCCTTTGGCGCAACAACACCTTCAACTACCTCCACATCTGGAACCTCGATGTCAACTGGAACTGGCAATCCTCCAGCGGCGCCGATGGCTTCTACACAACCAATGCCTGGGATCTCGAGAACACCTTCCAGGTAGACCCCACCAAAGACGGCATCATCGGCACCCCCTTCACCACCCTGGAAGCCCAAGGCAACACCAAGCTCCTCAGGCGCGGCGATGGCAAGGCCTTCGTCGAGGACGGCGCTGTCACGCGCCGGCAGATCAACTCCCCCTCAGGCGTCACCGTCGGCACCGACACCAGCGAGTGGCAGATGCTCGCTGCTGACACCATCGCCGGCGTCAACAAGATCCTTTGGCGCAACAACACCTTCAACTACCTCCACATCTGGAACCTCGATGTCAACTGGAACTGGCAATCCTCCAGCGGCGCCGATGGCTTCTACACAACCAATGCCTGGGATCTCGAGAACACCTTCCAGGTAGACCCCACCAAAGACGGCATCATCGGCACCCCCTTCAGCTCAAGCAATGCCATTCAACTGGCTCGTGGTATTGACGACTCACGCTTCAGCGTGAGTCGCTATGCCACAGGGCTGACATTCCCAACCAGTATGACCGAGCTGGCTGACCGATCAATTCTTGTGGCTGAAAACAAGAACGGAAATAGCAATCTTATTCGCCTAGCCGATGGCAACAGTGACGGCATCTCAGATAGCCAGACAACACTCGCATCATTGCCAGGGCTTATTTCGAGCGTGCGTCGCATCGGCAACCTTGTTTTTACAATCAGCCCCTTTCAGAGCAACAACCGAGCCATCATCTCCATTTGGCGGACGGGGCAAGTTAGCGGCAATCAATCAACGGACAACCTGCAGCTTGCCGGACAAGTTAACCTCGACTATCCCGTAAGATTTTTGCATTTCACTTTTGCACTTGCCCTCCGCCCCAACCCGCAGCAACCTGGAGTCATCGATGTCTTTTTCAATATTGGTTCGCAGAACGACGCCACCGCAACGGATCCGAATCTCAGGGTCGCAATCAACGCCGATTCTGGGGCAACAATACCAGCAGCAGAAATGGAGCCAGATTCCATTCAGCAAATCAGCGTGAGAGATCTCGGAAATAGACTCGAGGTGACGGCTCCCATAATTATTGCCAAAGGCCTTCGCAATGCCGCTGGCATTACGTTTGACGCAAAAGGAAACCTGATTTTTGAAGACAACGGCATCGATACTGATCCAAGCGGGCAGATTCCATCCACAAGCAAATCATTTTCCGCCGACGAGCTGAACATGATCGCCGTCAATCAAATTGGCGCCGTAGTTTCTCATTTCGGTTTTCCAACAAATTACACTCGCTCCGATTCAGGCGTTGTCGCTAATCCTTCATCAAACTTCCGCTCCCCCCTTGCCACATTCCTTCCTCTGAATGGAGGCAAAAGCGAAGGGGCGGTGGAAGTTGCCATGGCACCAGCTGGCTTTCCAGGTGAATTCATCAACACGTCCTTTACCAATTTCTTTGGAATTGGCAACAACGCGTTTAACGATGAAAACGCACTTGTCGCCACCGACACATCAACGGGATCCTATTTCCACTTCATCAACTCAAATGCCTTGGGCATGGGAACGGGAGCTTTATCCACACAAAATTCACTCTATCTTTCCGACCGCTCCCTTCGCCTTGGCACGGGAAGCGTCTATAAAATATCTCCCAAGAACCCAAGCACGCTCATCTCAACTCCCCAACTAACTAGTGTCAATGGAACATCCCAATTGAATTGGCTAACAAGCTCTGATGCCGTTACCAGCCTGGAGGTGTGGGGAGGAAGCATTCCCTCCTCAAATCCCCGCCTCTCCACCTACAGACCAAGTCCAACGGGTACGGCCAATCAATTCGCCGCCTCCGCTCCGCTAGATCAATTTCAACAAGGGGCAACCTACAGCTTCAAGGTTCAAGTTGGTGAGCAAAGTAATTCTGGCACATTTACGCTCCCGGGTTACAACTGGGCCAACGCCACTGCGTTAGCCAACATTCCGAGCATTCTTCGGGCCAGTGTGGACATGCCCAGCCCCCGCACTGGTGAAGCCCCTCTGGCCCTAACCGCCCTAAGAATCGACCTGCAGGATCCCGCCATCAGCCTTATCAGCACAGGCCGCACATCGGGATGGACGAATAACATCATCGAAACCTCCAGCCAAACCACGCGCCAGTTCATCAGTAGTGCACGCTCCAACGGGCAGCCCGTAGTAGCAGCGATCAATGCGGCGCCCTTTGACCTGAACACCGCCAATCAGTTCCAATCTGTTCCCACAAACATCCGGGGTTTTTCCGTCAGCGAAGGGCAGCTCGTCAGCAGCACCGACTACAACGGCGATACGTTCAGATCCACCTTTCTCTATGATCCAATTATCGGCGCCCGCATTGAAAACATGCCGAGCACGTTACCTAGCGAAATCACGGGCTCCCTGGCCAATCAACCCTATGCCGCACCAGCTTCAGAAGGGTCGTTGGCTGCCACGCTGAAGGTGGCCACCTCCGGCTTCGGAATCGTGCTCAATAACGGCCAGGTGACAGGCGACACCATCCTGCAAAACGCGCGCTCAGGGCTCGGGCTCAGCGCAGACCGCCGCTACCTCACGCTGGTGGCCGTCGATCGCCGGCCCAACGCCAGCCAGCCCAGCGGATGGCAGGGGGCCACAGACTTCGATATGGGGCAGATCCTGTTCGGTTTCGGCGCCGCCAACGGCATGCTGCTTGATGGGGGCGGCTCCACCCAGCTGGCCTGGTGGAACGGCGGCCTCGCTCAAGCGGAGCTGCTCTCCAACCCGCTCTTCGAACGCCATGTCGGCAGCTCCTTGGGGGTGACCTACAAGCCGGTGGTCTGAGGCCGACGGGATCGCTGCGAAACCAGCCCTAGCGCCGAGGATCAAGCTGCCGTAGCCGCCGCAACCCTGATCAAGTGCCGGCGGGAACCGCAGCCCGGCATGGCCAGCACGACAGGGGCTCCGTTCCCCCGGGGAGTTCCTACAGTCCACCCCACCACGATGCCGCAGCGACAGCACGATGAATATCACCTCTCCATCTTCTTCCCTCAGCCGCACGCCCCTCTCCACAGCTCCAGGATCCACCGGCGCCGCCGCACCGCCGCCGCGTCTCAGCCTCCAATGCGAATCGATCGCCGCTGACTCCACCACCATCCGCTCCCTCGACTGGGACCGCAGCCGCTTCGACATCGAATTCGGCCTGCGCAACGGCACCACCTACAACGCCTTCCTGGTGCGGGGTGAACGCACCGCCCTGATCGACACCAGCCACCTCAAGTTCGAGGCCACCTGGCTGCCGTTGCTACAGGAGCAGATCGACCCCAAGGCGATCGACCACCTGATCGTGAGCCACACCGAACCCGACCACTCCGGCCTGATCGGTCACCTGATCGACCTCCACCCCGAAATCGAGATCGTGGGATCGAAGGTGGCGATCCAGTTCCTGGAAAACCAGGTGCACCGCCCCTTCCGCTCCCGCGCCGTGAAGAGCGGCGAGGAGCTGGATCTGGGCACCAATCCCAGCAGCGGTGTGGCGCACCGCTTCGAATTCCTCAGTGCCCCCAACCTGCACTGGCCCGACACGATCTTCTCCTTCGACCACGGCACCGGCATCCTCTACACCTGCGATGCCTTCGGCCTGCACTATTGCAACGAGGAGCTGTTCGACAGCGATCCCGGCGCCATCGCCCCGGATTTCCGCTTCTACTACGACTGCCTGATGGGCCCCAACGCCCGCAGTGTGCTGCAGGCGTTGAAGCGGATGGATGCCCTGCCGGCGGTCAACACGATCGCCGTAGGCCACGGCCCGCTGCTACGCCACCATCTCGATCTCTGGTTGGGCGACTACCGCGAGTGGAGCACCGGCCGCAGCAAGGGGGAGGCCTACGCGGCGGTCTGCTACTTGAGCCAATACGGCTTCTGCGACCGGATCAGCCAGGCGATCGCCCGGGGCATCGGCAAGGCCGAGGCCCAGGTGCAACTGGTGGATCTGCGCGCCACCGATGCCCAGGAGCTGGCCGCCCTGGTGGGCGAAGCCAGCGCCGTGGTGGTGCCCACCTGGCCGGCCGCGCCCGATGCGGAGCTGCAGGCCTCGATCGGCACCCTGCTGGCGGCCCTGCAGAGCGGCCAGTGGGTCGCCTGCTACGACGCCTACGGCGGCAATGACGAGGCGATCGACACCGTGGCCTCCCAGCTGCGGGGTCTGGGCCAGAAGCAGGCCTTCGAGCCGCTGCGCATTCGCCAGGTGCCCCTGGCCGAGGATTACCAGCGCTGCGAGGAGGCCGGCACCGACCTGGGCCAGCTGCTCACCCGCGAGAAAACCATCGCGGCGATGAAGAGCCTCGACGGCGACCTCGACAAGGCCCTCGGCCGGCTCTCCGGCGGGCTGTATGTGGTCACGGCGCGGCAGGGGGAAGGGGAATCCCTGCGCAGCGGGGCCATGGTGGCGAGCTGGGTGAGCCAGGCCAGCTTCGAGCCGCCGGGTCTCACCGTGGCGGTAGCCAAGGACCGGGCGATCGAGGCCCTGATGCAGGTGGGCGACCGCTTCGTGCTCAACGTGCTGCGGGATGACAACCACCAGGAGCTGCTGCGCCACTTCCTGCGCCGCTTCCCCCCCGGTGCCGACCGCTTCGCCGGGGTGACCACCCTCGATGGCGTTGCGGCCGGTGGGCCGGTGCTGGGGGACGCCCTGGCCTTCCTGGGCTGCCGCGTCGCCCAGCGGCTGGAGGGGCCCGACCACTGGATCATCTACGCGGTGGTCGAGGAGGGCAATGTGGCCGACACCACCACCAACACCGCCGTGCACCACCGCAAGGTGGGCAACCACTACTGATGACCTCCAGCTCCCCCGCCGCCGCCCCCGCGCTGCCCGATCCTTCCGCGGGAACGGCGGCCGGTGCCGACCGCTCGGTGATCCTCCTGCCGATCGATCCGGGCCTCACCTGCCTGCGGGGCCTAAGCCCGCGGCGCCTGCGCTTTGAGGTGGAGTACGGCCTGGAGCGGGGCACCAGCGCCAATAGCTTTCTGTTCGAAGCCGGCACCACCAGCGCCGGGCAGCCGGTGCCGCCGGTGTTGGTGCATCCGCCCGGCGCCTCCTTTGCCGCGCCCTACCTCGCGGCGCTGGCGGGCCTGGTGCCCGCCGATGCGGCCCTCAAGGTGGTGGTGGGCCAAGTGAACCCCAACCGGGTGGCCCTGCTGCGCCAACTGGCCGAACGCTGGCCGGCCTTGATGCTGGTGGCCTCCAATGCCGGGGCGCGGCTGCTGCGGGATCTGTGGAGCCAGGAGAAGCCTGGCGGCGGCAGGGAATCCAGCCAGGCCGCGACGGCCCCGGCGGGCACGATCGCCGGACCGCCCCTGCCCCCCATCGATGTGGTGAAGCAGGAGGTGGCTCGCGAGCTGGCCGGCGGCCACCGCCTCACCCTGATCCCCACGCCCACCCCCCGCTGGCCCGGCGGCTTGGTGGCCTTCGAGGAGCGCAGCGGTCTGCTGATGAGTGGCCGCTTCTTCGCCGCCCACCTCTGCAGCAAGGCCTTTGCTGAGGCCAACGCAAGCAGCACCGAGGAGGACCGCCGCTACTACTACGACTGCCTGATGGCGCCGATGGCGCGCCAAGTGGAGTCGGTGGTGGATCGACTCGATGAGCTGCCGATCCGCACGATCGCGCCGGGCCACGGGCCGGCGATCGCCACCAGCTGGCGCAGCCTGCTGGCCGACTACCGCCGCTGGGGCGAGAGCCAGGGCCGCTCCGGCCTCACCGTCACGCTGCTGTACGCCAGTGCCTACGGCAACACCGCCGCCATCGCCGATGCCCTGGCCCAAGGAGTGGGCCGCAGCGGCGTGCGGGTGGAGAGCCTCAACTGCGAGTTCGCCCCCAGCGAGCAGCTGATCGCCGCGATCCGCGCCGGCGATGCCCTGCTGATCGGCTCCCCCACCCTCGGGGGCCATGCGCCCACCCCGATCGTTTCGGCCCTAGGCACGGTGCTGGCCGAAGGCGACCGCGACAAGCCGGTGGGGGTGTTCGGCAGCTTCGGCTGGAGCGGCGAGGCGATCGACCTCCTGGAGGGCAAGCTGCGCGATGGCGGCTTCCGCTTCGCCTTCGAGCCGATCCGGGTGAAGTTCAGCCCCGATCCAGCCACCCTGCGCACCCTGGAGGAAACGGGCATCGCCCTGGGCCGCCAGCTGCAGGCCGAACAACGCCGCAGCCAGCGCCGCAGCGGCGGCGGCGGGCTGGATGAAAGCCGCAGCAAGCCGGCCGTGCAGGCCCTGGGACGGGTGGTGGGCTCCCTCTGCGTGGTCACGGCGCGCAAGGGGGAGGGCGAAGCAGCCCTGGGCGGGGCGATGGTGGCCAGCTGGGTGAGCCAGGCGAGCTTCAACCCGCCGGGCTTCACGCTGGCGGTGGCGCGGGAGCGGGCGGTGGAAAGCCTGCTGCATGTGGGCGATCGGTTCGCCCTCAACGTGCTGGCGGCGGGCCGCGAAACCGGTCCGATGCGCCAGTTCCTGCAGCCCTTCCCGCCGGGAGCCAACCGCTTCGCTGGCCTCGAGCTCGAGGCCAGCCCCGGCGGTCAGCCGATCCTGCCGGAGGCCCTGGCCTGGCTGGAGGCCCAGGTGACGGCGCGGATGGAATGCGGCGATCACTGGTTGCTGTACGCCCAGGTGAGCCACGGCGGCGTGCTGGATGCGGCGGGCAGCACGGCGGTGCACCAGCGGCGCAGCGGCGCGAGCTACTGAGGCGGCCAGCCAAGCTGGGCCCTGCCTGTCCCCCAGCTGCCCTTTCCACACGCGTCCAGCGCCATCGACGGGAACGCCCGGCGCACCATCGGCAACCCGTCCCGAACGATTTATTCATACTCGTTCCGACTTCGCTTAAGATCTTCACCAAGACACCACCGCACCCCATGGACCTCTCCAATCCCGCCACCCAGGCCAACCTCGAAGCCGCCTTCGGCGGCGAGAGCATGGCCAACCGCAAATACCTCTTCTTCGCCGATGTGGCCAAGCAACTCGGCAACGCCGAGCTGGCCCGCCTGTTCCGTGACACCGCCAACCAGGAGACCGAACACGCCTTCGCCCACTTCCGCCTGCTCCACCCCGAACTCGTGGTGAGCGACCCGGAAAGCCTCGATGAAGCTGGCAAGCAGGCGATCCTGGCCCGCTGCCTGGAGCTGGCGATCGAGGGCGAAACCTACGAGTACACCACCATGTATCCCGAATTCGCCGCCCAGGCCCGCGCCGACCGCGACGGCGGCGCCACGGCCGAATTCGAGGAGCAGATCGCCGAATCCCAGGACCACGCCGGCATCTTCCGCACCGCCGCCCGCAACTTCGGCCTCCTGACACCGATTGAGCAGCACCATGCCGAGCGCTACGGCGTAGCCCTCAAGGCCCTGCAGGGCCAGGGGGTGGCCGGTGAGGCCGCCGCAGCAGTGCCGGGCCAGTGGATCTGCAAGGTGTGCTCGATGATCTACGACCCGGCGGTGGGCGACCCTGATTCCGGAATCGCCGCCGGCACCCCCTTCGAGGCGATTCCGGACGACTGGACCTGCCCGATCTGCGGCACCCGCAAAGCCAACTTCATCCCTTATCGCGAGGCGGAACTGCAGGCGGCCTGACGGATCGCAGCGCTTCGCTTAGCCCACCCAACGGCCTAATCCCCCTCCCAGCCAAGGCAGGACGGGGGATTTCCCTTAAAGATCAATGGGCCAGCCCAGCCCCCACAGCCCGGGCGGTCTGACGATCGTGCGTCTAGCTCCGCAAAAAACGATTCTGGAAGCTGTTAAGGAATGCTCAGGCCGCCTGGGGAGGGGTTGGACCTCCACCATCGCCGCCATGGAAGGGGAGCACCAGAGTGGCCCAGTGGTCGGGACGCTCACTGCGGGTCCGCCGGGCCCGGCGCACACCGAAGGGAACCCTCACCACATTGGTGCCTTCCACCCGCCTTACGCCGCCGACCGGAGCCGCGGTTTGGTCGTCTGTGCCGTCGCCGTTCATGATCCCCTGAGATGAAGGCTGCCGTTCCGGAGCTCCGGCCACGGTGACTGGAATTTGGAAAGCCATTTAATGCTGGGCCATGAAGGCTTGGAATGGCGACCCGAGGAACCCTCAGGCTGCCAGTTCCGCAACTGCCACCTCCTCAACGGAGGGGCAGGTGCACACCAGATTCCGATCCCCGTAGGCATTGTCGATGCGGGCCACGGCCGGCCAGATCTTGTTGGCACGCTGTTCCGCCCCCGCCGGGAATGCGGCCTCGCTGCGGGTGTAGGCCCTCTCCCAGAGGTCGGCGGTCACGGCGGCGAGGGTGTGGGGAGCCCGCTTGAGCGGGTTATCGAGGGGATCGGCATCGCCGGATTCCAGGGCGGCCGCCTCGCCGCGGATCGCCACCATCGCCGCGCAGAAACGATCGAGCTCGGCCAGGCATTCACTCTCGGTGGGCTCCACCATCACCGTGCCGGCCACCGGCCAGCTCACGGTGGGGGCATGGAAGCCGTAATCCATCAGGCGCTTGGCCAGGTCGTCCACCTCCAGCCCGCAGCTGCGCTTGAGGGGCCGCAGATCGAGGATGCACTCGTGGGCTACCCGCCCGCCCGCGCCGCGATAGAGCACCGGGAAATGGCGATCCAGGCGCTCGGCAATCAGATTCGCGGCCAGCAGGGCCACCTGGCTGGCAGTGCGCAGACCGGGGCCGCCCATCATGCGGATGTACATCCAGCTGATCGGCAGGATGCCGGCGCTGCCCCAGGGGGCCGCGGAGATCGGCCCGATCGGCTGGCCCCCGCCCGCCAGACCGGCGGCCGCGCCACCCACCGCCGCCAGGGGGTGGCCGGGGAGAAAGGGGACCAGGTGAGCCGCCACCCCGATCGGCCCCACCCCCGGCCCGCCGCCGCCATGGGGGATGCAGAAGGTCTTGTGCAGGTTGAGATGGCACACGTCGGCGCCGTAGAGGCCCGGCTTGCAGAGCCCCACCTGGGCATTGAGGTTGGCGCCATCGAGGTACACCTGGCCGCCGTGGTCGTGCACCAGCTGGCAGATGCGGCGGATGCCGGTTTCAAACACCCCGTGGGTGGAGGGGTAGGTCACCATCAGGGCCGCCAGATCACCGGCGTGGGCGATGGTCTTGGCCTCGAGGTCGACTAAATCGATGTTGCCGGCATCGTCGCAGGCCACGGCCACCACCTGCATGCCGGCCATCACGGCACTGGCGGGGTTGGTGCCATGGGCGCTGGTGGGGATCAGGCACACACGCCGGTGGCCCTCGCCGCGGCTGCGGTGCCAGGCGCGGATCACCATCAGGCCGGCATATTCCCCTTGGGAGCCGGCATTGGGCTGCAGGGAAACCCCGGCAAAACCAGTGATCGCCCCCAGCCAGGCCTCCAGGTCCGCCACCAGGCGGGCGTAGCCCCGGGTCTGGTCGGCGGGAGCAAAGGGATGGAGCTGGGCGAAGGCGGGCCAGCTCACCGGCGCCAGCTCGGCGGCCGCATTGAGCTTCATGGTGCAGCTGCCCAGAGGGATCATGCCGTGCACCAGCGAGAGATCCTTCGACACCAGGTGCTGGATGTAGCGGAGCAGCTCGGTTTCGCTGCGATAGCGGTGGAACACCTCCTGGCACAACCAGGGATCGCGGCGCAGCGGAACTCCGGCGAGGGCCCAGGGGGAGGGTTCCGGAGCCGCCGCTAGCCGGGCGTGGAGCACCCCGGTCGATTGGGCCGCCAGCACGGGATCAGGGGCCAGGGCCTCGAGCAGACGCTGTAGTTCCTCAGGGCTGCTGAGCTCATCAAGACTGATGGCCAGAGCCCCGGCCCCGCTGTCCGCCTGGCCATCGCACCCCTGCCGCAGGTTGAAGCCGGCCGTCACGGCCCGCTCCCGCAGGGAGGCCGCCGCCGGGTTCCGCACCACCAGCGTGTCGAAACCGGGGCCGGGCTCGGGGGGCAGCCCCAGGGCCGCCAACGCCTCGGCCAGGGCCTCCCGCAGGGCCACGATGCGTCGAGCGATCGCCTCCAGGCCGTCGGGGCCGTGGTGCACGGCATAAAAGCTGGCCATCACCGCCAACAGCACCTGGGCGGTGCAGATGTTGCTGGTGGCCTTGTCGCGGCGGATGTGTTGCTCGCGGGTCTGCAGGGCCAGGCGCAGGGCGGGATTGCCCTCGGCATCGCGGGACTGGCCCACCAGGCGGCCGGGGATCTGGCGCTTGTAGGCCTCCGTGGTGGCGAAGAAGGCGGCATGGGGGCCACCGAAGCCCATCGGCACGCCGTAACGCTGCAGGCTGCCCACGGCGATATCAGCGCCGAGGTGGCCCACCGGCGCCAGCAGCGCCTGAACGAGGGGATCGACGGCGACGGTGCTGATCAGGCCCGCGGCGCGGGCGGCGGCCAGCAGGGGAGCCGGGTCCCAGAGACGGCCCTCCACGCCGGGCAGCTGCAGCAGCAGCCCGAAGGCATCGGCGGCGAACACCGCACCGTCTCCGACATCGGCCAGGGGACCGGCGGCAGCCAGGGAGGCGGCCAGCCCCTGGGCATCGATCGTGTCGACCGTGATCCCCAGCGGCTCGGCCCGGGTGGCGAGCACCGCCAGGGTCTGGGGGAGCACGGCCCGGTCCACCAAGTAACGGCGGGCCCCGGAGCGCCGGCTCACCGCCAGGGAGAGGGCCATCGCCTCGGCGGCGGCGGTGCCTTCATCGAGCAGGGAGGCGTTGGCGATCGGCAGGCCGGTGAGTTCGCACACCAGGGTCTGGAAGTTGAGCAGGGCCTCCAGGCGACCCTGGGCGATCTCGGCCTGGTAAGGGGTGTAGGCGGTGTACCAGCAGGGGTTCTCCAGCACATGGCGCTGGATCAGGGCCGGCGTGGCGGTGCCGTGGTAGCCGAGGCCAATCAGGCTGCGGGCCGGCGTGTTGAGGGCAGCGATCGCGGCCAGCTCAGCCAAGGCCTCCGCCTCGGAGCAGGCCCCGGGCAGCCCCTCGGCGGCGGCCACGGGCGGCAGAAGAATGTCGGCCGGCACCACGGAGGCGGCCAGATCTTCGAGCGAATCGAGACCGAGTTCCGCCAGCATCCGCCGCTGATCATCAGCCCCGGGCCCTAGGTGCCGAATCAAAAACGGAGCTGCCACGGGATCCGGCCAAGAAGAAGGCGGATCCTAAAGACAACGGAAAGGGCAACGCTTGCGGGTCGGGCGGCCCTGCAGGCGGCACTTCCCACCCGGGCGGTCGCGGAAGCGAAGGGAAGGCGAGCGATGCCTAATGACCCTCAACGGCGGCCCCGTAGGCGACCGCATCCATCAACCCTTCGAGCTGAGCGGGATCGGAGGGACGCACCAAGAGCAGCCAGCCTTCCCCATAGGGGTCGTTCTGCAGTTCCTCCGGGCTGGCCAGCACCGCTTCGTTGCGGGCCTGCACCACGCCGCTGAGCGGGGCGAGCAGGTCTTCCACAGCCTTCACCGATTCCACCGAACCAAAGCTGGCTCCCTGGCTGAGGGTGGCTCCCACCTCGGGGAGTTCCACGAACACGATGTCACCCAGCTGATCCACAGCGAAGGCACTGATGCCCACCCGCACGCCCTCCCCCTCAAGCCGGGCGTACTCGTGGCTGTCGGCGTAGCGGCAGTCCTCGGGGATGGACAGGGCCATGGGGAAACGGGAGCGGATGCTGCACACCAGTCTGTCGGAAGCACCGCCCCTGCGCCCCCATCCCAAACGGCCCCTGTTGCTTTCTGCCTGCACCCACCAGATCGGGGCTCCCCGAACAACCGGGCTTGACAGCGCCGCACCAGCGTCGCCCTCTCAGAGCACCGCCAGACCCGCCTCTGCCAACCCCAGCAGCGCCCGCTCCAGGGCGATCGCCTGGTGGCTGTGGTGGGTGCCGCCCTGGGCATACAGCACGTAGGGCTCCCGCAGCGGCGCGTCGGCGGAAAACTCACTGGTGCTGCCATCGATGAAGGTGCCGCCGGCCATCACCAGCTCGCTGGCGTAGCCGGGCATCGCAGCGGGCACCGGATCGAGGTAGGAGCCCACCGGCGAGGCGGCCTGGAAGGCGCGGCACACCAGCTTGAGGGCCTCGGGACCGCCGAGCCGCACCGCCTGGATCGTGTCGCTGCGCTCGGCACCGGGCAGGGGGTTCACCGCGAGGCCCAGGTCGGCGAACAGGCGAGCCACCAGCTCGGCGCCAATCAGGGATTCGGCCACCATCTGCGGCGCCAGGAAGAGCCCCTGAAACAGAAGCCGGTGCAGATCGAAGCCGCTCCCCCCCTCGCTGCCGATGCCGGGGGCGGTGAGGCGGCAACAGGCCCGCTCCACCAGCTCGGCGCGGCCGGCCACGTAGCCGCCACCGGGGGCGAGGGTGCCCCCCAGGTTCTTGATCAACGAACCGGCCATCAGGTCAGCCCCTACGGCGGTGGGTTCAAGCTCCTGCACCAGCTCGCCGTAGCAGTTGTCCACGAAACAGAGGCAATCCGGCCGAATCGCCTTGACCCGCTCGCAGAGCCGGCCGATCGTGGCCACCGGCAGGGAGGGGCGCCAGCTGTAGCCGCAGCTGCGCTGGATCAGCACCAGGCGGGTGGGCGTCGCCAGAGCCTCCTCCAGGCGGGTCTCATCCACCAGGCCCTCGGCCGTGAGCGGCAACGCGTCGTAGGTGATGCCGAACTCCATCAGGGAGCCGGCGCCGCTGCCCCGTAGGCCGATCACTTCTTCGAGGGTGTCGTAGGGGCGGCCGGTGAGGGAAAGCAGCCGATCGCCGGGCCGCAGCACCCCGAAGAGGGCCGCGGCGATGGCATGGGTG